>Ga0105047_10003482_pt1 | contig 27735 bp, 23 predicted proteins | sample MAT04_FD_78384 | JGI IMG/M metagenome (GOLD analysis project Ga0105047, IMG submission 78384) | Freshwater microbial communities from Lake Fryxell liftoff mats and glacier meltwater in Antarctica - MAT-04 (megahit assembly) | ecosystem: Environmental > Aquatic > Freshwater > Ice > Liftoff... | reverse complement strand
GACTTTCCTGAAGGCCAAGCAGACGTGCTCGGCGAAATCTGCCGACGTCGTCTATCGAAAGCTGGCGTACTATGATCATCTTTCCTTGTCCAACGTTAAAGACCTGCGGCGCTCACCCAGAGAGAGGACCACGATTTGATTTGGCTATCATGAGCGAAAAAGGACAGGTGGTGAGCGTTCGCAGAGACGACTTGTTGGGTATTTCTTCGTCAACGCGGTTGCGCGTGATCCGCGCTTGAGCGACTGAACTGTGACTCGGCCCGCTTCACAGCCTGCTCGACGTAGCGACGATCGCTCTCGGTATCCAGACGCCGCTGATTGTCTGCGATTCTCTCGAGACGTCGATACTCGGCCTGCTGCTGGGGCGAAATTGAATTCCACTCAGATTTCGAGACACTAGGTGGACGCGTCGCACAACCGGACAAGATCGCGACACTCGCAGCCAGAACGAATAGATTCAGGGTAGTTTTCATCGGTAGATGCTCCTTTGGATTTTTTACTTTGCCCAACGTTTGAGATGACCCACGGCCGCTCGGGGCAGTTGGGTCTGGCGACTGGTTCGGCTTTTTTTGGCTCATATTTCCTCCACGCGTAGCGGATGAGGCTTGCCCTGCGGATGCTTGAACTCTCTTCCGGGCCATTTCCCCCAGATGACGCGAGCGCGCATCTCTCTGCAACGACATCTGACACTAACAACTTCACCTACGACCGGGGCGCTCCCCTCAAAGACGTTGTCGGCCGGACCAAACTCACGATCTGTTACAACTTCGCCGGTCTTTAGACAAATTCTCGTGATCCTGTAACTCATGGGCTCATTGAGGCGGGCGCGTTTTCTTCCGCCGAACGTTTAAGATGACCCACGCGCGGAGCGCGTTGGGTCTGGCGACTGGTTAGGCTTTCTTTTTTTGAAGGTAAATTTTCCTGAGTAGCCATCCCAGAACCAGCGAGATCACGATATAGACAGATATATCTGCGAGCATCTCTGGTGCGTGTGCCGCTCCTTTTCTTAGGTCGACCGCAAAGGCCACTGTCGCGCCAAGGGCACGTAGAACGGTGGTCGCAAAAAACAAACCGATGATGAGTAGAAGTAGAATGCGCATATTGCTTTGGCCTAACAGTGTTATTCGCCCCAAGTGGAAAGCCTTACTGGAGTGGGGCGCATGACGGATAGTTAACGGGGTAAACCTTTGAACGGCAAGCTTCGGCCGGGATGACTTGGGCTTTTGCCGGAAATGTAAAAACCGGCAAAAGCCTAACCCATGACTGAGGCCAATTCGTTCGCACGAGATGACGCGCCGATCCGCTTTCCCGGCTGGGCGGGCGTCTTGGCGTCGGCTTCGCTCGTCCCGGACGTCAAGGCGAGTCACCGCCGTGCGATTCTGGGGTTTCTCCATCATTGCAAGGTATCCCGGGCGCCGGCCTCTATTGCTCTCATCCGGACTTATCTTGCGCAGCAAGGACCCGGGCCGCGCGACGGACTGCGCTGGTTCTATCGGATGGCGTCCGGTCCGCCCGGTCGGGCACCTGAGCCGGATAGGTCGCCGGGCGGCACCAGCGCGTGTGCGGTCCGCCGCCGGGGCAATACCCCGCCTCTGGCTGCGGGCGATTTGGGCGGCGCGGACTGGGAGCGGGACCTGATTTTGGCAGTGCGGGCGCGCGGATTTTTGTGGCGCACCGAGGAAACGTATCGGATGTGGGCGGCGCGGTTCGCCCGGTTTCTCGCACCGCGGACGCCCTATGCGGCAACGGCGGACGACGTCGGCGCATTCCTGTCGCGACTGGCGGTCGAGCAACGGGCGATGCCGTCGACCCAGAAGCAGGCACTTAATGCCATCGTATTTCTCCAGCAGGAGGCGTTGCACCGGCAGCTGGGAGCGATCGATTTCCGCCGTGCGACGCCGCGTGCCCGGACGCCGACGGTGCTGAGCCGCGAGGAGTGCCGGCGCCTGTTCGCCGAACTCAAGGGCACGCCCGGCCTGATGGCCGAGCTAATGTATGGCAGCGGACTGAGACTGTTGGAGCTGTTGCGGCTCCGCGTGCACCACCTGGATTTTGACCGCAGGCAGCTGAAAGTATCCGGTGCTAAAGGTGACAAGGATCGGACAACGGTGTTGCCAGAGGCGGTGGCAGTCCGGCTGCGGGAACACGTGGAGCGGCTGCGGGAACTTCATGGCGCGGATCGCGCCGCCGGTCTTTGCGGGGTGTGGTTGCCCGAGGGGCTGGCCCGGAAATATCCACGTGCCGGCGAACAGTGGAACTGGCAATGGGTGTTTCCTTCCCGGGAGACCAGCGTGGACCCGGTGTCGGGCCTGCGGCGGCGGCACCATATGGTTGACACCAGTTTTCAGAACCAGATTCGCGCCGCGGCTGAACGGGCTAGGATGGACAAGCGCGTCACGCCGCACGTGCTGCGACACTCGTTTGCGACGCATCTGCTCGAAGGAGGGGCGGATATCAGGACGGTGCAGGAATTGCTGGGGCACGAGAGCGTGGAGACGACGCAGATTTACACCCATGTCATGCAGAAACCGGGGCTGGGGGTGAGGAGCCCGCTGGATCGGGCCCTGTAATTCGGAGATCGGAGTTCGCAGATCGCAGTTCGGAGATCGGGAGTCTGGGCGATCTGCGAACTCCGAGCTGCGATCTGCGATAGGGAGGTCGTAGCGACCTCTCAGACTTTCACCAGAAACAGCTCGGGATGCATCGTGCCTTCGGCGACTTTGTTTACGGTACCGGTCATGAGGATCGAAAAATCGGGGCCGATCTCGATGCCGATCTGGCCGCCGGGCATGTGGACAGTGACCTTGCTGTCCACCAGGCCGAGCTTGTGGGCCACGGCGGCGGAGGCGCTTGAGCTGCTGCCGGACGCGAGGGTGTAGCCGGCGCCGCGTTCCCAGATCTCGATCTGGACGTTGTTGCGATCGATGACTTTCAGGAACTGCACGTTGGTCTTCCTAGGGAAGTGGGCATGGACCTCGAGATCCGGACCATACCTCTTCGCGAGGGACTCGGAAATATCCGGGAGGACGATCACGCAGTGCGGGTTGCCAATGGTGGCGGCGTTGAAGGTGAACTCGCGGTCCTGGATCTTGATCTTCTCACCGAGGACCTCGCGCGGTGCGCCAACGACGGGAATCTTGGCGCTGTCGAAGCTGACCTTGCCCATTTCGATGGTGAGGAGCCTGCCGCCGTCCTGGATGACAGTCTTCACGTGTCCGCCGGGGGTCTCGACGGTAAAGGTCGTGTGCTTGACGAGGCCTTGGTCCCAGAGGAAGCGGGAGAAGATGCGGAGACCGTTGCCGGATTTTTCGGCCTCGGAGCCATCGGGGTTGAAGATGCGCAGGCCGAACTCGCTCTGCGTGGACGGGAGGGGACCCCAGAGGATGCCATCGGAGCCGACGCCGAAGTTGCGGTGGCAGACGACGCGGATCTGGTCGACCGTGGGCGCGGGGTGCCAGGTGGGGAAGTCAGCGGGATTGAGGACGATGTAGTCGTTGCCGAGGGCGTGGTATTTGTAGAAGCGCATCGGGGGAAAGGAAGAAGTAAGAAGGAAGAAATGCGGAGGGAAAAGGCGGATCGCTAAAGCGAGGAATGGGGGAAAGGAGGGAGATTCCGGAGAGGGATTTAAGGGGGAAGCCATGAAGCCAGGAAAATACTACCGGGCCGATGCCTGGTTCTGGTTTCATGGCTTCCCCCTTAAATCCCCGTTTTTTTCCTTCCCGGTATTTTCGCTCCTCCGTGTCTTCGCGATCAAATGAACGCGCACGCTTCGCGGAGGAGGTCTTTTCCTCCCGCTTCCACGTTGCGGCCGTGGCTGAGGACAACGCGGTCGAAGTCCCAGGTGAAGAGCTGGTCGAGGGAGGCGCGGAGGGCGGGGCGGTCCTTGATCGTCGTGCGGAGGAGGCGGGAGACGGCGAAGCAGTCGTAGCAGCCGTTGATTTTCAGCATCACGCGACTGAGGAAGGGCATTTCGGCGCCAAGGTTGAAGGCGAGATCGGTGAGGATGAGCGTGCGGCTCGCGCGGTGGAGGAAGACGACCTCGTTGAGGCGGGGCATACCGCGGAGGGTGAGCTGGTCGAAGGTCGCGTTCCAGGCGGCGGGAGGGGTGTCGCTGAGCCCGTCGGTGAATTTCAGGTCGGGGCGGAAATTGGAAAAGCCGCGGGCGCCGTGGAAACGGGCCTGGGGGCAGGCCCGAAACCAGCCTTCGAGGTAGGTGTCGTGCATCGCGTTGGGCGCGACGACGTGACCGACGGGGCCGAGGGTGGCGAGCTCGACGGCGAGCTCAGGTGTGTAGGCGCAAGGCGAGTGAATCCAGAGTGTACCATCGGCGAGCCGGGCGACGGTCATCCGGTGGCCGAGCTGCATGCCGATGACGGAAAGGGCAGCGTCGTGGTCCCAGAGGTTTTCCGCGAGTGGGTTCAGCATGGGGCGAAACGCAGCATAGGAGACCCAAGCGGATCACGGAAGCGCGGAATTGGGGAAACACCTCGAATTCCGGAGTAGATTTTTAAGGAGAAAGCCAGGAAACCAGGAGCCGGACAGGTCGGCTGGGTTAGCCTTTTCCCGGATTCGTGGCTTCCCTCTCTAAATTCCGGGGCGTTTCTCCTTCCCAGTCTTTCCGCTCTTTCGCGTTTCCGCGATCCGCCGAATGCCTCAGGCCGGCGTCGCGATCTGTTCGGTATAGCCGAAGAGCTGGCGTCTTTTGATGGCGGCGGCGACGCGGGCGGGGACCATGGTTTCCCACGACGGGTCTTGGGCGCGGATGCGCGCGAGGACCTCGCGGGAGAAGATGTCGAGGATGTCGGGGTTGAAGCCGACGATGCACTCCAGGTAGTGGTTCTCGAGCAGGTGCTCGTAGAGGTTGCGCAGGTGCGGGACGACTGAGAGGTTTTTCGCGTTGATGAGCAAACCGCTGCCCAGATGGGCGGTGGGATCGGCGGGCTTGTGGGCGGGGGCGGCGCCATTCGAGAGGTAGTTGTCGAACGCGTCCTGCTTCATCGGATAGATGTAGAGCTTCACCGACTGGCGGAAGAGGCGGCCAAAGTTCTCCAGGATGCCGCCCTCGAGGTTCTCGTAGTATTTCTCGTTGAAGATCTCGAGGAGGTTATTGATGCCCATCGCGACGCCGATCATCTCGTTGGTGTAGCGGCGGAAATACGAGGTGAGGCGGTAATACTCGGAGTAGTTCGAGATGAGGACGGTGAAGCCGATGTCGGCAAGCAGGTCCACGCGCGAGAGGAAGTCCTTCGGGTCGAGTTCGCCGGAGGACAGCAGGTTGTGCATGGTGATTTCCATCAGCACGATGAAGTCCTTGCCCTTCACGAGCGGCTCCTGGACGAACTGGGCGCAGGCGCAGCGGAGCATGTCGACGTTGACGTGGGTGACGGGGCGGAAGCTGCCGCGCTCGACGAGGACGGCCTTGTGGCGGAGGACCTCGGAGGGCTGGAGGACGCCGCCGTCGGGGCCGAACATCACGGCGTTGGTGAGCCCGCTCTGCACGAGGTGGAGAGAGGCGAGGCGGTTGTCGACGCTGGCGAAGGCGGGGCCGGAGAACTTGCACATGTCCACCTCGATCCGGTCGGCGCTGAGATTGTCGAGCAGGGACTGGATAAGCTGCTTCGGGTTGTCGCGGAAGTAGAAGGCCCCGTAAATGAGGCTGACGCCGATGATGCCGAGGGCCTGCTGCTGGAGGATGTTTTCCTTATCCCACATGCGGACGTGGATCATGATGTCGCTGGGCGCTTCGCGGGGGGTGGCTTGGAAGCGCACGCCCATCCAGCCGTGGGCCTCGTTGGTGCCCTTGAAATTCTTGGTGGCGACGGTGTCGGCGAAGGCGAAAAAAGCGGTGCGCTCGCCGCGCGTGCTGTCGAGGCGCTCGACCAGGAGTCCATACTCGTGATCGAGCATGTGCTCGAGGCGGTCCATGGAGACGTAGCGCGGGGCCTTGCCGTAGATGGCGTCGCTAAAGGCCATGTCGTAGGCGGACATGCTCTTGGCGATGGTGCCGGAAGCGCCGCCGGCCTGGAAAAAGTGTCGCGCAACCTCCTGGCCGGCACCGATCTCGGCGAAGGAGCCGTATTTGGTGCCGTCGAGATTGATGGTGAGCGCCTTGCGGTTGGTGGTCAGCAGCTCCTTGGAATCGCTCATGGAAGGGGACATTAGAGGGTTCTACGGATCATCGCAAACCGTTCTTAAGCACCATCCGTGACAAACCGGGGATAATTTTGGGGTGGGTTGATGGGGTGGGCGGGCACGTCCCGGTGCCCGCATGGGCGTTTCACGAGAACGGAGACTTGAATGCGGGCACGGGGACGTGCCCGCCCACCCCGGGTTTAGACCGCTTGTCGTGATTCGACTGGAGGAACGGGGCAAAGCACATACGGTGACCGCACACATGAAGAACTTCTTCACCTCGCTGCTGGGCGCCCTGGTTGCACTGATCATTTTCACGGGGGGCGGCCTGCTGCTCTTCATCGGCTTCATCGGCGCCATCGCCGCCATGAGCGGCGGGGACAAGCCCGTGGCATTGGAGTCGGGCTCGTATCTGGTCTTCAACCTCGACGCCAACATCACCGACGCGCCGCCGAAGATGGATTTCAGTGCCTTCACCAATGACAACCGCCCGGAAAGCCTGCAGTTGCGCACGGTTACGCGGGCCCTGCATGCCGCGGCGAAGGACGATCGCGTCGCTGGCATCTTTATCACGGGGTCGCTCTCGGCGGGTGGTTACGGCAACGGCTACGCCGCGCTGCGGGAAGTGCGCGCGGCGCTCCTGGATTTCAAGGCAGCGGGCAAGCCGGTGAAGGCCTACCTGACTTTCGCGGACAAGAAGGACTACTATCTCGCGTCAGTCGCCGACCAGGTGGTGCTGGATCCCTATGGCATGATTTTGCTGCCCGGCCTCGCGAGTGAACCGATGTTTTACGCGGGCGCGTTTGAGAAGTTTGGCATCGGCATCCAGGTCACGCGCGTGGGCAAATACAAAGCCTACGTCGAACCCTTCACCCGCACGAACATGAGCCCAGAAAATCGCGAGGAAGTGCAGAAGCTGCTCGACGACGTCTGGGGCAGCCTCTTGGGCGACATCGCGCTGAGCCGCGGGCTCACGCCGGCGGCGTTGCAAGCCACGGTGGACGCCGAGGGGCTGGTCCGCGCGGAACCCGCGAAGGCGGCGAAGCTGGTGGACCGCATCGCCTATCGCGACGAAGTCATTGACGAGTTGAAGGCCAAGACCGGGCGGAAGGGTGGAAAGGAAACATTCAAGCAAATCAGCCTGGCGGCCTACGCGAAGATCGCGCCGAACAGAGCGAAACACGCCAAGCACGGTGACCTGCCTACCCACGGCCAGAACATCGCGCTCATCTATGCCGAAGGGGCCATCGTGGATGGCGAGGGCGAACATGGCGAAGTCGGGGGCACCAAGTTCGCGCGCGAACTCCGGCAGCTTCGCCAGAATGACAACATCAAGGCCATCGTGCTGCGGGTGAACAGCCCGGGTGGGAGTGCCACGGCTTCGGAAGCGATCCAGCGGGAAATCCGCCTGGCCCGGAAAGTTAAGCCGGTGGTCGTCTCGATGGGCAGCTACGCCGCGTCGGGCGGCTACTGGATCTCGGCCTACGGCGACCGCATCTTTGCCGAGCCGACGACCATCACGGGCTCGATTGGCGTGTTTGGCATCCAGTTCGACGTGCAGAAACTGGCGAACAACCTCGGCCTGACCTTTGACAGCGTGAAGACGGGCAAGTTTGCGGACGCGCTGACGATCTCGCGGCCGAAAACGGCCGAGGAGCTCGCGGTGTTCCAGCGCATGGTGGACTGGATTTACGGCGAGTTTGTGGGGAAGGTCGCGGACGCGCGCCACCTGAAGCTGGATTTTGTGCAGGAGATTGCCCAAGGCCGCGTGTGGTCCGGCACCGAGGCGAAGAAGCTCGGGCTGGTCGATGAGATCGGCGGACTCGATGCCGCAATCAAATATACCGCAGAAAAAGCGGGGTTGGGGACCGACTACAAGCTCGTCGAATACCCACGGAAAAAGGAATTTGGCGAGGAGATCGCCGAGATGATCGAGCGGTTCAGTCCCTCGAACGCCAAGGCGCGGAGCACGGGCATCGTCGCCGAGATCACGAAGCGGCTCGAGGCCGAGCTCGGGGTGCTGCGGACCTTTAACGATCCGCAAGGCGTGTATGCTCGCCTGCCGATGGAGCTGGCGATTCACTGATCCGCACATGACCCACACCTTGATTCGCGAATGCCCGGCCACGGCGATCCCGGCCGGAACCGCCGTGACGCTGCCGGCGGGAACGGAAGTTTTTGTCACCCAGACGCTGGGCGGAAACATCACGGTCCGCACGGACCATGGCCTGCTGCGCATCGCCGCGGAAGAGGCCAATGCGATCGGCGGTTATGTGCCCAAAGCGGAAACTGCGCCCACGGTAGCGGCCGGTGAGTTCAGCGAACCGGCGGTGTGGGCGGCGTTGAAGACCTGTTTTGATCCGGAAATCCCGGTGAACATCGTGGATCTCGGATTGGTGTATGACTTGGCGGTCGAGCAGACCGCGGGGGGACATACCATCGAGGTGAAGATGACCCTGACGGCGCCCGGCTGCGGCATGGGCCCGACGATTGCCGAGGATGCGCGTCAGAAAATCGCGGCGCTGCCGACGGTGGAGTCGGCGAAAGTGCACATCGTGTGGGATCCGATTTGGACGCCGCAGATGATTTCCCCCGAAGGGCGGAAAGTGCTCGGGCTGGAGTGAGCGCGTTGCGCTCACTCGGAGATCGGAGTTCGGAGATCGCAGATCGGGGGCGGAAATTCCGACGACGACGACTCGGTCGACGTCCAGGCGCAGAGCGAAGATCGCAGAGCCAAATCCGGAAAGGTTAGTCGATCTCCGATCTTCGAACTCCGAACTCCGCGTCGCCCGGCACGCCGGGCTATGCCAGATACGGAATCGTGAGCGGGCCTTCGGGCAGGACTGCGATGGGCGTGTCGGGCCCGAGGCGGGCGAGTTCGGCGTCGAGGGCGGCGCGGAGGTCATGCACCGGAGTCAGGTGCGCGCGGCGGACGTCGGCGTCGGAGAGTTCGCTGAAGAGAGCGACCCGGGCGTGGATCAGGACCATCGCGTACCGCTGGGCCTGCCACTGGTCGAGGACGGCGAAACCGGGCGTCATGATCCGGTCGAGCAGCTCCTGGGCGGACTGGGATTCCTCGATCAGTTTGCGGAAATTGCCGTGGGCCGGGAAGCCGTCGTTGCAACGGGCGGCGGTAAGGATGAGGCCGCCGGGTGTGACGATGCGCGAGGCGGCGGCCATGCCTTTGACGGTTTGGTAGAGGCTTTGGTCGAGGGGAAAACCGCTGTTGGTTGTCACCACGATGGGGAATGGGCGCGGGCAGGCGGCCATCGCGGTCGCCTTGACGAAGGCGCAACCGGCGCGGTGGGCGGCCATGGTTTCGCCGCAGAAAAAACGCGTAATCTGGCGGCGGGCGTTGAGCGTGACGTTGAGGCAGAAGTCCACGGGCAACAGCGACCCACCGGCGCGGACGTGGCGCTGCGTGGGGTTGTCCTCGAGTTCGCCCCAAGTGCTCCGCGGGTCGCCGATGACGGCGGCGGCGTGATACTGCATGATGGCGTCGAGGGCCGCGATTCCCGGGAAGACGGCTTTGTAGCCGCCGGAAAAGCCGGCCATGAAGTGCGGCTCGATGAAGCCGAGCATGATGCGGCGGTCGGCGGCGACGTAGTCCTTGGCGAGGCGCACCTCGTAGCCCATCGCGGAGCGGCCGGCAAAGGCGAGGGTGGAGGCGTCGGTGGAACTGTGATTCACGACGCGGTAGTTGCGCGCGACGGCGGGGCTCAGCATCGCGTCGAGTTCGGCGGGCGTGTTGGGGCGGTGCGAGCCGGTGCCGATGAGAATCGTGAAGTTTTCCTTCGGCACGTGCGCGAGCTCGGCGAAGAGCCAGGGCAGGAGGCGGTCGCTGGGCAGCGGGCGCGTGCCGTCGGGGATTACGACGGCGACCTTGTCGGTCGCGAGGACGGTGTCGCGCAGAGGCTGGGTGCCGATGGGCGCGCGCAGGGCGGCGGTGAAGGCGGCGGCCTCATCGGGCAGCCCGTCAAAAAATTTTGGCGCCAGGAGGGTGGCATTGAGCCCGGTGAGATCGAGGTCGAGGCCGGCCGTGCCGTAATGCAGGCGCACTTTCATGCGGTGATCGTCTCGAGCGAGCAGCCGTCGGAAAGGACGGAAGGGGTTTCGCAATTGGGCCGGGCTATCACGCCGGGGTAGGGCTCGGGAGCGAAGGCGCGGGCTGGCTCGGCGAGCAGGTGGCGGTCGCAGACCTCGAACAGCGCGGCTTCGGACTCGGTGCGGCGCATATCGTGGAGGAAGGAGCCGGACGCGTCCACGCTCTGGCCGACGAAGTTGAGATATTTCTTCATCTTGTTCACGTGAAGCCGCTCGGGGAGACCGGGGACGGCCGTGGCGCGGTAGAGGCGCTCGATATATTCGCGGACGTCGGCGAGGGTCGGCCGGAAGAGGACGGGTGACGCGGTCTGGAGTAGGGCGGGGCTTTGGTCCGCCTGGGATTGCGGTAAAGGCGGGTCGGAGACCCGCCCTACTTCGGAGGTTTGAGCGAAGTGTTCACGGCACTGGCGGAAGATCCACGGGTTGCGGATCGCGTGGCGACCGATCATCACGCCGGCGGCCTTGGTCTGGGCGAGGATGGCGGCGGTGCGGGGCGCGGAAAGGACGTTGCCGTTGGCCAGCACGGGGCAGCGGACCTGGGTAACGGCGCGGGCGATAGCGTCGTAGTGCACCTCGCTGCGATACATTTCCTTCACGGTCCGACCGTGGATCGTGAGCAGGTCCACGCGATGGGCGTTCACGAGGTCGAGGATGCGCTCGAAGTTGACGGTGTCATCGAAGCCGATGCGCATCTTCACCGTGAAGAGCCCGGGCACGGCGTCGCGGAGGGCGCCGAGGATCTCGCCGATCTTTGCCGGCTCCCGGAGGAGGCCACCGCCGACGTTTTTCTTGTAAACCTTGGGGGCGGGGCAGCCGAGGTTAAGGTCGATGCCGGCGACGTTGTGGCGGAGCAGTTCGGTGGCGGTGCGGGAGAGGTGCACGACGTCCTCGCCGATGAGCTGTGCGAAAACGGGCCGGCCGGTGGCGTTCTCGTCAATGGAGCGGAGGATGTGTTTTTCCGGGTGCGACTGGGCGTGGACGCGGAAGAACTCGGTGAAAAAATAATCGGGCGCGCCGTAGTGCGAGATGACCGACATGAATGCGAGGTCGGTCACGTCCTGCATCGGCGCGAGGGCGGTCAGCGGGTGGCCGGGTTGCAGGCCGGCGGGAAGGCGGGCGGTGGGTTCCACCGGATCAGGCCTCATCGTCACCCGGTTCCTGGTCCTCGGCCTGCTGCTTGCGCACGCGGTCGAGGATCTCGGTCATGTCCTCGGCCTCATCCAGCACGGGGCGGGTCACGAAAATCGGACGCTTTTGCTGGAGGGCGAGGACGATCGAGTCGCTGGGGCGGGCGTCGAGCTCGACGATCTTTTTCCCCAGCTCGTTTTCCATGCGCAAGATGATGCGGGCAAAAAACGTACCCTCGCGGGCGTCGTTGATGACGATGTGGTCGAGCTTGGTGTCGAGTCCGAGCATGATGCTGCCGATGAGGTCGTGGGTGAGCGGGCGCTCTTTTTTCACGCCGTCCATCGTCATCTGGATGGCATTGCCGACGGAGTGGTCGACGTAGATCACGAAGGTCTTGGACTCGTCGCCGAGGAACACGGCGCAGCCGTTGGCGGTGGGCATCACGCCTTTCACGATCACGGGGACAACGTCCTGTTTCATGGGGCAGAAGTTGGGGAGGCCGGTGGCAAAGCGCAAGCGGCAGGGCGGGCTGGTGAGCCGGATGCGATTCGTGGATCGGGCTTTACGGCCGAAATCGGGGATAAACCCCGACCCACACCGGAGACAGTGTCACTCGAAACCCAGCAGGTGGATTCCCCAAGTTCTGGCTTGGGCAAGGACGGCGGGACGGTCGAGCATGATGACGCGGCCGGCCTCGAGGGCGGCGGAGGCGATGTGGGCCTCGCGCAGGGTTTCGAGAGTGCGCAAACCGAAGCAGGGGACGTCGAAGCGGTAATCTTGGCGGGCTTTGACGGTTTTGACGAAGAGGGTGTCCTCGGTTTTCAGCGTGCCGGCGCGGCGGAGCATTTCGTCGGTGCCCTCGAAGGCTTCGACGGCGAGCACGGTGCCCTTGCGGACGACGCAGCCCTGCCCGATGTCGAGGCGGGCGCATTCGCGGGCGATGAGGATCCCGTGGTCAAGGTAGTCCTGCTCGATGGGAAAACTGGGGGCGGTCATGACGCCGGGCGTGGCGAGTTGGTCGTCGAGGAAGGAGCGCGCGTCGAGCAGCGTGACACCGAGCTCGGTGATCTCCTTCGCGATGGCTCCGAAGATGGTCTCGGCGTTGCGGCGCTTGAGCGAAAGGAGGATCTTGGTGGCCTTGAGGTCGGGATGCAGGCCCTTGAAGAGGCGTTTGGGCGTGATCTGGCCGGCCATGATCGAGTAGCCGGAGTCGAAGTCCTTGAGGGCCTTGAGCATCTTGCCGAGCTGGCCGACAAGGAGGGTGCGGCGCTCGGGCTCCGGGAACGACGCAATCAGTTCGGGGAGCGTTTCCTCATCGAAGGCGACCAGGCGGAGCGGAATGCCGGCTGCGCGAATCGCCGCGGCGACAAGAACCGGGTAAATGCCCTGGCCGGCGATGAGCGTGACGGGACGCTTGGGATCGTAACCGGCGGGAAGGAACGCGGAAGGGGGCAGCACGGAGAAAAGTTGAAAGTTGAATGCTGAAAGTTGAAAGACGAAACCGGCGATCAGCTGTCAGGAGTTCGTGTAGGCCGGGCTTTACGCCCGATGGCGTCGGTTCTGATGTCGGGCGTAAAGCCCGACCTACGAAGATTCACCATTCGAATCCGCCGTGGCGCCGGTTCAGCTCTGCGTGCCGTAGTATTTCTTGTAGCTGCGGTAGTAGCGGTAGTTGGAGTAATACTCGATCCGGCGGGGGGAGAGGCCGTTGAGCACGACGCCAAGGACTTCGTTTTTACCGGTGCGCAGCTGCTTCATGTAGAGGCGGACGTGCTTCTTGGAAGCGCGGTTGAAGCGGCAGACGTAGATGACCTCATCGGTGCGCTCGGCAATGAGCAGGCTGTCAGTGACGGCGCCGAGCGGCGGTGAGTCCACAATCACGAGATCGTAGTGTTTCTTCAGCTTCTCGAGCAGCTGGCCGAAGACGGGGTTCTCGAGCAGTTCCGTAGGGCTCTTGGCGCGGCCACCGGAGCAAAGGAGGGAAAGGTTTTCGCCGAGCTTGATGATGCCGAGGCTGGGGTCGGCAGTGGGATCGCCGTCGAGCTTTGCGCCGGCCTCGAACCAGGTGATGAGTCCGACGGTGTTCTCCTGCCTCAGGTTCCGGTGGAGCATCGGCCGGCGCAGGTCGCAGTCGATCAGCAGGGTCTTCTTGCCGTGGCGGGCGAAGCTGCCGGCAAGGTTGCAGGAAATGAGGGTCTTGCCCTCGCCCGGGATGGTGCTGGTGACGAGGACGGACTTCGGGAAATCGAGTTTGGAGTGGATCTTGACGGAGCTGTAGACGCTGAGGAACGCCTCGATGCCGGGGGTCTGCTGACCGCTTTGGAGGAGGGTGTACTTGTCGTCGTCCTTGATGGCGGACAGGTCGGGGATGATGCCGAGGAGGTTGGCGCCGATGAAGGATTCCACGTCCCACGCGCTTTTGATCCGGTCGTCGAAGAAACTCAGGCCGAAGCTGACGGCGAAAAACACCACGAGGCCGGTGATGCTGCAGGTGCGGAGGATGTGCGAGAGGTTGGGCTCATACGGCGCGCCCGGGACCACGGCGGCGTCGAGCGGGTGGAGGGGGATCTTCTCGATGTTGCGGGTGGTGGTCGTCTCGTTGAGGCGGTTGAGAATCTGGACGTAGTTGGATTTCGCGACGCTGGCCTGGTTCTCAAGGGAGTTGTATTCGACGCTGAGGTCGCCGAGGCGGAGCGATTCCTTTTCGGCGCGGTCGTATTCGGTCTGGAGGTTGGCTTCGCTCTGGCGGGCCTCGCTGAGCTGGGTGGCGAGATCGGCCCCGGCGAGGTCCACGGCCTTGTCGAGCTGCTCCTGGACGATGATGATCTGGTTCGCGAGATCCACCATCCGGGGATGGCGCTCGAAGTAGCGTTCGCCGAGGACCGACTGGGTCTGGCGGAGCTCGGACAGCTGGTTTTTCAACGTCGGCACCGTGGCGTGCAGCGCGATGTAGGAAATCTCCATCAGGTTCCGGTGGTCCTTGCGGTAGGCCTCGACCTGGTGGAGCTGGGTCTCGAGCTCGATACGGTTGAGGCGGGCTTTCGTCAGCGCGTCGTTCACCGTGGTGAGGCGGGTGCCGACAATGTTGGTGCTGTTGCCGAGGGAGACGAGGTTGTGCTCCTTCTTGTAGGCCATGAGGCGTTGCTCGGCGTCGGCGGCGTCCTTGCCGACCCGGTCGGCCTGGGTGCGGAGGTATTCCACCCCGGTTTCGTTCTTACCGCCATAGTAGTCCACGAGGTAGGCGAAAAACTGGCTGACATACTGGTTGGCGACGAGCGCGGCTGCGACCGGATCCGAGTGGCGGACGGTGATGCTGATGAGCAGACTGTTGCGGGTGGAGTCGATCGAGACCGAGCCCAAAGCGTCGTTGGCGGAAGGGACGGAAGAGCCGGGCGAGAGGTCCTTCAGGTAGGGACGCTGGAGGATTTTCAACTCAGCGGGGGTGAAGGACTCGACGACGCGGGTGCGAAGGCGCTGGCTGTTCAGTTTTTCCAAGTTGGAGCGAAGCTCCATGTCGTTGCGCACGGAAGGATCGACGACGCCCTGCGTGGTCACGAGCGTATCGGCCTTTTCGAACTGCATCGTCGCCGTGGCCGCATACAGCTTGGGTCGGCTGGCCTTATAATAGCCGAACCCGATGGAAACCAGGATGGCGAGGGGAAGGGCGATCCAGAGTTTTTCGCGGAGGATGATGTAATAGTCGCGCAGCGTCCGCCGCTCGACCGCGGGTTCCTCCTTGTCGTGGGAGGGAGGAAAAGGTCGGGCGGTGTGTTCGGCCATTGGGAAGAGCTCAGATAAGCCGCTCGGGAACGTAGATGATGTCGCCAGGCAGGAGAAGGAGCGAGTTGTCGCTGGAACTGGCGCGACCCTTGCCCTTAATGAGGCTGTCGATGTCCACGACGAAGACCTTCACCTTGCCGTCGAGGCCGACGCGGGTGATGCGGACCTCGGTGCCCTTGGCGCTGTCGGTGAAACCGCCGCACCGGGTGATGGCCTCGAGAACGCTCATGGATGACTCTGCGGGCAGGACGACGCGCTGGGGATTCTTGACCTGGCCTTGGACGGAGATTTCGCGAATGGCGTAAACCTCGACGGTGACGGTGACCTGGGGTTTGCGAAGGAATCGGCCGTCACGGTAGGCGCTGGCGACTGCCTCTTCCGCCTCGCGAAGCGTGAGGCCGACGACCTTCACTTCGCCGACGAGCGGGAGGTTGATCAGGCCGCGGGCATCCACGCGGGTGACCCGGGACAAATCGGATTCGCCGAAAACGGACACCTGCAGGCTGTCGGTAATCGCGATCGTGTAGAGCAAGGCTTTGCGGGAATCGGGCTTGAGCAGGGTGTCTTGGGCCGGGGCGGGGAGCGCGGCGCAGGCGAGGCCAGCGAACAGGGCCCACAGGAACCAGCGGGCGAGGGACGGGAAAAGAAGGGGAGTCATGGCCTTACCACCGCGATGAAAGCGTGAGGGAGATTGTGTGGCGCGTGAAATTGGAGTCGGCGACGGTGGACCAGTTTTTGTCGAAAACATAGGCCAGCGAAGAATCGAGATGGGGGTTCATCTTATATTTCAGACTCGTGCCCCCAGTGAGATATTCATCATGCCGGCCGGCGTCGAGCGAGTTGAGGAAGCGGCTTTTGCCGGCCCCGGCGTTGCCGACGAGCGCGAGTTTGTCATTGAACATGTATTGCGCGGTGAGGCCAGCGGTCGTGGCGTCCACGGACTGGTTACCAGCCGTGATGGAAGTGTCGCGGGAAAGCTGGCCGGCCACCGATAGCTTGCGCGACACGGTCCAAGTGAGGGTGCCGGAGGCGGTCAGGCCATGGTAATCGCCGTCATTTGAGGCGCCGCGCGGGTTCCGGACCTCATAGCCGGCGCTCAGCGCCCCGGACAGCTTGGCCAGAATCTGGCCGGCGACGCCCACTTTGAAGGCGTGGTCGTCGTAGGACGAGTGAGCGGAGGTCTCGCTGCGGCGGTGTTGGTAGCCGGCGACCAGGTCGCGGGTGGAGGTAAGGGCGTACAGCAGATTAGCGCCGGCGGTGAACGTTTCGAGATCAGTCAGCACGGTGGGCTGGTCGTAGACGCGGTCGAGGTAGCCGAAGTCACCCGAGAAGGAGTAGCGCTCGATCACCGGGTACTTGAAATTGAAGTCGCCGAGGTAGATCCAGGACTGCGTTCGCGCGCCAATGAGGGCATCGGCCTCGCTCTCGCGGGCGGCGGAGAGCTTGAGGGCCCCGGTGGTGCGTCCGGTCGCTTTGATGAACTCGGCGGTGAAGGCGGGGTTGTTGAAGTCCTGCGTGGTGTTGTCGCCGAAGCGCGCCGCGTTGACGGCGACTCTAGCATTGATGCCGATGAGGCCGGCGCGTCGCGCATAGTCCAGAATCAGGCCCGCGCTGTAAATGAAGTCACCGGCGCTGTCGGCGCGGGCGAAGATGTTGGAATCATACGCCACGGAGCCGGTGCCGGTGATATAGAGGTGGTCGGTACCGTCGTTGAGGCTGACCAAGGCGCGAGCGGACGGGGACAGCAGCACGGCGGCCAGCAAGACGGCGCAAGTGGCGCGAAATTTGGGACGGGCTACCATGAAGCGCGATGAAGGTTGGGTCTGATCGCGGATCAGTCGGGAAGTTTGGACGGGCTAATGGCCGACTGCACGGGCAAGGCCGCATTCACGACGGGCACCCCAGTGATGTCACCGGAGTCGTCCGTTTCAAAAAACACGGTTTTGCGTGCGGCGTAGGCCCGGGCGGCGAGAGCCTCGAGTGCCGGCAGGTCGGGCGCGGGGATCCGGGAGAGATCCAGGCGATTCGGCCGACCAGATGGTCCGGCCGTGATGATGACCTGTTCGCCGGCTTTGAGCACGCGACGGCCGGGGTCCAGGGGACCGGCGCTGACCGTGGCCTCGCCCTTGAGGAGAAAGAATTTCGCCGCGGCGCCACCGGACTCGATGACGAGATCACTGTCATGCAGGCTGATGGAACCATAGCGGGTGAGGAACGTGATCGTGCTGCCGGCGGCGAGCTTGCTGGTGCTTACGGCGAGGGTGCCATGCGGAATAAAACCCTCGGTGTGCGATACGGACGGCTCGAGTTCCAGATCGGTGCGGCTGGCGGTGAACGGCTCCTGCGTGAAACGCTTCACGTCGAGCTGCGTGTCATTGTCCAAAAATGCGCCGGTGCCATTGGAAAACACCATCGTAAGGTTACCTTGGGGTTCGGTCTCAATCCGGGAACCTTGCGCCTGGAAGATGGCCTTGAGGGCGAGGACTGTGACCTTGTCCCCCATGGCAACCTGGGCGCCGCCCGCAGTGCCCACCACGTAGATTTTACCCGTGGGGTTTTTGTCGCGAGCCTCCGCCGCACTCGCGACGGACGTGAAGGTGACCATGGTGAGAAAGCCCAAGACAACGGCCGAGGAAAGACGGCGGCAAACGAGAGGACGGAGGTTCATGGCGAGGGTCATATACTTCACGATTAGTGACGGAGTGAGAACTAATTCAAGCTAGGGTGTATCCCCTAACGACGTGAGAGGAACCCGGGATAATACTTACTCGACCACAATATTCAGAATCCGTCCTGGAACGTAAATCACTCTCTTCAAGGTCTTACCGTCAATGAAAGGGATCACCTTGGGGTTGGCGTGGGCCAGTTTTAGAGCGTCTGCTTCGGGCAGACCGACAGGCACCAACTGGTCGCTGCGGTGTTTACCATTCACCTGAAATACAAGCTTTACCTCATTGGAGACGAGTTTGGCGGGATCGAATTTCGGCCAGGCGGCCTGCATGACAGACCCGGAGCCCCCCAGGCGCGCCCAGAGTTCTTCGCCGAGATGCGGCGCGAAGGGCGAAAGCACCTGGATGAAGGCGAGCATGGTCGCGCGGCTGACGGTGGGGGATTTCTGGATGGCGTTTGAGAAAACCATCATGGCCGAGATGGCGGTGTTGAAGTTCAGGCTCTCGATGTCGTCACCGACCTTTTTGATCGTCTCATGGAGCAAGCGGAGGATTTCCGCGGAATCGGCGGACGCGTGATCGCTGATCTTTGGATTCACCTCGCCCTCGCGGCCGATGCATTCGCGCCAGACCTTGTGGAGGAAACGATACACGCCCTCGATGCCTTGGGAATTCCACGGTTTGGCCGCTTCGAGCGGGCCGAGGAACATCTCGTAGAGTCGCAGCGTATCAGCGCCATGACTCGCGACGAGCGCGTCGGGCGTGAGGCCCTTGCCGCTGCTCTTGGACATTTTTTCGCCGTCCTCACCCAGGATCATGCCTTGGTGGAATAGTTTCTTGAACGGTTCGCTCTGCGGCACGACCCCAAGGTCGAAGAGCACCTTGTGCCAGAAACGCGCGTACAGCAGGTGAAGCACGGCATGCTCGGCACCGCCGATGTAGAGATCGGGTACGCCCCAATATTTCAGGGCCTCCGGTGAGGCGAACGCGTTCGCGTCCTTCGGGTCGGTAAATCGCAGGTAATACCAGCACGAGCCCGCCCATTGTGGCATGGTGTTGGTCTCGCGGCGGCCGCGCACCCAGGCGTCGCCGGCGGGCTTCGGCGACGCGGCCGGCACCGCGGCGCCGGTCTCGACGTTGAACCAGATCTCGAGCCACGCCGTCTCGTTGGCGAGGGGACTCTCGCCGTTGCCGCTCGGCAGGTAGGATTGGACGTCCGGCAGCTGCAGCGGCAGCGCACCGGTGGGGAGGGGCAGGGCGTAGCGCGTGACGCCGCCGCTGTTAAAAGTAACCGGAGAGGCCGGCACATCGCCGGAGCGGTGCGCGATCGCGCGGCGGTAATCGGCTTCATTGAGCCAGACGATCGGGAACGGCTCGCCCCAGTAGCGCTGGCGGGAGAACAGCCAGTCGCGAAGCTTGAAATTGACGGTGGCTTTGCCAACGCCGCGAGCAGCGAGATCGGCGGTGATTTTCTTTTTCGCCTCGGCCCAGGGCAGAGCGTCGTAGCCGGCGGAGCGGACCATTTTGCCATCGCCCACGTAGGGCAGCTTCACGTCGTGATCGTCCTTTGGCTCGATGACCTGCAGGATGGGCAGCGCATACTTCACCGCGAACTCATGGTCGCGTTCGTCATGGGCCGGCACGGCCATGATCGCGCCGGTGCCGTAGCCCATGAGCACGTAGTCGGCGATCCAGATGGGCACGCGCTCCTGGTTGATCGGATTGATGGCGAACGAGCCGCTGAATACTCCGGACTTGTCCTTGGCGAGATCAGTGCGCTCGAGGTCGCTCTTGCCGGCGGTCTTTTTCTTGTAGGCTTCGACGGCGGGCTGCTGGTCGGAGGTGGTGAGCGCCTCGACGAGAGGGTGCTCGGGTGCGAGCACCATATAGGTGCAACCGAACAGCGTGTCGGGTCGCGTGGTGAAAATCTTCAGCGGACCAAGGTCCTTGTCCTCGAGGCCAAACAGCACTTCCGCACCCTCGCTGCGGCCGATCCAGGCCTCCTGCATGCGTTTGGTGGACTCAGGCCAATCCACCTCCTTCAAGTCCGCGAGCAGGCGTTCGGCGTAGGCGGTGATGCGCAGCACCCACTGGCGCAGGTTGCGGCGCTCGACGGGAAAGCCGCCGACCTCGCTCTTGCCGTCGACGATTTCCTCGTTGGCCAGCACGGTGCGCAGCTCCGGGCACCACCAGACGGGGCGTTCGTCCACGTAGGCCAGTCCTTTCCTGAAGAGCTGGAGGAAAATCCACTGGGTCCATTGGAAATACTTCGGATCGGTCGTGTCGATTTCCCGGTCCCAGTCGTAGGAAAAGCCCAGCGACTTGATCTGCCGCTTGATATTGACGATGTTGTTCTGGGTGTTGGTCGACGGGTGCGTGCCGGTTTTGACCGCATGCTGCTCGGCCGGCAGGCCAAAGGCATCCCAGCCCATGGGGTGCAGCACATTGAAGCCCTGGGCGCGCTTGTAGCGGGCGATGATGTCCGTGGCGGTGTAGCCCTCGGGATGGCCGATGTGCAGTCCAGCGCCGGAGGGATACGGGAACATATCGAGCACGTAGTACTTCGGCTTCGCCGTGCCGGTTTCCGCGCGGAAAGAGTGATTTCTATCCCAGAAAGATTGCCAGTAGGGCTCGATTTCGAGGAAGTTGTATTCTTTGCAATTGGTGGACATCGCGTTGAATTTATCACTGTGAAGCTTTCATCCTCCCGGTCAATCATGCTCAAAATCGCCGTCGCCGGCGTCCTGTTCACGGTCTCAGCGCAGGCGGCGATGACCCGGGGATTCAACCAACTGTTCGACGCCGTCGTACGCATCGATGTCCGCGAAGTGGCCTTTGAGGACGGGGCGAAACGCCTCTCCGCGAGCATCGGGTCGGGCGTCATCCTGTCGAAGGACGGCCTCATTCTGACCAACGCCCACGTGGCCAGCCCGCGCGCGGTGGAGCTGTCCGTGACCTTGTCCAACCTCGAGCGGGTCAGTGCCCACCTCGTCGGGTGGGACCACTGGACCGACTTGGCGGTCTTGCAGCTCGACGTTGCCGAGGTGAAGCGCCGCGGGCTGAAGTTCAGCCACGCGGAATTCGGCAGCAGCGACGATCTTTACGTCGGGGAGACGGTGTATGCCGTCGGCACGCCCTTCGGCCTGACGCGCACCGCCACGCGCGGGATCATCTCGAACAACCGCCGCTATTTTGAGGACAGCCGCGGCGTGAACGGCTACGAGACCGGCGCGTTCAATACCTGGCTGCAGACAGACGCGGCGATCAATCCGGGCAACTCCGGCGGGCCGCTCGTCACGGAGGACGGCAAAGTCATCGGCATTTCGTCCCGCGGTTACCTCGGGGCGAATAACCTCGGCTTCGCGATCCCCGCGAGCACGGCGAGGCGGGTGATGGCCGGCCTCATGCATGACGGGGCGATCACGCGCAGTTATCTCGGCTTGAAGCCGCGCGCGCTGCAGGACTTGGAGACCTTTTACGCGCTGGCCCTCAACAACGGCATGCTGCTCGACAGCGTGGACCGCGGATCGCCGGCGGACCGCGCCGGATTGAAGGGCGGCGATATCATACTCGCGGTGGATGGCGTGAAAGTGGACGGACGTTTTCCCGAGCAGTTGCCGCCGATCCAGAACTTGATTGCCAGCGTGCGGGTTGGCTCGTCGGTCAAGCTCAGCGTCAAGCGGGGCACCCAGATCACGGACTATAACCTCGTGACGGAGAAACTCGAGAGCCGGGTGGGTGAGGAGTGGGTGCTGGAAAAATGGGGTCTCAGTGTGCGCAAGGTCTCGCGTACCTACGCGCGCGAGAACCAGCTCGATGACGCCACGGGCGTACTCGTGATCGGCGTGCAGCCCGGATTTCCGGCGGACGTGGCGGGACTCTCCCGCGGCGACATTATCACAAAGATCAACCGCCAGCCCGTGACCAGTCTCGTCGCCGTCCAAACCCTGCACGCCGCCTACGTCGCGAAGCCCGCGCCGGTGCTCGTCGAAGCGCAGCGCAACCGCGAAGTGTCTCTTTACGTCTTGAAGCCATGAACTACCCCCGCCTGTTCGCCCTGTTCCTCCTCGCCACGCTGACGCTCCGCGCCGCGGACCTGCCGGCCCTTTGGGCTGAGCGCGTAAAATCCGTGGTCGCCGTGGAGTATTATACGGAGACCGAGACCGACCGGCGCCCGAGCGTCTGCTACGGCACGGTGATCGATACCAACGGCACGATCATCCTGCCGCCGGTGGCGATCAACCCGCGCATGACGCCGTCGCAACTGAAGGAGTTCAAAGTTTATAAGGCGGGCAGCGCCACGAGTGTGCCCGCGGTCTACCTCGGTCAGGATGCGCTCACGGGCTGGCATTTCGTGCGCGCGGCCGAGTCGATCCGCAGCGAACTCATTCCCATCACCGTGTATGCGGCCAGGACCTCAGCCGAGCCCGCGATGGCCGAGGAAGTCTGGGGCATCGGCCTGCGCAACAAGGACGAGGATTTCATGCCCTACCTGTTGGACAGCCGGGTCGCGCTGATCCAGTCGCTGCCGCAGCGCACCGCGATTGCACTGCACGAGGTGGCGGGGCCTGGCCTGCCGGTGTTCAACCTCGCCGGTGAATTCGTCGGCCTGGCGCAGAGCTCGTTCGGGCAGAGCTTCGTGCAGTTCACGCGCATGGATCGCAACGGCACGCCGGTGGTCCTCATCAATGTCGAGGAAAGCAGCGCCTTCCAAGTCGCCGCGGAAGTGCTGCCTTGCCTGGGCCGCGTGCCGACGAACGTCTTTGGCCGGCCCCTCGCATGGCTCGGCGCCTCCGGCCTGCAACCGGTGGATCCGGACGTGGGCAAGTTTTTGAAATTGGAAAACCAGTCCGGCGTGGTGGTGAGCGAGGTGCTGGAGGGCAGCCCGGCGGAGAAGGCCGGCATGAAGGCCCGAGACATCATTCTCGCGGTCGAAGGCAAGCCGCTCCCCCGGCTCAAGCCGGACCGGGTGGTGGTCGGCTTCCTGGAACGGGAAGTCGCGCGGCGCAATCCGGGCCAGACGATGGGCATCACCGTGCTGCGCGGCGAATCGCGGGTGGAAGTGCCGGTTGTGCTGGGCGAACAGCCGCGGCTGACGACTGAGGCGGGCCGGAAGTATTTCGACCGGATCGGGCTCACGATCCGCGAGTTCGTCTTTGCCGACGCCGTCGCGCTGCGGGTGAAGACCTCGAGCCTGACCGGCGTGATTGCGCATTTCGTGAAGCCCAACGGCCCGGCGGCCATCCCGGGGCTGCGCACCGACGACTGGATCAAGGAAATTGACGGGGCCGAGGTGCCCACGTTTGCCGCGGCGGTGGAGAAGCTTGGTGCGATCGACGCGGATGCGCAGCGCGCGGACTTTGTGCTACTCGTGGGCCGCGGGAACGAAACAGCGGTGCTCCGGGTGAAGCTGAAATAGTCACGCGCCCGTCCGCTCCGACTTCCGCACATGCGCGCCTCACTTACCGCCCTCACGGCCGAATTGAAACGGCTCAAGGCCAGTGGCGTAACGTCAGTGTCCGTGTCTGACGCGAGCCTGGCGCAACTGCGCTCGGTGGTCGCCGCGCGGGCGTCCAAATCCGCAACCCCCTCCGTGACACCCGCCGCGCCCTTGACTGTGGCCGCAGTTTCGCCGGACGCGCCAGTCGCCTACAAGGCGCCGGAGCGCACGTTTACGGCGAAGCCCGTGGCGGCTCCGGCGGTGGCGCTTCCGGCACCGGCGCCGTTTACTTTGCCGGAGGGCGACAAGGCCGTGCGCTGGGCGGCTCTGCGGGAGCGGGTGTTGAACGATCCGGTCTGCCGGGCGAATGTCCGCGCCGGGAAGCAGCTCGTGGTGGGCGTGGGCAGCCTCGAGGCGAAGATCATGTTTGTCGGCGAGGCGCCGGGCGCGGAAGAGGAAGTGCAGGGCGAGCCGTTTGTCGGCCCGGCGGGCCAGCTGCTGAACAAGATGATTGGCGGGATGGGCCTGAAGCGCGGAGACGTTTACATCGGCAACATCATGAACTGGCGTCCGCAGATGCCGGTGGATGCGAGCGGCGTGCAGTATGGCAACCGGCCCCCGGTGGCGGAGGAACTGGCGTATTGCCTGCCCTATTTGAAGGCCCAAATCGAAGTGGTTAACCCGGACGTGCTGGTCGCGCTGGGCGCGACCGCCGCCTCAGGGCTTTTGGGCCCGGGCACGTTCAAGGCGCTGGGCGAAGTCCGCGGACAATGGAAGGAGTTCGCGGGGAAGCCGCTGATGATCACGTATCACCCGAGCTATATTTTGCGCAACCAGTCGAACCAGTCGAAGCGGCTGATTTGGGAGGACCTGCTCAAGGTGATGGAACGGGTGGCGTTGCCGATCTCGGAAAAACAGCGCGGGTTTTTCCTGTAGTTGAGGTGGGCGGGCACGTCCCCTTACCGCATCGGACAAACTCAGCTGACAGCAGAAATGCGGGCACGGGGACGTGACCGCCCACCTTCAGAGCAGTTTTTTCAGCTCGGACTCGGCGCGGACGTATTCGACCTTCAGGCTGGCAACCAGGCCCGCGACGTCGCCCAGACCCGCTTGCTGCGAGCGCTGCTCCAGCTGCCCCGCGACCTCACGGAGCGCCAGCGCGCCGAGATTGCCGGAGCTGCCCTTGATGCTGTGGGCGGCGCGGGAAAATTTTGGGGCGTCGCCGGCCGCCAAGCTCGCATCGAGTTCGGCGAGGCGCTTCGGCGTATCCTCGAGAAAGATGCCGAGGATTTCGCGCAGGAATTCGCCGCCGTCATCCGGGTTCAACTCGCGGAGGTTGGCGATGGCATCCGGGTCGATGACAACGGGGGAGGACATGGAGGGGCAGTGGGCGGCATCCCGGCCGGATCGGGCGGGAATTACGGACTAAGCCCGGGACGGCGGCGAACGGCAAGCGCGCAATGGATTGATATCAAGAGGGATGATACTTCTTTCAAGAACGCATCAGGTAATCAATATGCGTTGATATTGGGCTTGCTAGGGTCGGGTGGCGTGCTTTCTTTCTGGGACTTCTTATGGCCAATAAATTCGTATTCTCCTCCGAATCCGTCGGTGAAGGACATCCCGACAAAGTCGCGGACCTGATCTCCGACAGCGTGCTCGACGCCTGCCTTGCGCAGGACCGTTTCAGCCGCGTCGCCTGTGAGACCATGGTTAAATCCAACATGGTCATCCTCGCCGGCGAGATCACCATTCCGAAGTTACAGGACAAAAAAACCGGCAAAACCAAGTCGATCGACGAGGTCATCAATCTCGACAAGGTGGTACGCGACGCCATCCGCGAGATCGGTTATACGAATGACGACGACGTGTTCCACGCCGACACCGTTTTCATCAATAACTATCTCACCGCGCAGTCGGCTGATATTTCCCAGGGGGTCGACGCCAAGAAAGCCAAAGGTAAGAAGACCGCCGAGCAGGGCGCCGGCGACCAAGGCCTGATGTTCGGCTACGCATGCACCGAGACGCCCGAGCTCATGCCGACACCGGTAATGTTCGCGCATCGCCTCGGCCGCTTGCTCACCAAGATCCGCAAGTCCGGCAAGGCGCCGTGGCTGCGCCCCGACGCGAAATCGCAGGTCTCGATCCGTTATGAGAACGACAAGCCGGTCGAGGTCGTGAACGTCGTCATTTCCACGCAGCATACCGCCGACGTCGAGCAGCGCCAGATCGAGAGCTACCTCATTGATAACGTCATCAGGAAGGTGATCCCGAAGCGGATGCTCACGAAGCGCACGCAATTCCTCATCAACCCCACGGGCCGCTTCGTCATTGGTGGGCCCCAGGGCGATTCCGGCCTCACCGGCCGCAAGATTATCGTCGACACCTATGGTGGCTGGGGCCGCCACGGTGGCGGTGCATTTTCGGGCAAGGATCCGTCGAAGGTGGATCGCTCGGCCGCCTACATGTGCCGCTGGGTTGCCAAGAACATCGTCGCCGCCGGGCTCGCCGACCTCGCCGAGCTCCAGGTCGCCTACGCCATCGGTTATCCCGATCCGGTCAGCGTTTACGTTGACACGATGGGCACAGGCAAAGTCTCCGACGAACGCATCGCCCGCGCCGTCACCAAGGTCTTCGGCTTCAAACCCGCCGAGATCGTCAGCCAACTCAATCTCCTCCGTCCGATTTACCGCCAGACGACCAACTATGGTCACTTCGGCAAAGCCGGCCTCCCTTGGGAGCAAACCAACAAGATCGCCGCGCTCCAAGCCGCGGTAAAGTAAACGCTTAATCATCACCACCATGGCTACCACTTCCTCCGCCTCCAAGGCGCAAGACTTCGACGTCAAGGACCTCTCACTTTCCGAGTGGGGTCGCAAAGAAATCACCATCGCCGAGCATGAAATGCCCGGCCTTGTGTCCGTCCGCAAAAAATTCGGCCCATCCAAGCCTCTCGCGGGCGTCCGCGTGACTGGCTCACTGCACATGACCATCCAGACGGCGGTGCTGATCGAGACGCTGACGGAGCTGGGCGCCGACGTGCGTTGGTGCTCGTGCAACATCTTCTCGACCCAAGACCACGCCGCGGCGGCTATCGCCAAGACCGGGGTGCCGGTCTTCGCCTGGAAGGGCGAGACGCTCGAGGAATACTGGGATCTCACGCTCAAAGCCATCGCCTTTCCGGGCGGCAAGGGCCCGCAGCTCGTCGTCGATGACGGCGGCGACGTGACCCTCCTCATCCACAAAGGCTGCGAACTCGAGGAGGGCAGCGACTGGGTCAACACGCCTTCCGGCTCCCACGAGGAGCAAGTCATCAAGAACGTCCTCAAGCGCGTTCACAAAGAAGACCCGCTCCGCTGGACGACCGTCGCCAAGGAATGGCGCGGCGTTTCCGAGGAGACGACCACCGGCGTGCACCGCCTCTACCAGATGCTCGAGAAGGGCAAACTCCGCGTGCCCGCGATCAACGTCAACGACTCGGTCACGAAGTCGAAGTTCGACAATCTCTACGGCTGCCGCGAGTCCCTCGCCGACGGCTTGAAACGCGCCACCGACGTCATGATCGCCGGCAAGGTCGCGTGCGTCTGCGGTTACGGCGACGTGGGCAAGGGCTCGGCGTTCTCGCTCAAGGGCTTTGGCGCCGGCGTGATTGTCACCGAGATCGACCCGATCAACGCCCTGCAGGCCGCGATGGAGGGCTTCGAGGTCAACACGATCGAGTCCACGCTCGGCACCGCCGACATCTACGTCACTACAACCGGCAACAAGGACATCATTACGCTGGAGCACATGCGCCAGATGAAGGATCAGGCCATCGTCTGTAACATCGGCCACTTCGACAACGAGATCCAGGTCGACAACCTCAACACGTCCGATGCGAAGCGCATCAACGTGAAGCCGCAGTACGACCTCTATACGTTCCCCAAGGGCAACAGCATTTACCTGCTGGCCGAGGGCCGGCTCGTGAACCTCGGCTGCGCGACGGGCCATCCCTCGTTCGTTATGTCGAACAGCTTCACCAACCAGACGCTGGCGGCGCTCGACCTCTGGAAGAACAAGGACACCTACAAGGTCGGCGTTTACCGCCTGCCGAAGCACCTCGACGAGGAAGTCGCCCGCCTGCACTTGGAAAAGATCGGCGCCAAGCTGACCACCCTCACCAAGGACCAAGCCGCCTACCTCGGCGTGCCCGTGGGTGGACCCTACAAGTCCGAGCATTACCGGTACTAACCACGGAGCCCCAGCTGCGCAGAAGCGGCTTTGGCCGCGGTTGAAATTCAAACCCGCGCCGGAAACGGCGCGGGTTCTTTATTTTGGTGGGTTGTCGCGGAAATGGGCGCGGTGTGGGTCGGGATTTATCGGCCGAGTGACACCATCTCCCGAACAGTTTTTGAGCGGAAGCTAGGAAGGTGGGCGGTGCCAAGGGACGAGCACGATGCGTAGCGCGCGATCGGCGAGGAGTGGCTGGTGCAGGGGATCGCG
>Ga0105047_10003481_pt1 | contig 27739 bp, 22 predicted proteins | sample MAT04_FD_78384 | JGI IMG/M metagenome (GOLD analysis project Ga0105047, IMG submission 78384) | Freshwater microbial communities from Lake Fryxell liftoff mats and glacier meltwater in Antarctica - MAT-04 (megahit assembly) | ecosystem: Environmental > Aquatic > Freshwater > Ice > Liftoff... | reverse complement strand
GAAGCGCTCCAGCTCCCCGCGCATCGACGTGCCAAGACCCGGTTCCCAGCGGGGGTAGCGGGTCGGATCACGATCCAGCGTGTCGAACGAGCCGGCGCCGAGATACTCCGCGAAGAACGATCGCGCGGCCTTCGGGGCCCGGGGGTCGGCCATCAAGCGCGGGAGCTCGGCCTTGATGCCCTCGATCGTGTCGAGCGCGCCGCGCTCTGCCGCATCGAGGAGCGCCTGATCGGGCCCCGCGTTCCAGATCAGGAATGCCAGGCGGCTGGCCATCTCCTCGCGCTGGACCGGGATCTTCGTGCCGGTCCCGGTGCCGCGCTCGACGCGATAGAGGAACGACGGCGACTGCAGGATCGCGGAGGTCGCCATCCGCAGGCCTTTGTTCACGTCGGTCTGGGCGGTGATCAGCGCGCGGAAGCGAGCGAGCTCGTCGGCGGTGATGGTGCGGCGAAATGCGCGGCGGCCGAAGCGCTCGAGGAAGGTGCCGATGCAGGGGTCGTTGGCGTCGGCCGGCGCGCAGCCGACGAAAAGCGTGCGGTGCAGCGGATCCGCGAACACCGAGGCGGTGAGCGCTCGCGACGCGACCTCGAGCTGCGCCATGAGCCGCTCCGACACCGTGGTCCGCGCGGCGCCGATCGAGGCGTAGAGGTGCGGCGTGGTGTCGGGATCGAGCTCGACCGCGGGCAGCGGCGCGCCGAGCAGCGCCTCGGTCGTGAGCCGGTACTGCTCCACGGTCAGGCGCGCGAAGATCGGCTGACCTGGCACCACCGGCGGCGGAGGCGTGGGCGAGGGCGTCGGCGTGGAGGTCGGCGTCGGCGAGGGCGAGGTGGTCGGCGAAGGGCGGGGCGAGCCGATGGTGCCAGGTCCCAGGATCGAGGGGGCGGGCCCGCTGATCAGGCCGTCGCAGGCCGAGAGCCCCACGCAGAGCGCGATGACGATGATCGGACGCATGCGGTCGATATCAGAGTGGCATGCAGCCCTCGGTGAGGGCATCAGCCCTCTGCCCGTCCAGCGGTCAGCAAAGTCAGGGGAGCTGGAGCGTGCCGAGGCTGCCGGGGGGCGGATCCCCGGGCTGCGCGACGCCGATGACCAGTGCGGTGGTGCCGGCCGCCGCCACCCCGATCGCCACCCATGCCCACCAGGGCAGGACCCGGGACGGGGGCGGCGTCCCCTCGAACGGCCCGGCGGTCGCCAGCACGAGGCCGGCATGATCGCGCAGATCGACGCGGAAGCGCGCGGCGGGCTTCGGGCCGCGGCAGGTCGTGCCCTCGCAGCGGAGGGACCAGGTCTCGCCGTCCTCGCTGATCACCACGACCGCGCCGAGACGGCGTGGATCTCCGGACAGCGTGCCGGCCACCTCGGGGGCGGTCGGATCGAGTGCCAGAGCGACGTTTCGGCCCTCGACCCAGGAGGCCTTTGCGTAACGAAAGGCGTTCCGCAGGCGCGGAGAGCGGGCCTTGTCGATCTGGTGGTCGGGGGCCACGTCGAGCAAGCGGTGGAAGGTCTCCTCGGCGTGCACGGCGTCCTCGAGGATCGTGTACGAAAACGCGAGGGCCTCGAGGCCGATCAGCCGGTCGGCGTGCGCGACGTTGGGCCGCGTGAGCGCCCGGCCCAAAACGACGACGGCGCGGTCGTAGTCGAGGCGCTCGAAGAGCTCCAGCCCTCGCGCGATCTCGACGTCCGCGGGCTTCGGGCCGGCGCCCAGGAGCACCACCGCGAGAAGGAGGACGGGCGCGGGCACCTCGCGGTGAGGTACCATCGCCCCGCCTCGGAGCGCAAAGGTGCCGGAGATCCTGTTTGGACCCTATACGCTGGTGAAACGCCTGGCGGTCGGCGGCATGGCCGAGGTGTACCTCGCGCGCTTCACGGGCGCGCAGGGGCGGGAGAAGTCGGTCGTCGTGAAGCAGATCCTCCCGCAGCTCGCGCGGGATCCCGAGCTCCTCCAGCTGTTCTTCGACGAGGCGGCGATCGCCAAGCAGCTCGCGCACCCCGGCATCGTCCAGGTGTTCGACGTCGGGCAGCACGACGGCACCCACTACATCGCGATGGAGCTGGTCGACGGGCTCGACCTCGACGATCTGGTGCGGCGCGAGATCCGCGCGCACGGCCGCGGCCTCCTCATTCCGGTGGCGGTGCGCGTGGTGCTCGATCTCGCGCGCGCAGTGCACTACGCGCACGAGGCCAAGGACGACGACGGGCAGGCGCTCGAGGTCATCCACCGCGACATCTCTCCGCAGAACGTGCTGCTCGGGCGCGACGGTGCGGTGAAGCTCTCGGACTTCGGGATCGCGCGCACCAACCTGCGCGCTACGCGGACGCAGACCGGCGTTCTGCGCGGTAAAATAAGCTATCTGGCGCCGGAGCGCTTCGAAGGCGAGCGGGCCGATCGCACCGTCGATGTCTACGCGATGGGGGTCGTGCTCTTCGAGGCGATCGCCGGTCGGCGGCCGTTCGTCGGCGACGACGCGTTGCTGATCAAGAAGATCATGCACGAGCCGGCGCCGCTCCTGTCGTCGCTGGTCCCGGGCATCGATCCCCGGCTCGACACGCTGCTCGCGCGGACGATGGCCAAGACGCCGGAGTCGCGCATCGGCACCGCCAAGGAGCTGGCCGATAATCTGGAGGCGCTCGGCGTGGCCTGCGCGTCGGCCGAGCTCGGCGCGCTCGTGGCGAAGGGCGTCGCGCAGAAGGAGTCCGAGCCGACCGGATCGGCGATGCCGGCGTCCGCGCCGCGTCCGCGCCAGAGCACCGAGACCTTGCCGGGAAGGCTCGACGACGCCCCGCTCGTGGCGAAGCCCGAGCCGACGCAGGTGATGGAGCCGACCGTCCGGCAATCCGTGCCGATCATCGTGCCCGCGGCGGCGCCTTCCGCGCTGTCGACGCCGATCGTGCCGCCGATGCCGGCGCCGAGCCCGATCAAGGCGTTCCTCGTCGTCTGCGCGGCCGGCCTGTTCGTCGGCTGGCTGGGGACCAAGCTGTTCATGGGCGAAGCGCCGCCCCCGGCTCCCATCGCGCAGCCGCGGCCGGCGCCGGTGGTGACTTCGATTCCGGCGCTGGAGGTCGCGCTCGATCCGGTGGTGGTGACCGAGGAGCCGCTCCCGATCGGCGACGCCGAGGATGGCGACGAGGTCGAGCCGCCGCGCGGTGCGCTCCGGCCGAAGAGCGGCAAGGCCCGCGGGAAACGCAACGTCCGACTGAAGGCCAGCGCGCAGCCGCGTATCGCGCCAGCGGTCTCGGCGGCGCCGGTGGGGGAGGGCGAGCTCTCGATCGACGCGGATCCTTGGGCCTACGTGACGGTGGACGGGAAGAGCTACGGCGCCACGCCGCTCGCCCATATCCGCCTGGCGGCCGGCAATCACCGCGTAGTGCTGGAGAATCCGGAGGAGAAGGCGAGCCGGACGGTGCCGGTGACGATCCGCGCCGACCAGCGGACCACCGTGCGCGTGCGCCTCTCCGACGGCAAGCTCTCGCGGTGACGCTTGCTCCCGTACGACATCCGGCATACCTGCCTCCGCGATGTCGACGCCCCGCCGATCCCGCGGCTTCACGCTGATCGAGCTGATGTTCGTCACCGGGATCATCGGCATCCTGGCCGCGATCGCCATCCCTGATTACAGCGTGTACATGCGGCGCGCGAAGGCCACCGAGGCCTCGATCAACCTCGCCGCGATCGCGCACCTCGAGCAGGTCCGCCTCCTCGAGCTCGGCGACACGATCGCCTGCGAGCCGCGGCCCGCGCAGGTCACCGGCAAGAAGCAGCAATTCGAGCAGACCGATGCCTGGCGCGATCTCGGCTTCAAGGCCGCCGGCGAGGTCGTCTTCCAGTACGAAGTGGAGCGCCCCGCCGCGCGCCGCTTCATCGTCCACGCCCGCGGTGATCTCGACCAGGACGGCAAACCGTCGGAGATCACGATCGACGGCGACACGCTCCAGCTCGCGCGGTCCATCGAAGAATGAGGGACGTCTCGCGCGCCACCCGCGCGTCGCTGGCCTCCCTCGCCGGTGGCGCGAGCCTCAAGGACGCCCTGCGCGCCGCCGCTTCGGTGTGCCAGGCACCCGAGATCGGCGCGCGTTACGCCGCAGCCGCCGACGATCTCGGCAGCGACAGCTTTCGCGCCGAGGTCATCGGGAAGCTCGCGTTCTCGCCCGCGGTGGTGGGCCTCTTGCTCGCGCGATCGCCGAAGAGCGCGCTCGCGCAGGTGGCCGAGTCCTCGATCCAGGCGCTGCCGCGGCGGACCCGCGACATCCGCGGGAAGATGACCCGCGCGTACGTCGTGCTCCTCGCGATCATGGCGGGCGCGGCGGGCGCGGCCCTCGATCTCGGCGTCAGGCAGATGGCGAACGCGCCGGTGTCGAACCTCATCTACGTGCTCGCCGGGCTGGCCTTTGCGCTCGCCGTGCTCTCGCAGGCGTGGGCCACGATCGGCGAAGGCAGCACCGGCCAGTCGCAGCTCCTGTACTGGTTCGTGGCCGCCGAGCGAGCCGGCGTCCCCCCCGGCGCCGTGCTCGAGCCGATCATCGCCGGCGCGCCGCTGTCCGCGCGGCCCCTCGAGGCGCTGCGGCGCGATCTGCGCGGCGTCGACACCATCCGCGACGCGATCACCGTCTGGGCCGAGTCGTCGGGGCTGCGCGGTCCCGCGGCGCGCCTCGCCGGCCTGGTCCCCGAGGGTGACGATGCGGTCGGCGCGGCGGAGCGCATGGCCCGCATCGCGGCGCTCGATCGCCCGATCGTCGGCGCGCGGCTCCTGCTCTACGCGGCGTACGTGATGGCCGGCGGCGCGGTCATCACGCTCGGCCGCGAGCTCTTCGCGCTGCTGGCGGCGGCGACCCCATGAGCCAGATCGACGCAGTGATGGGCGTGATCCGCGCGCTCTCGGGCGGCGAGGTCGAGGAGCGCGAGATCGTGCGCGTCGCGCGCCGCTTGCACGGCAGCGGCATCTCGCCGGTCGCGGTGACCGACGCGCTGGTGACCGCGATGGAGCGCGCTGCGGCGCACCTGGAGGCCACCGGCGGGCGAGGGCGATCGCTCGGTCTGGCGGCGGCCGCGCTGTTCGGCGGCGGCGGCGCGGCAGCGGGTCTGAACGCGCTCGGCGCGGCGCTCCCCTCGTTCTCGCGCCTCTTCGCACTGGTCCCGCTGATCGGCGTCGGGCTGATCATCTGGGCGCAGGCGCGCAGCGCGCGCACCGGGGCCGATCCCCTGGCGCTGCCGTTCGCGGTGCTGCACGAGCTCATGGCGGCCGGCGTGCCGATCGAGATCGCGCGAGAGACCGCGCTCCACGCTGCGGAGACTCGCCAGGAGCTCCTCCGCGCGCGCCTGGAGGCCGAACCGCTGCCCCCCGCAGTGACGATCGATCGCCCCCGCGCGCAGGCCGCGCTGATCGTGGCCCGCATGCTCGACGCGCGGCCGGCGACCGTGGCGCGTTCGCACGCCAACCGCTGGGTGATCGCGAGCGCGCTGTGGATCGTCGGCAGCTTCTGGATCCTGTATCTGCGCGGGCTGGTGCTCGGCTTCGCGGAGGCCTGGTGAAGCAGCGCGGGTCTTCGCTGATCGACGCGATGATCGGCGTCGCGGTGCTGGGGATCGGCGCGAGCCTGTTGCTCGGTCCCTGGTCGAGCTACGAGCGCGCTTCGTCGCGCGCGATCGCCGCCGAGGGCCTGGCTCGGGTGATCGATCTCGAGCTCGAGCGCGCGCGCAGCTGCCCGACGCGCGACTGCATCGAGGGCCTCACCACCACGTCTACGGCGCCGTCTCCGGACGCCGCGAGCTGGGCGCACGCAACAGTCCATCGCAGCGTGAAGGCCGCATCGAACGGCTGTTTGGAAGTGTCGATCAAGGCCGAGGTGCCCGGTCTGGTGCGGCCGCTGTCGGCGACGACGAGGATCTGGCGACCATGAGAGGCTTCACGCTGATGGAGCTGATGGTGACGGTGTCCGTCACCGGCGTCATCGCGCTCGCCGGTCACGCGCTGATGCTCGAGACGCGCGTATCGGGCGCCCGCCTCGAGGCGGAGGTCGCGATGCAGCGCGAGGCCTCGCTGGCCGGTGAGTGGCTGGGCCGCGATCTGCGCACTGCGGACGCGGTCGAGCCCGGAAAGGTCGGCGTCGAGATCGTCGCGCCCGGCGAGCGGCGCGTGCGCTGGGCGGTGGAGCCGGGCGGACTGGTGCGCATCGACGGCGCGGAGCGGCTGGTGATCGGCGCGCACGTCGCGCGGCTCGACATCGATCGCCGCGCTACGCCTCCGGGCTGGCGGGTCGAGATCGAGCTGGTGCGCCCGCTCGTCTCCGGCCGCGGCGCGTCGATGACCCGCGTGCTCGAGATCGGAGATCGGCGATGAGATCGCGCGGCTCGAGCTCGCTCCTCGCGATGATCGCGATCCTCGTCCTGGGCGCGGTCGCGACCATCGGACTCGCCGGGCGATCCAGCGATCTCGCGTTCGAGCGGCGCGCGCTCGGTCGGGTATGTGCGCGCTGGGCCGCGGAGGCCGGGGTCGCCGAGGCGCGCGGCGTCCTCGCGGCCGGCCAGCGCCCGGTGGGCTTTCATGGCTCTCTTCCCCCGGCGACCGGCCAGACGCGGGCCGGCTTCACGGTTCGCGGCTCTGCCGAGGTCGGCGCGTACGTGGTCCAGTCCGAGGGCGCCTGCACCGCGAGCGACGGTCACGTCACCCGCGCGGTGATCACAGTGCGATTTGCAGTGCGAGAGGGCCGCTGGGCGGTCGCCTCCTGGCACGAGGGGCCCTGAGTCCTTTTGTCTCGATCCGTCCGGCCTCGGTCGCGATTCGTCACGATCTCGTGCGTCGCGCCAGCGCGCCGCCGTGGCCCGTAAACCGCAATGCTCGCAACGACCGCGCGAGCCGATCGCGCCGAGATAACGTTGAGACGCGAGGTCACCAAGTCTTTCCTGGGTCTTGCGGTGCCTCGCAGGGCTCCCGATAATTCGGTCGTGGACATCGCGGACCTCACCTTCCTCGCCGGCGGTGGCGAGTGCGGTGAGCGCATGCGGGCCATGGACTGGTCCGCCAGCCCGCTCGGTCCGCCGCAGCGCTGGCCGCAGAGCCTCAAGACCTGCGTGCGCATCGTGCTCACGTCGCGCCAACCGATGTTCGTCTGGTGGGGCGACAAGCTCATCAATCTGTACAACGACCCATACCGCGCGATCGTCGGCGGCAAGCACCCCGAAGCGCTCGGTCGCCCCGCGGCGGAGGTGTGGAGCGAGATCTGGAGCGAGATCGGGCCGCGCGTCGCGACCGTGCTCGAGAAGAACGAGGGCACGTACGACGAGGCGCTGCTCCTGATCATGGAGCGCCACGGCTATCCGGAGGAGACGTACTACACGTTCTCGTACAGCCCGGTCCCCGACGATCAGGGCAAGATCCGCGGCATCCTCTGCGCGAACACCGACGAGACCCAGCGCATCATCGGCGAGCGGCAGCTGGCGCTGTTGCGTGAGCTGGGCTTGCGCGCGGGTCAGGCGCGCACGCTCGCCGAGGCCTGCCTGCGGAGCGCCGAGGCACTGGCCACCAACCCGCGCGACTTCCCGTTCGCGACGATCTATCTCGCCGACACCGAGCGCCGCGAGATGGTGCTGGCGGGCGCGGCCGGGATCATCAGCGGGCATCCCGCGGCGGGCGAGAAGATCAGCCTGGACGCGCCCAAGCCCTGGCCGTTTCGCGAGGTGATCGCGCAGGGCGAGATCCGCGTCCTGAGCAAGCTCGATCCCGAGCTGACTTTGCCGCGCGGGCCGTGGGCCGACCCCCCGCGCCAGGCGGTGATGCAGCCGATCGTCGCGGGCGGAACGACCGGCGTGCTGGTCATCGGCCTCAACCCGCTGCGGCTGTTCGACGACGGCTATCGCCGCTTCGTCGAGCTGGTCGGGGCCCAGATCGGCGCGGCGTTCGGCAACGCGCAGGCCTATCAGGACGAGAAGAAGCGCGCCGAGGCGCTGGCCGAGCTCGATCGCGCCAAGACGGTGTTCTTCTCGAACGTCAGCCACGAGTTCAGGACGCCGCTCACGCTGATGCTGGGCCCGACGGAGGACGCCCTCGCGTCGCCCGGCGGCGCGCTCTCCGGCGAGAGCCTGCGCACCGTCCACCGGAACGAGCTGCGGCTCCTCAAGCTCGTCAACTCGCTCCTCGACTTCTCGCGCATCGAGGCTGGGCGCATCCACGCGTGCTACCGCGACACCGATCTGTGCGCGCTCACGGCCGACCTCGCCAGCGCGTTTCGCGCGACCGTCGAGAAGGCCGGCCTGCGACTGGTGGTCGACTGCAGCGACGTCCCCGATCACGTGTTCGTCGATCAGGACATGTGGGAAAAAATCGTCCTGAACCTGATCTCCAACGCGTTCAAGTTCACGTTCGAGGGGACCATCATCGTGTCGCTCCACGGGCGCGGTGAGCGGGTCGAGCTGATCATCGAGGACTCCGGCATCGGCATCGGCACCGAGGATCAGCGGCGTCTCTTCGAGCGCTTCCATCGCGTGCAAGCGGTGAAGGCGCGAACCCACGAGGGCTCCGGCATCGGACTCGCGCTGGTCGCGGAGCTGGTGAAGCTGCACGGCGGGACGATCGCGGTCGACAGCGCGCTCGGACGCGGCACCAAGTTTTCTGTCTCCATTCCCGTTGGCCACGCGCACCTCCCGGCCGATCGCGTGAGCGACGAGCCGAAGGTCTCGGCGACCGCGCGGGCGCTCGCGCCGTACATCGAGGAAGCGCAGCGCTGGATCCCGAACGACGCGCAGGCGGTCGAGCCGAAGCACGGCGATCCATCCTTCGGGCTCCAGGCGCATGTCCTGCTCGTCGACGACAACGCGGACATGCGCGACTACGTGCGGCGTGTGGTCGAAGGGCGCTGGAGCGTCGAGGCGGTCGCGGACGGGGTGCAGGCGCTCGCGGCAGCGCGGAAACGGCGGCCCGATCTCGTGCTGACCGACGTGATGATGCCCAACCTCGACGGCTTCGGCCTCTTGCGTGCGCTGCGGGCCGATCCTGATCTGCGCAACATCCCGGTGATCATGCTGTCGGCGCGCGCGGGCGAGGAGTCGCGGATCGAGGGCCTCGAGGCCGGCGCTGACGACTACCTCACCAAGCCGTTCTCGGCGCGCGAGCTGATCGCGCGCCTCACCACGCACCTCCAGCTCGCCAGCATGCGCGAGGTGGCCGAGTCCGAGCGGAGCAAGCTGCTCGGACTGCTGATGCAGGCGCCGATGCCGGTCGCGGTGGTCACCGGCCCCGAGCACCACATCGAAGTGGCAAACGACGCGTACTGCGAGATGGTCGGGAAAGAGAAGATCACCGGCAAGACCGTGGGCGAGGCGCTGTCGGAGCTGAAGCTGGTGGACCTCCTCGACAAGGTGCGCCGCACCAGCACGCCGTCTCGCCTGCGCGAGATCGCGGTGACGCTGGCGAAGCGCGGCGAGGCCTACTTCGATCTCGTGGCCCAGCCGTTTCGCGACGGCAGTGGGACGACGCAAGGGATCATGCTGGTGGCCTCCGAGGTCACCGAGCAGGTCCTCGCGCGTCGGCGCATGGAGTCGCTGCGCGTGACGGCGGAGCAGGCCAACCGCGCGAAGGACGAGTTCCTCGCGATGCTGGGGCACGAGCTCCGGAACCCGCTCGCGCCGATCACCACCGCGCTCCATCTGATGCGCTTGCACGCGGGCGGCGCGATGGAGAAGGAGCGGCAGGTCATCGAGCGGCAGGTCGATCACCTCTCGCGGCTGGTCGACGATCTGCTCGACGTCTCGCGCATCATGCGCGGCAAGATCGAGCTCAAGCGGCGCCGGGTGGAGATCTTGGAGGTCCTGAACAAGGCGATCGAGATGGCGAGCCCGCTGTACGAGCAGCGCCGCCACCGCCTGGCGATCGACGTGGCGACCAGCGGGCTGGTGGTCGACGTCGATGCCGTGCGCCTAGCGCAGGTGATCTCGAACCTCCTGACCAACGCCGCCAAATACACCGAGGTCGGAGGTGAGGTGTCGGTGCGCGCCGAACGCGCGGGAAACGAGGTTATCTTGACCGTCCGGGACAACGGCATCGGCATCGCGCCGGAGATGCTGCCGAGGATCTTCGATCTGTTCGTGCAGGATCATCAGGCGCTCGATCGCTCACTCGGTGGGCTCGGGCTGGGCCTCGCGATCGTCCGCAGCCTGGTCACCGCGCACGGCGGGCGGGTCACCGCGGCGAGCGAAGGGAAGGGCAAGGGCAGCACGTTCTCGATCGCCATCCCAGCGGCGCCGGACATGGCCGCGACCGATCGCCCGGCGGCCCCACGCGCGCGCTCCTCGGGCAACAACAAGGTGCGCCCGGAGCCGCGGCGCATCCTGGTGGTCGACGACAACAACGACGCCGCGGAGCTCCTGGCGATGGCGCTCGGGATGCTCGGCCACTCGACGCGCGTCGCGCCCGACGGCCCGACCGCGCTCACGATGGCGGAGGAGTTCGATCCGGAGATCGCGCTCCTCGACATCGGCCTGCCGGTGATGGACGGCTACGAGCTGGCCCGCCGCCTGCGCGATGATCCGAAGCGCGAAGGCCTGCGCCTGATCGCCGTCACCGGGTACGGGCAAGAGACCGATCGCAAGCAATCGAAGGCGGCCGGGTTCGACGCGCACATGGTGAAGCCGGTCGAGCTGGCGGCCCTCGAAGAGCTGATCAATCAACCGACCAATGTCTGAATTTCGGGCGGCACGCCGAGCCGCAGCCCCGAATCCGCGACCAGCGCGGGAACATCGCCGCCGCGATCACGCACGTCCTGGGCGATCGAGGCGATCGCGTCGGGGCGGATACGGCCCATCGTGCACAGCACCATCGCGGTCTGCAGGAACGATCGCGTCTCGATCACCCGCGGCGTGGACGAGGAAGGATCGTGGCCCGAGGCGAGGTGGATGAACACCTTCTCGACCGGATCGCCCGTCACGTCGACGTGCGTCGACAGCTCGAGGATGCGGCCGGCATCACCGCGCTCCACGCCCTCCTCGATCAATCGTGACTCCAGCGCCTCGCCGCGAAGGCCGGCGCAGACCTCGCCGAACAGCAGGAACACGCGCGCGTCGGCCTCGACGTCGTCACCGAACATCAGCCAGCGCGCCGCGTTCGGGATCTCGGCGCGGTAGAGCAACAGCGCGGTGAGCTTGTAGCCGACCTGCTTCCGGATCGCGGCGAAGTTGCGCTGCTTGGCCAGCGCGAGCTGGTCCTTGAACGTGATGCCGTCGAACTCGACGCCGTCGATGGTCATCTTGCGCTCGATGACCTTCCGCATCTCGCGCGGCGATCCGCTCACGAAATACAGGGGTACGAGGGTCGAACGTTCGCCGGGTCCGCGGCGCAGCGCGCGCAACAGCGGCACCGCGCCGGGGATGGCGCGCTTGTCGACGGCCCACTCGAACGGGATCGCGAGCAGCCCGCGCCAGCTCGAGAAGCGGGTGTCGAGGTACGTCTTGTCGATGTCCCAGACCAGCACGTCGCCCTTGTAGTCGGGGGCGATGCGCCGCTCGCTGGTGCGATCGTAGAGGACGTCGGTCATCGCACCGCCGGCCGAGGCAGGACCAGATCGTCGAGATCGAGCGCCAGCACCGACTCCAGGGCGGCCCGCGCGGTCGCCGGGTTCTCGAGCGTGCTCGCCACCGCTCGCAAGAGCGGCAGCTTCAAACGGCGCTTGTTCGACAGCTCCACCGCGGCGTGCGCGGTGGTTACGCCCTCGAGGATCGAGCCGGCCAGCGACTTTCCGCGCGCCAGTTCGGCGCCGGCTTCCTGGTGTCGCTCCATCGAGCTGACCTTGCGCGGGATGAGCTCGCCGAGCCCGGCGATGCCGGCGAACGTCGCGGCGTCGGCGCCGAGCGCGAGCCCGACCCGCTGCGCTTCGACCAGGCCGCGCGTGAGCAGCAGGCCGCGCGCGGTGTCGCCGAGCTCGAGCGCGTCCGACATGCCGGAGGCCAGCGCCCAGACGTTCGACATCGCGCCCGCCACCTCGACGCCGACGATGTCCTGCGTCGGATGGAGCTTCACGGGGGTCCCGGCGGTCATCGCGCGCACGGCGTCGATCGCCTGCGGGAACCGCGAGGCCACCGCCGCGGCGAGCGATCGCCCGCTGCCCAGGTCGCGCCCGTGGAGCGGCCCACCGAGGGTCACGATCTTGCGCGCGCAGGTCACGCCGCGGATCACCTTGTGCGGAAGCACGAAACCGGGCCCCGCGCCGCGGCAGGCGTGGAGCACCACCTGATCGGCGGTGGCGACCTCACCGTAGCGCGTCGCGACCTCCTCGAGCGCGTGCGTCGGGACCGCGAGCACCACGATGCGGGCGTTCTTCGTCGCGTCTTGCACCGAGTCGTGGCGCGAGAAGCTCGGGTAGCGCTCGCCGAACTTCTCGCGGACCTCGGGATTCCGGGCCCAGTGGCGCACGCGGATGTCGCCCTTCGCCGCGCTCAGCAAGCGGGCCATCACCTCGGCCAGGCGTCCGCCGCCGATCATCGCGATTTCGAGCGCCATCTCAGCTGCCTCCCAGGGTGCGGCGGTCCTTGGACAGCGCGCCGCTCATCTCTGGCTCGGGCCACACGCCCAGCCCTTCGAGGCGGTTCTGGTAGTAGAAGAGCAGGTTGCGATCGGTGGCGAACACGCGATCGCCGCGCCGCGTGACCGCCGGCGTCGTGTGATAGATCGCGAAGTGGCGCAGGCCGTCCTCCACCACGTCTTCCGGGCGCGCCCGCTCGATGCGCGGATCCAGCCGCACGTTCTTCGAGAGCGCCAGCGCGCGCAGCTCGGCGAGCAGCTTGTCGACCGCCGCGTAGACCTCGAGCAGCTCGACGTCCTCGTGCTGCCCGCCGGCGCGCACCAGCCGGATGATCGGCAGCTTCGGGTTGTACTTGCGGAGCAGACCAAAGACCGCGCGCGCCGTGACATGGGTCCCCATGATCACGTTGTCGCGCAGGAACGACTCCACCACGCGCTCGCCGACCTCGCGGGTGTACTCCGCGTCGCGCGCCTCGTCGGTCACCGGCACGCCGTGGTCGTCCACCACGTAGCGCGAGGTGTCGATGATGCGCCCCATCGGATCGAGGCTGTTGCCCTCGAGATCGACCGGGTTGCCGAAGGGGTCCATCGGCTTGCTCACCGTCACGTAGATGCGCGACTCGAGCGAGAGCAGCGACGTCAGGAAGTCGAACACCCGCTTGGGCTTCGAGAACTCGTCGTCGCTGATGATGTAGCGCGACTTGCCGACGTCCTTCAGGAAGTCGTCGATCAGCGTCTCCGCTTCCAGCGTGAGCTCGTACGACAGCGTGGCCGGCACGATGAACAGCTTGGGCTTCGGCACGCCGCGCTTGAGGTTCTCGACGTACGCGCTGATGCCCGCGCCGAGCAGGCCGAGCTTCAGCTTCCCTTCGACGGCCCCCGATCGCGAGCGCGTCCCGCCGGGGAAGAAGATGTTGTCGTAGTCGTTCTCCAGCGTGATCCCGCAGTACGACTTGAGGACGTCCTTGTAGAGCGGGTCGGTCTTCTTGCGATCGACGGTGTACGCGCCGAGGTTGTGCATGAAGTACCCGATCATCGGGTTCGAGAAGAGGTTCAGGCCGGCGCCGTAGATGAAGGGCGGCAGGCCCATCTTGAGGATCGCGAACCCGATGATGATCGAGTCGAGGTTCGACATGTGCGTCGGCACCAGGATCAGCGTCCCTTGCTGCTCGAGCTTCTTCGCGTGATCGATGTCGCCCTGCAGGATGACCGCGTCATCGAGGCTGGGAAACGAGCCGAATCCGCCGAGCAGCCGCTTCGGCGAGACCGCGTTGAGCAGCAGGCCCAGCGCGGGCGGGCCGGCCTTCGTGACCGCGCCATAGACCTTGGGATCGAAGTTGCCGACGATCTCCCCGGCGTAGTGGCCGATCACCTCTTCGAGCAATTCGCGCTGGGTGCGATCGCTGGCGCGGCCGAGGCGGTGCTTGATGTCGCGCCAGAAGACGCGATCGGCGTCGGCGCGCTTGCCGTGGTCGTCGTGGAGGCGGCGCTGCTCGTGGTAGATCGCCTCGGCCAGGACCTCGTCGAGCGGTGGCCCGCTGGTCTCGGCGCGGCGGACGAGCTGGGCGACCATCCGGCTCTTCAACGCGGTGAGGGCTCGCTCGCGGTCTTCGGCGCGCACGGGCGGCTTGTATCAGGGTGCGGGCCGGACCGCATCCTAGGACGCGAGGACGCGTTGGGGGTACCATGGCCACCCCGCATGAACGTCGTCCCGCCGCCCGAGCCGCTGACCAACCTGCTCATCCACAAGACCGACACCGCGGGTGAGAAGATCGCCAGCTACGCCAAGGTGGACGGGCGCTGGGTGGGGATGAGCTGGCGCGAGATCCGCGTGGCGATCGAGGAGGTCGCGGCCGGCCTGCTCGAGATGGGGGTCCAGCGCGGCGACGCGGTGGCCATCGTGAGCCAGACCCGCCGCGAGTGGACGCAGGCCGACTTCGGCATCCTGATGATCGGCGGGATCACCGTCGGCATCTACCCCACGCTGACCGGCGTCCAGACCCGTGCGCTCATCGAGCACGCCAAGGCCAAGGTGGTGTTCGTCGAGGACAGGCCACAGCGCGTCAAGGTCATGGAGGCCATGGGCGACTCCGGCATATCGGGCCGGCCGGTGACGGTGATCAGCTTCGAGGCGCAGAGCGACGACCCACGGGTCATGACGCTCGATGCGCTGCGCAGAAACGGCGCCAAACGAAGGCTGGAAGCGCCCGACGAGATCGTGCGCCGGGCCCGCGAGAACAAGTCGAGCGACGTCGTCACGTACGTCTACACCTCGGGCACCACCGGCGAGTCGAAGGGCGCGATGCTCTCGCACGCCAACTTCCACTACGTCATCCACGCGACGTCCTTGCTCATCCCGTACGAGGGCGAGCGCACGCTGGCGTTCTTGCCGCTCGCGCACTCGCTGCAGCGCTACGTGAGCTATCTCGGCCTGGTGGCCGACGCGAACGGCTACTACGCCGAGTCGCTGGAGAAGGTGCCGGAGAACCTGATCGAGGTGAAGCCGACCGCGTTCACGCTGGTGCCGCGCGTGCTCGAGAAGATCCACGCCAAGGTGATGGCGTCGGGACGCGAGCTCACCGGCGTGAAGAAGAGCATGTTCGACGGTGCGCTGCGATCGCTCACCACGGCCGGTGAAGCGCGGCGATCGGGCATCGAGCCGGGCGTGCGCGCGCGACTCAAATCGAACATCGGGCAGCGCGTGGTCGGCGGCCGCGTGCGCGCGCGACTGGGCGGCGAGGTGAAGTTCATCGGCTGCGGCTCGGCCCCGCTCGCGCGCGACGTGCACGCGTTTTTCGAGGACATCGGCGTTCCGATCCTCGAGGGCTACGGGCTCACCGAGACCTCTGCGCCGGTCACGTTGAACACGCTGGCCAACCGCCAGATCGGCACCGTGGGGCGTCCGCTCCCGGGCACCGAGGTGCGGCTGGCGAGCGACGGCGAGGTGCTGGTGAAGGGCCCCGGCGTGTTCTCCGGATACTTCGCCAATCCGAGCGCGACCGCCGAGGCGTTCGACGGCGACGGCTGGTTCAAGACCGGGGACATCGGGACCATGTCGCGCACCGGCTTCCTCACGATCACCGATCGCAAGAAGGATCTGATCATCACCGCGGGCGGGAAGAACATCGCGCCGCAGCCGATCGAGGGGCAGCTGCGCCGCGATCCGCTGATCGAGCAGGCGGTCTTGATCGGCGATCGCAGGCCCTATCTGGTGGCGCTCTTCGGGCTCGATCCGGAGGTCCATCGCAGCCTCGCCGCCGAGCACGCGCTGGGCGCGGACATGGATCCGGCGCGGCTGGCCGAGGTGCCGGAGATCAAGGCGCGCATCGATCGCATGGTCGCGGCGATCAACGCCGAGCGGCCGAGCTTCGAGCAGGTGAAGAGCTGGGGGGTTCTGCCGGCGCCGCTCTCGGTCGAGACGGGCGAATTGACGCCGACGCTCAAGGTGAAGCGGCGGGAGATCCAGACGCGGTACGCGCGGCTGATCGATCGGCTGTACGAGAGCTGATCCCCGGCGCTATCGTGCGCGCGTGATCGCCCTGGCCCTTCTCGCCGCGCTGACGGGGGCCCCCGACGGACTTCGGCTCGAGGGGGGTGTCTTTGGCGCGTTGCCCGCTTCGCTGGAGACCGGCCAGGTGCTCGGGCCGAGCCTCACCGCGCTCTGGACGAGGGACATCTTGAGCCTCGGCCTGCGCGCGCGCCTCGGCACGGTGGACGAGGACGCCACGAACCACGAGGTGCACCACACCGAGCTGCGTTTCGCGGCGCTCGCGGGCCTGCGGCAGCGCATCGGGCGCGGTGAGCTGGGGCTCGATCTGTCGGCCGGCGCGGTGATCGTCCGCGAGGACCGCCTCATCCACCTGGCCGCGCGCTACCCGAACCCGGAGCGGACCGAGGGCTGGAGGACGGGGCCGCAGATCGCCCTCGACGCCTCGGTGCGCCTGTTCGTGATCGAGGGCTGGGGCCTGGCGATCGAGGGTGGCCCGTCGCTCGCGTTCATGCCCGACGTCGCGCTGCGGGTGGGCTGGTCGGGCGGGATCTCGGTCGTCTACGCGCCGGGGGATGGATGAGGCGCGCCGCCGTCCTCGCGCTGCTCGGCGTGGCCGCCGCGTGCAACGGCGGGGTCCACGATCTCGCCGACGAGCCGGTGGTGTTCGGCACGCTGCACGTCCGCCTCGACGCCCCGCTCGCTGCGCTGGTCGCGACCTCCAGCGGCTCTTTCCGCGTCGGGATCTTGTGGGCCGGGAGCCCGGTGTTCGTCCCGTACTGCTTCGAGCACGGGCCGAACCCGCTCGATCCGAACCGCCCGCCGAACGCCGTCGCGGATCTCGGTTGCCGCGATCCGCAGGCGGTGGTCGCTGGCATGCCCGGGCAGAGCGTCCCGATCGAGCGCACCAGCGATACGTGGGAGGTGCCGCTGACCGATCTCCCTTCCACCGAGGTGATGGTCGGCGACGTCGGCGCGCGCGTCGCGTACGGCTCGGTCATCGTGTTCCTCGACGACGACAACAGCGGCACGTTCGACATCGTGCGCGGCTGTGAGAACCGGGCGCCGGGCGAGATCCGCAGGCGCGATCGCATCCTCGCCTCGTCGTTCGTCTCGATCGATCGGCCGCAGCGCCGCATCGCGTACGTCGAGGGGACCTTCGATCGCGGCTCGTACTTCTATCCGAACCCACAGTGCCGCGCGCTGCCCGCGCTCGGATACTCGATCTGGAACGTCGATCTGTTCTTCGGCCCGACCGGCGGATGCAGCCGCGACGACATCGGCGCGGAGATCGTGCTCGGGCTCGATGATCCGCGCGAGCTCAACCTGCTCGGCTGTCGGATCAGGGCCCGCGAGAGCTTCCCGCGATCGCCGCCCGAGCGCGCGCCGGCCGTGACCGACACCAGCACGTGCACGAAGGACGGCGCGCTCGCGGTGTACTCGCCGACCTGCGGCTGCCCGCGCGTCCGCGTGTACACGCTGAGCGGATGCGACGACTCGCTCGAGTGCACCAAGCTCGACTGGGACGTGCGCGACAACCCGCCGGACTGGTGGAGGTGCGGGCGGTGATCACAGCGCTGGCGCTGCTCGTGCTCGCCGCCGTTCCGCCGGAGCCGGAGTTCGAGGCCTCGCTCGAGACCGAGACGCCCGAGGAAGGCTGGGCTCGATCGGGCTTCCGTCTGGGCCTCGGATACGAATACGAAGGGCTGATCGGCGTCGACAACGCGCCCGGCGGTTCCGTGCACAGCGTGCTCCTGCGCGCCGGCGCGAAGATCGACGATGTGTGGTCGCTCTTCGGATCGCTGCGCTACGGCGTGATCCCCGGCGAGCGCGCGGGCCTGCGGTTCGGCGGCGCGATCGAGCCGACGTTCCAGCTCGTCGACGGCCTCACGCTGTCGCTCGGGGTCGGTGTCGGCGGGTTCATTCTCACGACCGGCGCCGCGACGCCCGAGCCCGGAGCGACCACCCCCGCGTCGGTGACGCTGACCGACACCACCCGCCTGCTCGGCTCGTGCAGCGGCGCGGGCGTGCTGGCGATCGCGCGCGTCGAGTACCTGTTCGTGTTGAGCGGCGTGCTGTCGATGGGCCCGCACGTCAGCGCCGACGGCCAGTGGACCCGCTGCGTCGAGGCGCTGGGGCGAACGGACCCCGACACCGGTGAGGCGATCGAGCTGCGCCAGTTCTGGGAGCACCACGCGCTGAGCTTGGGCTGGACGTTCTGGTGGCGCTGACGATCGCCGCGCTGCTCCTGATCGTCGGGCAAGATCCGGTCGCGACCGCGACGACCACTTTGATCCCGCCCCGCGCGATCTCGTCGACCACCATCGCGTATCCGGGCGCGGCGATCGTGCCCGGCCTCGAGATCGAGGTGGTGGTGCGGATGCGCGTCGACGAGCGCGGCGACGTGAAGAGCGTCGAGCTCGATCGCGGCGTCGGCGAGCCGTTCGACTCGACGGTCCTGGCGGCGGTCGCGCGCTTTCGCTTCGCGCCCGCCACGTACGGCGGACAGCCGGTGCCGGTCGACCTGCGCTACACCGCGCGCTTCACGCCGCCGCCGCTCGCGCTGGCGCCGGTGGTTCGCCCGGGCGTGATCACCGGCCGCCTGCGCGAGCGCGGCACACGATTTCCCGTCCCGTACGCCAGCGTGTCAGCCGGCAACCTGGAGACGCTCAGCGACGAGCAAGGCAACTTCCGGCTCGAGGTCACGCCCGGCGCGTTCGCCGTCGAGATCACGCTCAGCGGCTTCTTGCGCTTCGTGCAGCAGGAGACGGTGGGAGAGGGCGAGGAGCTGGCGGTCGCGTATCTCGTGGAGCGCGCCGGCAACAACCCGTACGAGGTGCTCGTGGTCGGCGAGCGTGTGCGCGCCGAGGTCTCGCGCACCACGATCCGCGGCAAGGAGCTCACCCAGGTCGCCGGGACGTTCGGTGATCCTTTTCGCGTCGTGAACACGCTGCCCGGTGTGTCGACGATGATGTCGCTCTTGCCGTTTCCGGTGGTCCGCGGATCGAGCCCTGGAAACACGGGTTTTTTGATCGATGGCGTGCGCGTGCCGCTCTTGTTCCATCTGCTCGCCGGGCCGAGCGTGGTGCACCCGGCGCTGATCGAGAGCATCGACTTCATGCCCGGCGGGTTCCCGGTCGACTACGGCGGCTACACCGGCGGCATCGTCGACGGGAAGACGCGCCCCGCGCGGAGCGACGAGATCGCCTACGACGTCGATCTCAACTTCTTCCAGACCGGCGGCCTGGTGCGCCACCCGCTGCCGCTCCCGGGGCTCACCGGCACGCTGTCCGGTCGCGTCGGCTATCCGGGGTTGCTGATCAGCCTGGCGAGCCCGAACATCTCGCTGAGCTACTGGGACTATCAGGCTCGCATCGACGGCGGCGATCGGCGCTTCGGTTACAGCCTCTTTGCGTTCGGCGCCAACGACGGGCTCGATACGCTGCCCGACGGCGCGCAGGAGGGGTCGCCGCTCGAGCCGTTCCTCCAGCTCACGTTCCACCGCGTCGATCTGCGGTCGTGGCACGACGACGGCGCGGTCCACGGCGACTACCAGCTCACGTTCGGCTACGACGACTCGCTCTCGCAGGACGACGCGAAGCTGAGCAGCCTGAGCGTGACGGCGCGCGGGCGGCTGGCGTTCACGCTGACGCCGGCGCTGGTGCTGACGGTGGGCTTCGATGGCCTGATCAAGCAGGGGAGCTTCACCGCGAGCACGATGGGCGCCGGCACGATCGGCGAGCTGCTCGGGACCGGCGGCGAGCCGGAGAGCTCGCTCTACACCACTGGCCTCATCGCCGAGCTGGTGCTGACGCCGACCGAGCGCTGGTCGATCCGCCCGGGCGTGCGCGTCGACGTGTACATGGACGGGAAGAGCGCGCACGCCGGCGTGGATCCGCGCGTGCTGGCGCGCTACGCGCTCGACGACGATCTGTGGCTGAAGGCGAGCGTCGGGCTCTATCACCAGCCGCCGCGCTTCGCGATCCCCGTCCCGGGTCTCGATCAGGTCGCGTTCGACAAGGGCCTGCTGGAGGCGACGCAGGCCTCGATCGGCGCCGAGCTCGCGCTCGACGGTGGCTTCAGCATCGACGTCCAGACGTACTTCAACTGGATGGATCCGATCCTCTTCGACGTGCAGTTCAACCCGAGCGTCGAGGACATCCTGAACGACCCGCCGGTCGCGCTGCCGGGCCAGGCGCCGAACATGCTCCCCAGCAACACCGACGACGTCGAGGACCGCCTGGACCGCCTGCTGCAGCCGGCCACCGGGCGATCGTACGGCTTCGAGATGTTGCTGCGCCGCCAGAGCGCCGACGGGATCTCGGGCTGGCTCTCGTACACCTTGTCGCGCAGCGAGCGCCTGCGCGACGGGGGCTGGTCGGCGTTCGACTTCGATCGCACGCACATCCTGAACCTGGTGCTGCAGATGCCGCTGCCGCGCCGCTGGCAGCTCGGCTTTCGCGCGCAGATGCAGACCGGCCGCCCGCTCACGACGACCGCGGGACTCTCGTCGACGCGCGCCTCGACGTTCGTGCGCTTCGACGTGCGCATCGACAAGACCGCGGTGTGGAACGACTGGCTGCTCGATTTCTACGTCGACGTGAGCAACACGGTGCTCGCCGCCGAGGAGCTGCAGCCGGGCACCGACGTGCGCTACGTGCTGCCGACGTTAGGCTTTCGCGCCATGTTCTGAGGCCTTCATGGCCCTTTTGAGGTCGGCGATGAGCGCCTTCCTCAGCTTCGTGCGCATCTCGCTGTCGGGCGCGCGCAGGATCGCGGACGGATGATAGGTCGCGATGACGATCGGATCTCGCGCGACGATCTTCCCGCGGCTCTGCGTGACCCGGAACTTCGGCCCGAGCATCGATTGCGCCGCGACCGCGCCCATCAGCACCACCACCTTTGGCTTCACGACCTCGAGCTCGGCCTCGAGCCACAGGTGGCAGGCCTTGATTTCCTTCGTGTTGGGCTTGGCGTGGAGGCGCTTCTTCGTCTCCGGCTTCACGATGTGCTTGAAGTGCTTCACCGCGTTGGTGAGGAAGAGCGCCTCGCGCTCGAGCCCCGCTGCCTCGATCGCCTCGTCGAGCACGCGGCCGGCGGGGCCGACGAACGGGTGGCCTCTGCGGTCTTCGATGTCGCCGGGCTGCTCGCCGACCAGCATGATCGACGCGGTTTTGGGGCCTTCGCCGAAGACGGCCTGGATCGCGTCCTTGTAGAGGGGACAGGCGGTGCATTGCTGGGCGGAGGCGCGGAGCGAGGTGAGGCTCTTCGTGCGCGGCATCGGCGGAGGATACAACCGGGAGCCGGGAATCAGGGACGGGGAACGAGAATCGGAGCCGAGAATGTGAATGTGATCCGGGTATTCGAACTCGCGCGCGAGCGCGCTCCGGCGGAGCACGCGGAGCGTGCGAGGTCCCAGTTCATATTCATATTCCCCGGTCCGATTCACGTCCCCGGTCCCGGATTCCTCGATTGCCGGGTTCCCTGTTTCAGACGTCCTACGGCGTCGGAACGAACATCACGCGCGCTCCCTCCGCCCCACGCAGCAGCAAATACAACCCATCCGCATCCCCCGTCACCTGCTCGAACGTCTCATCATCCGCGATCTCGATGTCATCCCGCGACAGGATCCGCGCCAGCGCTCCATCCGCGGTCCAGGTCGCGACGCCATCCGCGAACACGCCGCAGATCTCATCCCCGCAGCGGTCCAGCGTGCGCGGGTGCTGCGGCGCCGGTCCGCAGCGCGTGATCTGCTGGTTCGCGCCGAAGATCACCGCCGCCTCGCCGATCGGCTCCGCGCCCTCCGCCGTCACGCGCAACAAGACGCCGTTCACCGCCATCACGATCGCGCCGCCACCCACCGCCACCGAGGCCTCGTTCAGCCCGCCGGCCTCATGCGCGCGCTGGGACGTGACCTGGTCCCACGACCAGCCTTCGGTCGTCTCCTTGTGGAGGCCCGTGGCCGCGCACCCGTACAGCGTGAGCTCGTGGCCCTCCGGCGAGACCGAGAACCCGGCGATCCAGCGACCGCGGCTCACCAGTGTTTCGATCTGGCCCTTCGCGTCGATGCGCACCACGCCGGCCGAGAAGCCGTCGTTCTCCGGCTCGGTCGCGATGACGTTCGCGTCGGTCGAGCGCGCCGGCATCACGTAGACGTTGCCGGGGTTGTCCGTCTGGACGCGCGACTCGCCGTCCTTCGCGAACACCGCGCCCGCGCGCTGGAGTGCGCAGCCGGACCCGGTGTGGCGCGCGAAGCTGCCCTGGTTGCCGACGATGAGCCCGCCCGGGACCGCGCGGATGGCGTGCGTATCCGCGGATGCCACCGTCACGACGCAGGGCGTCAGCGGCTGGGCCACCGTGGAGGGGCTGGGAACCGGACCTGGCACCTGCGCGCCCGGGGCCGGAGCGCCGAGGCGGTCCGGTCCGCAGGCCGTCGTGAGGAGGAAAAGAGCGAGCGGGGCGTGCTTCATGGCCCTCAGACCCGACCCCCGCGATCGGTGGGAGATCTTTTTTCGAGGCGGGCGAACCGATGGAAGACTTTTCTGGCCGGTCGCACGTTGAGAGGGACCATGCGCCGGCTCTCGTTCCTCGCGCTCGTGACCTTTGGGCTGGGATGCGGTGGGCCCGACCCCACGCGCCTCGCCTACGTGCTCCTCGACGAGGATGCGCGCGCCGCCGGCCTGACCGCGCCCGACGGACGCACCTCGGCGCTGCCGCTCATCGTCGACCCCAGCGACGAGGTCCCCGCGTCCTCGGTGGCGTGGGTGCATCGCCCTGGCGTCGCGACCGAGGTCCTGCGGCTCGGGCTCGACGCCGACGAGAACGCGCTCGAGATCACCGGCGGCGCGCGCACGCTGGCCGACCTGATCGGGGCCGAGAATGACGGCAACCGCATCTTCGACGAAGACCTGTGGATGCTGGTCGGCGATCTCGAGGCGTCGATCGACGAGGCCCGACCGATCGTGACGCGCGCCCCCACCTTCGAAGCGCCGCTCCCCTCCCGTCCGTTCACCCACGAGCTCGTCGATGTCGTCGGCGTGTACCGCTCCAAGAGCGACGTCACGATGATCCTCGACGCCGGAGGCGGTGCGCTGATCGCGATCGACGCCGGCTGCGACGCGGGCGTACGCGGTCACTTCGAGCGCGCAGCGCAGGAGGGCACCCTCGAGCTCGACGGCCGCGATCCCATCCGCGTGACCCTCGATGATGGTCAGACCTTCGTCTTCGAGCGCGAAGGCGCGCTCCTCGTCGACCCCAAGCTGGGCCAGCTCGATCCGGAGGATCAATGAACCGCCGCAAGTTTCTCCAGGGCACGCTCGCGACGCTGGCGCTGCCGGCGTTCATCGGGCGCGCGTTCGCCGACCCGGCGTGTGATGCCAAGTCGCGCGTGGCCACGCTGGCCCGTGCCTTTCGGCGCGCGGCGAAGAGTGGAAAGCCGCTGCTCGTGCTGGTCATCCCGACCGATCGCGGCGAGGTTTGGGCCCGTGGTCGCTTGCTCGGCTCGTACCTCAACCACGCCGACGACAAGCAGCTCGCGCCGATCGCGCTCGCCGAGGTGGCGTGCGCGACGATGAAGGAGCTGCACACGATCGTCCCCCACCGGATGAAGAGCGATCCGCTGATGGTGCTGGTCGAGACGGTGAGTGTGCCGGCGCAGGCGATCCCGTTCGCGCCGCCGCCTTCGCGCAACCCGTTCCAAGGGCGCGGAGACGCGCAGCAGGACGTGGACGCCGACATCGATGCGGACATCGCCGCGGTCGCGCGCATCGTGCGCCAGGCGCTCCTGCCCGACGCGGCGACGATCGATCGGCGCGCGCGGCAGAACCGGGCTCGGCTCTCGACCGAGCAGCTCGCCGCGACCGACGACCCGACGGCGCTGCCCGAGGTGATCGATCGCGCGGCGGCGGTGCTGTTCTCGCAGGGCGGCGCCGAAGATCGCCTGGCGCGCGCTGCGGCCGAGCGCCTGCGCTTGCACGCGGTGCCGGGCAGCAACTGGGCCAGCTCGCACGGCTGCGGCACCACGATCGAGGGCGTGCCCGACGACGAGCAGAGGATGGTGGCCTGCGGCATGGGCCACGTGCCGGCGAAGGCGACGCGGTTCTTGTACTTCTTCGTGCAGAACGAGATACCGGTGGAATGAACATCGGCCCCATCGGCCGTCCCAAGGTCGGACTCACGCTGCAGCCGGACGGCGCGTTCCTCGAGCTCGTCCGGCCGCTCGACGTCGACTACTACGAGGTCGCGCCCGAGACGCTGTGGGGCCCGGATCTCGCGCCGAACGGCTTTCAGCGAAAGATCCTCGCGTTCCCGTCGCGCCCCTTCGTCGCGCACGGCGTGGGTCTCTCGATGGCGACCGCAGATGCGCGCGATGCGCCGCGGCGGGCGAAGTGGATCGCGGCGATGAAGCGCGACCAGCGGACGTTCGCGTTCCAGTGGTACACCGATCACCTCGGCGCGAGCACCCTCGATGCGCGGGCGCTGACGCTGCCTTTGCCGGCGCCGATGAGCGCATTTTCCGCGTCGACGGTGCGATCGCGGCTGGAAGAGATGCGCGCGGTGGTGCCGGACGTCGGCGTCGAGAACAACGTTGCGTACTTCCTTCTCGGCGACGCGCTCGACGAGCCCGCCTTCATCACCGCGGCGATCGGCGACTTCGGTCACGTGCTCCTCGATCTCCATAACCTGCACACGATGGCGCTGAATCACCGCTTCGATCCGCTCGCGTATCTGGCGCGGCTCGATCTCGCGCGGGTGATCGAGATCCACGTCTCGGGCGGCGCGGAGAGCGATCCCGCGTGGCTGCCCGGCGGCCGGACGATGCGGCTCGACAGCCACGATCACGCGGTGCCCGAGGAGGTCTGGGCGCTGCTCGAATACGTCGTGCCGCGCTGCCCGAACCTGCGCGGCGTGACGCTCGAGCGGATGGAGGGGACGGTTCGACCTGAGGACGTTCCCGTGCTGCGCGCAGAGATCACGCGGGCCAGAGCGATCGTGCTCGCAGCGAAGCCGGTGCCCGCCGCGGCGCCCACCGCCCGCGCAAAGCTCGTCGCCTCCAGCGCAGAGGAGCACGCGATCATCGAATCGAAGCTCGCTGACGCGATGACGGCGCGTGATCCACTCGCGGTGCTGCGCGGGGCTCCGGGCCTCTCGCCCGAGATGCACGCGGCGCTTGCGCAGGCCAGCCCCGACGGCGTGCGCATCAGCGCGCTCCTCGTGGCGCAGCTCCGCTTCGAGCGCCTGATCCGCGGCTCCGGCACGAGCGACGCCTGGTTCGCGCGCGACCCGGCCGGCTTCACGGCGGCGTTTCGCGCGTATCACGCGGCGGTGCCGCCCACCGCGTTTTCGCCGTGGGCCGAGGCCGCGCTGTTCGAGGCTTTTCAGCGGGATTAGCGCTCGTCCTAGTCTAAATTTTGAGCAAGGACGGCGGTGCGACGAGCGTCGTCGGTCGGAGAGACGAATTGATGTTCACGAATTGCTCGACGAACGAGATCAACGTCCGGGTCGTGTTCTACGGGCTGCCTTTCGTGGGAAAGACCACGCTGCTCCAGCGCATCTACGACGCGACCCCGGAAGACCAGAAAGGGAAGATGTTCTCGGTCCAGAGTGGGACGGAGCGAACTCTCTTTTTCGATCTCCTGCGTTCCGAGATGCCCGGTGTGCGCCTCCACCTCTACGCACTATCCGGTGAGGTGACGTACGCCGTTTCGTCGAAGCTGATCTTGAAGAATGTGGACGCGGTCGTCTTCGTCGCGGACGCGCAGAAGGAACGGCACGAAGCCAATATCGCGTCGCTCGACGAGCTTCGCCGGAACTTATCCGAGCAGAATCTCATGCTCGAACGCCTGCCCCACGTCGTCTGCGTCACGAAGGGGGATCTTGACGACGCGTCGATCGTCTTCCCCGATCTCGCCGCGGTCGCCGTGGACGGACGCACCGGAGAGGGTACCGTGGAGCTGATGAGTCGGCTCATCGATGAGTTGCGAAAGGCGATCGCGGAGAACCGCCTCCGAGAATGGGAGCCGTCCGCCGAGGAGACCCGCTCGAATCGTGAGTTTTCGGCTCGCGCTCGCCTTGTTGGTCACTACTCCGAGCACCTCGGCGAAACGGAATCCGAGTACAACCCGGCGCGGCTCACGGACGGACGGCCGAGGTTCATCGTCGTCGAGCACGAGCCCGGGCCGGGGAGACCGTACTGGACCTATGCCACGGCAGGACTCAGCCTCCACGAACAGGCGGCCGACGGACCCGAGCCGCGGATCGAGCTCCTCGCATATTCACCCAAGGAGAGCCGGGCCGTGGTCGACGTCCTGATGGTGCTAGCAGAACAGATCCATCTCGTCGACGCGACGGACACGGCTTACAAGACCTTCGATACTATCAATTTGTCCGGACTCTGTCACGAGTCCTTCGTGCTCGGGCCCGCTCATACCGAAAAACTCGACTTCGCACCGATCACAAAACGCCACGCGCCGCCCGACCAAGACCTCGTGCGACACCATCTCTCCGTCTACCTGGCGATTTTCCTCAGTGGCTGCGTGGGCACCGTCGGCTCGGGGCCCGAGGCCGAGGGGCCACCGGTCCCGGACGCCGCATCGCTTCCGGCCGAGGACGCAGGGCCGACGGCGCTGCCCGCCGCCGACGCCGCCCCGCTCCTGGTCGCCGATGACGCCGCTGTGTTGCCTGTCGCCGACGACGCCGCCGTGCTCCCCGATGCGGCGCAGCCCCTGGCCGCGGACGCCGCTCAGCCGCCCCCGGACGCCGGCGTCGCGTTCGCGGATGCTGGTCCCGTCGCGCCGACGTGCACGGGCGATCTCATCGGCCAGCTGCCGAAGGGCCCGAACCAGCTCACGGCCCTCTGCGCGCGCGGCTACACCGATCCGATCTCGGTCGCCTTCTGCGCTGCCACGACGCCGAGCATCACCAGCGTCACCGATGTGCTCGATACGATCGGCCTGGGCTTCGGGCCGCCGCCGTACAGCCGAGCGGTGGGCCCGAGCTTCGTCATGAGCTCGCAGTCGACCTCGATCTCGGCGCGCAAGGTCTCGCAGATCAACCCGCGGGCGATCGTCTTCACGATGCCGCTCGCGCGCGGACGGATGACCGGCGCGCCACGGCCCAACCCCTCCTTCGTCGCGTTCGCCTTCACGCGCGGCGATCAGGAGATCGAGCTCATGGCGAAGGATCCGCAGGTGGGCATCCGCTTCTTCCTCCTGAAGTACGCGCAGGCGTGCAACGGCGCGCCGGGTGGCTGTAACTCCGGCGATCTGTACACGTCGGCGGTCGAGTCGGGCTTCACGGGCTGGTCGCTCTATTCGGACGAAGATCTGAAGAACACGCCGCACGACTGCCTGCAGTGCCACCAGCCGGGCGGCCTCGGGACGCCGCGGATCATGCGCATGCAGGAGCTCCAGCGCCCTTGGCACCACTGGATGTACAACGACTCGATCGGCGTCGCGCCGCTGCGCGCGGACTTCCACGCCGCGCACGGCACGACCGAAGCGTACGGCGGCGTGCCGGGAGCGGCGATCGACCAGGGCGACGCGCCGCAGCTCCAGGGGTTCGTGGAGAACAACGGCTTCCAGAACCAGCCGAACGAGTTCATGGGGCTGACGATCGCGAGCGAGGTCATGGCGGGCGGCTCGAGCGCCACCTGGCAGTCGATGTATCAGCGCGCGCAGGGCGGGCAGTTCATTCCGGTGCCGTACTTCGACTCGATCGCCACGGACGTGACGAAGGTCCAGCCCCTCAT
>Ga0105047_10003480_pt1 | contig 27740 bp, 17 predicted proteins | sample MAT04_FD_78384 | JGI IMG/M metagenome (GOLD analysis project Ga0105047, IMG submission 78384) | Freshwater microbial communities from Lake Fryxell liftoff mats and glacier meltwater in Antarctica - MAT-04 (megahit assembly) | ecosystem: Environmental > Aquatic > Freshwater > Ice > Liftoff... | reverse complement strand
ACGGCAGGTGACGAGTTTCTGCTGAACACAAGTGGTGGCGCGCTGCTTGGATACACGGTTGGAAGTTCAGTGATTCTTGGTATTACGATGTATTTCACTGCAATACCCGCTTGCAGTTCATGGACAGCGTTGGCCACCTACGGTGCGATAGGATCCACTGTCGATTATCTTGGCATTCGCGCGTTGGGCAACATTATTAACCGAGATCACAACGATGCAACCGTCGGAGGCACCGTAGAGGCTGCGGTCACCGGCGCAGTGTTTAACGCTGCGATTGGTAAATTCTTCGGGCGAATCCTTGGCGGGTGCTTCGTCGCTGGTACAGAAGTCGCTGTCTGTTCTACGCCAAGCCCACCGAACGACACTCGCCAACAACTTCCGGCTTCAATCGAGTTTGACGAACAGCGACTCAGTTCCCCTTCATCGGAACTCTTCACTTCCAGGTCTACGAGTACGGCAACCACGGCGCGCACTCGGATTCCCATTGAAGATGTTGCACTCGGATCAAGGGTTTCCACGGCCAATCCGAAACCGTGGGAGCATGATTTCTCGCTTCCGGAGCCGGATCAGAACACCTGGCTGCAGATCGACATGATTGCCCACCGTGATGACGGTGGCGTGGTCGAAGTTCAATTGCTCCGGCCTCGGGATCTGGTTGAATCCACAGGAGTAGTCCTTGGAGCGACTCTGCCGTTTGAACTGCCGGAACTCCAGGTTTCCGGGACGGCTCATGTCACAAAGATTTCACCTGCTCCGGCCATATCATCAGGAGACGGCCATGCGGTCACCGGGCGGTACGTGACTCGGCGAGTCGATGAGATCGCTCGTGTGGAAATGCAGGATGAAACCGGACGTGTCGCCGTTCTGGAAGGCACTCCGATTCATCCAATCTGGTCTGTCGATCGTCACGACTGGGTGCCACTGGGGGAACTGGAAGCAGGAGAAGTGCTGCAGGGCGAAAACGGACCTGTGACTGTCTTATCCGTCGAGGTTCAATCACGATCCGTCCGTGTCTACAATCTCGAAATCCACGGCGAACACGTCTACGAAGTCGGCGAATTCGGCGTGTTGGTGCATAATGCTCTCAGTTGTCTTGCGAAAGATTTGATTGACAACGGCTTTAAAAAACCAATTGGTTGGGCTGCCGCACATATTTTTCCTCGGAAAGGATTCTCTTGGTATGCACAAAAAGCTGCACTTGAGACGATTCGCGGCAAATTGACAAACTGGGGGCTGCTGGATTCATTTCAAAATGGATTCTGGACGAACAGCAGCAGGCATCTGGGAGCACATACCCCAGAGTTTCTAGACGCATTGGTCAAGGCGCTTAAGGACGTGAAGACGCCCCAAAAGGCGATTGAAGCACTCGAAGGGATGTTCGATCGCATGAAAAACTATGAGTGGGAACCATGAGCAACCAAGATGCAATTTATGATTTGTCACGTACGATTGATCCTCGCTTTGGATGTTTGGAATACAAGGCGAAGAAATCATTCTTTGGGCACGATTCCCCAATAGAAGACTGGTGGTCGAGCGTTGATTTGCCGGGCGGCGGATGGAATGCTCATCCGTTGGCGAAAGTCTGGACACCTCAACCGGTTGGTGGAGATGTGGCACCGTTTGTTGATTATCCCTGTCTTGAATTCGCCACGCCCGCCTTTAGTCCGAAAGCAGTGCAGGCGTTGCGTCCGATGCTCGAAGAAAGCGGAGAATTGCTAGAACTGCGGCACAAGAATGGGTCGTATTTTGGCCTGAACGTGACTAAGCAATCGGACGCATTGGATGTAAAGAAGTCCATGATAAAATGGTTCTCCGATGAAGTTGGCATTAGCGCGAATGATATTAAGCGTTTTGAATTCCATAAATCGCGACTGCGAGGACTATCTCTCTTTCAGTTGAAACAGACTCCGCAATTTGTCCTCGTCACGGAAGACTTCAAGCAGCGCGTCGAGGCAGCCGCGCTCAACGGCTTTCAGTTTACAAAAGTCTGGCCGTTGCCGCCCGGGACATACTGGCGGGACGCACAGATTCAGGCACGTCGAGCGGCCACGCGGAAGCTGGATCTGTACGGAGAATCTCTCATGCTTCGATTCCGGCCACAGAATGACCGTGCGTCGCCGAAAGAAAAGAAACGAGTTCAGGAATTCGCGGATGAATTAAACGCACTGCTGACCACTCAGCAGACCATCACAGATCCCTATTATGGCTCTGTTGAAGGAACAGAGTTCGTCAAAGGGGACTGCCGAATCTTCCTGTCGTGCCCAAAAGTTGAGGATCTGATCGAATATCTCGGCACGTGGATCAACGGCAACGACTGGCCCGGCGAATTTCACATCGTCAAACGATTCGGAAATCTCTACGATACTAAGGCCAAAGAGAAGCGTATTGCTATCAAATAAGCACCACGGATCGACAGGGACACAGTGTGCCAGCATAAAACCGGTTTGGAATAAAGAATGCAAGTATCTCACGAAGAGAGTTTAGCCAATCACTTCGCGTGCGGTCAAAATACTCAGCCGTTGGCTTTGGTGCATAAGAAACTCAGTTCGGTGGGCGATCAGGATGTGCGAATGATTGAGCAGCAAAACCATCCTCCGCATCAGTGAGGTTACGTCCCATGTGCTGGAACCGCGCACTGTTGGGGTGAGCTGTGACGTCTGCGACGCTCAGTCCGGCGTGTCTTCAAGTTCATCACGACAAGAATGAACGTCGTGACAAGTCCCTGAAGTGTCCAGACTTGCATTGCTTCATTGTTGGTTCAGGGTGCAGCATCTATCGAGAACAAAACTGCTGTAAGTTCCCGATGATTTGGGCGTTTCCCTTGCGGGCCGGGGAGCTTCGGGCCTCGCTGGACGCTCGGTCCTGCGGACTGCTTCGCACCCTGCGCATCCCTAACGCGGGGGAGTGAACGACCGGAGCCATTTCAATTGTCGTCGCTCATATTCATCCGTCCGATTCCACCGAACCCAGCCTCCATTGGAGCCCAGCAGCGAAGACCGAGCAGTCACCAAAAGACTGCGAGACACCGGAGAACAACTTAGGCGTTGCAAAACAATTAATGTCCGGAAACCAATATGAACAATGCGGGAAATTACTGCGTTTTCTGGCGCCAATGCGGTCAGTAAATGTTTTGCAACGCCTTAGGATCAAAGTCCTTGATCATCTGATTGTGACAGATTCCGCACACCTGTCGCCTATGGATGACGAAGGCTGGTAATAGGCCAACGGTCTTCAGCCAATGAGCTTGAGCAAAGCCTGAAGTCGCTGGAACGCGGACTTGCGGATGCAGATGCAGGCAGGCTGGTGGATGCGAATGAAGCCATCGACGCGACCCGCAACCGGCTGCAGCGTACCGCATGAGTCTCCGCGTCAAGTTGATCGCCGAAGCAGTGCGGAATCAAAATGAAATCGCGGACTGGATTGATCGCCTGCATCAGGATTTGACATTGCCAGATCGATCAGTGGCAAGATCCAGCAGGTGGTCGCGGAACTGCCGATAAGTGTTGTCGTCGATGCGGACGTGAGCCATATTCACTCCATTGTTAATTCGTTACTCATTCATTCTTCTCAACTACAATTGGTGAGCGGGATGCGTCAGCTTCCCGGTACGATCTTGCGTGCCGAGTCCGTCGCGAATCCTGCTCAGTACCGCAAGGCCCGTGTTAACCAACCGAAGTGTACCGGCCGGTTGACACCGGGCCGCTCACCGGGCTACAGTGATCGACCACGAATTGGCGTCTGCCATTGGAAATAGTAGGTGGGTGGCACGTGGAGAGCGCTGCTATGGACTCGGTAGCACTGAATAGAGAATGAATCCCTGGTTTGTTCCGCCAACGACGACTCGCACGGTACCGTCATTGATGTAGATGACGTGATCCAGCCAATGGTTCGCGACACCAGTTCCGACGTTGCCGATGCTGCGCCAGGTGGCACCGTAGTCTCGGCTCTTGTGGATGAATCCACTGTGGGGACCGCGCGTGCCACAGATGACGACAACCTTTCCAGAATATGCGAGCGCGTCCATGCGACTGCGGGGAACGATTCGTACCGTGTTGTCGATTCGTGCTTCAGCCATGTTTCAAGGTGCCGTTCTGGCGCTGGTCGTTGAACAGATTGCCCTTTATACTACTCATGTCGTCCTTCTGCTTTCTTCAGCATGCAAAATAAGGTCTCACTCACCGTGCGCACGGCTACTGATACAACATTTATCCACAATGGTCAGGTCATTGTTGGCTCAGGAGCCGCTGCGATTCCTGATGGATGTGTGCTGATTGAATCTGGTGTGATCCGCTACGCAGGACCGCTTCAGGGATCTCCGCCCGTTTCGCCACTGGCAACCAGACTGGATGCAAATGGCGGCACGATCATGCCGGGACTGGTGGAAGCTCATTTTCATCCCACCTATTTCAACGTCGCGGCACTCGAAGATCTGGACATCAAATACCCGGTCGAATACGTCACACTTCTCGCGGCCTGTAACGCGCGTCTGGCACTGGAATGTGGTTACACGTCAGCTCGCAGTGGAGGCAGTCTATTCAATATCGACGTGTGGTTGAAAAAGGCGATCGAAAGTGACCTCGTCACTGGACCGCGACTCGCGGCGAGCGGACGGGAAATCTGTGGTGCTGGCGGCTTGATGGACTGGAACCCGGAGTTTCGCAAGATCGGCATGGAAGGCCTGATCCTGCTGGTCAACGGAGCTGACGAAGCTCGCAAGGCTGTTCGAAAACTCGTCAAGGATGGCGTCGAATGGGTGAAAACGTACCCCACCGGCGACGCGGCGGCAGCCGATTTCAACGATCATCACACATTGTGTATGACGTTTGAAGAAATGCACGCTGTGGTCCAGACGGCTCACAATCACGGTATGAAAGTCACTGGACATTGCCGAGCAACCCAAGGGATCAAAAATGCTTTGCTCGCCGGTTATGACACGATCGAACACGGTACGTTTATGGACGATGAAACCATGGAACTGCTGCTCAAACGCAATGTTCCGGTCGTGCCCGCACTGTACTTTGAATTGATGAGCATCGAACGTGGCCCGGAATTCGGTATGTCTCAAGCCGTGATTGACGGTCACCAGGAAACTCTGGACGGCGGTGCAGAGAGCGCTCGACGAATTCTGGCCGCAGGCGGCCGCCTGGGCATGGGCGGTGACTACGGATTTGCATGGAATCCCCATGGGGACTATGCCAAGGAGCTTTCATTCTTCGTGAATTATGTCGGCCTCAAGCCACTCGAGGTTATCAAATGTGCAACTCAGACCGGTGCCGAGATTCTCGGTCGCGATCATGAATTGGGAACACTGGAAGTCGGAAAACTTGGCGACGTGCTGATTGTGGACGGTGATGTCGTGGCCGATATTTCCATTCTGGAAGATCGCAAACGGATCATGGCAGTAATACAGTCCGGAATCATCAAGAGTCGCTGCGGTGTGAGCAGCCTGAGCGGCGATGCAGCCGTGAGTTAAGCGAAAGCCGATTTTCGAATTATCGTTTCTGCTATTTGACTGAACCTGGCAAGACAAAACTGCCGATGCAGCCAGTCGGCCGTCATCAGAATGTGAAACTGGCACCAACAATCAGCGAGTCAGCAAAAGCACTGGACGAAGCATTCGTGCCGGGAATCGCCCCACCGGGGCTTTGGATCGGGCCGCTCACGGAATTCTCAAAGAAGTGAGCATACGTGATCGATACCTTGAAGCACTGGTTCACATTGTACGAAGTGCCAACATACGCGCCGTGCTGAATGATCAGTGGTGAGCCGACATTGTAAAACGTCTGACTGTCGCCTATCGGATTGGTGTTGAACGAATATCCAAGTCTGGCAGAAACGGCATCAGACATCTGATACTGCGTTCCTGCGGAAACTGCAAAGACATCCTTCCAGCCGAGACCTGCTACTGCTCCCGTGGGGGTGAAGCCGGTTTCGGAGTAACCTCTCGTATCTGAGTAGGCGAGATAGCGAGCGTCCACCGCGAATAGAAGTCTTTCGAATCCGGCATAGGCTGTTCCGAGGGAAATGATCATGGGGGCATCCAGCCCAAACTTAACATTGCGTGGAGCACCGATTTGATCACTGGAGTTGTAACTGAAGTCGTTAAACCATTGCTTGCTTTTGAACGAAGCCCCGAATTGCCAATAATTGTCAGTGACGTAAAACGCCCCGATCTGGAACCCCGCTCCCCATTGAAACGCTCCATGAGTCATTGCCGGGTAGGTGGGGAATCCACTTCCCCCGGCGTTGTCCGGAGCGGCCAGAATTCCAGGGTCTACAGACAGGCTGGCAAGATCGATAATCGGCGAAACGCCGACGGACAATTCGTCGGTGAGTCGAAATGCAACGGTCGGAACGAACTGCAACAGTTGGTACTGTGTGTAGATTGGTCCAACGCCCATCCCGTTGGGAAGTGGCGGCGTCAGTACGGGGTTAGTTGCGCTGCCGGGATAATTCGCGCCGAACCCGCCAACACTCAGCACTCCCAGCCCAAAGGTCACGTCGGAATTCTTCGGCGTGAAGACCACACCAAACTCGGGAAGTGGAAAGACGCCACTTTCGCTCCTGGTGCTGCCTGCCACATCTGCGGCGGGAAAACCTGGAGCCAGACTGTTGGCCTTTACACTTGATTTCAGAGTCGAATTTGGAAACAACAATTCCAGCCCAAAGTCCGTAGAATTGGGCAGTGCTGTAATTGTGGCCGGATTCCACTGCAGCGCACCCAACGTATCCAGTGGTGCGGCAGTCGATGCCCCTCCCATGGAACGATTGATGGGGCCAACGCCAGTCAATGCACTCCCGAACTGCCCGTAAGCTGCGGGCTGGAGAAGTATTCCCAGCAAAATTGCCGACAGCAATCGAATTGGACTCGTCATCTGCCTCACGTCCTTTGCGATAACCAGAAAAGAGGAGTCCACATCAATCATGAGCAAGGAATGGAGATCTGCCGAGAGACAGACGTGCGGGCAGTCAACTTTTCCCGCACATCGTGTCTAATCGGCATAATCCACACATTCCTCCACATCAATCGCGGTGTACACAACTGATCGATTGACAATTGCCGGGGAGTCGGCTGCGGGATGTTCCGCAGAGTTGAATGTTTTTCCTTCAATGCTTCAGTTTGAGGGAACGAGCCGAAGTGACAACCTGTTCATCGTTTTGCGACAGAAAAGGAATACGCACTCAGCACGGAATCGATTTCATTCAAGTAGTCGCCTGCAGTGATCGTCTCAACAAAGTTGAAGCCCAGTTCCTCGAGCCAGTCTGTCGGGCCGTCGGTCCCGAAGACAAAGGCTTCACCAAGTGAATCCATTCCCTGCAGGAAGTTTTTGATATACAGGTTGTTGGTGCGGCCAGTCACGACGGCCGATGTGACGAAGTCGGCCCACACACAACTGAGTGGATTGTTCATGAGTTCCAGAAACGAGCGAAATAGTCGCTGGTTTTCAGACTCCGAAAAATACATCGAACAGCCTTCAAAGATGATGACTGTCGGAACAGTGGAATCAAACCTTGGATGCTGTCCGATGACCTGAGCCAGATCATCGACTTTGAAGTCTGCACTCAGCAGGACTCGTCGATCACTGAATTCCTGCGGCAGGAATTTCGTCACTCGCTCCCGTTCGGCAATCATCTCGGGAAGATCGACTTCGAAAAACGTGACATCCGGAAGTGTGGCGGCGTGGGTGATCGAACGCATATCGAGTCCGGCACCAGCAAGTACAACCTGCTTCAGGTCCGGAACCTGTTGGAGTAACTCATCAATGTGCTGCGAGCGTGTCAAAACCATGTCCTTCAGTTGCGGAAGAATCTCATGCAGATGATTTGCAAGGAGTTCGCCGTGCGGACCGGCGACAAGATTTGCATGAGGACAATGGTTTTTTAGCTTCGGATGTGATGAGTCCTGAGCGCGAAGCCCGGCGATCATGCGAGCCGATGCTTTCAGTTTGTGACTGAATAATGTCGATCTTGATTGATTCTCCAGAGTCGATGTCGGCTGCGCGAAATACTTCATCTCTGCTTCTGCGACTAAGCTGCCGTTGGAATAGAATCGCACCTGCAGCGAGGCAAGGACACGGCTTCCGCGAAAATATCGTCTACGGATGTCTGCTGCCTGGGCGGGATCAATCTCACAGATTCCGGTGAGGTGTCCCGTGCTTGGGTTCTTGTACTTGACGTTCATTCCTGCCAGCCACATCGAAGCAGACACATCACTGCGACATGGATGAATGCCGGCAAAGGGTACGCCTCTCAGCAGAGTGGCCAACGCGAGACCTCCCGTATAGTCGGCTGACAGCGAGACGAGTGCGGCTTGATGAGTCCCGTGCTGGTTCGTGGTCGCTTTGTTCAATGGCAGTAAAGTTTCACAGCAACCTTCTTCTACCCTGATGGCCTTCCAGTCCGATTGTTCAAGAACCGGGACCGACGATCTGAGCAGCGATGTGATGAGTTGCGGGTTGATTCGCGACTGATAGTCCTGCTCCCAACTGATTTCTGACCAATGAAGAGTCTGTTGAGTCATGTAAACGATTCCTTAGATGAGGCGACGGAAGAGAGGAAATTCCGGATCGCAGCATAAGGGTGTTCTTTGTCAACTCAACAACTCGATTCATTGTTTCTTTAACCTCATTTTTGAACGTCGTGTTTCTGTCGGCCCATGGGTAGGGCCTGCACGAATACCGGAATGACTGGTCAGCGAAGGCAGGAAACCCTTGTGGTTGGGCCTGACGAACGGTGGAAGACTTTTCGGCTTGTGTCGCCATCTCGTTTTTTTTTCGTATCGATAGAACATCACATGCTGCAAGTTTGTCCAGGATGCTGAATGTTCCTGTTACGCAAACACGACCATGCGGGCGATGATAGGGATTTTGCTTATCACTGAAGATCGTATTTTGCGTTTTTCAGTAAGGTAGGTCCTTTCTGCCGGAAAGGACTTCGCAGCGCCGCTGCGACCTGCGACCAGATGCGTTTCCATTTCCAAGATCAAGTGGCCGGAGATCACGGCATCGCTTTTTGTTTCGCCTTGCTGTATCCAGTTCACACTTCGCGCAATTCGTCCGAACTCGCGAAGTCGAAGGCTTGTTCGTTATACCCTGCGTTTGATGGGAAGCCCTTCCGCAGCCCTGAATCATCGTGACACATCAACTTCGACAGTGTACAATTCCGCCAATCTGCAGAAAGGACGGCCAGGAATGATTTCAGAGACTACGCGTGCAATAATTGATCAGGCAAAATGCATTTATGCAGTCCAGCGAGAAGCATGGGAGGCGACTCGCAAGGGAGAATATGTCGCTATCGAGCCGAAGTCTGGCGAATTCTTCTTTGCTCCAACCTTTGATGAAGCGGTGCGTGCAGCCAGGGCCAAATTTCCCAAACGTGTTTCGCACACAATGCGAGTGGGACAGGAAGCCGTTTTCTTCATTGGCTTGATGGAATCATGAAAGGCCACGTTGACGAGAAGCTGCGAGCACTGGTGCCAATTCGAATCGGATCGCCGGGAAAATCAGAATTGGTTCAGTGCTGGGCTTGGATCGACACCGCATTCAATGGATCACTTGTGCTGCCCCGCAGCACAGCAGAAGCCTTGCGATTGCCTTTGGAATCATCAGCGGAAGCGGTTCTTGCTGATGGAAGCATTGTGGCCATGGAGTCGTTTTGCTGCAGGATTGAATGGTTTGGTCACACATATGACACGCAGAGTGTCATCAACGAGGGAGAGTACGGATTGCTCGGGACAATGTTACTTGCGGGTCATCGACTTGAGATTGATTACAGCTCGGGAACAGTATCAGTTGGTTGAATTCGGGCATAACGAATTGCGATCTATGCGGCAGGCGATTAGCCTGACGTTTAGATCATGCGTTGAACTTTTCCACTTCGTGGGGCGGTGGCCGTGTCGTAACGATGGAAAAAATGATTTCGATGACGTGAGTCGCGCCGCGCAACGGAACGTTGCCGTTGTGGCAGAGGTGTTCGCGTGCAGTTTTGGTGGACACGAGATCCGTTTCAGCGGTGGGGGATGTTTCTTCAATCGCCCGCAGTTCGCGGCATCGGGAAAAGAGCCTCTTTCCCGGCCGCGTGAAGTCTATTTTCCTGTCCCCAATCTTCCTGTCTGATTTGCAGTTTTGTGGGCCGGCGCGGCTTGGCTTTTATTCCCACAGATTCAGGGCGACCACCGATTGGTGTCTGTGAGGGTAGATTTGCGAAATGGTGTGTTTCGCTCAGCTTCACACACCCTACGGCATGTTTGGTTTCCGGAAATTATTTCGGGCCAATTCCTATGCGGTCAGCTCGCACTGAGAATCGTGCTGCAGCTTCGTGAGGATTGCCCGAAGTTCCAGAACCACTCGATGGGCTCCGGAATAGTCGTCGGCTTTGGCCATGGCGTGAAGTTCACGACCGATTTCTGTCAGCACGGGTAGTCCGACCGTTCCTCCGGTTCCCTTCATCCAATGTGCAAGACCAGACAATGTCGTTCCGTCGGATGACTCGATTGATGACACGATTTGTGGAAGTGAGTCGCTGACCTTGCGAACGAACCGCACTGCGAAATCACGAAAAATCGGATCGACGGGGAGAGTGACTTCGCCTCTTGCCGCAAAGGTCGATTCGCTGCTGGCCGGAGTTGCCGCGACTGCGATTGACTCAACGCGAATCACCGGCATAGAAGACTTTGACTGAATCGGCGACGGTGCTTGTTCCTGCGACACTTTCAGTTGTTCGTCGACCGCACGCAGCAACATGGCGATCGAAATCGGCTTGGTGACGTATGTCGTAAATCCTGCTTCCTGGCAGCGTTGTTTGTCCTCGTCAGTGCCATTTGCCGTGATCGCGATTACAGGGATTTTTATACCTGACGAGCGAAGGGTTTGTGTTGCGGTATAGCCGTCCATGACGGGCATTTGAATGTCCATCAAAATCAGATCGCACGACTCACGCCGCATCAAATCAACCGCCTCCTGTCCGTTTTCGGCAAACACACATTCTGCCTGACACCTACGCAGAACGTGTGCAAAAAATTCACGGTTTGCTTCGACATCATCAGCAATCAGGATACGGAATCCCTTGAGATTCAAATTCTGCTGTGTTTCCCGGATCGGGGTCACAAGTGTTGCTTCAGCCTCACGTCCGTTCAGAATTCGCACGTCCGTCAGTGATCCCGTCGTGATTGTGACAGTGAACGTACTTCCAAACCCAGGCTCACTGGAAAGTTCGATATCTCCTCTTAGCGCTCGCGCCAACCTTCGGCTGATCGGCAAACCAAGTCCTGTTCCACCAAAGCGGCGAGCCACGGTTTCGTCGGCCTGTTTGAAGGGCTCAAAAACGTCCTTTTGCACAGAGACATCGATTCCCAAACCGGTGTCCCGGACACGAATCCGCAGCGTGTTTTGATCGACATTTGTGTCAACAATCAAATCCACACTGCCTTCGTCGGTAAACTTAATGGCATTGCCGATCAAGTTAGTCAGAATCTGTCGCAGACGAGTTGGATCGGTCAGAATCTTTTCGGGGATCCCGTTTTCGACCTTCAATGTGAGTTTCAGATTCTTCGAGATCGCGCGCGACTGGAGTGCCGAAAGGATGTCATGGAACATCGCATACGGCGCACATTCGATCGATTCAATCGTCAACTCCCCGGCTTCGATGCGTGACAGATCGAGCAGGTCATTCAGCAGGCGATGCAGATGGTTTCCATTACTCAATACCCGCTGCAGATGGGACTGTTGTTCTGGCAGCAGCGGAGAATCGCCGTTGAGCAGCAGTTCCGTGAAACCGAGTACTGCACCGATAGGAGTGCGAATTTCGTGACTCATGTGTGCAAGGAAATCGCTCTTCGCTCGACTCGCGCTTTCTGCGGCATCGCGCGCTGCGGCCAGTTGAGTCTGCACTTCACGCAGGTGATCGGCGGTTTCCTGAAGTTCAGTCGATCGGGCTTCCACGACTGCGGTTCTGTCTTCAACGATCCTTTCCAGATTGGCATTCAGTTCCTGCAGATTGCGAAATCCGTCAGCATTTTCCAGGGCGGCACCGGCGATCGTCGTCAGGTATCTGGCGATGCGTAATTCGTTTGGTCCAAACAGATCCCGAACTTCTGAGTTACCGACGACCAGGCAGGCGGTGACTCTGGTACGCACGACGACAGGACTCGCCATCAACGAACGAAATTCTGATCCAGATCCACTGCTGGCAATGGCATCTGCTGTCTTGAGCGAACTCAGAACATGCGCGCGGACTGCTTCTGATTGAACGACGGGCTGACCTTTCTCATCGACGTGAATAACTTCGCAATAATTGCTGCGCAACAATCGCCGAGCGGCGTCGGCTGTGGTTTGAAGAATTGCTGTCGGATCAATCGCGGATGCAATTTTCCTGCCGGATTCCAGCAGGGAATCAAATCGATCCACAAGGGCAATCGACGAGAACATTCTTTGCGGCAACTGCCCATTGCGAAAGGCCGAGTGTCGGCGTTCCGCGTTTTCAAGTGCTTTCTCCGCGTCCGCACAGCCCATTTCAAGGCGAACCTTCTGAAGCAGCAGTCGGCTCTGAATCTGTTCGTATTCTGCTGACTGAAGCCGAGCCACGAGTACACTCTTCTTCAGCAGATAAACCGCGCGTCGATTGCAGTTCCCGAACACCTGAGCCCAGGCGTATTCGCGCAAAGCGTGCGGCAGTTCATTCCGAAATCGCAGTGCGACCAGCAGCGCCTTGCGGGCCGCTCGACAATGATCTTTGATAATGGTTCTTCGAGGACTTCGAGTCAGCGGGGATGTATTCTCCAGGAAGCCGCGTAATGCCGTGGCTTTCCAGGCATACAGGGGAGACGTATAGGCATTCAGGATGCCGGCACTTCGAGTGACCTGAATTCCCCGATCCAGCGCCTGGACAGCTTCTTCAAATCGTCCGTCGGAAATCAACTGGATTCCTTGCGCCAGAAGGACGTGAGCCTGCCCCTGAACGTCTGACCGAGGGCGGTCCAGTTCGCATTGCAGAATCTTCTGGGGAACATCTCCATTGGTGGCACGCGCCCAAATTTCAATGATATTGCCACACACTTGAAAATCACCGACTGCCAGGCCGGAGTCGTATGCTTCTCGAGCCAGTTGAGCGGCTTCCGTGAATCGGCCGAGGCGATACAGCGATGCGGCAACCTGATACTGCGCGATATGTTTTTCCCAGTAGTCCCCGGCTCGTTCCAGAATTCGCACGCTGCGGCGACCGACGTCGACACATTCTTCGAACTGTGCGGCCGAATAAAGTGCAATTGCCAGAAAATGCAGCGATTGACCCTGTCCCCAGATGTCATTTTGTTCGGTGCGGATTTGCAGGGAACGACGACCATACGCAATTCCGCGCTGACTCAGGGGTATCAGACTCATTCCGGGAGCATGTTCAGAGTAGAACTGGGCGAGTTCAGAAGTCGGTTGATAACGCTCTGCCAGATTCATGCCGCGGAGATGCAGATGCAGGACGACTGATTTGCTGCGGACGTACCAGTAGGCATAAGTGAGCCGACTTTGCAGTCTCCACATCAGGCGATCGTCTGTGGACGGTTCGGTTGTGATAGTGCCTACGAACCAGCGTGGCAGCAGCGTGTGCAATGCCTGAACCGCGATTTCACGTACCAGATAAAACGGTACCATCAGAGCGGACGGCAGCTTGCCTCCAAGGCTGAGCAATGCGTTTTCCCACAGCTCGATGGCCTTGTCTTTCTGGTCTTCTTTGAATGCCAGTTCACCCAGTTTGAGGGCAACTTCCGCTCGCAGTGCCGCCGAATCTGCACACTTGATCGCTCGTTCAAAAAATGGTTCTGCTTCCTGATAGCGGCCGCACAGCATCAGAACATCACCAAGTCCATACAGGACCTGAAAATTCGGCTCTTCCGATCGAGCGGAAAAACTTCTTAAAGCAATTCGGTACTGCTGTTCGGCAGATTCCAGCGCGTGACTTGTTCTTGCCTGTTCGGCTGCCTCGAGAGCAAATTCTTTTGCCAGATCAGATTGTCCGGCTGCGTCATGATGAACGGCAATATCGAAGACTCGATGCGGTTCATGGCGGCTCAGATAAACAGCGGCTCGGCGATGAATCAGGGCGCGTCGAGCCGGAGGCAGTGTCTGAATGACAGTTTCACGAATCTGATCATGCATGAACGAACAAATGTTTCCGGATGCTCTTTCCCAGATCAGACAGTTTCGGCGTGGCTCAACCAGGAGTTCCAGAACCCGATCCCGAGGAATTTCCGCGAGGTCTGCCGCCATTTCGATCGAAAAATCTTTCCCGAGAACTGAGCCGACAGCCAGCAAGTCCTGCGATTCCCGCGACAGGCGATACAGGCGCCGCTTCAAGACTTCAGCAGCCTCACCAGACATCTGCAGGTTTTTCAATTGTCGTTCATCAACCAGCCAGCCAGCGTCGGAAGATGTCAGTACACCGCCTTCCACCAGACCTCGGAGTACGGCGGTTGCCATAAACGGACTGCCTGCCGACATCTCCCAGACCGTCGTCAGGATCTGGGCTGGCAATCCGCCTGTCATGGATTCCAGCAGTTTGTCGTGGTCCGCGCGAACCAACGGTTCCAGATTGAGTTTGATCACACACTTCAGGTTGTCCCTGAGTCGTTCCGCCGTGGCGTCTGAAGGACGCGTTCCCACGATCAGCAAAGTGTGGCTGGAATTCGTCAGATGCCAGCACTCAAGCATCGTCACTGTCAGATCGTCAGCCCAGTGCATGTCATCCAGAAGCATCAGAACTGGTTTTTCTGCCGAACCGAGTGATCTGAAGAACGTTGCGAGCGCGATGGCGATTCGTCGATCGGAAAGATCATGTGTGCGTTCGACTTGCGTCGGCAGTTCGAGTTCGGTGACCAGTTCCGGAGCGACGGTTCCAAGTTCTCGCGCAAACTCACTGAGTTCGGAGTGCAAGCGCGCTTTGAGGCCAGCGTCATGACGAATCACGTCGATACACTGAGACACTGTTTCTCGGAGTGACGCGAGCGGCGCAAGCCCAATCTGATTTTTCCCCTGAGCGCGCAGCACTTGAAATCCCTGGGAAACGGCGATTCTTGATGTTTCAAGAAGCAGTCGTGATTTCCCAAGTCCCGAAGCGGCCGTTACCAGAACGGTATGACTATTACCCTGCGCGACATTTTCCAGTTCGGCCTTGAGCAACGCCATGTCGCTGGACCGTCCCACGAACGCCGGTTCAATCAGAGTTTCCCGGCGATCCATTGTTCCGAGGACCAGACATTGTGGATAGGCGGCTTCCTGAACCGTCTCCAATTGTCGAAGGTCATACAAGACACCTGCAGCGGACTGATAACGATCTCGCGGATGCTTCTGAAGCAGTCTCTGAACGATTTCACTGAGATGTTCAGGGATCTGCGAGTTAATGGACTTCAGATCGGGAATCGGTGCAGTCATATGGTGAAAGACCAGATCACCGACGTTATCTGCAGAAAAAGGGACGCGGCCGGTCAAACACTCAAAAAGCACTATGCCCAAAGAGTACAGGTCCGCAGAGGCTCGGACATCTTCGTCAAGAGCCCCCATGGATTCCGGCGAGGAGTACGTCGCAACCTGCATGGCCAACGATGCATCCTGCAATCCCTGCAGCATCATCAGAGGACCATAGCCTCCAATGAAAGCTCGACTGTCTCCGTCAGTTTCCTGAAGAATGATTTCTGTGGGACGAAGGCAGCGACGGATCAGACCATGTTCATGAATTTTCTCAAGCGATCCAAGGATATCTTCGGCGATCCTGAGAGTCAGGGCGACCGTGAGTTTTGACGATCCGATTGTGTCGGCCAGAGTTTCACCGGCTGTCCATGGACAAATAATGCGGCCAGTGTCGCCGTGGAATTCAAAATCCAGAGGAACGGTCATTCGTTCCAGTGACAGGAAAGCCAGTCGCGCTGTTTCATACTCCAGCCGCATTCGAACAGCCGCTGGCGTGTCAGAAGTGAATGTGACGTCGTGAATGATGACTCGGTCGCCTGCCGGATTTTCAGCAATGACCGAGCGGCACACGTCATCCTGACTGATGACGGAGTTCAGATTGTACTGTGACCAGAATTTCTGACTGTGCTTTAACAAGGAATGCCCTTCACCGAAGAATCGCTCTGAAAACAACTGTTCGTTTTGATCGTAACTGCCGTCGCCACACGGCGGATATCCACGCTCTGGCGAACGTAGCCACGACAATCATTGATCGAGCGATCCTAAGCCGCGCGTAGCATCATTCTGTGTCCGCAGAGTCGATCTGAATCTGAATAATGTCGTCGCGGCGAGCAAAGAATGCGTCCAGAATATCCGGGTCGAACTGGGTCCCCCGACCTTCTTCCATGATTGTAAAACATTTTTGCAGCGGAAACGCGGGCTTGTAGGGCCGTCTGCTGCTTAAAGCGTCAAAGACATCTGCGGCCGCAGTGATTCTTCCTTCCAGCGGAATGTCTCCACCGGCCAGGCCCAGAGGGTACCCGCTTCCATCCCATCGCTCATGATGCGTCAGTGCGATTCGCCGCGCCATTTCGAGGATTGGAGAGGAGCACGCCTTCATGATGCGACCACCAATGTCGGTATGTTTTCGAAGCGATTGAGCTTCGTCATTGGATACCTGGTGCACGATTTTCTTGCCGAATCCACAATGCTTCTGCATCGTTTCGAACTCTTCCGGAGTGAGCTTTCCCGGTTTGAGCAGAATCGAATCTGCGATGCCAATTTTCCCCACGTCGTGCAATTGCGCCGCTGGCTCGAGGATATCCAACTCCCGTTGTGAGAATCCCAGTTGCTGTGCAATCACGCGTGCGTATCGTCCAACTCGAAGAACGTGTTGCCCGGTATCGTCATCGCGAAATTCTGCGGCACGCGCCAGACAGTGGATCACATCCAGACGCGATGCTTCCAGTTCCGCCGTCCGTCGCCGTACGGCTTCCTCAAGCTCTTCTGAATGTTGATGAAGACGATCCTGATACGCCTTCATTCTGAGAATGTTGCCCAGTCTCGCCAGCAGTTCTTCGCCGTGGACAGGTTTCTGCAGCAGGTCCGTCGCGCCCGCCTGGAGTGCGATCAATTTTGTTTCCGGGTCGGAGCTGCCAGTCAGAATGATGACCGGTGTTCTGCACAATGTTTCGTCGGACCGCATCGCGGCCAGGATTTCCAGCCCATTGATTTCCGGCATATGGATATCGAGCAGGACAACATCGGGCCGGTCGAGACCCATCAGAGGCAATGCCTGTCCTGCGTGATCGGTGGAAACCAGATTTCGGTAGCCACCGAATTCCAGGTAACGCCGCACAACCTCGATGTTGAGGGATTCATCATCAACGATCAGAATCCTGGAGTGCTTTAAATCACGTTCTGTCAAGCCGCGAATCGCCGCGGACTCAGACGTTCTCGAATGGGATGGTGAATCGATTTTGAATGCAGTAACCATAGTGACATTCTTAGTCTGGCGAATTGAACTAACTGCGTCTCAAAATTGTCTGCGTCAAAGTGGTGTTTGTCATGTTTTGCGCATCGAAGCATGCGACACTCGACATGCCTTATTTCCACGGATTGCCGCATGGAAAGCATACGTCCGGGAAGAATAGGAGGGTTGTTTTGTTGGCAGCACGCAAGAAATCTTGAACAGCGGCGCAACTGGTACAGGTCGTGCCGGTGGCAATGTCTGACTATCCCCCACTACTGGCGGGAACCCCCGCCCGTGATTTCCCGCAATATTTTTACCTAATTCATGTAGAGTTTCTATTTTGAATCTTCGTGACGACATTCCGGTCTAGCGGAGGTCATGGAATCGTGAACCAAGAGTGTTTTTGCCTTCAGTCTTGAGGCAAACATGGCTTTGCCGGTAAAAATGCCGAAACCTGTCATCAATCAAGAGAAGTCATTTCAGGCAAGGATGCCATGTTCTCAATTACTCAGATTGCGCGCCCGTGGCCATTCGGTCGGACTCTGTCAGCGATGGCGGTTGCCGTCGTCGTCGGACAACTGATTTCCTGCTGGAATACGCTCTGCGGCACTTCAACAGATTCGCTCATGGCGCTGGCACTTGGATTTGCATTGGGCGTGGTGTTGCTGGCCTGGATGGGCCAACACATTCCATGGCAGGTGACGGGCAGGGCACCGAGGATTTTCACGTTCGTCGTTGCGGTCTTGGTCCTCGCGTTGAGCTGGTTTGTTCCATCCATAATGAATGCCACTTTGCTCGCTGGATGTGATTCGATTCCATCCGCGTGGCCGCTCTCGGCGTTGCTGACAATGCTCTTCCCTGCGATGGTTGTTGCTGTATTGACAGCGGCAGCAGGCTTATTCTTCCGCACGTCCAATCCGCTCGTGAATAAATGCTGGACGGATCTTGCTTTGGAAGGTGCTCCCGGTGTCCTGATGTTACTGCTTCCCGTCTGGCTGGGATTGTCGGCCATGCCGCTGGCGATCTGGGTGACTCTTGCGATCATATTCGCTGTTGCGACTCAGTTTCTGAAATTGCCAGTCATCGAAGCATCGAAAGCTGCGAGCGGCGACACAAACCGGGCGTACTCTCAGTCCTTGCTATCATTCGCAGCGAGTGGAATGTTTTTAGTAGCGCTCGTGGAGATCTTCGTTCGTCTGATGCCTGGCGGTCTGCCGATTCTGATCCAGACTGTCTGCATGTCCGCTTTGACGCTGATCGTGTTGTCGCAGCCGCTGACTGTACGTCTGTTAAAGCCACAGGCTTTGCAATTCTCTTCGATCCTGATTGTGGCCTTGTTACCTGTCCTGTTTGCGTCGTTGACCAACTTGAATCTGGATATCAACACCGCCGGACTTCCGGCCTGGCTGGTGCTGTTCCTGCGATCGCTTCAATGTGCAGTTTTTGCAACGGCCGCATTTGTGCCAGTGTTTTGTGCGGCCGATAAGAATCGATATTCGAATTCCACGGAGTCCGCAATTCTGTCGTTGCTTGGTGGTGTCGTGATGGCGTTGGCGGCTGTTGCACAAAGTGTTTCACCAGTCGTGATTCTGGCATTCGGAATTGTGGTGCATGTAATCGCACAAGTCATCCAGGTTCTTGCGAATTCGCCTGAATCGTCCAGCAGGATTCGGCGGTTTGCGTTGCCTGTCCTGAGTCTCGGCAGCGCACTGTTGATCACCTGCGGATCAATCGAAACATCGAGAACATCGTCGTTGTTGTTTTCTGAACGAACTGCCGCAGCGGTACGGCGTGGCGTGGATCAGGATCTGATTGCACAGTCTCAAGCCAGTCGACTGATCATAACCGTACCGACTTCGTCTGGTGAAGTGACCGTATGGCGACGCACCGGCAACGTGGTCGAGTTTCAACGGAACGGGATGCTGATTGGGCAGGTCAGTGCGGATACGAATATCTCGCCGCAGCCGATAGAGGACATTCTGCCAGCGATCCTGCCGCTGGCCAATCATTCGCATCCGTCTCGAGTGCTGCTGCTGGGCGACGACACCGGAGCTTGCCTGCGAGTCTGCTCACATTTTCCGGTGCAGCAGATCGTGGCGATTCGGAAAGACAGACAGACAACGGAGCTGGCTCGGAAATTTACATGGAGTCGTCAGCAACTGTCGCCTGATAAAGACGAACGTGTTCAAATTCTGCATGAACCGGAAATTCTTGCCGTGCGTCGCCGCGAACTTGACCGCTTTGATGTTGTGATTGCCTCAGGAAACAATCCTGCACTGGATTCTGATGTCTCGCAGTACACCGCGGAGTTCTATCAGGCCGTTCGTTCACGCATGGACGCTGATGCTGTGTTTTGTCAGCGGTTTCGCCAGCATGATCTGGGGCCAGATCCTTTGACAGTGACGATGACAACGTTGATGAACACGTTTGTCAATGTGGGCATCATTCAGATTGTTCCAGGTGAAATCGTTGTGTTGGCTTCTGACTCCGAAACAGGACTGATCGATCCGAAGTTCCTGTCGCAACTTCAGCGAGATCATGTACGGCGGGAAATCGCCACGTCCGGCTGGGACTGGGCGCAGGTTGCGATTCTGCCGCTGATTGACACACGTGACCCGATCGGAATGTTCAATCACGACGTTCCTGCGCGTACGACATCAATTGCAAATTGTGGCATGGCGATGTCTTTGCCTTATGAAGCTGTTCGAGTCGCCGACAAAGCATCAGAAATGAATGCAGCGTTTAGTCCACACCAGCAACAGATTCTGGCGGCATCTTCTGTGTCAGAAGATCACGAAGAAGTCAAACGCCGCCTGAGTGCACTGGCGCAGCAGTTGGAGATACTTGCCGGGATGCCCGATCAGCCGTGGACGTATCGCAAATCCTTGCAGATGGAAATGAAGCAAAGTCCACGTCCTCCGCAGGATCTGATTGAAAGCGGAAAAATCAGGAAAGTGGCTCATCCTCTGGATCTGTTGCGTCAGAACTATTTCATTTCACTGGGGAAAGCGTTGTCCGCCGCAAGTCGTGGGGAACTGAATACGAATTTGATTCATCGGCTGGATACGTTCACGGACAATTTCGAACCTCTCATTTCGCATTTTGCTCATTACGAAATCGTCCGTCTGCATGAACTCTCGCATCATCCGGCACCCATCGAAGAATTCCAGCACCGTTTGCACATCGTATTCTTCACTTCGTCTACGGATGCGTCCGTTCGACCAGTGATTTCGGCCCTGGCGCAACTGGTGGATCAACCGTCACTGATCGCTGACGATACTGACCGTTACGACATGCTGAATTCTCTGCTGCAGAAAATGATTGAACGCTGGGAAGCCCGAACTGCGTGGGAACCCCGTTCTGCGCTGCGTGTACAGAACGACGTCGATCTGTCGGTCAGCGTCGCCAACCGCGCGCTGGCATCGATGGAAGACCTGTCACATTCTGTAGTAGTGGATCAATCAGAATTCTACAGCCGTCGTCGCTTCGTCAACCTGGCCCTGATTGGTCCTTTGCGAGATTACCGCGATCAGGTTCTGGCGCACCGCATGAAGTCCGAAACGCCGATCGAGAACAACCCCGAAGATCCAAACGACGTGCCGTTGCTGATCAACTCAGGAAGCGGACTAAACACCAACTGACGAGAGGACGTCTTTGACAAGCGTGCCTTCGACATCCGTCAGACGTCGTTCCAGGCCGTTGTAGTAAAAAGTCAGCCGTTCGTGGTCAAGTCCCAGGAGATGCAGAATCGTGGCGTGGAAATCGTGGACCGTAACGATATTTTCGATGGCTTTGTATCCGAAATCGTCGGTCGACCCGTAGCTGAACGGGGCTTTGACACCGGCACCGGCCATCCAGCAGGTGAAGCCTTCCGGATTGTGATCGCGGCCACTGGCACCTTTTTGAAACGTCGGCATGCGACCGAATTCCGTACACCAGACGACGAGAGTGTCCTTCAACAGCCCACGCTGTTTCAGATCCTGAATCAAGGCCGCAGTCGGTTGATCCAGCACCGGGCCATGGATGCTGTACTGTTCCGCCAGCACTTTGTGTCCGTCCCAGTTGCTGACGCCTTCACCGCCGGTCTGATAGGCTCCGTTAAATAGTTGGACAAAGCGAACACCTTGCTCCAGCAGACGTCGCGCGAGGATGCAATTCTTCGCAAACGCCGCCTTCAGTGAATTCTCCGCATCGTCTGCGCCGTACATGGCAAGTGTCGATGCGGACTCGGTGGAAAGGTCGCGCACTTCCGGAATACTAAGCTGCATTTTTGCAGCCAGTTCATAGCTGGAAATACGGGCAGCAAGTTCCGTATCGCCGGGGAAGCGTTCCAGATGTCGCTCGTTGAGACGTTTCAGAAAGTCGCGTGTCTTTGCGTCAGCCTCAGGTGAAATTGTTTCAGGTCTCGCGAGATTACGAATCGGTAGTGACGTATTGAAATCTGTCCCCTGAAACGCTGCCGGCAGGAAACCTGGCCCCCAGTTGTTGACGGAGTTTTGTGGTGTGCCGCGCGGATCGGGAATCGCCACGTAAGCGGGCAGGTTTTCATTTTCCGTACCAAGTGCATACGAAGTCCACGCTCCGATGCTGGGAAAACCATCCAGCGTGAATCCCGTCGACATATAGTTTTCACCGGGCCCGTGCGTGTTTGTTTTCCCCTTGATGGAATGCAGGAAACACATGTCGTCTGCCAGCGCGCCGAGTTTTGGGACAAGGTCTGAAATCATCTTGCCGCATTCGCCGTGTGGCCGAAACGCCCAGGGACTCTGTGTCACATTTCCCTGTTCGCCCTGAAACGTTATGAGTTTGTCGGCACCCGGCAGCGGCTGACCATGCCGCTTGATCAGTTCCGGTTTGTAGTCAAACGTGTCGAGATGGCTGCAGGCACCCGAACAAAAAATCACGACGACACGTTTTGCTGCCGCCGGAAAGTGGGATGACCGCGATGCAAACGGATGTGCAGGATCGATCTCCGGTCGAATCGGCAGCTTTCCTCCAACGGTGCTTGCGCCAATACGGCTCGGACTGGTATCATCAGCCTTGAGCAAACCCTGCTCGGCCAGCATTATTGATAACGCGATGCTGCTGAGGCCGGTACCGGTGTGATCGAGAAACCCGCGACGGTTAAGTAAATGGTGCCCGGTGAGTTCGCTCGTCGCATTTTTGGGCTGTCGAAACATCTACTTCGCCTGATGTGGAACAAAGGTATGAGATTTTACAACATTCAGTTTATCAAAGCCGAGCGGCCAGACGCGAGGCAAGTCTCTTTGTTCCCCGTTTTGTGATACAGAATCTGGATTTGCGCTACGATCACCGTAAAAACGAATTGGGAATGTTTACAATCTGTCGGGCAGGATCGGAGTTGGCTTTTGCCCATGAATACGGAATCACGATTTCCCTGACTGTTTATTTAACCCGCAACCTATGAATGTTGACACGCCGAAATCATCGATCGACTCCCTTTCCAGACTTCGAATCCAGCGCGATGTTCCTGCGCAAACAGCTTCGACAATCGGTCGGCTGGTGCGTTGGTTGATTTTGCTGTGCCTGTTGATCGGGTTTGCCGTTGGAGGTGTCGTTCTTTCGCAGCGGCAGGGCTGGCTTCCGGATTCCGCAAAGTTGCTTGAAAACATGCGGCCTCGTCCCGAAGTGCGCGTGGCAATCGTCAGTCTGGAAAAAGGGCGATCGGCAGATGCGCTTGTCGTTGCCACGGGCTACATTGAATCACGACGCCAGGCGCGCATTGGTGCACGAGCAACAGGTCGAATCGAAAAAGTGAATGTCGAAGAAGGCTCGAAAGTCAAAACCAATGACGTTCTTGCCGTTTTGGAACATGCTGATCTGGATGCTTCCCTCGCTGCAGTTCGCGCCATGGCAGCACGATCAAAGACAGAAATTCTTGAACAGAATGTCGAAATTCAGCGAGCTGAACGCGATTTCGCACGGGCAGAAAAAGGATTCGCATCTAAAGCGCTGACTCCGGCAGACTTCGACGAATCTCGATTTAAACGCGACGCTGCGTTGGCTCGCAAGGCTTCACTGGAAGCCGCGCAACAACTCGCCGAAGCTCGCGTTCGGGAGGCTGAGCAGTTGCTGGAGAATATGTTTGTTCGCGCTCCTTTTGATGGCACCGTGATTTCAAAAGACGCGGAGCTTGGTGAATCGATTTTGCCGGGTGGAATGGGCGAAGCCTCAGGACGTGGATCTGTTGTCACGATTGCAGACCTGGATCATTTGGAAGTCGATAGCGACGTGAAAGAAGATTTCATCAGTCGTATTTTGGAGCGACAGTCCGCGGAAATTGCCGTCGATGCCGTACCCGATCGTCGGTACAAAGGCAATGTTCGTAAGATTATTCCGATGGGTGATCGAGCTCGAGCGACAGTTAAGGTGAAAGTGGAAATCACCGATGCAGACAGTCGGCTTTTTCCTGAAATGAGTTGCACGGTTTATTTCCTTTCGATGGAAAATGAAGCGTCAACGAAGCAGGATCAAAGCCGAGTGTTCTGCCTGACCGACGCGATTGTTTCCGCAGATTCAGAAACATTTGTTTGGGTCGTGACAAGCGGCGATCGAATACACAAAATCGCCGTGACTGTTGGTGACACAAAAGACGGTCGCACAGAAATCATGAGCGGCCTGTCTGGTGGAGAAAAGGTCATCGTGAAACCGAGTTTGGAACTCAAGAACGATGTTCTGATCAAGACAGTACAATGAACTACCGGCCAGGACGTAGCGGAACTCGCAAAGAGTTTCGGCAGATTCTAAGAACCGAAAGTCCTGGCGACTTCCGCTACGCATACAAATAATATCTAACCCACAGGAGCCACCAGCGTGGCAGACGCTTCACAAAATAATCAGCCAGTCGTCGTCGTTCGCGATGTTTGCAAAGAATTTCGACGGGAGCAACTTGTCATCCCGGTGCTGAGCGGGATGAATCTGGAACTCCAGACAGGCGACTATCTCGCATTGATGGGACCGTCCGGTTCAGGCAAAACGACACTGCTGAATCTGATCGCCGGACTGGATCGCCCGACGTCCGGAACCGTCGTTGTCTGCGGCCAGGATCTGGGAGCGTCGTCCGAAGGGGCTCTGGCAAAATGGCGGTCACGTCATATCGGATTCATTTTTCAGTTGTACAATCTGATCCCGGTATTGACGGCATATGAAAACGTCGAATTGCCACTGACCCTGACGTCCCTCACGCGACGACAACGTAAGGAACACGTAAAAACTGCGCTCGAAGTTGTGGGACTGGGCGATCGCATGGATCATTACCCCCGACAACTCTCAGGCGGTCAGGAACAGCGCGTTTCCATCGCGCGAGCCATCGTGACTGATCCTACTCTTATTGTCGCCGACGAACCCACGGGAGATCTTGACGCAAAATCGGCGAACGAGATTCTCGACCTGATGCAGCGGCTGAACACGGAGTTCCAAAAAACAATTGTGATGGTCACTCACGATCCTAACGCAGCGGCCCGCGCGAAGAAAACGTTGCATCTGGAAAAGGGTGTGCTGGTTCCTGAACCCAACATGTCCGGTCATGTGGAGGCTGCTCGATGAAACTCTTTACCTACATTTTTCGAAATATCACTCGCAACAAAATCCGCAGTCTGCTGACTATTTTGTCAGTGGGTTTCAGCCTTGCGTTGATGACGGTGCTTTACGGATTCATGGCGTCGCAGGAAACGTGGAAAAAAGGCGCGTCGCAGGCGAATCGCATCGTTGTTATGAACGTGCAGGGTTTTTCCGGCAAAGTGCCGATCTCGATGGTAGACGATGTGCGAGCGACTGACGGTGTTGTGGCAGCGGTGCCGTATTCGTGGTTCGGCGGCACACTTCAGGAAGAGACAATGCCGTTCGCGGAATTTGCGACAGATGCCGATCAGGTGTTTGATGTGTGGCCGGAGATGAAAATCTCTGATGATGAGTTGAAAGCCTGGAAATCGAATCGTCAAGGTTGTGTGGTCGATCGCCGTATCGCGGAAAAGAGAAACTGGAAGATCGGCCAGCGCGTTCCTCTGAAGGGAACGTTTTTTCCGGTTGATCTTGATCTTGAACTCATGGGCACATTTGATGCTCCGAAAAACACGGACTCGCTGTGGTTCCACTGGAAGTATCTGGACGAGAGTTTGAAGGCCAAAGAAAGCGAAGGGGCTGGCAACTCGGGGACGATATTCGCACGAGTCGATGATTCGTCGAACATTCCGAATGTGATTCAAGCGGTGGATGATCGTTTCGCCAGTTCCGATACGCCGACTCGTTCACAAACCGAAGCCGCTTTTGCGCAGATGTTTGTGGATATGCTCGGGAACGTTCAGGTCATGATTCGGTGGATCGGTCTGTTGGTCGTGTTGTGTTTGTCGCTGGTTGCGGCAAATTCGATGGCAATGGCGATGCGCGAACGAGTGACAGAAATTGCCGTGCTGAAGGCCATTGGCTTTTCCGGTCGGCGCGTGCTCGTGATGGTGCTTGGCGAGGCATTCATGGTTTCATTCCTTGGCGGAATTCTAGGTGTCGCTATGGGATGCGGATTGTTGCACATGATGCATCTGGCGCTGCCGCAGCAGTTTCCGTTTACTCTGATTGAAATGATGGGACCGTGGATCACGTATGGATTTTTCGTTGCCGGTGGAATCGGGTTGATCAGCGGACTTATTCCGGCGATTCAGGCGTCCCGACTTTCCGTGGTCAATGGCCTGCGACGAGTGACCTGATGTTTATTCGCGGGTGGGACCAGCGAGCAACGCGAGCGCCGGCCCACCATGTGAAGACGCACACATTGGTGGGCCGGTGCGGCTTAACTGCCGCTTGTCCCACCCTACGTTTACCACCTTCCGCAAATCCCTGTAGATTCAATTTTGACAAGCTGACTTGAGACGACGAGACATCCATGATTCCGGCAAAATACAATCTGCGAAATCTTAAAGTTCGCTGGATGACGACCTTAATGACCGTTGTCAGCACAGGACTTGTCGTGATGGCCTCAGTGCTCGTGTTCGGACTTGTCGATGGACTTGAACACGCACTTCGAGTTTCCGGGCATCCGCTGGATCTGATCGTCGTTCGCAAGGGTTCGACAGATGAAATCTCCAGTGGTATTCAGCAGCGCGTATCGCGGGAAGTCTCATCGTTGCCGGGAATTGCAAAAGACGAAAATGGCCAGCCGTTATGCTCGGTAGAACTTGTCACCATCCTCACAAAGCCGCGACGAAATAACGGTGGAACCACGAATCTGATCGTTCGGGGACTCGAAGATGTTGGTCGTCGTTTGCGACCGGACTTTCGAATCACTCAGGGGCGAGATCTAAAAACCGGAGTCAACGAAGCCATCACCAGTCAGCGTATGGCTGAGCGATTTGAGGACCTTGCCATTGGCGAAAAAATTAAAATCAACCACGATGAATTTGAAGTCGTCGGATACTTCGAATCCGACGGCAGTTCCGCAGAATCTGAAGTCTGGACAGATCTGCGAGCACTCGCGACAGCTCGGCGTACTCCGGAATATACGACATCAGTAAACCTTCGCGCGCAAGATGCTGCATCGATGGACTCATTGATTTCACAGCTATCAACTGACAAACGTTTTCAGTTGTCCGCGATCCCTGAAGTGAAGTATTTCGAAGATCAAATGTCTCAGTCGAGCTTCCTGAAATACATCGGCTACTTCATCGCGGCGTTTCTGACCTTTGGTGCCATGTTCGCCGCAGCGAACACGATGTACGCGGCCGTGGCCAGTCGCGGGCGGGAAATCGGAACTCTTCGCGCGCTGGGATTTTCGCGTTTTAGTATTTTGACATCGTTTCTGATGGAATCCGTTATGCTGTGTCTGATGGGCGGACTTTTGGGTTGTCTCGCGACGCTGCCGTTTAACGGGTTGTCCACCGGAACCGCGAATTTCGCGTCCTTCAGCGAAATCACTTTTGCATTCCGTTTCGGTCCCCGCGTTCTCATTCAGGGCGTCATGCTGGCCGTCATCATGGGCCTGCTGGGAGGAATCCTGCCGGCAATTCGAGCCGTCCGGCTCAACATCATCACCGCGCTGCGGGAAAGGTAAGCATCGAGCGGTCAATCAGTGTCGTGATTAAATCAGCCTTTCCTGCGACGCACTGCTAACGGAACCGGAGACTGAAGTCTCTGGCTCGCCGGTGATGACAGGAAGATTGGGGACAGGAAGATAAGACTCGGGAACGAGATTTTCATCGTACTGACACAAATCGTCCTGTCAAATGAGTTCGCTGCTGAGTGGATATTTTCATCAGTTCCTCGTATTGACGCAGTTACTGCAAATGTCGACGAACACTGGGCTTCAGAAAATAGCTCTTCCCTTCTTT
>Ga0105047_10003479_pt1 | contig 27741 bp, 23 predicted proteins | sample MAT04_FD_78384 | JGI IMG/M metagenome (GOLD analysis project Ga0105047, IMG submission 78384) | Freshwater microbial communities from Lake Fryxell liftoff mats and glacier meltwater in Antarctica - MAT-04 (megahit assembly) | ecosystem: Environmental > Aquatic > Freshwater > Ice > Liftoff... | reverse complement strand
AAATAATTGTTTTTTGAAAAAAATAGAAAATGTATGTTCTGCTCGATACGTAGCGCTAAATACAAATGCAAGACCGATTAATGAGAGAACAATAATTAATGCAAAAGTTATCCAGTCAAAATATCGAAAATATCGAGAATCGGTTTTAAACATACCACGCTCATATGGTTATAGATTTCTAGGTAGTTTAATCACTCGCTATCAATTGGGCAAACTTAAATCGAAGGATGTTTAATTAGTTTTTTGAATGGGAAATTTTTTTAGGGATATAAAAAATTTTACATTGAGGTGTTTGTAGTTGTAAAACCAATGATCGTCCTTTGAGCAGAAAACTTGGATGAAGTATTGTAGGAGCTATTTTTCTTAGATTAGGAAATATAAATGATTTGCATGCAGACCATAATGAACTTAAATGGTACCTCTCAATACCTTCCCTTAATATAAAATCTAATCCTGTGACTGAATTTTTCTGTTTTTACGTCTAGCATGCAATAATACTTTGTCTAATAACTTGCTTAATTTATATGGATTATAACCTTTTGTTTTAGCAATAAGAGAATCTAGATAAAATTTATCAAATGCTTGTTCATAATATTTTCCTGCAATTATATCTGAGATTATTTTTCGTCTTACTAAAGAATTGAGTTGAGCTAATTGAATTGTGCAACTAATACAATCTTCTAATAATATTGGACCTAAATAGGTTGAAGTGCAGAAAATTATTAAATTAGGATTAATTTTCAAGCATTCTTTAAGTATTTCTTTAATTAATGAATTAAGTACTCGTGGATTATTTATGCCCATAAATTGTTCAAATTCATCTATAATAATAGCAGCAGGCATTTTAGCTTCTGCAATTGAGAACATGAAATCGTGGAATCCCCTGATAAAATTTGTTTGATATTTAGAGGCGATTTGAGATGCTGTAATTTTAAAGCACATTTTACCAACTTTTTCTGCAATTGCTTGTGCAATAGTAGTTCTTACTTTAGAACCTCCGGGTCCTTCTAATATTATAACATTTGGTAGCGGGCTAACGTCTGTAGGATTTAATAATTGTTGAACAACAAATTCGACTCCTTCGAGTGCGTGATTTAATTTATTTTCAAGAATTTGGTTATCTAATTTCGGTACAAAAAATGGGTAAGTATGTTCATAATAAAAATCCAATGTTTCTTGTATATTTTGACTTAATATACTTAAAGGGACGTTTGCGGAAGCGTTGCCAACTATTTCATTACAAATTAACGAAATATCCTTAAAGGATAAGCCTTCGGTGGAGCAAACTAACTTATCAATTATGGAGGGTTCACACCCAATAACACTCAGTTGTTGTTCAATAGCTATTTTACGGCTTGGCAAAGAGGGTAGGAAAGTTTCAACTATAGATGCTATATTAAATTTCTCTTAAAAAAATGGCAATAATTTATGAATATCAAAAATTGTTCCCATAATAGTTACATTATTCGATAGCTCTGCTTTGTTCACTATATATTCAAGTTCTTCAGCAGCATCTTGATCAGTTCTCTCAAGAGTATCTAAAGCTAATAAAATGATCATTAAAGGATGAGTAGAATGCTCATCAATATCTGCTACTAATTTTGCTATTTGAGCCGATAATGAAAAACCATGTGTAAGTAATTTTTCTAAATAAACGAAACTCATACGATGTTGTGTTGCTAATGTAATTGCTTGCGCGAAGGTATTACGCCCAGTACCTTTTATACCCTCGATAATTATTTTTTGTATTTGTGAACCTGGAGCAAGATTTAATACCGGAGAATTCATTCGTTGGATAATTTTTTGTGAGCTTAATGGCAAGGTAGGTGTTATTGTATTTAAAAATCATAAGTGATGTAACTCTCGCTCGGTTGTTAATTGGGTAGATAAATCATCTGATCCTATACCATTATTCCAACCTGATTCAGAGTGATCTCTTATTGCTGTATTTCTTGAACTTGTTGTAGTTGCTGGTGCAAAGTCTGCGGTTGAGGCATGCACTCCACTATGACTAGAAGCGCCTTGCTGCCAAGCATTTAGTATGCCTACAGATAACAATAACCCTATTAAACCAATTTGAATAAACTTAGCCATTATAAAATCTCCCTTTTGAGCTAAAATGCAAATACCCATTATTAATTAAATCTAATAATTAATAATGGGTATTTGCCAAATGGTATATATTTATAAAAAGATAATGTTTTTTATTTGTAACAATAGGGTGAGGCTACTTAGAGTGTAATTCGCACACCCCTTTAGCTTCTTGTAATAATTGATTGATTTCAAATTCTTTTAAACCAATTAGTTTAAGCTGGTGTTGGTTTTGCGATTGAAGCAATTGCTCACACAAAATGAGGCCTGAGTGAATCAAGTTTTGCTTTTGGCTTTTATTGATAGTTGTTAATGCGGTTACTGGGTGCAGCCCTAACGAGTCTATTAATTCAGGTAATGAATTCCCTTTTGGAAATGACCAGCTTAAAATGCGCAATCCAGCACATTGTGCATATTGTATTGCTTGAGTTGTCAATTGTGTATTGGTTGCAAGCCACGCATGAGCAAAGCGTTTAGATGACTGTTGTGCATGAGATTCATTAATATCTTGAAATCGCGCTTTGACATATAATGCAATTTTTACATCAGACTTTAAACCCGCTTGATTGTGAAATTTACATTCGACCATATGTAGTTCGTTATCTTTTTGAGCTACTACATCAACTTCATGGTCAACGCATTTACCAACGACAATTTGGCCGGTCAATGCAGTGTATCCATGCTTTTTAAATATTTCGGCCACAAATTTTTCAAACGGAAATCCTGCAGGCCCTAAATCCATAATTGCTTGTTTAATATTATATCGCGCAGCTAATGGAGGATTGAGTTCTCTGAGTCTATTAAAAGCATAATGATGCAATTCTTGGCTATTATAAGGACGCAGTTGCATAACTTCATGAATAATTTGTTCAATTATATCATTGGGAGCGCCGGCTCTGCGTAGTGACCGTTTAAATTTATCAATATTAAAAGCTTCACGTTCTCCAGAAGCTTTAGTTATGTACAACGTGTTCATTGGTTGCTTCACCTTCACTCATTGCCTGACAGAATCCATCAAATACTAATGTGGTAAAAGTAATTAACTGTAATTCTAGTTGTTCCATAGCAAGCGCTTCTTCAATCGATTGTATGCAATAACTAGCTGAAGTGCGGGCTAAGGTAAGACCCATATCTATTTGTCCAAGGATATAATCTTCTGGTGGAAACTGGATAGTATACGTATGATCAAGTAATGCAATTAAGGTCTTTTCAACTACATGATGAGAAGCCGCGGTAGTATGACTAGCTGTTTGTAATGATTTTAAATGCTCAGTAATGCATTGTTCATTTGCTTGAGCATATGAACGTACAGCTTGTTTAATATATTCAATTATTTTAAGTAATGCAGTATTAAGAGTTTCCTCTTCGTTTTGTTCTAATTCTTGAGAGTGTGCTTGCCATGTTTGCAATTGGTGTGAGTATATAGGTTGGCATTTAGCAAATAATGAAAGTGATGCAGATAATTTTTTTACTGCTTGGCTAACAGCTTGTTCATCAGTTTCTTTGTGGTTTTTAATTACCATTGCGCTTGTTATAACATTATTGCAAATAGTGCGCATAGCACATTCTAATAAACTTAACCGATAAGAAGATTTTGCCCATTGTGCAATCGAAGCTTGTTGTTCAGGTGTAAGTTTTTCACAAACCATAGAAATAAATACTTTTGCGTCTAATTTTAATTGTTCAGAATCGCAAGCGTTATTAGTTGCACATTCAGTAGTAGCGAATAACCCAATGAGTAATGCTAATCTAACGATCATCATAATTCCTTCTAAAGAGATACTATAATAAAGTTAGTATAAAGATCATGTAATCTATTGCAATGTAAATGATTGTGAGAGAAGTGGGGTAGGTAACGGTATCTCGAGTATTGCGTATATAACTACTAATTCATCAAATAAGTCAGCATAAAATTGTGAACGGGCTGTTTCAATGGTGCTCCACGAATAATTACTTAATTCTTGTACTTGTTTAAGTACTAACCAGCTATCACGACTCAAAGTATTAGTTAAAGTGTCTGCTTCGATAAATGTTGAAACCGCTAACTTGGGTAAATATGCCCACAAATAATCCTGAATTCGTAATCCTTTTCTGGATGACGAATTTTTTTCACTGATTTTTAATGTATCAAGTACACTTTTAATATGTTTTTGAATGTTGAGTAATGCTGAACTTACTATTTTTTGTGACTGTGCGCGCATAGCTTGAATGGCACTATGTGCGGTAAAACTCTGTAATGCTGCCCCATGCATGCATTGTTCAAGATACTGCGCATATGTGTCGCAAATATGAGTATGCTGTTTACCAGCAGTGAGTGTTTTTTTTGAATTACACGTCGGTATAGAGTGATTGGGTATTGTATTGCTGGGATTGAGCCGAGTAAAAATAATATTTTCCCAATTTTTCCACGCTGAATCTACAAATGATAAGGCAACTTCTTGTACATCTAATGTTATTTTTGAGCGCCAATATGAAAGATAGACCAATTGTGTAATTACATCTAAATCGGCTTCAGGTATAAATAATGCATGAGAATAAATATATTTTTTTGACCAATCACGTGCGATTGTTTCTTGAGCGGGAAAAGAGCAAAGTGAAAAAGAAAATAGTGTCAGAAATAAAAGTATAAGCTTCATTGAGTTACGGCCCTTTTAAGTTACTGGTCGGGGTGGCCAGACTCGAACTGACAACCCCTCGGACCCAAACCGAGTGCGCTACCAATTGCGCTACACCCCGAACCGTAAATTTCTATTAAAAGAAAAAGATGCAGATAATAATAATGCTTTTTTAGCTACCTTGCAACTTTTATCAGAGATGGGGTGAATGATGGGGATCGAACCCACGACCACCAGAGCCACAATCTGGTGCTCTACCAACTGAGCTACATTCACCATAATTTTCAAACTACACGCAATAGTATACGGTTTTTACACTAAAAATCAAAGGTTTAATCATATTTTGCTCTGAGAAAAGCATAATGAAAAATGAGCTCGAAGAATAAACAAGACCCGTCCGTGGTGAGTGATTGTGTAAGCAATTATATTGAACCGTAGGAACGATTGGTTTATTATTTAGCCCGTATGGATTCGACTTCGCTTACCACGAACGGGCTAGCCTTAGAAGATTGGTGATGTTGTCTAGGGATAGAAGTTAATCCTGAGCCTTGTTGAAGGGCTCCCGGCCGTCGCCTTATATTCTATGGGCGGATAGGCGCCACGAAGGGTATTCGGGTAATAGTGATTTTTAACCTAAAATAGCCCCACGCACCTTAATTGCCCTGTAATACGTCCAAAGAGGCCAATAGAGTACTAGTAATAAGGGTTTTAGGGGTTTATGTTTTGGCAAAAATGTGATAATATGTATAGTTGATCAATTTAAAAAAGTAAAATTATGTATATTTGTATAAATGCAGGTTTAAGAGGTAATGAAAATGAGCAAAATATTAGATTGGATCAAGGTTTTTGGGGCGCGTGAGCACAACCTCAAAAATATTGATGTACAGATCCCTAAAGGCAAATTAACCATTATTACCGGGCCTTCAGGGTCAGGTAAAAGTTCTTTGGCTCTTGATATCTTGTTTACTGAAGGTAAGCGCAGATATATGGAGTCATTATCATCTTATGCTCGTCAGTTTTTGGGTATAGCCCGTAGACCTGATGTTGACAGAATTGAAGGACTATGCCCGGCTATTGCTATTGAGCAAAAGACTGTTGGTGCAAATCCACGTTCCACAGTAGGTACTATTACTGAAATTTACGATTACTTGCGCGTATTATATGCCCGCATTGGTATTGTACATTGCCCTGATTGTAATGTACCTATTAGTGCAGAGTCTCCTGAAAAAATTACCTCTATGTTACTTGATGCCTTTGATGAAAAGTTAATTACTATTGCGGCACCTATAGCAGTTGCAAAAAAGGGTGAATTTTTCCACGAATTGGTACGATTATTCAAAGAAGGGTATTACCGCTTTATTATTGATGGTCGTTTATATCGATTTACTTCAGAAGATGCTATTAAAGCAGTTAAGTTACAAAAAACATACAAGCATGACATAGATTTATTAATAGATGCTGTTGAAGTAGCAGGCCATGAACGTTCACGAGTTCAGGAAGCAGTTGAAAAAGCATTTAAGCTTACTGGTGGCTTGTGTAAAGTGATTGTTGGTGATTCTTCATACATATATTCATCAAGCCGTATGTGTTTAAAATGTGCGGTGTCTGTTCCGGAATTAGAACCGCGCTTTTTCTCATTTAACTCCCCTATTGGAGCATGTCAACTGTGTTCAGGATTAGGTATTATTCATGAATGGCCATGGAATGAAAATGATCCTGATGCATGGAAAGCTAATTACCCAGATTTCTTTGGTAAGCATGCGCACGAAAAAACATGTGAAAGCTGCTTGGGCAAACGTCTTAATAAACAAGCACTTGCAGTAACCATTGGTAATAAAAATATATTTGATTTATGTAATTTGAGTATCAAAGACTTATTAGCATTTTTTAATGGCTTGCGCTTAAACAGCGAGCATCAAGAAATTGCACAAGGTTTGGTTAAAGAAATTGTTAATCGTCTTACCTTCTTGTTTGATGTAGGCTTGGGTTACTTATCATTAAATCGTTCAGCACGTACGCTATCTGGTGGTGAAGGCCAGCGTATTCGTCTTGCGACTCAAATTGGTTCAGCGTTAAGTGGTGTATTATATATTCTTGATGAACCGAGTATTGGGTTACACCAACGTGATAATGATCGTTTGATTGAAACGTTAAAGCGATTGCGCGATCTTGGTAACACTGTTGTAGTGGTTGAACATGATATTGATACCATGATGCAATCTGATTATGTAATTGATATGGGTCCTGCAGCAGGAATATTAGGTGGTCAAATTACTGCAACCGGAACACCCCAAGAAATAGCAAAAAATAAAAATTCTCTTACGGGTGCATATTTGTCTGGTAGACGAGCAATTGCAATGCCTAAAAAAGTTAGAACTCCCTATGGCCACATTGTTGTTAAACACGCAACTAAAAATAACTTGCGCGATTTAACGATTAAATTCCCTTTAGGTGTATTGTGTGGTATTTCAGGAGTTTCCGGTTCAGGTAAAAGTACACTTATTATGCAAGAGTTGGTGCCGGCATTAGAACGAGAACTGGTAAGTAAAAACCGTGGTCCAGATTCAGACTTAGAAGGCGCACACCACATTGAACATATGGTTGTTATTGACCAAAGTCCTATTGGTAGAACTCCTCGTTCTAACCCCGCAACTTATTTAGGAATATTTGATGATATTCGTCATTTATTTGCAAGTTTGCCTGATAGTAATGCGCGTGGGTACAAAGTAGGGCGATTTAGTTTTAACGTCCCTGAAGGACGTTGCTTTGAGTGTAATGGTGATGGTGTTATAAAAGTATCAATGCAATTCTTACCAGAAGTAATTATGGTATGTAAATCATGCAAGGGTAATCGATATAACTCTGAAACATTGCAAATAACGTACAGAGAGAAAAATATTGCACAAATTCTTGAAATGACTGCATATGAAGCGGCAAGCTTCTTTAATGCACACAAAACCATTTCAAAGCGACTTGAACTATTATGTGAAGTTGGTCTTGATTACTTAAAGCTCGGTCAACCATCAACTACCTTATCAGGTGGTGAGGCGCAACGTATTAAGCTGGTTGATGAACTTGCAAAACGAGGTAACAAAACAATGTATATTCTTGATGAACCCACAACCGGTCTTCATACAAGTGACGTTGAAAAATTGTTACAAGTGCTTAACCGATTGGTTGATAAAGGTAACTCAATGATTGTAATTGAACACAATCTTGATGTAATCAAAACGGTTGATCATTTGATTGATATGGGGCCAGAGGGTGGCGATGCTGGTGGACAGGTGGTTGCTCAAGGGACACCAATACAAGTAGCTAAAGTTGAAAAAAGTCATACTGGTAGGTATTTAAAAAAATTATTGAAATAGCTTCCAAGGGCATATGAATAATTATAAAATAATAGTTTTGCTTATATGTTTAGTTTCGACTATTTATTCGGCAGAATTTGGTTTAAATAATAGTGATTTAGATTGTTTATTAACGAATCTTGATAATTTATCTAATAAACCTGCAGCTTCTATAAAAGCTCCTACTATTTCAACTGATGAAATTCCAATGACAACAACAACAACTAATACTATGGCCCCTATTACAAAATTTTATGTTGAAGCAAGGCGAACTCTGCCCATGCTTATTTTAACTCCCGTGACAAAATCAATTCACCCATCTAGTAATTTTAGTAAAATATCACCGCGCCAGTTTTCACAATTGAATATTAAAAAAGAGTTTCATGGTTTTTTAATGAAAGCTATTATTGATGCTGATACTCAAGCAATTAAACAACTTATTGCTATGGGTGTACCAATAACTCAAAAACATATTACAAAAAATCATAAATTATTTCTGGAATCGAAGTCAAAAGCTGAAAAGTCATATCGATTATGTCTGTCAGGGATATTGGAATTAGATGCTTTCGAGCAAAAATTTGCACGTGAATTAAAGATAGCGCAAGAATCGTTTCAAACAAGTCCTGGTATGTCAACAGCCGGAAAAACAGAGATTATTTTGAAATTTTTCTATAAACAACAAAAACTGATCCAAAAATATTGAATAGCTTATCCCCTGCCCGAATCATCTTTTGAAAAACCATCATAATTTGTGATTCTGTCTATTCTTGATTATTATTAATCATAGTATTCATCAACGTACAATATAAGGTTTTGCATCAATGCGTCATAGAATAGGAACAATTCTTTTTATGCTTATTTCTTTTACCTGCTTAGGTAAATCTGAAAATGATTCAGCGATTAAAAAATTTAAAGATTTAAAGTTGTATTCAAAAAATTCCGGCACTGATCTTTTAGCGATAGTTATGCCTTTGATTTTACTTTATGACATTGTTAAAGACCGGGGCAATTCTCAATCAATATTCACCATGCTTAGTGATACTCAAGGTTTAAAAGACATAGGCAAAGTTATTGCGCTATTAGCATGCGCAGGGTGTGTGTTAAAAGTAAGTTTGCACGCTGCTGATGACGTTATAAATCGAATACCGCTTGCATTGGCATCAGTTAGAAAATCAATGCAATATGTATGCGATTGGGTATGTGGATGTACTGATCCTCTTAATTTACAGCAATTGTTGGTTCATGAACATATGTTTGAACAAATAACAAATGGCTTATGCGAACAATCATCATCAAATGCACTTATGCTGCGTAACTTGCGAGTAAATGAGCAATTAGAAGATGATGCTGCAAGCCATAATTGGAGTTATCATGTTTTAATGCTCGAGCAAACAGCTTCATTTATTATTACTCAATTAGCAGATGCAAACAAATATTATCAAATAGATCCTCAGCATACTTCTACAGCAGAGTTTAAAAATTGGTATGTGCAATCGCATTCATCGCATAATCAAACAATAGTCTTTTTACTTTCTATGATTATTAAAAATATTCAACATATTGTGCAGGTATGCAAACAAGCTACCGGTAATGATGATGTTGATACCGCGCATATTAAAAAGATTTCGCGTACTACCTTGCTTGCATTTAAGAAATTGAGAACTATTGCATGCATCCAGCATGACAATAAACATATATCAGGGTCTGCTGCAAATAATAACGATATGTTGATGCCCGATAAGAAAAATGGGATAGAATTATTTGAATTTTAACGATAGGAAACTATGAACATCATTCGTATAACAACATATATATTGGTTGTAACTGCAACTATAGCTGCGGCATCATTTCGAGACATTTCAATTGAAACGCAATTGAACCAAAATCGTATTGAAGCACAGAGCAAAAAAATTGCTCACGAATTATATCAGTTAAAAGTATTGGCATATACCTTGCGTGCATCACTATGGATGGGATTGTGTGCAGGTGGAGTATATATGATGTTTTTCAAGAATCAGCGGGTATTAATTTCACCACTTATTGATCAATCAGCTTTGAACAGAGATATTTTAGAGCACATGGAACTATGTAAGAATTTCAATCCTGCATTTGGTACTTATGTTTGGATGAAAAGCGGTGCAAAAACTATTGTTGAGTGGACGGTATATAGTATTGCTATTAAAAAAATAATGGAAAAAACAGAACTGTTAGCTGAATATATTTTTAGCGAGCATGATCTTGTTTGGTTTATTGCTCGAAAAACATCATTAAATCAGATAATTGCTGATATTAAAGATTCTGCTCAATTATTAGAGCGTGCTCGCATTGAAGGTGGCAGTGTGCTCAAAGAATTTGCATTATCGTCATTAACTGTTGCAAGTAATACTTTTATTGCTCAAATGGAATTAGCAATCGCATTTATGCACCAAAGTATTGATTCAGCACCGGCTGCAGGGGTTGTTCATTATCAATTAGATACATTGCCTGCATATCTGACAAACAGCGCTCAACAATTAGCTCAGGTTGTACATGCTACCGTTGCTTATGATGGTCAACAAATTACCGGCTCAATTATCGATGCAGTTGCTCGATTTGAGTCAGATTTAAATAAAACAAAAATTCGTTTTGCACGCGATAGTCAACGAGCTTGTGAATATACTGAATAAGTACCAAGCACCCAATATTCTTTGTTGGGTGCTTTTTTTTTATCTTATTACTACAACTGATGTAGTTGGTGCTATTACTACTAGCTTTGATTCAGCGCGGGTAACAAAAAAAATAATGCAATTATCTCCTGAGTCTGCAATGAATTATTTAGAAGAACAGGTACAACTATTACTGGTTCATCAAGATTATTTATTCAGCGCGCCTGTTATTGCTCAAACGCTGTATCATGTGCGTGTTTTATATTCAGTGATTCCTACCATATATATCGATGAAAAAAATAACCGATTATATTTTAGTCGCTGGGATCAGTTAAAATCATTTACTAACTACCTGTGTCGATGTGATAATAATTCATTTCAAAAATTATGCGTATTATATTGTGATGCACTCAGTAGAGCAATAATTCCTTTGTTGCAAGAAGTATATGACAAATGGCGAATGCAAGTTCCAACGCACGAGATGTTTTATCAGTTTGCTCAATCGTATGTGAATGATATGCAATCAATTCTACAGCATTTAGCACTAGGTGGTTTTTCTCACGAACGGTATTCATTGCAACTAAAACGATATTTAGAACTGATTCATATAATTCAATTTACTACAACGGAAAAAAAATAATGAACTATATATTTATATATATATGGTTCATTATTTCCATTTCATCAGTTTCTTATGCGTCATTACATGATGAGCACTCCGATTTTTTTAAGAGTTTTATTCGTAATTATGGATTGAGTGCAAATTCACGTGATACGCGCGAATATCATCCGTATATTTTATCACGCGCGCAAGCGAGCATGGATCATATGCATCACGCATTAGTCCAAGCCGGGTTTAATCTTGCAGATCGCATTATTATCCTTGGTTATCAGCAAGATGCCATACCCGATTATTATTGCTCTCATTCAAAAACATATATTGATGATGAAGTTTCAATAAAAAATGTCCAAGGGTGGATACACGCGTCAGGAAATCTATTTGGGTTTATTACCGGCTATGTATTACGAGATTGTAATTCTATAAAACAAACAGTTTTTGAACATATTGTTCCTGAAGCGGTAGGCTTATTTGATTCGCGAGCAACATTGTTTGCACGGCATGCCTTTGGCAATGCATATCAAGCAATCGAAACTATACAATCAGTTGTGCGTAGAGGGTTAAAGAAAAAGTCATACAATAACGTATTGCACTGCTTAGAAGCGTTATGGAATTATTTATATGTTCAGCAACCGTTGGCAGAATCTGGAACACCTATTGCAACACAAGATATTTTATTTTCTCTGGAGTATGTGCGTTCGATTATTCACAATGCGTTGCCAGTCAGAAAATGTTTTGTAGGCCCTGACATTACCTACCCTATTATGGTGAATGCCGTACAATCGCTTGAAGCAACTGCAGGTGCGCAAGCATGCATACCAAAAGTTCATGAACAACTATATCCGGTAAATGGACAAAAAACAGCGTATGTATTATGCAGTTTTGTCGATGGTGTAGGCAAAAGCACATTGCTGGGGAATTTATTAAGTTTTAAAAAATATGGTACTGATTTTAATCGATATCAAGCAGTAGATAATTCTTCATCACTGCAAGCAAGCTATGTTGAATATGCTCCAGATGTGTTGTTAGTAGATCTGCCGGCTCAAATGAGTCATTACACTATCAAGCCTGAAGGTAAAGTGTATGTGCCTATTCAGGTAGCAGATGGCTATTCTGTACAGCGATTACAATTAATTCAAGAATATATTGCAGTTAATATAACTCACATTAATGCTCAACTTCATAATCATGACAGTCCTGAATATCAATACCGTCAGTTATGCAAACAATTGCAGATAACAACGCCGTTAGTGCCGTTTCACTTTGAAAATGAACATTATTTGGTGCATTCAAATAACTATAATGATCTACACATCTTAGTTGATTTGCAGCAAGTGCATTCAAAAGGGTTAAAGGTTAAACAACCTGAGCGCATGCTATTTAGCGGGGTAACTATTGCCCAATCTGCTCAATCATTAACCGTAGAACTGATCGATCAGTTCAAGGTCTTGAAGGTACAAAACATTGTATTTATTGATTGCATGGGAATGTATCCTCGTTCATCGCGCGAAAATATTCGCCTTAATTTTTTATTACAACAATTAACTACCATATACCCCGGACAATTTGTTGCACATCCTTGTTTCTATACGGGTTTGGTAAATTACCAAGAATTGTACAAAGTATTAAAAGATGATATGCAGATGCTTTGTAATTCTATTAATAAAGAAGCTACATTGCGTTATTTTTATCAATTATTAATGGATCGATATTCAGGAGAGCAGATTAGTATTGATACTAATCATTTGCACGAGTTATTAACTATGTACATGACTCAAATCAATAAGATAAAGGTTGATACTATTGATCAATTAATTACTCAAAAAATTAAAATTGATTTTGAAGAAATACATGATCAATATAAGTATGATCGCATTTTTCAATCTATAGTCTCATTTGATCCACAGCGATTATGTAGACTATCTGATTATATCCAACAATTATTTTCGTATAAAATACATAATGCATACTTTAATTCGTTGTGGCGTCCAATGGAAGAAATAATTGAAAGCGCTCAACATTTGCATGATTCTAATAATCTTACCTCGTCATTTATTACTCCCAATGGATATAATGCGCGCATTGTTGCATCGTTTAATATAAATTGTAAGGACGAAACACAATTAATTCACGTTATTAATCTTATACGAGCACAATGGTATGCAGCTATTTCTAATATGGCTGAATGGGAATATGACCAAGCGAATGAATTATTCACGAGCAAACAAGCATTAATTGGAGTTCTGCCCTTAGTTGTTTTACACATGAACAATGATATGTGTTATGTAATTACTCGTGATTTTGACTGTGAGCGTGAAACAAAAGAGATGACATTATTGCATAAACTTTTTATTCATAATGCTTCTCAAAAAGAGCATACCGGTTATATGATCAATGATATTTTTCATGTGGCCAATTGGGCAAGTTACGCTACCTATGCACAACTATATGGCTATGGTTATTCGCAGCAATCAAACCAAACCAATTTAATACACAGCATTATTGATAGATGCATTAAAAGCCAGCAAGAACAATATAATCCTAATTTAGTATTATCAACTACTCAACTATTGACAGAATTAATGCGAACTAATTGTTTAGAATCCGCTAAAAAGCTTTCTCAAGTTCCTTATGCTATTAAAATTATTAAAGAGCCATGCACTCGCTCTTTACAAGAAATGGTTCGGATTCTTGCAACCGTAGACTCAGTGGTTAAAGATCCCCAATCTCCAATCATGATTTGTGATGGTACTGATTTTGCAGCGGCGTTATATTTATTTGAACATATTACGTTGCCGGCATATTTTTCTATTCAGCTGCAAGAACCACTCTTTAAAGATTATAAGAAAGTAACGCTAGCAAGTACTATCTAAATCATTTTTATGATATAGTTTTGCGAATGTTTATTTAGAAAACAATGGGTGATTATATGAAGCACCATTTTGAATGCATTATGACTGCGTGTTTTTTCTTTACAGCTCTAATTGCAGTAGAACAACGTACGGCACTTTTTTTTGGTATCTCGGGGCAAGACGATGTTTATTTACCTCAATTATTATTAGAAAAGGGGTATAGAGTAGTTGGGGTTCATCGAGTCAGCTCTCGTTCAAAAAATAATCTAGAGCGTTTAAAAAATATAACTTGTAATTACCCGATTGAATTTCTTAATGGTGATATAACTGATGCTGATTGCATAACAACTATTGTTACAGATGTTCAACCAGATGAAATATATAATCTAGCTGCACAAAGCCATGTGGGTGCTTCGTATGAATCAGCAGAATATACTGCAGAAACACATGCATTAGGTGCTTTACGTATTTTAGAAGCAATTAGAAATACTTATAAGAAGTGTCGATATTATCAGGCATTAAGCAGTGAGATGTTTGGTAAAGTTACTCAAGTGCCTCAAAATGAATATACACCATTTAATCCACGTTTTCCTTATGGAGTCGCAAAACTGTATGCGTATTGGATAACAAAGAATTACCGTGAAATTTATGGGATTTATGCGTGCAATAGAATTTTATATAATCACGAATCACCATTACGTTCAGAAAACTTCGTGTCACGCAAAATTACAAAGGCGGTAGTAAAGATTGTCTTAGGTACGCAAGATACGTTGTATTTAGGTAATATCAATGCATGTCGTGATTGGGGTTACGCAAAGGATTATGTAGTAAGTATGTGGCTTATGTTGCAACAAGATCATGCGGATGATTATGTTATTGGAACAGGCCAAACTCATTCAGTCAGAGAGTTTATTGAATTGGCTTTTAAAAAAGTTGGTATTGAAATCGAGTGGCACGGGCATGGAATTGATGAAAAAGGTATCAACAAAAAAACAGGCGCGGTGATTGTTGCTATTGATACAAAAATATTTCAGGCCAGTAGAAGTTGAATCATTAGTCGCTGATACCTGGCGAGCCGAAAAGAAATTAGGGTGGCAACCACAGACTGATTTTAATGCCTTAGTGAAAATCATGATCTAAGCTGATTACAATAACACATTAAAAGAGCAATAAGCTTAAGATAAATTGCTTTTCTGCTATGCTTAATAGCATTATTAACCCTCATTGCATTCGATTTATTATGTCAGAACCATTATTATCTAATGAACACGCAGAATTAACTCCGCTTATGAAACAATATTTTGCTATCAGAGTAAATTATCCTGATGCATTATTGTTCTTTCAAGTCGGTGATTTTTATGAACTCTTTTTTGAAGATGCAAAAACTGCAGCAGCCTTTTTGGGCATTGCATTAACTAAGCGTGGTAAAATTAATGGTGAACCAATTCCGTTGTGTGGTGTGCCTGTTCATGCATTAGATCATTATGTTACAAAATTAATAAAGGGTGGTTTTAAAGTTGCATTGTGTGATCAACTTGAAGAACCAAAGCCTGGTAAATTAGTTGACCGTGGTGTAACGCAAGTATTAACACCCGGAACATTAACTGATTCAAAATTACTCGACGAAAAATCTGCGTCATATTTATTTTCATTTTTCCCCTTACAAGATTCATGGGGCTTATTGTTTGGTGAATTACTTACTGCTCAATTGATTGCTACCGTATTGCCTGCAACGTCTGATAAAACATTAGAACAAGAATTAGTCCGTTTTTTACCTGATGAAATAGTTATCCCACATTCTAAACCGGGTAAAGTTTTTGAATCGCAATTTAAAAAATGGGGGTATTACACTTCAGTAATCGATACTCCTGCCGCTGATTCTCCTCAAGCGCAAGCAGCACAGGAATGGATTACAAAAGTAACTTCTTCTGATGCAACAATTTCGCAGCATGAATCATTGCATAAAGCATTAGAGCAATTTCATACCTATGTAGCGCGAAGTCAAAATGCTGCATTAGATCAATTTAGCAAAGTATATTTTTACCAGCCCGATGAATTTTTAATGATCGATCCTGCAACAGTAAGAAATCTTGATATGGTTAAAAATGCAAATGACGGTAGTAGAAAAAATACCTTATACCAATTATTAGATCGTGCAGTAACCCCAATGGGTTCCCGCATGCTTAAAAAATGGTTATTGCGCCCATTAGTCCGCCAAGAATCTATTGAAAAACGACTTGATGCAGTGCAACAATCAGTTACTGATCCTGCATTTTTATATCGAGTAATTAAGCAACTGCAATCAATAGGTGATATTGAACGAGTAATTGGTCGCATTGCGCTGCGTCGTGCAACGTTTCATGATTATTCTATGCTCTGCCAAGCATTACAGTCTATTCCGCAATTGGCAGCAATAATACAAGAAAAAGCGCATATACAACTGTGGGGTTTATTTTTGCATCATGGATTGAGCGATCATGCATTTGCAATTATAGCTCAATTATTATCGGCAGCTATTAATGACGATAGTACCAAGGAATGGATTATTAAAGCAGGGTTTGATTTAAAACTTGATCAAATGCGTGTACTAATCAACGATGCTAACAATGCTATTTTGGCCATGGAGCAACGAGAACAAGCAGCAACAGGTATTGGTTCATTAAAAATTAGATACAACAATATGCAGGGTTATTATATTGAAATAACTAAAACGCATCTTAATTCAGTGCCTGCTCATTATATTCGCCAGCAAACACTTGTGGGCAAAGAACGATACATGACTCCTGAATTGCAGCAACTGCAATTAGAAATTCAACGAGCGCATGCTAATATTACTCACCATGAAAAAGAAGTTTTTGAGCATATTAAATTGCAAGTATATGCAGTTCTCAAACCATTGCGTCAGTTAGCTCAATCAGTCGCACATATCGACGCTATTATTGGCTTGTCGCAAATGGCATATGATTATGGCTTTATCAGACCGCAATTTAATAGTGAGCAAATCATTCAAATAACCCAAGGTCGACATCCGGTTGTTCAAGTACAACTTAATCAACGTTTTATTCCTAACGACATATCATTAACTGATGCAGAATCATTGTGGATTATAACCGGACCTAACATGGGCGGTAAATCTACTTTTTTACGCCAAACAGCTTTGCTGTGCATTATGGCTCATATCGGTAGTTATGTTCCAGCACAATCTGCAAACATAGCGTTATTAGATCGCATATTTACGCGCATAGGTGCGGGTGATAATCTGGCTGAGGGTAAAAGTACCTTTTTAGTTGAAATGGAAGAAACTGCAGCAATTTGCACTATGGCAACTCGCAAAAGCTTAGTTATCTTAGATGAAGTAGGGCGGGGAACCAGTACATTTGATGGATTAGCAATAGCACAAGCAGTGGTTGAATATTTATATACAACAGTCAGAGCGCGTTGTTTATTTGCAACCCATTATCATGAACTTGCATTGCTGCCGGAGCAATATCCTGGAATTGTCAGTTATTATGCTGCAAGTAAAAAAACTAGTTCAGGAATTGTGTTTTTATACAAAATTATTAAAGGTATTGCTGATGGTAGTTTTGGCGTAGAAGTAGCAAAATTAGCTCAACTGCCTCATTCTATTATTAAGCGCTCTGAAGAAATTTTATCAGGGCTTACTGCTCTAGAAATGAATAAAATGTATAATGGTTCTGAGCAAACGGCTGATATGCAATTAATACAAGAAAATAAGCAATTGAGAAATGAGTTGGCTCAACTGCAAGATCAATTACACTCAGTCAAGCCAGCAATTAGTATAGATGATATTGATTTTGACAATTTATCACCCAAAAAAGCATTTGATCTATTGTGGAAATTAAAAGAATAAAAAAGCTTGGATATTTCACCAAGCTTTTAAAAATTAATTAAATTCTTATGAAAGTCACTATCTTTGAGGCCGATTAAGTTTAATTAGTGTATCAAAGAAGGCAGCTGCGGCAAAAATTACAATGCTGAAATTTTTTAACATCAGGCCTATTATCTCTCAAAATAGTTATTGCTGCTACAGTCGGCGCTAATGAAGTAAGTGGATAATCCTTTACAATTTGCGGTATTAGATTTTTACAATGAATATTAACAAACCCTTACATATGAGGTTGTTTATTCCCACAAGAGAAATTAAATGGTCCCTTCATTGTAGGAACGGTACCAGGTAAAATAACATCCCCGCTATTACCACCATTAAAGTTTAACGTATGTAGTGCTGTAGCAAGAGATGTAAAAGCAGTAGCGGTAGTGGTTGCATAATCTGCACTTGGTAATTGAGGTGCTTATGGCTCGGGTAAAGCATTAGATGCACTCATAGAAGCAAAAGCGCATATGCTTAAGCTTAATAATAGAAACTTAAAATTCATATAACACTCCAAAAATTATTAAATTTGATATAAATATTTCTATAAATTCACTCTTTAGCAACCGCTTTTTCCACATTAGTCGCCTATAAAAATTTTCTATTTGTAATAATTGCCAGTGAGGCAAAGATTTAGGGTAATGGGTATTACTATTGCTGGACGAATGTGCCATTTTTGCTACAATAGAGAGAATAAAACCGTTCGTTTTGTATATAATTCATGAATATTTTCCAATACATAGGACTTTAAATGGAAAACATTAAAACATTTGATACTTATGCTATTTTCCAAACTGGTGGCAAACAATATCAAGGCGCATTAGGTAGAACAGTATCTATTGAAAAAGTTGAAGGTAATGCTGGAGATAAGGTTTCTTTCTCTGATGTATTATTCCGTAAAACTACTGATAAATTTGAAGTTGGCCAACCATTTGTTGAATCAGCGGTAGTACAAGCATCTATCGTTAAACAAATGAAAGATCCCAAAGTTATCGCTTTCCGCTTTAAACGTCGTAAAAAAGTACGCGTTAAACGTGGACACCGTCAATTGAAAACGATTATTCGTATCGAATCAATCTAAGGGTTTCGATTTCAGAAAAAATTAAGGCTCGGAATTTTCCGAGCCTTTTTTACTTTCAATTATTTTTTTGGAATTATAATCCGGCTACTTCTTCTAATGTTTCGTTATTACCGGCACAAATTAACTTGTCATCTTTGGCAACTACATAATTATTATCGATGGTAATTATTTCATCGCCTTTTTTAATTGCAAAACAATTAACTTGGTGTTTTTCGACTAACATAAGGTCGCCAACTTTTTTACCAACAAATGATTTAGGTGCTTTAATTTGAGTTACTGAATAATCAGGAGTTAAGCGACGTTGCTCAAGAAAGGGCGAACTGAGAATATCAGCTAATCTGATACCAATTTCTTTTTCAGGTAAAATAACCTGATCTGCACCAATTAACATTAAGATTTCTTTATGAATATCATTAATACCACGAGCGATTACTTTTTGTACAGTTAAACGCTTTTTAAGCAATGCGGTTAATAAAATTGATTGTGCAAAATTTTCACCGGTTGCAACAATCACAGTTTCAATTTCATCAACACCAACAGATTGCAGCGAAGTTTCATCAGTGATGCGCATGCAAACTGCTTGAGTTACTATATCGCGAATTGAGGCAACAATTGCTTCATTGCTATCAATTGCTAATACTTCCATGCCATGTTCGGCAAGACCCGTGGCAATTTGATATCCAAATCGACCAAGTCCTATTACACAAAATTTCATATGATTTAATTCCTTTAATCAATTTTAACTGAGCATAACTCGTTCATCAGGATACGCAACTTCTAATGACTCATGCTTTTTGCCCATGGCTAATTTTCGTAATGCAAGCATTAACGTCAAAGATCCAATACGGCCGACAATCATACTTGCCATAATGAATACCTTGCCCAAGGTAGTAAATGCGTGAGTAATGCCTGCTGATATACCTAAATTGGTAAATGCAGAAACTGATTCTAACAAGATATCAATGAAGTCAAATGAACGTTCAGTGATAAGTAAGCAAAAAGTTATAACCAATACCCACATAGCACTTAATGATACAACCGCAATGGCTTTATTAACTAATTCTTTAGGAATTCTACGACCCTTCATATTCACTGCAGAACGCCCTGAGATTGCCGTGTAAATGGTAGCTAAGAAAATTGTAAAGGTAGTAATTTTAATACCGCTGCCCGTTGAACCCGGTGACGACCCGATAAATGCACTAACCATCATGAGTAAAATAGTAGCAAGTTGAAAATCAGCAATATGAACCGTTAATACACCGGTACTTCTAAACCCGATAGCATGAAATAACGAGTTTACCCACGTTAGTGGTCCGCTCATATGTGAGAATGCATTATTTTGTTCCAGCATCCAAATAAGTAATGTACTTATAGTTATGGTTATAGCTGTGGTGTACATAATAATTTTTGTATGCAACGAAAAATGGTGCCGTTTTTTGTGATTATATGTTTTAAAGTAGAGCACTAATTCGTGCCACGGAATAAAACCAAAACCACCGATAAACATGAGTAGCATGATGGTAAAGAGCAATAAGTAATGATTGCTAAATGGTATCAAGCTGCCATGAAATAAAAATATTCCTGCATTACAAAACGAAGATACTGAATGAAAGACGCTATAGAAAATGGCTTTGTACAACGGAAATTGTGAATACATAGAAGGAAACAATAGCAGAGCACCTAATGTTTCTGCGCACAGAGTAAGACAAATAATAAGCAAAATTGTTTTTTCAATATTTTTCCATGATTCTAATTCTAGAATTTGCCCGGCCATGAGTGACGTAGTCATACCCAGTTCTAAAAACAGAGTCATGATAAATAAAGTGAGAGTAATGAGTCCAAGACCACCGATTTGAATTAAAAACAATACAACTAAATGACCCCACCAGGTAAACAAATCAAGTGGTAGAGTGAATAGCCCCGTTACGCATGCGCTGGATGTTGCAGTAAAAATAAGATCAGTAAAACCTATTGGAGCCTTGCGACACATTGGTAATGCTAAAAATAACGTACCAAGGCAAATGGTAAGAAAGAACGACAGCAAAATCAATCTGCCGGGTGAAAAGTTGGCAAGTGTTTTGCGAATCATAGAACAATCCTTATTTAATAAACCAAATAATAGCTACTAATGTTACAAAACCACCTATAGCAATGCGAGTAATATATTTATCTAAATATGTTTTCATTGATTCTCCCCATTTACTAATAACCGCTGCTAATAAAAAGAATCGAGCGGCGCGTGCTAAAAATGAAATGATAATAAACGGAACTAATGATAATTGGCAAAAGCCGGCTGCAAGCGTAGCAATTTTATACGGAATTGGTGGGATAGATGCAACCATAAGTGCCCATATTTGATTTTGTTGATACAAAGAACATACCTGTTTAAACGTAGTGGGTTTTATAAACCATGTAAGAGGTGCGCTATGAATAATAATTTCACCGGCGCTTTTCCACAGTAGATAACCAATAAAGTAACCGGTAATTCCGCCTAATACAGAACCAATTGTAGCAATAAGTGCATATTTATATGCTTCACCACGTCGCTCTAAACAATATACGATAAGCATAGGATCGGTTGGTAGAAAGAAAATTGCTTCAAAATAAAACAATATTCCCAATACCAGTGAGGCATGTGGAGAATGAACCTTGCGCCCCATCCATAAATAGGCTGATTTGAACATTGAGTTCCTTTTACTACTTATAAGTTAGAACTACTTAATATACTGTAGTAAATAATTCTCAAGTTGATCAATGTTGATTCGTTCTTGCTTAGTGGTATCACGATTACGAACGGTGACACAATTATCTTGTTCAGTATCAAAATCATAGGTTAAGCATAATGGAGTACCAATTTCATCTTGGCGACGATATCGCTTACCAATAGAACCTGATTCATCAAATTGAACCATAATGCCGTTTGCGCGAATCGCATTATATAACTTCATCATGGGTTCAGTTTGTTTTTTGGTCAATGGCATAAAGGCTGCTTTGATAGGTGCAATTTTAGGAGAGAAACGTAGAACAATTCGAGTTTCATCTTCCATAACATCTTCATGATATGCGTCAAATAGGGTAGTTAGAAATAATCTATCAACACCAACTGAGCATTCAACTACATGGGGGATGTATGATGATTTTGTCTCTTCATCAAACACTGCCAAATCTTTGCCTGAATGTTTGGTATGTTGTGTCAAATCAAAGTTGCCACGATAGGCAATACCTTCAAGTTCTTTCCAACCAAATGGGAACTGATATTCAACATCACTTGTGTCAGATGAATAATGTGATAATTCATCTTTTTCATGAGCGCGTAAATGAACTTTATCAGGATTAATGCCAATCGAGGCATAAAATGCTAAACGAGCATCGCACCAGGTTTTGAACCAGTGTAATGCGTCTTGGCCTTTGCAAAAGAATTCAACTTCCATTTGTTCAAATTCACGCATACGAAACAAAAACTGTTTTGGAGTAATTTCGTTACGAAATGCTTTACCAATTTGAGCGATCCCAAAAGGAATTTTAACTCGAGTGGTAGAAATTACATTTTTAAAGTTAACAAAAATTGCCTGAGCAGTTTCTGGGCGTAAATATGCAGTTGTTGCAAGTTCAGCCGCAGCGCCTAAGTTTGTTTTAAACATCATGTTGAACTGACGAATAGCGGTCCATGATTTCTTTCCGCATGATGGGCATGCTTTTTCAAGATCGATTTCATCAGTGCGATAACGTTTTTTGCAGTTTAAACAATCGACCATAGGGTCATTAAAGTTGGCCACGTGACCTGATGCTTCCCAAACTTCTTGAGGACCAAGTAGCGCACCTTCAAGCATAATAATTTCTGGGGTAACAGTTTCTAAAGAGCGTAACCATGCTGAGCGGAGGTTTTGTTTGAGTAAACTACCTAAGTGGCCAAAGTCATAGACTCCATTTAAGCCGCCGTAAATTTCAGCAGATTGATAGACAAAACCACGTCGTTTACACAACGCAACCAGTTTTTCTAGGGTAACTTTGGTATCAGGGGTACTCATGTATAACTCCTCAAAGATAGTGAATTGCTCAATTAGAATAGTATTTAGAGTAATCGGTTATGGGGTTTTTGGCAAATGAGTAGTTTTACTAGTGGTCGTATATTGCAAACTTAAATAATCCATTCTATGATTGCCCGCGATTGAAAACCCCTGTTACTGTTAGGTATGTATGAAACTAATATTTTTTTTCATGTTTATACTAGTGAGTAGTTCATTATTATGTGCATCTGAAAAATCAGATAGTGTCGTTCGTCGCCGAAATATACCCCCAAAAAAAATAGTATTTGTTGATGGACATGGAACATTGTGGGAACCGTGGCATCATCATTTTATTCAAGCATTTACTACTACTTGGTTGCAGGCATCAATTACGGGAAAAAAAGATTTATTATTAGTTCTTGCAAACCCCCGGCTATGGTTGAATCTTAAAGCTGCTCGACGGGAAGTTTTTGATTTGTTTATACACGATTTATGTAAAGATGTACCCTTGCTAGAACAGCATCGAAAAAAAATAATTAGCAATTATAATCTTCATGTATTAGCCCCTGCAATGGTTATCATTTTAAGAAAATTAAAATCAACAGGTTGTACACTATTGCTTGGTTCTAATATTGGATCTGAATCTCTTGCTTACTTGCTCAATCATCAACCGGAAATAAATGAATTAATGGAAGGGTATTGCATAGTTGATTGTCTAGATTCTTCAGTTGAGCTATTGCGTCATAAAATTGGTGAAAAGCCACTATATCTATCATCAGATGTAAAGCCTAATAATCCATATTTTGAGCAAGCATTTACGTTAGCGGCACAATTTACAAAAAATGAATCATCGCAAGTAGCTTTTGTAGATGATCGTTTAGATATTATTACCGCAAGTAAAAAAGCTGGCTTTATAGGAATTCATGCAACATCTGCAGATCAAACACTAATGCAATTACAAGCAGCAGGTTTTTTGAATGATACTAAAAAATCACAATAATTATGATTTTGCAGATTGATTTGTCTTGATGCGTTATATCCATCTACCTGTTGATTAAATGTTTACCCCCGAATTCAGGATGGGTCCTGTTTTCTCCTGTATGTAGAAAATTGGTAAAAAATAGAATAGTAAGGATATAGCATCCAGAAAGAATAGGTATGAAATGCGACATGCGGTTCCTGAAAGCTATAGTTTATGTAGATATCCGACATGTAAGTAAATATAAAAAACAGATTTGCTACAAGTAGAAAATTAACTTTTTTGAAAGTTGTCGCTGTGAGCTCCAGTTATGGTTCTGGCTAATATTTTTTATTTGCGTTAGACTGCTCCCAATACACTGTTTACTTAAAGAGGTACGTATGAACCAAAAGGCAATAACGATTGGGTCGGGAGTCACTGTGCTCTGTATGGGCGCATTTATTGGAATAGGGTATTCACTCCAACAACTTTCATCGCGACAATATCAGTTAATTTCTGAACTTAAAGAACTTAAATCAGGCGATTTGCTGACTAATATTGCAATGCCAACTGTCATTGAAAAAACAGTTACCAAATCAGAATTATGGCGACCTATTCAAGACCAAGTAAAAGATACGGTTGTTCAAGTATTCTCTCAGATTGCTGAAGTGAATATCATGGAACCATTTAAGTCGCCACAAATATTTTCTGCTTCAGGTAGTGGTTTTTTTATTAATGACACTGGTGAATTAATTACCAATGCTCACGTTGTGAGCCAAGCTGCATCAGTATGGATTCAAATTCCGTCATTAGGAAAACGTATTATTGATGTAGAAGTTGTAGGTGTTTCTGATCGTGATATTGCATTATTACGCATCAATCCTCAAGATTTAGAATCTATTAAAGCTGCATTAGGTGGCCATATTCCTAGCCTTAAGCTTGGTAACTCTGATGAAGTTCGCCGCTCTGACGATGTATTAGCATTAGGATATCCATTAGGACAGCAGTCACTTAAAAGTACTACAGGCGTAATAAGCGGCCGCGAACAACATATGATTCAAATGAGCGCAGCAATTAACCCGGGCAGTTCGGGTGGTCCATTGCTTAACTCATTGGGTCAAGTAATTGGTATTAATACTGCCGGAATTACTGAAGCACAAAACATTGGATATATTATTCCGGTTAATGATCTAAAGATTGTTTTAGGCGATTTACGCGAAAATAAAATATTGCGTAAACCATTTTTAGGTGTGTTGTATAACAATGGCACAGAAACGTTAACTGAATACCTTGGCAATCCGCAACCGGGTGGTTGTTATGTGGTTGAAGTTGTTAAAGACAGTACGCTGTATAAAGCTGGCGTGCAACGCGGTGATATGATCTATGAATTAAATAGTCATCGTTTGGATGTGTATGGTGATATGACGGTTCCATGGAGCGAAGATAAAATATCAATCATTGATTATGTTTCTCGCTTAAAACTGGGTGACCAGATTAAAATGGTTTTATACCGTAAGGGTCAACGTAAAGAAGTTACTGTTGCATTTAGTCAAATAGAGCTTCCAGCTATTAGAAAAGTATATCCAGGGTACGAAGAGCTTGATTACGAGATTATTGCAGGAATGGTTGTAATGCCATTAACGCTTAACCATATTCATTTACTAGCTCAAGCGGCTCCAGGCCTTACTCGTTATGCTGAGATGAAAAATCAAAGTGAGCCGGCATTATTAATTACTCACGTGTTTCCAACTTCGCAATTATACCGTTCACGAACATTGACGGTGGGTGCTACTATTAATGAAGTTAATGGTATGCCAGTCAAAACATTAGATGACTTGCGTAATGCGGTTAAAAGTGCGATTGGTGGTAAATTCTTAACGTTTAAAGCAGCAGATAATGTTTCACGAACCTCAGAAAATGTGTTTGTAGCATTGCCATTTGAGAAAGTGGTTGATGAAGAAACTCGTTTATCTCGTGAATATAGATATGCGCTTTCAAAAACGGTTAAAGAAATCCTTCAGGTTGCGCAGGCCAAAAAAGAGGTAACAGCTGCTCCAAATAAGCAACAACTTGCCTAAATTGCTCGTTTTTGATGAACTAGAGTAAAGGGTTAGTGATTTAGCGCGAAATTAACTAGTTATTAGATCACCGGATGCACTTAGTGCCTCCGGTGATTTTAACCTTAAATACATGTTGTAGGTATATGATAAAAAAGAAACGTTTAGATGTTTTAGTTCATGAACAATACCCGCAATATAGCCGCCGCCAAATTCAAAGTTGGATTATGCAGGGCAGGGTGAAAATTGGTGAAATTATTTACAATAAGCCCGGGCATATTGTTTCTGAAGATGTTCAAACTACGGTTGATATTCAAGAACCTAAATTTGTAAGTCGTGCAGGGTTCAAGCTAGAAAAAATGTTAGATCATTTTTCTATTGAGGTTCACGATCTTATTTGCCTTGACGCAGGTCTTTCAACCGGTGGTTTCACGGATTGCTTGCTGCAACACGGCGCACGAAAAGTATTTGGCATCGATGTTGGATACGGCCAAGTGCATGAAAAAATAAGACACGACGAGCGTGTTGTTGTTATGGAACGCATTAATTTACGCGAATTATTTGATGTTGGTCAAAAAGTAGATCTTATCACGCTTGATTTATCATTTATCTCGGTACTCAAAGTAATGGAAGCTATTAATTCATTACTTAAAGATGATGGTCAATTATTAATATTAATAAAGCCTCAATTTGAAGCACGCCGTGAACAAGTGGGACGCGGTGGTCTTATTAAAGACGATGTAGTGCATGAACAGGTAATTCTAAGCGTTACTCAAGGTATAGAATTCTATGGATATACGTGCATTGGTGTGACTGATTCTCCTATAGAAGGCGCAACGGGTAATAAGGAATTCTTAGGGTATTTTAAACGCATTAAGGCATAATAATCAAAAGTTTGTTCCTAATGATACTTTTGTCGATCTCGTTTACTCTTTGTAGTTCAGAAACACCAGCAGAGAATATTTTAACACAAGATGAAGTGATCCAATTATCAACGTTTCAGTCTCTTTCGGAAGTATACATAGGACGAATAGTAGCATTTCAGTTGGCACCAGCGGATGATAATTCTTGGATGCGAGCTAAAATTATACGGGTTGTAAATGGGCCTAAAATATATTGCAAATTACGACTCAATGCCACTGTTTTTTTTACCGTAAATGTCGATCACCTTAGACAACTACCGGATGAATCAAAATAAGATGTTTAATAATTAATACAAGGTAATAACGAAGCCCTATCTCATACTTATTTTTTATATACATTTCCATATATGCAAGCAAATCTACAATTGAATTGGGAACGTCGTTGCAGATAGTTCTCAATTATCTGAATTTAGCAACGAACAAACACCTAAGATTTGGTGATTTGGTAGCAGTAAGAAACTTTCAAAATCATGAATATTATTAATGGGCTAATGACCGAGTTGTGGAAATACCGACATATTTGCAACAATGTTATAGAGTGGAATTGCAGCCCGATAAGAAGGGAACAATTTATAATATTATATTTATGCGAAAAATAGATGATAATTCAATTAAAAGTTAATTAATTAAGGAATTTCACTACGTTTTCTTTTT
>Ga0105047_10003478_pt1 | contig 27744 bp, 25 predicted proteins | sample MAT04_FD_78384 | JGI IMG/M metagenome (GOLD analysis project Ga0105047, IMG submission 78384) | Freshwater microbial communities from Lake Fryxell liftoff mats and glacier meltwater in Antarctica - MAT-04 (megahit assembly) | ecosystem: Environmental > Aquatic > Freshwater > Ice > Liftoff... | reverse complement strand
TCTGATTTGGGGGCGCCCAGCAGGTTCATGCTCAGGCTCGCAAATGAGCCTGACGGCAGCTGCGCAAGAATTTGCGCGCGGTTGCCGATCAGCTCCAGCGGAAAATCAGGGCCACAGGCCTGCGCATTGCCGGCAAGGCAAAAGGTAACAGCGGTGACCAAATAGCGGATCTTCATTCAAGCAGGCTCATGGCGGGACGGTCGCGGCAGCGCAGCCAGCCCACGTTAAGGGTCTGGCCAGATTTAAGCAGTGTAGCCGGTGGGTCGAACCGCCAGCGCTCTGCATTTTCCTGTGTGAGCAGGTACCCGTTGCTTGCGTCAGCGCTACACTGCACGCCTTGAATGCCGATCGCGGGCAGCGGGCTGTCGATTAAGCCCTGATTGCTGATTTTTAGGTCGGTGCCGACCCGATTGAGGGCGAGCGTTGCGTGCATGGGTTCGCGCTTGAGCAAGGCAGCAAACGTGCTCGGACTCAACGCGCGCCGATCGCTCGGCAGCGGCAGCCGAAACCACGACCAGCCTGTGAGCGATCGCGGCGGCGCGCGCTCGACGGACGCTATCCAATCGGCCAAGGTTCTTGGATCAACGGCAAACTCGGTCAAGCCGCTGCCGTCGCTTGGGTTTTCGGCCGCAAAGGCCAGCGGCCGACCGCTGGCGTCGAAGCGCGCAGCCAGGCCATATGCCGGCAGCGCAATTTCAAACGGCGCGTCGCTTAACGCTGCAAATGCGCGCAGCCAAGCGCTCGCGGCTGCTGCTGAAAATAGCCCGCGCTCGGGGCGCTCAACCGCGTGCACCTGAAGCACCGACTGATCGACCGCCGCGCGCAGATCACGCAGCGCTTGCGGCGCGTTGAGCCAATCGGGCAGGGCGGTTACACCCAGCTTGAGCGCGCTCGGCAAGCGCTTGCGCAGCGCGCGAAGCTTCGCCGTATACGCCGGCAGCTGGCTGCGCGCGCAGTCGAAATCGATCTCCACGCCGCGCCATTCGCGTGAGCTTAAAAGCGGCTCAAGCTGGGCGATCAACTCATCGAGCTGCCAGTCCGGGCGGCTGCCGCTGATTCGCACAACCAGCCACAGCGGCGGTTCAGGCGCGAGCAAGGGCGTTGGCCGCTGCTTGCCGACAAACCACTGGCCTTGGCCATCGCGCTCAAGCATCAGCAGCTTGATTTCGGCCAGCTGCGCGCGGTGGCGCTCAAGCTCTTGCAAAATCGCCTGAGTCCACTGGCGCTGCCAGACATAAACCGCGTGCGGCAAGGGCTTGGGTTGTTCTGCGCAGCCGCTCAACACCAAAAACACTGCGCCTAACCAGCCGCGCCTAAATTTCACGGCGCTGCGGCGAGGTTGAGCGAGGCCACCAATTGATCGATCTCAAGAGCCACTTGCTCGATCCGATAGTGCTGTTCAAAACGTGCGCGCGCCTGCAGCCCGAGTTGATCAAGATCGCTCGCGGCGGCGGCGTTGAGGGCTTCGGCCAAGGCGGCTGGGTCTTCGGGTCGGACCAGCCAGCCGGTTTGGCCCGGAACCACAACTTCCGCGATGCCGCTCCCGGCTACATCGGATGCGATCACCGCACGCCGCGCGCGATAGGCTTCCAAAAGCACCAGGCCAAAGGCTTCGGTGCGTTCAATTGAGGACAGGCAGAGCACGCTCGCGCGGGCCAAAGCCAGCTCTTTTTCGGCGTCATCGACGCTGCCGAGCAAGCGCACTCTCCCCGTCAATGAACGCGTCTCGATCAGCGCCTTGATCGCGTCGTATTCAGGCCCATCACCAATCAGGGTGAGCCGCCAATCCGGCGCCAGGGCGAGGGCTTCAATCAGGGTCGGCAGGCCTTTGTAGTAGGCAAATCGGCCGATAAACAGCGCATGTTTGGGTTCGCGCGCGGCGCGGATCAGCGGCGCTGAACTCAACCCGAGCGGCACCACGCTGACGCGCTCCTGGTTGGCCTTGAGGTAGGGGCTTTTGTCTGCATAGGCTTGGGATGTGGCGATGATCCTGCGCGCGCGCTTGAGTGCTTGGCTTTCCATAAAGCGGTAGCCCAGCGCGCCGAAGCGCACCAGCAGCGAGCGCGCATCGCTCGGCACGTCGGCATGCCAGTGCAGCAGCCACGGCCGGTCGCGCGCATAGCTGGTCATCAGACACGGCATCAGGGCAAGGTTGGGCAGATGAATGTGCAGATAGTCGGGCTCTAGGCGCTTGAGCGTTTGCTGCAGCACCCGGAAAAAATCAGGCGCAATCGGCGCAAACGCGAACCGAAGCAGGGTGCGCACCCGAATCACGGTCAAGCGCTCGCCAATTAAGACGGTTTCCGCGGCGTCGTTTTGTTCGAGATGCGCAAAACAAACCACCGTGACCGTGTGGCCGAGCGCCACCTGGGCCTCGCTTAAGTCAGCGACGAAGCGCTCGATCCCGCCGGGACAGGGTGGAAAGTACTTGGCGACATGCAGGATATGCACGGCTCACTCTCCGCGATTGCGTTCTTTGATTTCCTCATCGAGCATGGCCAAGCGCTGCGCCAGACGCCGCAGCAGCAGTTCCTGGCGGGTGCGCTCGATGTCCATCGTCAGCATTTTGACCAGCATTAGCGCGATCGCCAGCACAAAAGCGAGCGCCGGCGGATAGCCGATATCCAAGGCATTGGCGATCCAATCGATGGCGCCGGGAAAAGCGCCAACCAAGGCCGTCACCACCGCCATCGACAGCCACCACAGCGCATACGGGCCGTGCAGGTGATCGCGGCGCAGCAGATAAATGATGGTCGCAGCCAAAATCAGGCCAATCGACAGCGAGGTGATTTGCACGCCGTTCATGCGGGCCGCCGTGCGCGTCCGGCGCGCGCCATGCACACAAGCGTGGTCAGCAGCATGTAGCGGGCAACGTGCGCCCAGCTCGAAAACACCCGGCTCATGCCGTGGTTTCTCTCGCTCATGCTTACTTTGGCTTCAACCACACGCAGACCATAGTTTTTCAACAGCATCAGCACGCCCAGATCCTGGTAATCAAAGAGTGTGGCATGGCGAAAACACAAAAGCCGCGCGGCGCGCGCCGAATAGAGGCGAAATCCGGAGGTGAAATCGCGCACTTCGAGCCCGGCGATCAATCGGAAATACAGGCGCGCAATGCGCTTGGGCCGGCTCAACCGCTCCGGAGCGGAGCCGATCACGAGGTCGGCTTGGGTCGTTTCTTGTGTGGCCAGCAGCGTGGCGATGGCGTCGGCATGGTGCTGACCGTCGGCGTCCATCGTCAGCACCGCGCGCGCACCGTGGCGAATCGCAAAGCGCAGCCCCGTTTGGGTCGCGCCCCAGGCGCCCAGTTGCACCGGCAGCGTCAGCACTGTCGCGCCTGCGCTGCGGGCTTGCGCTGCGGTGTCGTCGGTGGAGGAATCGTTGACCACGATCACTTGTGCGGCGGATGCGGCGCGCACGCGAGCGACGACGGCGGCGACTGTCGGCGCCTCGTTGCGGGCTGGAATCACAATGGCAAGTTGATCGCGCATCAAGGTATACGAGTGTATCGGCTTGCTCATTGAAGCCGCACCGGCTCGCGCTCAAGGGCGATCCCAAAGCGCGCTTGCACGTCGGCCGCAATCGCGTCTGCCAGCGCCAGAATCTCAGCCGCACTGGCGCGATTTGGATTGGTCAGCACCAGCGCATGTTGCGCCGATACCGCCACCGCGCCGAGCGCACGGCCGCGCCAGCCGCAGGCGTCAATCAGCCATGCGGCGCTCAGCTTGATCCGATCCGCGGAACTGGTCTTGAACGTTGGCAGGGTGGGCGAATGCTGGAGCAGGGCTGCTGCGTGGGCGGGGCTTACTTCGGGGTTTTTGAAAAAGCTGCCCGCGTTTGGAATCAGTTCGGGATCAGGCAGCTTTTGCCGGCGCAGCGCGCTCACGGCCGCAAACACCCGCTCGGGCGTGAGCGGGCCTTCATCTGCCAGCCTGTCGATTCCCGGATAGCCGAGCAGCGGCGTCCAAGGCAGCGGCAAGCGCAGGCGGATGGTCATGATCAGCCAGCGCTCGGGTTCGCGTTTGAACAGGCTGTCGCGATAGCCAAACTGACAATCAGCGCAACTGATCCGGTGCAGCTGCCCGCTTTGAAGGTTAAGCGCCTGCACCCATTTCAGGCGCTGGCAGAGTTCCAGCCCATACGCGCCGATGTTTTGCACGGGTGCACCGCCGCAATCGCCGGGGATCATGGCGAGGTTTTCAAGGCCTCCAATGCCTTGCTCGACCAGATGCCGGACCAATGCAGGCCAAGGTTCGCCCGCGCCCACGGTCACTTCAAGCGCATCGGGAAAACGCGTGATCTCGACGCCGCGCAGGGCTGCGCGCAGCACCAGCGCATCCACAAACGGGTCGAGGATCACATTGGAGCCGCCACCTAAAACCAAGCGCCTAAAGCCGCGGAAACGCGGATCATCCAGCGCGTGCAGGCCTTTCAGCGATTCGATCTCAAGCAGGAAGCGCGCCCGCGACGGCACCTTCAGCGTGTTGCGCTCGCTTAAGTCGGCGTCTTCAAGCAGGCGCACGCCAGGCCTCCACGCATTCGCCGATCAGCGCGGGGCCGCGGTAGATCATGCCGGTGTAGAACTGGACTGCATCCGCGCCCGCCGCGCGTTTGGCCAGCGCCGCCGCGCCAGAATCGACCCCACCCACGCCAATTAACGCGACTTTTCCGCGCAGCCGCTGCGCAAACGCCGCCAATACTTCGGTCGAGCGCGCAAGCAGCGGTGCGCCCGAAAGTCCACCGGCTTCATCGGCGTTCGCAAGCCCGGCCACGCCATCGCGCGAAAGCGTGGTGTTGCCGGCGATCAGCGCTTCAAAGCCATGCTTGATCACCAGCGCGGCGATTGAATCAATCTGCGCCAAGTCCAAATCGGGCGCCACTTTCAGCGCGAGCGGGACGTGGCGTTTGTGCTTTTTCTTGAGCTTTTTCTGCGCAGACTTGAGCGCCTTGAGCAGGCCGTTCAGCGCATCGGCGCCCTGCAGTTCGCGCAGGCCTTGGGTGTTGGGCGAAGAGATATTGATCGTGACCCAGCCCGCGTGCGGATAAACCTTTTCCAGGCAGTGCAGATAGTCTGCCGCCGCCGATTCGTTTGGCGTGTCAAAGTTCTTGCCGATGTTGATCCCAAGCACGCCATCGAACGCGGCCTTTTGCACGTTGCGGACCAGCGCGTCGACGCCTGAATTGTTGAAGCCCAGCCGGTTGATCACCGCATGCGCTCGTTTCAGGCGAAACATCCGCGGTTTGGGATTGCCGGGTTGCGCGCGGGGTGTGGTCGTGCCGATTTCAAGGAAGCCAAAGCCGCAGGCCGCCAAGGCATTGATGTACTCGCCATTTTTGTCCAACCCGGCGGCCAAGCCGACCGGGTTGGCAAACTTAAGGCCCATGCATTCAACCGGCAATGGCGTGATTGGCGGCGCCAGTAAAGACAGCGCGCCGCTGCGCCAGGCCACAGCAATTCCCGCCAAGCCCAGGCCATGCGCGCGTTCCGCGTCTAAACAAAAAAGCGCTTGGCGGGCAAGGGCATACATTGCGTCAGAGGTCGAACTTGATGCCTTGCGCAAGCGGCAAGGTTGAGCCCCAGTTGATCGTGTTGGTCTGCCGGCGCATGTAGGCTTTCCACGAGTCCGAACCCGATTCGCGTCCGCCACCGGTGTCTTTTTCGCCGCCAAACGCACCGCCAATTTCTGCACCCGAGGTGCCGATGTTGACGTTGGCAATCCCACAGTCCGAACCCATCGCGCTCAAAAACTGCTCGGCCTGGCGCATGTCGTTGGTGAAGATTGCTGAGGACAGACCCTGCGGAACCGCGTTTTGCAGCGCAATCGCTTCATCCAGCGTTTTGTAAGTGAGCAGATAAAGAATGGGCGCAAAGGTTTCGTGTTCGACAATTGCCGATTGCGCCGGCATCCTGAAAATGGTCGGCTCGACAAAATTGCCGTCGCCTTCAATGGGATTGCCGCCGCACAGAAGCTCACCGCCCTCGGCTTTGGCGCGGCTGATCGCCTTCAGAAAATGCCCAACCGCGTCTTTGGAATTGAGCGGGCCCATCAGGGTTGAGTCGTCCAGCGGATCGCCGATGCGCACCTGCTTGTAGGCTTTGAGCAAACGCGCTTCTAAGTTGGCCGCAATCGATTCGTGCACAAACACCCGCCGCGTTGAGGTGCAACGCTGCCCGGCCGTGCCGACCGCGCCAAAGGCGATCGAAGGAATCGCCATATCGAGGTCGGCTGAGGGCTCAATGATCATCGCGTTGTTGCCGCCGAGTTCGAGCAGGCTGCGGCCGAGCCTGAGCGCCACGCGTTCCGCCACCGAGCGCCCGACCTGCGTTGATCCGGTGAAAGAAATCAAGGGAATGCGCCTGTCGTCGACAAACGCCTGGGCCAATTCGATGCCGGCGCTGTTGAACAGGAAAAACAGATCCGGAAAGCCGGCATCGCTGAGCGCGCGATTGCACAGTTTTTGCACCGCGAGCGCGCACAAGGGCGTGCGCGGAGATGGCTTCCAAATCGTCACGTTGCCGCAAATGGCTGCCAGAAAGGCATTCCAGGCCCACACCGCGACCGGAAAGTTAAATGCCGAAATCACCCCAATGATGCCAAGCGGATGCCATTGCTCGTACATCCGATGCAGCGGGCGCTCTGAATGCATGGTGTTGCCATACAGCATGCGCGATTGGCCGATTGCAAAATCGCCGATGTCGATCATCTCCTGGACTTCGCCCAAGCCTTCGGCCCTGATCTTGCCCATCTCCATGCTGACCAGCGCGCCGAGGGCGTCTTTGTGTTTACGCAGCGCCTCGTTGATCAGGCGAATGGCTTCGCCGCGCTTGGGTGCTGGAATCATGCGCCACTTCGCAAATGCGGCCTGCGCGTTGTTCATCATCACCGCGTAGTCGGCCTCGGAGGTGCAAAAAACCTGGCCGAGCTCCTCGCCGGTCGCCGGGTTGATCGAATGCAAAACGCCGGCATCGCGGGTGTGCGACCACTCGCCATTGCCAAGATAGGTGCCTGCGTTTTCTGCGTGCAGATCGAGTGACTTAAGAATGCCCATTGGTTGCGTCTCGCCCAGATTTAAATTCAAGGCGCGGGATTCTAGCTGCTATCGGACCGGCGCCGCCGTTGCGCGGCGCCCGCGCGTGCAGCCGGTTAGGCCAGCGCCATCAAAACATGCAGCACGATATCGGCGGCAAAGTGCGCCGCCATCGCGTATTCAAGGCCGTAGCGCCAGAACAGCCAGCCGCACGGAATGCCAACCACCATGTTGAGCGCCACCGTGCGCAGGACAAACTCGGGCGTGAGTTCAGCCAGTTGCGCGGCCGCGGGCAGGTGGCCCAAACCAAACAGCGCTGCGGCGATGATGATGGCCAGCCAATAGTCTTGCGCTTTCGCCTCGCGGCGCAGCACCTTGATTGCCACCCAAACCATCAGCGTCATGAAAAACAAACGCACCTGCGTTTCCTCAGCAATGGCGCCATAAAACGATGCCAGCAGGCCTTTCCACCAAGCCGGTTGCTCCATATCCAAAATGGCTTGGGGCAGCATAAATTGAGTGGCCCAATCGAGCACAACAATCAGCACACCAAGGATCGCGCCCATCACCGCGGCATTGCGCAAGCCGCGCAGCGCGCCGGCTGGAATGGGCTGCTTGTCAACCCACGCGCGCAGCAGCGGCGCATCCAGCCCAAGCGGCGCGCCTAAGCGCAGGCCCGCATAGGCCATCAAAGAAAAGAAGATGAAAGCCTGTAAGGCCTGCGCGGTTGCCAATACCGGAAACGGCACCTGCGCCTGTTTGAATACTTCGGGCATCAGCGCCATCAGATAGGGCAGCACCAAAATGGTGCTGAATGCGCCGAGCGCTCCGAGCACGATGCTCAGACGAAAATGGTTGGGACGCGCGGGTTCAATCGGGGACATTCGGTGGGTTTTTCTCTTTGGTTTTGAAGCCGCGATCGCGTTTGAGCGCTTCCCGCAGAAGGTATTCAATTTGCGCATTGAGCGAACGCAGTTCATCGTCCGCCCAGCGTTCAACCGCGTCAAACACCTCTTTGGAAATGCGCAGCGGAAAGGCCTTTTTCTCTGCCACGTCGATCGCCATCAATTGTGCAGGGTACCGGCATTGATCACCGGCTGGGTACCGCGCGCGGCGCACAGCACCACCAGCAGGTTCGAGACCATCGCCGCTTTGCGCTCTTCATCGAGCACCATTTGATATCAAAGTAAAGCATGGTTGATGAGCCGGAAGCGGCCAAACCTGCGGATGCAGGTTGGACTCGAAAGCCTGGCGCGCCGTGAACGTCGCCAGGCTTTGGGGCCAATTTTTAAAGCTACTGGAAACCGTTGTTGAAAATCACATCCTGGGTGGCGCACTGGGCGCCGGTCGAGATGCGTACGTCGTCGATCCACCAGCCAACGCGGCCAATGTTGCTGTCGGTTTCTGAGCGCAAGCGCAGGCGGATGGTGCGGCCGTTGAAGTCATTTAAGTTAACCACCGTTTGGCGCCATGCTGTGTTGAAGCTGCCCGACCAGCTGGACTGGCCAGTAAAGACGCTGCCCACCATGCTGGCCGTGTAGCCGCCAGCCACAAAGCGCGCCGGGTTGGCAGCGACCGAGCCTTGCGCTGCGAGGATGTCGCTCCAAGTCGTTCCGCCATCCAGCGAGTATTCGAGAATACCGCCGTCGAAGCTCTCTTCCATATCGAAGCGGTGCTGGAACTGCAGCTGCGAGCCGGGCGCAATCACAAAAGGCCGGTTGAGCGTGAGGAGACGCCGGCTGGTATCGCCGGTGTGCGCAACAAACCACGATCGAGTCGGCGAAAACGCCTGCGTTGTCACCACTGAGAAGTTGCTGCCGGCGCCGGTTCCGGTGGCGGCCCAATCGGCAACCGGCGGCTCCATCGAATCAAAGAATGCGTCGGGTCCGGTTGGCACGGCATCGCGGCGGACCGTGTTGGTCTCCTCCACTCCGCCACACAGGCCGAGGCCGCTGCCGTCTTCTGCACGCACTGCATAGTGGTAGCGCGTACCGCTCTGTACGGCGGTATCAACGAAGTTCAAACCGGTGCGGCAGCTCGCCAGCAAATTCCCAGGGCCCGGGGTGAAATTGGCGGTGGTCGAGCGATACAGGTTGTAGCGCGGGCTGCCGGCGGCGCCGCAGTTGGTGGTCGCTGCGTTCCAGTTCAGCTGCACGCCGCAGGTTGTTTGTGCGGTTGCGACTGCCGTGTTCAAGCCTGCAAAGCCGGGCGCCAGAGTGCAAAGCCCGGTGGCCGTTGCGCCGCTGCAATTGCTGATGCTGGATTCGCACGGCTGCGCGGTATCGAGAGCAGTCACGCGGTAGCTGTACGGACTGCCGCCGGATACGGTGAGGTCGCTGTAGCTGGTGCCGGTTACTTCCGCAAGCTGCACAAAGCCCGGCGTGCCGCAGGCGCCAAAGGTGCGGAAGATGCGATAGCGGGTGATGCCGCTGGTGGCGGTCCAGGCCAAATCGATGCGGTTGTTGCCGTTGACGACGGCGCTCAAATTGGTCGGCGCCGCGGGTTGGGTGCATTGGCCCACGCCATTGAACGTGCTCGCGCCTGTATTGCCTGGATCGAGCAGATCGCGCATCCGTGTGGGCGCGGTTCCCGTGCCTTCCCAGGCGTGTGCGAGCTGGCCGTACTGGTCAGACAAGCTGGCGCCGGTTGCCCCGCAGGCCGAGGGGCCGCCGCTCAAAACGCCCACCAGCTGCTGGTTGGAGTTGTACAAAGGTGAGCCAGAGGAGCCGGGTTCAGTCACACCGGGCGGCAGCGCGGTCGGCTGCGGATTGCCCGGAATATTGGGCAGGATTGGCGGGGTGGGATCCCAAAATGCGGTCCAATGCACGCCTTGCCCGGCTGCGATGTTTCCGACTACCAAACTTTGCTGGACAAAGGTGATGCGCTTTTCATCGACGCCTGGGTGGTGAATGCTGGCGCACAAACCGGCGGTTGAGCTGGGGCTTGGCGGTTGGCTGCACACGGCGGGCGTAAAGGTGCGATCCCAGCCGGCCCAGTAGAGATTAAACGCGGGGTTAGGTGCGCCGTTGAGCTCAAGCATGGCGACGTCTGAGCGGGTATTGCCCGGCCCCGTGCCGCCGCCGAACGGGCTCTGTGTCCGCGCCAAAAAGGTGGCGCCGCTTTGTGTGCTGGTCGGACGCGGAATCACCTGGCCACTTGCCGCAGAGCCGGGTGTGCGGCACTGCGGAGATTCATAGTTCCAATACACCACCACGCCCGCTGCATTTGCGTTGGTCACACTGCAGTGGCTGGCGGTAAGGAACAGCATGCGTCGATCGCCCAAGGTGTTGTTGACCAGCGATCCAGTGCAGGCGTCTGAGCCATTGACCGTGAAGGCACCCACCGAACGCCGCGGCTGATTCCACGGATCGGTATCGCCAAGGCAGGCGACGTCCATATTGCAGGCGCCCGCCTTGCAGTGCGCTGCAACCGCGCCGAAGCCGCGATAGCCTTGGGAGATTCGGCTCAGGCCAAGTTCAACCTGATCGCGCATCGCGCGCGGTACTTCAAGCTGCAGGCGTGCAGATTTAGCGCGCAAAATCGGCGTCCAAAACTCGCCCGACGCCGCGTTTTCGCGTGCGCTGTAGGGCCCGATTTTGGCGGAGAAATCGCCTGCGAGAATCATCAGAACCGCGCCTTCGGGCAAGCGATAGGGCTTGAAGCCAAAGTTCAAATGCTGCGCGTCTGGCGTCTCCACGGTGTACTCCCAGAGGAGCCGGTCGTTGGCCACTTCGCGCCAAGTGCCGTGGGTTGCGGGCGTAATCGATACATCGTGCCCAATCGCAATTCGGTACTTGCCGCCTTTGGGATCGTTGAGCAGATCCTCGGCCGCCACAGCGTCCATATCGAGCGCGTCAAAGTTGGCCTTGGTAGAAGTGACTTGCGCTTGCAGCTGAATTGCTGTGAGCAATAAAGCACCCGCAAAGATGCCAGCGACTGTTTTGGTAAGCATGCAACCCTCATCGACACAAATTGGTCGCGGATGCTACCACCGCAGCTATTCGGCGAGGGCGGATTAACTGCGAATCGGCCCTGGCTCTAGAAACATTTCCAAGAGTTTGCCGACTTCAGTTCCACTGGCGCGCAGGTGCTCAAAAACTTCCGCCATGGTGATTTCGCGTGCAGACAGGCCGGCTGCCCAATTGGCGACGAGGCACAGGCTGGCGTAGGGAATCCCAAGCTCTCGGGCGAGGCCCGCTTCGGGCATGCCGGTCATGCCGACGACGTCGCAGCCGTCGCTGCGCATGCGCCGGATTTCAGCGGCGGTTTCAAGGCGCGGGCCCTGCGTTGCGCCGTAGACGCCGCGCGGAACGAGGGCAACCTGCGCCTGCGCGGCCGCTGCGATAACGCGTTTGCGCAGGCTCTCGGCATACGGCGGCTGCATATCGACGTGCAGGTGCGCGGCGCGTTCGGTCCACAGCGTGTGTTCGCGCCCGTAGGTGTAATCGATGATGTCATCAGCCAGAACGAGTCGCCCCGGCCCCATCTCCGGGTGAATGCCGCCGACCGCATTGAGCGCCAGAATTTCACTCGCGCCCAAGGCCTTGAGGGCGGCGAGATTGGCGCGATAGTTGACTTTGTGCGGTGGCAGCGGATCGCCTGCGCCGTGGCGCGCGAGAAACAAGATTTCGGTGCCGAACAAATGCCCACGCCGAACGGGCCCGGACGGCGCGCCGTAGGGCGTTTCGACGTCACGGGCCTCGATTTCTCTGAAGGCGCTCAAAAAGGTATAGCCGGTGCCGCCGACGATGGCGATGGTCATGTCTAAACTGATCTCTTGATGGTTTGCCGGCGGGCCTTACAGCGCGTAAATCCCGGGCAGGTTGCGCAGTGAGCCTGAATAATCCATGCCGAAGCCGAATACGTAGCGATCAGGGACGGTCAGGCCCTGATAGTCGGCAACCAGATCCGGCACGCAGCGCTCGTGGAGTTTTTTCGTCAGCACCGCGATCAGGACTTTGCTGGCCCCCTGCGCGAGCGCGTGGCGTCTGATCGCGGCCAGGGTTTTCCCTTCATCCAAAATGTCATCGCAGAGCAGCACGACGCGGCCGCGCAGGGTCGTAGCCGGCATGGCTCGCCAGAGCAGACTCCCACCAGAGGTTTCGCCGCGATAGCGCGTGGCATGGCAGTAATCCATTTCCACCGGGAAGTTAAGGCGCATGCTCAGTTCGGCTGAGGTGTGCAAACCGCCGTTCATGACGGTGATCCAAAGCGGGTTTTGCGTGCTGAGCTCGTCGTTCATTTGCGCGGCCATGCGCCCGAGGGCTGCGTCTATTGCCGCTCGGTCGTAAATCAGTTCGGCCTGGGCCAATGCATCCTGAGGGGTTTTGCTGGTCATTTCGGGTTACTCGCTAAAGACCGGTTTAGCTTAGCAGCGGCATGTGCAGTGCGGTATGCAGCAGCGCGCGTGATTCGGCAAGCGCAGCGGGTTCAGCCTCAAGCGCACGCAGACGCGAAATCGGCGCAGCAACCAAGGGTGGTGCCCCTTTGAGCTCGGCCAAAACCGTCGTTGCCAACTCGGGGTCGCAGACCAGCACGTGGTCGCAGCCCGCATTGAGGTGCGCGCTTATCCGCTCGACTGCGCGCAGCGCATGACCGGCGCCCGACATACCAATGTCGTCTGAGATCACCACGCCGCTGAAGCCGTAGCGCTGGCGCAAGATCTGCCGAATCCAGACCTGCGAGTAGCCTGCTGGCGCGGCATCAACCGCGGGGTATTCGACGTGCGCGAGCATCACCGCTTGCGCCTTGGGGAGCAGCGCCACAAAGGGAATCAGATCGCGCGCTTCCAGTTCAGCGAGCGAGCGCGTGTCCACGGCTTTTTCGTGATGGGTGTCCTCAAGCACCGAGCCGTGGCCTGGGAAATGCTTGAGGCAGGCCGCCATGCCGCAGGCGTTGAGCGCCTCGACGTAGGCCGTCGCCAAGGCGCTGACCGCGTGCGGATCGCTGCTGAATGCGCGATCGCCAATCACCCGGCTGCCCGCGTTGAGATCAAGCACCGGCGCGAAGCTCACATCAAAACCAAGCGCCAGCATTTCGCCTGCCATCACGCTGGCGTGCGCGCGCGCGAGCGCCAGCGCGCGATCGGGTTCCGCGCGCCAAATCTCGCCGATCGCGCCGAGCGCAGGCAGTTTGGAGACGCCATCCAGAACGCGCTGCACGCGGCCGCCCTCTTGATCGACGCTCAACACCATCGGCGCACTCGCGGCTGCACGAATCTGAGCGATCAGCGCGCGGATTTGCGCAGGCGAGCCGATATTGCGCTTGAACAAGGTCACGCCGCCGACCCACGGATGCTTGAGCTGGGCCATCTCGGTCTTGGTCAGCTCACGTCCAGTGATTCCAATCGACAGCACGCTCATGGCGATCGTCCAAATGAAAAAAAGTGCACAAACGCATGCACGTTGGGTCTACTCCGCGCGCTGAAACAGGGCGATCGACTCGACGTGTCCAGTGTGCGGAAACATGTCCATGACGCCGGCAGCGGCGAGCTTGAACTTGCCTTCGTTCACCAGAATTGACGCGTCGCGCGCAAGCGAGGCCGGGTGGCAGGAGACATACACCAAATGATTCACCTGGCTTGTATTGAGCCTGCGACAAACGCTTTCAGCGCCTGAGCGGGGCGGGTCGATCAGCGCTTTCTTGAAACTCGGATCAAACCAGGGTTCTTGGTCGAGCGGAAGGCTCAAGTCGGCGGCGAAAAAACGCGCATTGGCAACGCCGTTGAGCGAGGCATTGCTGCGCGCGCGCTCAACCAGGCGCAGATCTCCTTCGACGCCAATCACCTGCGCGCAGCGCTTGGCCATCGGCAGCGAAAAATTGCCCAATCCGCAAAAGAGATCCAGCGCGCTTTCGTCGGGTTTCAACGCAAGCAGTTCGAGCGCTTGCGCGATCATGCGCGCGTTGAGCCCTTGGTTAATCTGGACGAAATCGGTGGGCAGGAATTCGAGTTTGAGGTCGCCATCGCCGAGCAGGGTTTCAAGCACCACGGCTTCACCGTTGAGTGGAACGATGGTGTCATCGCCGCCGGGCTGCACGTAGATCGAAAATCCATGCGTCTGCCCAAATGCAAGCAGGCGTTCGCGATCGCTGGCGCTGAGCTCCTTGTAGTGGCGGAACACCAGCACCACCGCGTTGTCGCCGGCGGCCACTTCAACCTGGGGAATGTCGGATTTGGCGTCGAGCGCGTTGAGCAGCGCACCCAGTGCGTCCAGCTTGAAGCCGACCTGCGGCACCAGCACGTGGCACTGGTTAAGGTCGGCAACATAGCGCCCATCGCCTTCGCGAAAGCCGACCAAAACGCGGTCTTTTTTCAAAACATGGCGGACCGAGAGCCGGGCTTTGCGCCGATAGCCAACGCTTGGCCCATGCAGCGGCGCGAGCCAGCGTTTGGGCGAGACGTGGCCAATTCGCTCCAAGTTTTCCTTGAGCGTCCCGGCTTTCATGGTGAGCTGAGCATCGGCGCTTAGGTGCTGTAGGGCGCAGCCGCCACAGGTGCCAAAATGCGGGCAGGGCGCGGCGACCCGATCGGGCGATGCGAGCAACACCTCGCTCAGAATCGCTTCGTCGTAGCGCCGGTGTTTGCGCGTGAGCTTGGCGGTGACGCGCTCACCGGGGAGTGCGCCAATCACAAACACCGCCTTGCCCTCATGGCGCGCCACGCCGCGTCCATCGTGGCTCACGCCATCAATTTCCAGCTCCATCATTTTTGCATCCAAGCGCCATTTTCCCCTTGGTAGTACCAGCCGCTTTTGGCTTTGTTGATCCACTCGCGGGCGAAGATCTGGCGGATTTGGCTTTCCCACTCCGGTCGGTTGTTGGCAACCGCAATTTCGCGGTAGACGGCATCGCGATCGCGGTTGTCTTCGTTGATCAGTGCGCTAAGCGCAGCGCGCTCCTTAAGCGGAAGTTTGGCCAAGTCGCGAGCGCCAATGCGGGCATCCTGGGTTAAGCCCACGCTGCCGCGCTCAAATTCTGCCTTGAGCCTGCTCTCGAAACGGCTCGCCATGCGGTCCTGAATCTCCGCGATCGCGGGCGTATCGATATTGACGTTGGGGCGCTCTTGCGCGCTGGCCGTCGGAATCAGCAGGTTAGCGATCGCGAGCAAGCCAGTGGACGCTTTGAAAACACTGGCGCCAGGCTCTTTGGCGGTGGGCTCCGTGCCAATCACTTTCTCGATGAACTCCTGCGCCGCTTCGGTTGCCTGCGCTTCCGGAAAGTAGACATTGATGGTGACACAGGCGCTGACCAAGACCGACAACAGCGCGGACGAAACCAGCACGATCAGGGATTTTTGCAGACGGCGCATTGGCCACCTCCTTTGGATGAATGTTTCAGAAAAATACGCCGGCAAGTATGCCGTTTAACGAATGACCGGTGCCTGACCGCCGATAGCCGCCTGAACCCGCGACACCAGCAGCGGAAAATCGACGCGTCGTTCAAATCCCACCACATCCACTCTGGGCAAGCCCGCACCGACCACGATGGCGTAGCCCTGGCCCAGTGGGCGCACCCCATCCATCAGGCAAATATTGCGTGCAAGCCGACAGCCAATGCCCATTTGTTCGTAGCGGAATTTCTTGAATAAGCCGAGAAAACCGCTCTGCAGCGCACCTGCAGGTCCTCCGCCGCCAATCGCAGAAAGATTCGACACCGCACGCTGCGAAATGGTGCGCTCAAGGCCTGCGCTCATTTGAGTTGCCATGAGCAGGTCAAACTGCACCGGCTGCCAATTGAGCAAACGAAGGTTCAAGACGTGGCCATCGAGGCGGCCATGAATAGCGCCGATTGGATAGCTGCGGGTCAGTGCGTAGAGGTCAACGTCGGTGAATTTCAGATCTGCATTGAGGCTGGGCGCGCTGCTGAACGGGCGCTCCAGCCCGAGCCTGTCGATCAGCAGTTCGCCGTCAAACGCGCTGATTCGGATCGTGCCTTCGGTGGTCAGCACATCGCGACTAAAGGCCAGCCGCGGAATCTCGCCATTCAGGTTGCCCTCAATTGCACGCCAGCCCAGGGCACGCGTCAGCTGCGCGAGCTTGATATCGTTCAGGGTGAGCCCGGCGCTCGCGGCAAGCGCGCTGTTGATTAAGGCGAGCTTGAACTGCTTTAGCACGAGGGTGCCGCCCAACAGATCGACCGTTGCTGTGCGCCGAAGCTCAAACCCATCTGCTGTTGAGACCAGCGCCAACGCAGACGGCTTCAACTCAAGCAAGCCGCTGTTTAGGCTATCGATGTTAATGGTGCTAACCAAACCAATTCGCGCACGGTCAAAATCAAGCTGCACACGCGCATTGCGGGCGCTCAGTTTGGGGCTGTCGACCGCTGCAAGCGAGCCTTCAACGCTAAAGCTGTCGATCTTTCCGGCATTGATCGCAAGCCCTCCGCTGGCGCTGCCCGACACCTTGAACGGCGGCCATCCTTGCGCCTCAGCCCAACTGCTTATGTAGCGCTCATACGCCGCTGGGAAGCGCGCCTGGCGGATTTCGATGGTGCTCGACTGCCCTTTTAAGCTGGCATTGACTTGCAAGGTTTCGGGGTCATCAAAACGGACTTCAGTGTGGCCGTCGTGCTGGGTTAAGTTCAACCGCGAGCCGCTTACCGGCAGCTCCACAAATGCCGATTGAACGAGGAAGGCGCCGCCGCCTATTTCGCAGTCGGCGTTTCGTTCTTTCAGTTTGCAGCGTGCAGTTATGCCTTCTACGGTCAAGTCGAAGGCGGGCGCCGCGAAACCCAGAGCGCCGATCTTGAGCTCGCCCTTAAGCTGCTCCAAACGCTCACCGCGCAACTGTAGATCAACTTGGCCGCTCAGGCCGTTTAGGCCGGCGCTCAGCGTCGTCGGCAGCCAGTGCAGCAAGGGTTCAAGGGCCAGCTTTTTTGCGCTGATGGCAATGCCTTTGGCGTTGCGCTCAACGACGACCGGTGTGGCGCAGTCGGGTGCAAAATCAAGGGCCTGTGCGTCTGTCTTGAGTTCGCCGCGCCAGCAGGCCTTGAGCGGTTTTTGATCCAGCGTCAGCGTGAGTTGGCCGGATTCGCAAGACGCGCGCGTGGCGTCTAGATACAGCTGGTCGCAGCGCAGCGTTAGTTCTCGCGCATCAAGCCCACTCGCCTCAGCACGCTTGAGTTTGGCCACGAGCCGATAGCGGTGGGCATCGGTACTGGCTTTAAGTTCAATCTCGATGCGGCTCAGCTTGATCTGCGCGGTTTCGAGGCTGGCGACCTTGATGCCAATTGCCGCCTCGGCGAGCAGCGGGTAGGCGAGAACCATGCAGAGGATGCGTGTGGCAGTCATGGCGCAACTGTAAGGCCATTGCGCCTTGTGCGTGCGGGCTTGACCCAAATACGCGCTTGGTGCGACCGTCGTCGCGCTGTTCTTGAAGGAGTCCATGGCGTGAGCACACAATCTGAGCCGACCGAGCTGCCGCCGCGCGCCGCGCTGCGTGTGCTTGTGGCCGACGACGAGCCGATCAATCGCCGCTATCTGTCTCAGCTGTTCGGCGCGGAGAGCATTGGGGTTAGCAGCGCGGAAGACGGCCGGATCGCACTGGACCTTTGCCGGAATGACGCGTTTGATCTGCTTCTTTTGGACTACCGCATGCCGGGTCTGGACGGATTGGCGACCTTAGCCGCCATACGCGCTGAACCCGCCGGACTCAATCGCCACACACCGGCCATCGTGCTGACCGCCGAAACCCAGGCCACCGAACACGCGCGTCTGCTTGGCGGCGGCTTTGCGCGCTGCCTGCTTAAGCCACTGCGCGCGAGTGCGCTGCTGGCGGTGATCTCAGAATTGCTCGGGCGATCGCTGCCAAACGAAGCGCGCGCGAACCAGGCGCTAGACCGCGACGCTGCGCTGCGCGCGGCCAATGGCAATTCGGTGATCGTCGCGACGCTTTGGGGAATGCTAAAAACCGAGCTTGAAGCCCTCAAGCATCAGCTGACTGACGCAACGCCCGACCGCCTGCACCGAGCGCGGGGTGCCTGTCGGCTGACCGGCGCGCTTCATTTGGAGGCCGCGCTGGATGCGCTTGAAAGCGCGCGCCGCGCGAAGCTTGATGACGCCGCTGAATTGGCTCGCGCGGAGGCCGCGTTGGCGCAATGCTTGCTTGAACTGGGCGCCACGCAAACGCCGGGTTGACGCTTTCTCGTAATCTTATTTTGGCCAGAGTTCGCGGCTGCGCAGTGGGCGACCGCCCAGCGCATCATCGATCAGTCGCCTAAACATGCGATTGATTGCAGGCGTGGGTTCAAACGGCTCGCTAGCGGATATCGCGATCAGCTCAGAGCCATTGATCGCATCGCCGCTGATTTCAGCGCAGCGGTGAAAGCCGTCGCGATCAATAAGGCGATAAAACGCTCGCGCCTCGACCCAATCGCTGCGTGCATCGCGACGCCAGTCGGGCGCAACACCCAGCGTTTCCAAAAGCACCCGCTCGAATTGACGCAGCGCCAGCGCCACCTTCGGGTTGTCCTCGCGCAGTGTGGCGAGCGTTCTGGCATAGCTCGCAAACAGTGCGCTGATGGGTTCCTGTCTTGGCAGGAGATGGAGCAGAAGTTCATTGAGATACAGGCCCGCAATCAGCGCTGACGCCCGCAGCGGGGCCACCCGCGCGCTGACTTCAAGCCCGATCAGCAGCGGTATTGGGCCCTCGCCGCGCGCGCTCAGCAGCAGAGGCGTGAACGGTTCTAACAGGGGCTTGAGCTTGGATTTGGGCTTGTGCACGCCTCGCGCGCTCAACGTGAGCCGGCCTTGATCACGCAAGAGCACATCTACCAGCGCGCCCGTTTCGCCCCAAGCCACGCGGTGAATCACATAGCCTGGCGCAAACTCAAACGCCATGGTCGGTTCAGCGGCCTTTAGTAACCGAAGCGTTTGAGGGCTTGATCGTCATTCGACCAAGAGGCCTTAACCTTGACCCAAAGTTCAAGGAACACCTTGGTCCCTAAAAGCTTTTCAAGATTCAGGCGCGCGTTGGTGCCGACTTTCTTGAGCATCGAACCCGCTTCGCCGACCACGATGGCTTTTTGCCCATCGCGTTCGACCCAAATGATCGCGTTGATGCGGGTCAGATTGCCCTCTTCCTGGAAGCGCTCAATCTCAACCGTGGTGGCGTAAGGCAGCTCCTGGCCCAGCAGACGCACAAGCTGCTCGCGGACGAATTCGGCAGCGAGAAAGCGCGCGTTGCGGTCGGTGATTTCATCCTCCGGATAGACCGATAAGCCAAACGGGATGTCCTGCGTCAGCTCGCGTTTCATCGAGGGAATGCCTGAACCCGAGCGCGCCGAAATCAGCCAGACGTGCTTGAACAGACGCTTGTTCTTGATCGATTCCAAAAAAGGCAAAAGCGCGTCGCGCTGCTTGGCTTGATCCACTTTGTTGACCAGCAAAGACACCGGGCAGCTGACGTTTTTCAGGCGCTCCAGCACATAGTTGTCTTCATCGGTGAACTTCAGCGCCTCGATCACCATAATGACGTGGTCGGCTTCCTCCAGTGCCCCCAAAGCCTGTTGGTTCATCAGCTTGTTGATCTTCGCGAATTGACCGCGATGCAGACCGGGCGTGTCGATGAAGGCGATTTGCATCTCCGCCTCGCTTAAAATTCCCAGGATAGAATGTCGCGTGGTTTGCGGCTTTCCGGCCGTGATCGACAGTTTCTGCCCAAGCAGACGGTTAAGCAGGGTGGACTTGCCGACGTTAGGTCGGCCCACTATGGCCACATGGCCAAAGCGATGGGTTGCGCCAGTTTCACTGGCATCAGCGTGCTGCACGGCGTGTCTCGATTTGTTGGAGGAGCGCGTCCGCTGCCAATTGCTCGGCACGGCGACGGGAAGAACCGGTGGCGCGCGCGCTTAGCTTGAGCGAACTGAGTTCGGCTTCGATTTCAAATTCTTGCGCGTGGGCTTCGCCGCGTGCGGCGACCAAACGATATTCCGGCAGGCCGGCTTGCTTGGCCTGCATGTATTCCTGCAGCCGGGTCTTTGGGTCCTTGAGTTCGGCGTTCAGATCCAAGCCGCGGACCCGTGAGGCCAAAAGCTTAAGCACGACTTTCTCGCAAGTGGAAAAGCCCGCGTCGATCAGGACGGCGCCGATCAATGCCTCAAGCGTATCGGCAAGGATCGAGTCGCGGCGAAATCCGCCGGATTTGAGTTCGCCAGGGCCGAGGATCAGGTGCTCGCTTAAGTTCAGGTGTCGGGCGATTTCAGCAAGCGTTTCGCCGCGCACCAAACGCGTGCGCAAGCGGCTTAGCTCGCCTTCGGTCGCTTCTGGATAGTGGGTGTACAAAGCGCGCGCCGCAATAAAATTGAGCGCGCCATCGCCTAAAAATTCCAGACGCTCGTTGTTGTTGCGCGAAGCCGAGCGGTGGGTCAGCGCCGCCGTGAGCAGTGCGGCGTCGGAGAACTCGACGCCGAGCGCATCTTCGAGCGCAGTCAGATTACTGCGGGCGGCCGAGGTCAACCGTCTTCTCAAACACGCCGACGACGAAGAGGTTATAAAACAGCTTCTCGCGGCGTTCGTATTTCACACTCATCAGATTGCCGCCCCGATTGGTAAAGCGAAAATCCTTGACGCCAACCGAGGTGACGTAGTTTCCCGACAAGCGCAAATCCAGCATCGTCATCAGGCGCTGCGGGGCGATCTGCGTGACCTGGGCTTCTTTCTTGAGGTCCTCCATCACCTTGCTGACCGACCAATACTCCTGGTACATCGGATAAACGCGCATGGCGAAATAGGCAAACATGCCGACGACAACCAAGACGATGGCGAGGCCGAGCAAGGTGATACCAGATTGTTTTTTGCTTGAAGTGTGCACGACGAGCCTCGTAGCGGTTGAGGGGTGGAATCAGTTAATGGAAGTGCCGACGCGCGAGAATATAGCGCCGAAGTTCACCCAGTCGACGTGCAACCACACAAACATCGCTTTGCCGACCAGATTTTCTTCAGGCAGAAAGCCAAAAACGCGCGAATCCGAGCTGTTGTCGCGGTTGTCCCCCATCACCAGATAATTGCCGGCCGGCACGGTCCAAGTGCTAAAGCCGTAGGGCGCTTCATTGGAGCTGAGCAGCATCTTGTGTTCGCGCCCAGGCAGCTGCTCAGAGATCAGCGTGCGCGCGATTGGGTCTTGGTTGCTGCCGGTGCCGATATACGCACCCAGCGGCACCTGCGGGACTGGTTCATCGTTGATGATCAGCTGCTTGTCGCGGTATTCGATTTTGTCGCCCGGCAAGCCAACCACGCGTTTAATGAAATTGATGTTGGGCTCCTTGGGCCCGCGAAACACCAATACATCGCCACGCTTGGGTTCACCGATGCGCAAGATCTTGGTGTTCAGTACCGGCAAGCGCAGTCCGTAGCTGAACTTGTTGACCAAAATGAAATCGCCAATCAGCAGGCTCGGCACCATGGAGCTTGATGGAATTCTGAAGGGCTCAGCAATGAACGAGCGGATCAAGAGGACGATGAAAATGACCGGGAAAAAACTCTTGGCGTATTCGACGAGGAGGGGATCTTTGGGTGCGTTGTTGCTCAAACCTTCAACGGGCACAGAAGCCGCCCTGCGGGCGCGCTCAAAAAACATCGCATCAATCGCCCAGATCGCGCCGGTCAGGATGCTCAAACCGACCAAAATGGCCGCGAAATCAATATTCATGCTGCTGTCAGTCTACTTTTAAGATGGCAAGAAAGGCTTCCTGCGGGATTTCGACGCGGCCGACCTGCTTCATGCGCTTCTTACCGGCCTTTTGTTTTTCGATCAGTTTGCGCTTGCGCGAAGCATCGCCGCCATAGCATTTCGCCAGAACGTCTTTGCGCATCGCCTTAACCGTTTGCCGCGCCACAACTTGGGCGCCGATCGCGGCTTGAATCGCCACATCAAACATTTGCCGGGGAATCAGCTCGCGCATGCGTTCGGTGAGGTCGCGACCGCGACGCTGTGAAACGCTTTGATGAATGATCATCGACAGCGCATCGACGCTGTCGCCGTTGATCAGCACGTCTAGGCGCACAAACGGACCGGGCTCAAAGCGCAAAAAATGATAGTCAAACGATGCATAGCCGCGCGAACATGATTTCAGTCGATCAAAGAAGTCGAGAACAACTTCGCTCAACGGCAGTTCGTAGCGGATCTGCACCTGTGATCCCAAATAGTTGATGCTTTGCTGCGCGCCGCGTTTTTCCTCACACAGACCGATTACGTTGCCCACGTATTCCGGCGGCAGAAGCAGGTTGGCCATGATGATCGGTTCGCGAATTTCACGAATCTTGGTGGTCGGCGGCAGATGCGCCGGGTTGTCCACCCGAATGATTTCGTTGTCGACGGTCAGGATCTCGTAAATCACCGAGGGCGCCGTGGTGATCAAGTCCAGGTTGTATTCGCGCTCCAGTCGCTCCTGCACAATTTCCATGTGCAAAAGACCAAGGAATCCGCAGCGAAACCCGAAACCCAGTGCTTCTGATGTTTCTGGCTCAAAACGCAGGGCAGCGTCGTTGAGTTTGAGTTTCTCCAGCGCCTCGCGCAGCGCGATGTAGGCGTCGGACTCGGTCGGAAAAAGGCCTGCGAAAACGCGCGGCTGCATCTCTTGAAAGCCGGGCAGGGCAGTTGCTGCTGGCGATTTGGCTGAAGTCAGGGTGTCGCCTACGGGCGCGCCGTGGACATCCTTGATTGACGCGCTGACAAAGCCAACTTCACCCGCGCGGAGCACTTCGCGCTGTACGCGTTTGGGGGTAAAGATGCCCACTTGTTCTACTTCATGGACGCGCCCGGTGGTCATCACCTTGAGCTTCTCGCCGACCCGGATCTCACCTTGCATTACCCGAACCAGGCTGATCACGCCAAGGTAGTTGTCGAACCATGAATCGATGATCAGGGCCTGCAGCTCCTTGACCGCGGTCACTTTGGGCGGCGGAATTCGCGCGATCACGGCCTCAAGCACGTCCTCAACGCCCAAGCCCGTTTTTGCGCTGACCAAGAGTGCGTCTGTGGCGTTCAGGCCGATCACGTCTTCAATTTCTTTGCGCACTCGGTCGGGTTCGGCTGAAGGCAAGTCGATCTTGTTCAAAACCGGCACCACTTCTAGGCCTTGTTCGACGGCCGTGTAGCAGTTCGCGACGCTTTGCGCCTCGACGCCCTGCGCTGCATCGACCACCAGCAGGGCCCCTTCACACGCAGCCAGCGAGCGGCTGACCTCGTAGGAAAAATCGACGTGGCCGGGCGTGTCGATCATATTGAGGTTGTAGATTTTGCCATCGCGGGCTTTGTAGTCGAGCGATACACACTGGGCTTTGATGGTGATGCCGCGCTCGCGCTCGATGTCCATGTTATCGAGCACTTGCGCCGACATCTCGCGCGCGGTCAGGCCACCACAGTGCTGAATAAAGCGGTCAGCCAGGGTTGATTTGCCGTGGTCAATGTGCGCAATGATTGAGAAGTTTCGGATGTGATCCATGTATGACGAACCCCGCGACCGGTGGTGGCGGGGTGCAATGCCTTTGAGCTGGGTAACTGCAAATTATGCCACGCTGGGCTCAACGGGATGTGGCTTTGCCGTGGTGATCGCGCCTTTGGCGGCCGAACTGACCAACGCACGGAATTTGGCCAAGGCGCCATACACTTCGCGCGCGGGTCCCGCATCGTTGGGCCGACTGCCCAGATCCGCGCTGGTGCTGAGCGTGCGCGCGTTCAAATCAATGCAAATCAGATCGCCGTTTTGCAGGCGGCCGATGGCCCCGCCGCGTGCGGCCTCGGGCGCAACATGTCCGACCATCAAGCCGCGTGTTGCCCCGCTGAATCGGCCATCGGTGATCAACGCAACCGTATCGCCCAAACCGCGGCCGACCAGTGCGGCAGTTACTTGCAGCATTTCCGGCATGCCCGGCGCGCCGGCTGGGCCGAGGTGGCGAATCACAACGACATCGCCTGCCTTGATTGCGCCCGATTGAACCGCAGCAAACGCCGATGCCTCTTCATCAAAAACCTGCGCCGGGCCCTCAAAGCGCTCAAGTTTGAATGCAGGCAGTTTGAGGACTGAGCCTTCCGGGCTCAAGTTGCCAAACAGAATCGAAAAACCACCGCGCGGCTTAAGCGCTTGCGCCAGCGGATAGACCACCGGTAGCGGCTGCGGCGGCAGATCGAGGGCGTCGAGTTCAGCAAACAGATTGCGCCCGCTGATGGTCGGGTGATCCTCAAGCAGGCCGCCGGCGTGCAGCGCAAGCGCAACCCTTGCCGTTCCCCCGGCAATAAAGAGCTCAACCGCGGTATAGCGGCCGCCTGGCTTGAGATCGGCAATCACGGGCGTGGCCGCCGCGGCTGTTTCAAAGTCATCAATTTGAAACGGCACATCCGCTTCGTGGGCGATCGCCAGCAGGTGCAAGATGGCATTCGTTGAACCCGCGGTTGCCGCAACCATTTTGGCCGCATTGCGGAACGCAGCTGGGGTCATGATGTGGCGCGGCTTGAGGCCGCTTGCCAGCGCATTCATGACCAGCTGACCGAGGTCAAACGCCGCGCGCGGCTTGTCTGGGTGCAGCGCAGGCAAATCGTTGGCGCCGAAAACAGATATCCCCAGTGCGGTCATCACCATCGCCATGGTGTTGGCGGTGAATTGCCCGCCGCACGCGCCCGCGCCGGGGCAAGCGGCCTTTTCGACGCGATCGAGTTCGGCGCTGTCGATGTGTCCAGCGCCGTGCGCGCCGACGGCTTCAAAAACCTCCTGAATGGTGATGGATTTGTCGTCCAGCGTGCCGTGCGCGATCGTTCCGCCGTACAAAATCACCGTGGGCACATTCAGTCGAGCCGCGGCCATTGCCGCAGCCGGGATGGTTTTGTCGCAGCCCACCAACACAACCATGGCATCGAGCGAATGGCCATCTACGGCCAGTTCGATTGAGTCAGTAATTAGCTCGCGCGACACCAGCGACGCGCGCATCCCAGGCGTGCCCATCGCGATGCCGTCGGTGACCGCAATCGTATTGAACTCAAGCGGCGTGCCGCCTGCCGCGCTGATTCCTTTGCGTGCAGATTGCGCAAGCATGCGCAGGTTCAAGTTGCATGGGCTGACATCGCTATAGGTATGGACCACCGCAATCAGAGGCTTGGCGATGGCGTCCCCGTCAAGGCCAGTGGCGCGCAGCAAAGATCGCGCTGGCGCGCGCTCGGGCCCTTTCTTCATGATGTCGCTTCGCATTGGAAAACTCCTTCGATAATGGGTTGCGCTAGGGTAATGGATCGCTTGCGTTGGCTGCATTGAGCAGCCAAGGCGATGGGCGAAAACGCGCGCCCAAGCTTTCTTCAAGCGCACGCAGGCGTGAAACCGTGTGCGCAAAGGAAGGCGTCTTCGCCAAATACATTGGGCCACCGCGCCACGCCGGAAAACCATAGCCATTGACGTAGACGGTATCAACGTCGTCTGCGCGCAGTGCGATCCCTTCGTTGAGAACATCCGCGCCTTCGTTAAGCAGCCGCAGCATGCAGCGCTCGACGATTTCTTCAGCGCTGTGGACGCGCGGCGCAACCGCCAATTCATTGGCAATCCGCGCGATCAGCAGATGCACCTCTGGGTCGGCTTGCGCGACGCGCTGGCCGGGAGCGTAGCGGTAAAAACCCAGCCCCGATTTTTGCCCCATGCGGCCCTGTTCAACCAAGGCGTCCGGCAGCCGGAATAGGCGCTGTTGCTCGCTGCTCAGGCTGCGTTCGCGACGAATTCGGTAACCCACATCCAAACCCGCCAAATCCGCCATCGCAAACGGCCCCATCGCCATGCCAAACGTGGTCAAGGCCTCATCTACTTGCGCAGGCAGCGCGCCTTCGAGCAGCAAAGTAAGTGCTTCTTCGAGGTAAGACTCAATCATCCGGTTGCCGATAAAGCCGAAACAAACCCGCGCCTGCACGGCGACCTTGCCGATCGATTTGGCGAATGCAAATGCGCTCGCCATGACCTCGCGCGAGGTGCTGTCGGTGCGGACGATTTCGAGCAGGCGCATGACGTGTGCGGGCGAGAAAAAGTGCAGCCCCACAACGTCTTCAGGCCGTTTGGTTGCCTGCGCGATTTGCGCAACATCAAGGGTTGAGGTGTTGGTCGCAAGAATGGTGCCCGGCGCGCAGAGCGCGTCTAATCGCGCAAACACCTGTTTTTTGATCGCCATGCTTTCAAAAACGGCTTCGATTGCCAAGTCGACTTGTGCCAACGCGTCGTCGCTTTCCGAAAGCGTTAGTCGCCCGCGCCGTTCGTCGCGCGCGCTTGGCTCAAGCTTGCCGCGCTTGATCGCACTGTCCCAGGTGTTTTCGATTTCTTTAATCGCGCGCTTGAGCGAGTCCGGATCGCTGTCGATCAACGTGACGCTCAGGCCCGCATTCAAACAGCTAAGCGCGATGCCGCGGCCCATCGTGCCGGCACCAATCACGGCGACTTGGCGCACCGGCTTAACCTTCACGCTGGCGTTTAGATCGGGAATTCGTGCGGCTTTGCGTTCGGCAAAGAACACGTGCCAGAGCGCTCGGGCTGGCGCACTTTCGTAGCAGGCCATGAACAGCTCGCCTTCGCGCTTCAGTCCATCGCTGAATGACATCTTGAGCGAAGCGTCGATGGCATCGATCGCGGCTGCCGGCGCAATCGGGCCGCTTGGATGTTTGGCAATTCCCGCGCGGGCTTTTGTGAGGATTTCAGCGTCAATTGGCGCTACTTCAAGGTCTCGCAGCGGGCGCGGGGCTGCACCCTCGGCCAAAAGCTCTTGCGCGTAGGCCATTGCTGCGGCGTTGAGATCACTCTTTGCAACCCGGTCGAGCAGTCCCAGCGCCAGCGCGTCGGGCGCGGCAATTGGCGTGCCCGACAGGATCATTTCCAAGGCCGCCTGCGCGCCAATTGCGCGCGGCAACCGCTGGGTGCCGCCGGCGCCTGGGATCAACCCGAGTTTAATTTCGGGCAAGCCAAGCTTTGTGGATTCGAGCGCGATCCGGTAGTGGCAGCCGAGGGCCACTTCCAGTCCACCGCCTAACACCGTCCCATGCAGCGCGGCCAAAATGGGTTTGCCGCTTTCCTCAAACGCGGCAACCACTTCAGGCAGCGACGGGTCCTTGAGCGGCTGGCCAAATTCGGCGATGTCTGCGCCGGCCATGAATGTGCGCCCTTCGGCCTGAAGCACGATCAATTTCACTGAAGGCGCAGCCAGCGCCTCGGCAAGCGCGCGCAAAAGCCCGCTGCGTACGTCATGCGACAAGGCGTTGACGGGTGGGTTGTCGACGCTTAAGACCGCAATGGATCCGGACTGCGCAAAAGAAACAGTGCTCATCGAAGGCAAGCCTTGTGTGGGAGGGGCGCGCAGTTTAGCGATCCAACGTGAAGTCAAACGGGGCAGCCGCACGGGCTGTTGACTCGGCTTGGAGCTGCTGCGTACCATGCATGGCATGAAACACAACATCACAGCCGCTGCGAGCACTACCGCGACCTAAGTTCGCGCTGCTGGCACGTCTCAAAAAAAGGGCGTCTGGCGCCCTTTTTTAATGCCTGAAATTTACCGAGAAAGCCGATGATTAAGATCTCTCTACCCGATGGTTCCCACCGCGAATTCGCGGAGCCGCCCAGCGTCGCCGAAGTTGCTGCCAACATTGGTGCGGGTTTAGCCACGGCCGCAATTGCGGGCCGCATTGACGGCTTAAGCGTGGATCTGTCGCGCATTATTGCGCACGATGCGCGCTTAGAAATCATCACCGAGCGCGATCCCGAAGC
>Ga0105047_10003477_pt1 | contig 27747 bp, 22 predicted proteins | sample MAT04_FD_78384 | JGI IMG/M metagenome (GOLD analysis project Ga0105047, IMG submission 78384) | Freshwater microbial communities from Lake Fryxell liftoff mats and glacier meltwater in Antarctica - MAT-04 (megahit assembly) | ecosystem: Environmental > Aquatic > Freshwater > Ice > Liftoff... | reverse complement strand
GCGCCGGTCGTTCGGGGTTCAAAAAGCGAGAGGGCCGCGACGCGGAAGCGTCGCGGCCCTCGTCGGGGCGATCCGAAGACCGATCGAAGTTACTTCGCGGGGTTCGGCTCGGCAGGCGCGGCGACATTCCCGCCCTTCCCGAACATGCCGCGGTCGAACTTCTCGCCCATTGCCTTCTGGACGACGAAGACCGCCGCCAGCAGGAGGAGCGTGGTCACGAGGATGATGCCGCTGCCCAGGCCGTCCTTGGCGGGCTCCATCTCGTCGTGCGTCTCGTAGGTGTCCTTGGCCATGGTCAGGCTCCGGGGGTTCGAGACCGGGTTACTTCGTCATCGACGTCATGACGTCGTCGCCCGGCATCGGCTTGCCCGAGCCCAGCGTGACCTTGCCCGCAGACATCTTGGCCTGCGTGCTCGTCACGGTGATCGTCGCGATGAACTGGTTGCCGCGCGACACCGTGTACTTGAAGCCCACCTTGACGTCGTCCTCAGAACCGACGCTGATCACGACGATGTTGTTCGCCGCGTCCGCCGTCAGGACCTTGGCCTGCTGGTAGGGCTGCTCGGACGAGCCGCCACCGGGGTAGCGACGCTCCCAGTCCGAGATCGAGAAGTTCGCGCGCTGGAGCGACGTCTCCGACGTGGAGAGCTTCGCCAGCGTGTCCTTCATCTGGACGGTGATGTCGGCGAGGTTGGCCTCGAGCGCGTTCTGCATCTTGACGGCCGCGTTCTTCTCCTCGAGCGCCTTCGTCAGCGCGTCGATGTCCGTCTTGCGGCTTTCCTGCAGCGTGTTCACGAGTTTCTGCGTGTTGTCGATCGTCGCCTGGGCGATCTGCAGGGCGCGGGCCGCGGCGCCGTGCGCGGCGAGGAGGGAGTCGAACTTCTCCTTCAGCGTCGCGTTCTGCGTCTGGAGCGTCTCCGCCTCGCGCTTCCGCTCGGCCGCGGCCGAGTCGGCGATGGTCTTATCGCTCTGGGCCTTGGCCAGATCCGACTCAAGGGCCGTGACGCGCCCCTTCGTCGTGGTGATTTCCGTCGTCAACTTCGTCGTGTCCGACGCGTGACGCGCCTTCCAGTGGTCGCTATGCCCGAGGAGGGCCGAAGCCGACCCGAGGAAAAGGGCAGCGAGGAGGAAGTTCAGGACCACGAAGACCTTCGCAACCGTGCTCATGCGCGCCTCCTGGCGAATTACCGACCGGTCCAGAGAAAACGGGTTCGAGGAGATCCGGTCGAACCCGACCGAGGCTCCGCGAACCGGTCACGTCCGATCCGGACCCCGCCGTGGGGGACGGTTCGAACGCTGCTCCCACCCGTTCCGTCGGGACAACCCTCCCGGCAGCCCGACGGAACGGGCGGAAGCGGGGATGGTTATGGCAAACGGTCGGTCCGTCGTCAAACACTTTCCCCCGGGCCTTGCGTCCCCACGCAGGCCCCACCCCCCGGCGCCCTAAGTTTGGGCATCCCCGGTAGTTGCGTCGCCCCCCCCACGCGGGGGGCTTGCGGCGTGCAGCGCCGCTGCAGGGTCAGAAGGTGGCGGCGCTTCGTCACGAACACGTCTCCGACGCAAAAAGGCGGCGAGAAGAAGGCCGACCGCCGCGACCGCCCACGGGGCGTCGCCCCACCGCAGATAGAGCGTCTGGTACCCCGGGTCGGCGTAGACCGGGCCGGCGCACCACCCCTCCACGTACTGGGTGCGTCCGTCGCGCACGACCTGGGTCCGGACCCGTCCGGCGGGGTCCACGATGCACGACGGCCCGGTGTTCCCGGCGATGACGACGGTCACGGCGAGTTCGGCGGCCCGCAACTTCGCTAGCGCCAGGACTTGCGACGGCATCGTCGAGTCGCCGTACCAGCCATAGTTGCCGGCGTTCAGGAGCACCGTCGCCCCCGCCTCGCGCCACGCCCGGCACCGGGCCGGGAACGCGATCTCGAAGCACACGACCGCCCCGGCGAGCACCTCGCGGTTCGGCCCGCCCGCGCGCTCGGGCGGCGCGGCCGCGAGGAAGAACGGCGCCTGTGCCGGGTCGCCCGGAGTGATCTCCGGGATGATCGAGATCCGGTCGCGAAACGCGCGCAGGATCGGGACGTGTGTGCCGCCCGGCGTGTACTCGCCCCACGGCACCAGCACCACCTTGTCGTGCCGCCCGGGCGTCTCCTCCCATGGCCAACTGCCGCTCGCGGGCCACGTCGCCGGGTCCGGCGCCTCGTCCGGGAGCTTCGCGAGGTCGACGAACACCACCGCGTCGGTCGAGTCGTGCGCGTAGAACTCCGCCTGCGGCCCCTGCGCTCCCACCAGGTAGTGGTTCACGCCCAGGAGGAACTTCGGGGCCGACCCCGGCGGCACCGTGTCGCGGATCGCCGCGAGCACGCCGTGCTCCGCGCTCCAGCGGTCGGGGAACCGCTGCGCCAGCTCCCGGCTCAGGAACGGCCAGGGGATCATCGTCTCGGGCCAGAGCACCGCGAGCGGCCGCTGCCGTTCGTCGGCGAGCCGGGCGAGCGCTTCCGTCGTCAGCGCGAGGTGTCGCCCCAGGATCTCGTCGGGATGCTGGTCCCGCGCGTTCTTCATGTCCTGGTGGATGGCGGCCTGCACGACCACGATCGGGTCCGTCCGCGCGGCGACCGCGCCGGGGCCCTCGAGGCGCGACACGACGAGCGCCCGGTGCGTCGCCCCGTAGAACCACGCCCCGCCGCCGACGACGGCGAGCAGCAGCCCCGACGCGAAGAGGCCCCGCACGCGTTCCGCGCGGAACCCGTCGTCGCAGACGAGGCTCGGCAGCCCGGAGGCCCAGGCCGACGTCGCGGCCGCGAGCGCCGAGAGCCCGTAGGCGCCGAAGTACGCCGCGAAGCCGAGCAGGTCGGGCCACGCCGCGAACGTCAGCGACCGCGCGGGCCACGGCATCCCGCTCGCCCCCATGAGGACCGTCTGCAGCATCTCGAGGCCGACGGCGCTCACCGCGACGAGCGGCAGCCACGGCACGCGTCGGCGCGCGCCGGCCCGCACCACGAGCCCCCACAACGTCTGCGCGCCGGCGAGCACGGCCGCGGCGCCGACGATCATGAAGGGGTTCACGTACCAGAGCCACCAGAGCCCCGACGCGAAGCGCACGAACCCGTAGAGGAACGCCCATGCCCCCCACCGCCGCGGCGCCGCGAAGAGCAGCACGAGGAACGGCGCGTCTTGCACGAAGACGAACGCCGCGACGAGGCTCGGCGGCGCGGCGAGGAGCTCGAACGCGGCCCCCAGCACGACGAGGAGCAGCAGCCGCGGCCACGCCCGGCGACCGACGGCGCTCATGCGGGCCTCGCCGTCAACGCGAGGCCCGGCCCGGCGCCGCGCGCGAGCGGGACCACGTCGACGACGTCCCCGGCCAGGGCGGGGGCGCCCGACGCGGGGGCGTGTGCGTCGCCGCAGGTCTCGGGCGGACGCGCGCCGGTCTCGCGCACGACCGCGAGCCCGTCCGCCGCCGCCAGCGCGAACAGGTCGCCTGACCCCATCGCGCGCACCGGCGTCGCGACGAGCCCCGGCGCGCCTTCGAGGGACGCCGCCAGCGCGACCGGCACGAACTGGCGGCGCGCGCCGCGCGCGGGGAGGCGCCCCGCGAGCGTCGCGCGCACCGTGGCGCGGGGCGCGAACGGACGCCCGAGCCGCACGTCGAGCGCCGGTGCGACGAGGAGTTCGAACCCGACGAACGTGGCCGCCGGATTGCCCGGCAACCCGAAGACGAGCGTGGCCCCGCGCACGCCGAACCACAGCGGACCGCCCGGCTTCACGGCCCAGCGGTGGAACCGCGGCTCGACGCCGCACGCGGCGAGGACCTCGGGGACGAGGTCGCGGTCGCCGAGGCTGACGCCCCCCGAGACGAGCACGACGTCGGCCTCGAGCGCCCGCGCCACCGCCGCGCGCAGCGCCGCAGGGTCGTCGCGGACGATGCCGAGGTACGTCGCCTCCGCGCCGGCGCGGCGCGCCTGGGCCGCGAGCGCGTGCCCGTTGCTCGCGCGGATCGACGCCGGGCCGGGCCTCGCGTCGACGGTCACCAGTTCGTCGCCGGTGCAAAGGATCGCGACCGTGGGACGCGCGGCCACGGGCACGCGCGCGCAGCCCGCGGCCGCGAGCACCCCCACCGTCGCCGGCGTCACGACGGCGCCCGCGCGCACGACGACGTCGCCGACGGCCACCTGCTCGCCGCGCCGCGCGACGCAGTCGCCGGGCCGCACGGGGCCGGGCAGCCGCACGCGGGTCTCCGCACCGGGCGCGCCCGCGAGGGTCGTGGCGCGCTCGACGGGCACGACCGCGTCGGCGCCGGCGGGGACCGGCGCGCCCGTCATGATCGCGACCACCTCGCCGGGCGCGAGCGGCGTCGGGTGCGTCGCGCCGGCGTGGACGCGGCCGACGACCGCGAGGTCGGCCGCCCCGCCAGCGAGGTCGGCGGCGCGCACGGCGAAGCCGTCCATGGTCGCGCGGTGGAACGGGGGGACGTCGTGGTCCATCGCGACGTCCGCCGCGACGACGCGGTCCAGCGCGTCGGCGAGGGCGACGTGCTCGACGCGGGCACGGGGGACGCCCGCCGCCGTCCCGACCGCGCGCAGGGCTTCGTCGACGCTCAGCATCGTGGGATCAAACCACGGCGGGCCGCCGCGTCCCGTGTAGACTCCCGCGCCTCCCCGACCCGGCTCCTTCCCATGCCCCGCACGATCCCCGGCGACCTCGACGGCCGCTCCCAGCGCATCGCCGTCCTCGTCGCCCGATGGAACCCGGCGATCACGGACCGGTTGCGCGAGGGCGCGCTCGCGGTGCTCGCGGCCGCGGGCGTGACGGACGTGACGGTGGTCGAGGTGCCCGGGACGTTCGAGCTGCCCCAGGCGGCCGCCCGGCTGGCCCCCACCGGGGCGTTCGACGCGATCGTGGCGCTGGGGTGCGTGCTCAAGGGCGAGACGATCCACGACCGCGTGATCGCCGACGCCTGCGCACAGGGGCTCATGGACGTGGCGGTCGCGACGCGCGTCCCGGTCACGTTCGGCGTGGTCACGGCCGACACGCAGGCCCAGGCGGAGGCGCGCAGCGACCTCTCGGCCGCGGCCGGCAAGGGCGGGCACAAGGGCAAGGAGGCGGCCGAGGCCGCGGTCCGCCTCGTGTACGCGCTCCGCACGCTGGAGGGACGGTCGTGAGGGTCCGCACGCGGGCGCGCGAATTGGCGCTCCAGTTCCTCTACGGCCTCGACGTCCAGGGCCCGGACTACCGGGACCGGCTCGACGTCTTCCTCCACGAGGAACTCGTGGGCAAGCCCGGCGAGCCCGAGGCCGCCGCCTACGCCCGCAAGGTCGTGGACGGCGTCATGCTGCACCGGCCGGCGATCGACGTGCTGCTCTCCGAGGCCGCCCAGAACTGGGGCCTCTCCCGCATGGCCGCCGTCGACCGCAACGTGCTGCGGATCGGCGTGTACGAGATGCTCCACGAGGCCGAGGTCCCGACCAAGGTCGCGATCAACGAGGCCATCGAGCTGGCCAAGCGGTACAGCACGGAGCAGAGCGGCGCGTTCGTGAACGGCATCCTCGACCGGATCCGCAAGGATCGCGGCCTCAAGGCGTAGGAGCGCGGCACCGTGGGCCTCTTCGACAAGCTCAAGCAGGGCCTCCAGAAGACGCGCGACGTGCTCGCCGGCGGGCTGCGCCGCGTCCTCTTCCTCGGCCGCAAGCTCGACGAGGCGCTCCTCACCGACCTCGAGGAGGCCCTGCTCCAGGCCGACGTGGGCCCGAAGACGACCGCGGCCCTCCTCGACGAGGTGCGCACGGCGTGGAAGGCGAAGACGCTCACCACGAGCGAGGACGTCGAGCCGTTCCTGCGCGCGCGGGTCGCGGAGCGCCTGCGCTCCGGCGGCACGTCGATCGCCAAGGCGGCCACCGGCCCCACGGTGATCCTCGTCTGCGGCGTGAACGGCTCGGGCAAGACGACCTCCATCGGGAAACTCACGAAGTTCCTGAAGGCGGGCGGCAAGCGCGTGGTGCTCGGCGCGGCCGACACCTTCCGCGCGGCGGCCGTCGAGCAACTGGCGATCTGGAGCGAGCGCAACGGCGTCGAGATCGTGAAGCAGGCGACGGGCGCCGACCCGGCGGCCGTGGCGTTCGACGCGGTGAACGCCGCGCAGAAGCGCGGGGCCGACTACGTGGTGATCGACACCGCGGGCTGGCTGCACACGCAGACGAACCTGATGCAGGAACTCGAGAAGATCCGCCGCGTCCTGAAGAAGGCGATCCCCGACGCGCCCCACGAGACGCTGCTCGTGATCGACGGGACGAACGGGCAGAACGCGATCCGCCAAGCCGAGCAGTTCCACAAGGCCGTGACGGTCACGGGCATCTTCGTGACGAAGCTCGACGGAACCGCGAAGGCGGGCGCCCTCATCGCCGTCCGCGACGTCATCGGCGTCCCGGTGAAGTTCGTCGGCACCGGCGAGACCATCGACGACATCGCCGTGTTCGACCCCGACGCCTTCACCGCGGCCCTGTTCGACGCCTGACGCCCTTCCCCGCGGCCTTCTTCGACGCCGGACGCATCGCTGGCGGCCGCATCGCTGCCGGACGCATCGCTGCCGGACGCATCACGGCCGGACGCATCACGGCCGGACGCATCACGGCCGGACGCATCACGGACGGACGCATCACGGCCGGACCGTCGGCCCGGGCGCGCAAGACGCGAGGCCCGGCCCGACCCGTGGCGCGACGCGAGGTCCCGCGTGCAGCCCGTCGGGAGGCCCGGCGCGGGACGACGGGCGGGCCGCCCGGCGTCTACGATCGGAACCATGCACGCCGGCCGCCCGTCTCCGCTCGCCTCGACGTGGCGCCTCGCGGCGGTCGCGCTGCTCGTGCTCGTCGTGCCGGGCGCGCTCGAGCGCCTCGGCGTCGTCCCCGATGACGAGGCGCTCCGGATCCCGCTCGCGGCGGCCCTGCTCGCCGCGGGCCTGTTCGCCGCGGGACTCGTCGCCGCGCGTCGCGGGGCCGCGACGCTCTCGCGCGCCGGCATCGCGCTCGTCGCGTGCGCGTCCGCCGCGGCCCTGCTGCCGCTCGCCGGCGCGGCGCCGCTCGTGCGGCCGACCGTCGTCTCGCTCGGCGGCTTCGGTCCGACCGCGGTGGCGCTCGCGACCGCCGCCGCCGTCGTCGTCGGCGCGACGACGCTCGCCGACCGCGCGGCCCGGGCGCGGGGGCTCGCGGCCCTCGCGGTCGCGGGCGTCGTCGCGGCCGCCTGGGTCGTCGCGGACCGGGTCGCAGGGCGTCCGGCCGTGGGCCCGTTCGGGCGCACGGGCGTCGCCGGCCCCGCGCTCGCGGCGCTCGCGTTCGCGGGCTACGGCGCCATGGCGGGCTCGCGCCTCGGCTCGCTGCCCCGCGTCGTCGTCGCGGCGCTGCTGCTGGCGGGCGTCGTCGCGACGGGCAGTCGCACGGGTGTCGCGGCCGCGGCCGCCGGCGCGGTCGTCGTCGCGCTGCGCACGGCGGCGCCGCGCGGGCGGGCGGTCGCGGGCGCCGTCGGGGTCGCGGGGCTCGTCGGCGCGGGCCTCCTCGTCGCCGGCGTCGGGGTCCCGGGCTTTCACCGCGCCACCGTGGACGTACGCCTCGGCCTCCTGCGCGCGTCGGGCGCCCTGGTCGCGGAACGTCCGCTCGCGGGCCACGGCGCGTTCGGGTTCCCGGGCCAGGTGCTCCGACGACGCGATCTCGAGGAGGCGCGCATCTCCGCCGGCGCGCGGCCGCTCGCCGCGCACAACGACGTGGCGCACGCGGCGGTCGAGGGCGGCGTCGGCGCGGGTCTCGCGGTCGCGCTGCTGCTCGGGTTCGGCGTCGTCGGCGCGTGGCGGCGCGCGGGGGCGCGCGCGCCCGGCGCAGCGGGCGCCGCGGCCGCGGCGCCGCCGGACGGCACGTTCGTGGCGGTCCTCGGCCTCGTGACGACCGTGGCGGTGGCCGCGATGGCCGAGAACCCGCTCCTCTCCATGACGACGGCGCCCGTCCTCGGCCTCGTGCTGGGCGCCGTCGGGGCGCGACCCCGCGGGCACGACGCGAGGCCCACCGGACGCGGCCGCCTCGCCGCCGCGGCGGGCGGGCTCGCCGCCGCGGCGCTCGCCACCTGCGCGCTCGACCACGCCCTCGCGCTCGCCGACGCGGGCACGCCCGACGCGCTCGCGCGCGGCACGTTCCTCGGGAGCGAGGCGTTGCGCACGCGGGGCTACGACGCGGCCGCGGCCCCCGCGCGCGACGGCCGGTTCGGCGACGCACGGGCGCGGTACGCGCGGCTGCTCGCGTGGGACCCGGGCGCGACGGAGGCCCGGCTCGACGTCGCGGAGACCTATCGTCTCGACGGTCGCGTGGACGACGCGGTCGCGACGCTCGCGGACGCGGCGCGCGCCGACCCGACGCGGTTCGACGTCCCCCACCGCCTCGGGCATCTGCGGCTCGGGCGCGAGACGCCCCCGTCGAGGCGCGCGGCCCCCGCCGACACCGTCGAGGTCTTCAAGGCGTACAACGCCGCGGCCGCGCTCGCCCCCGACCGCTTCGAGACGCAGGTCGCGTACGCGCGCGTGTTCCGGCGGCGCGGCGACCTCGACGCCGCGGACCGCGCGCTCGAGGCCGCCGCGACGACCGCGGCGCGCCACGGGCCGGGCGTGCCGGCGGAACTGCTGCTCGAGACGTTCCGGCTCGCGGAGGCGGTCGGCGCGCCGCTCGCCGACGTCGCGAAGACCCTCTCGATCGCGCTGACGGCCGGGCCGCGCGTCGCGGGCGAGCTCCGCGCGGAGGCCGACGCCGCGCTCGCCGCCGCCGACGACGCGGCCCGCGCCGCGGAGGCGGCGCGCGCACGGGGCAACGACGCGGAGGGCCGACGCCTCGACGCGCGCGCGACGGCGGACCGCGACGCGGCGGCGGTCCGCCTCGCGGGGCTCGTGCGGTCGGTGCGGGGGGCCCCCGACGCGGTGCGCGACGAGGCGCGGCGCGCGGCGGCGGCGCGGGCCGGCCCCCGCGCCGTAACGCTCTACCGCGCGCTGCTCACCGACCCGTACGGCGTGCGCGACGTCGACCTCGTGCTCGAGGCGCGGGCGGCGGCGGCCGGCATCGACCGCGAGCGGGCCGAGGGGTGGGCCGTGTTGGCGCGCACGATGCTCGGGTTCCAGGCGCTCGGGCGCGGCAACGCCGAGGCGGCCGTGCGCGAGTTCGAGGCGGCGCTCACACGCGACCCCGCCGACGCGCTCGCCCACTTCGGCCGCGCGCGCGCGCTCGCGGCGCTCGACCGGCGGGACGAGGCCGCGCGGGCGCTCGAACGCGCTGTGACGCTCGACCCGGCCGCCTACGACGCGGCGTTCGGCTCCCCGGACCTCACGACGCTGTTGCCGCCGCGCCGCCCGTGAGCGGCGCCGGTCCGGCCCCGCGGCCGGGGCGGGGGCGGGGCGGGGCGGGGCGGGGCGGGGCGCGGCGCCGGGCCTCGCGTCCCGCGCGGGATCCGTCAGGCGAGGTCGAACACGAGGAGTTCGGCGCCCGTCGCACGGGCCTTCATCTCGAGCAGGCCCGCCGCGGAGACCGCGAGCCCATCGCCGGCGCGGAGCCCCCGGCCGTTGACGTCGACCTCGCCGCGCGCCACCTGGATCCAAGCGTAGCGGCCGGCCTCCACGGCGTGGGCCACCGTGCGGCCGGGCTCGAGGATCGACACGTGGAGCCGCGTCGAGGTGTGAACGGAGATGCTGCCGTCGGCGCCGTCGGGGGACGCGACGAGCCGGAGCCGGTTGCGCCGGTCGTCGAGCGGGAACGCGCGTTCGCCGTAGCCGGGCGCGACGCCGCGGGCGTCGGGCTCGATCCAGATCTGGAGCAGGTGCACGCGCTCGGACGGCAGCGGGTTGAACTCGCTGTGGCGGATGCCGCGCCCCGCGCTCATGCGCTGGAGCGTGTCGGGGCGGATCACGCCGCCGTTCCCGAGCGTGTCCTTGTGTTCGAGCGCGCCGGACAGGACGTACGTGAGGATCTCCATGTCGCGGTGCGGGTGCATGGGGAAGCCCTGCCCGCCGGCGATGGAGTCCTCGTTGATCACGCGCAGGGCGCGGAAGCCCATGTGGCGCGGGTCGTAGTAGTCGGCGAACGAGAAGCTGTGCTTCGTGTCGAGCCAGCCGTGGTTCGCGCCGCCGCGCTCCGCGGAGGGACGGACGCGCAGGGCGGCGTCCGGGACGGCGGTTCCGGTCGGGGGCAAGGCGCTCACGAGGCCTCCGGGGCGCGCCTTCACGCCGCCCGCGCACGCCCCCAGGCCGGCCGCACCCGCGGCCGCTGCGGCGGTCTTCATCACGTCTCGTCGGGTCACGTTCATGGGTCGAACTCCTCGAACGCGGGCAGGATACCCCCGAACACTTCAATGTCAAATCGTCTGGGTCCGGTACGTGATGTGCCCCCCCGGGGGGACAGGCGGCGACGTCGCCCCACCCTACGCCGCGGACCGGGTCGCGCCCGGTGCGCCGGACGATCCGGCCGCCCGGCGCGTCCGCCCGGGTATCACGGCGGCGGCGCCTGCGTCGCGGGAGCCCCCGGGAGGTTCCGTCGCGATGTCGCCCGCCGTGCGCCTCGTCGTGCCGTGTTTCGACGAGGCGGCGCGACTCGGGCTGGCGGCCTTCCGGACGGCGCTCGCGGCGTCCCCGGGCCTCGCGTTCACGTTCGTCGACGACGGGAGCCGGGACGGGACGCGTGCGAGCCTCGAGGCCTTCGCGCGCGAGGCGCCAGACCGCGTCGAGGTCGTGGCGCTGCCGGAGAACCAGGGCAAGGGCGAGGCCGTGCGCGCGGGCGTGCGGGCCGCCCTCGGGCACCGGCCCGACTTCGCGGGCTGGTGGGACGCGGACCTCGCGACGCCGCTTGACGAGGTCCCGCGACTCGTCGCGGCGCTCGACGCGAGGCCCGGGGCCTTCCTGGCCATGGGCGCGCGCGTCCAGATGCTCGGCACCGACATCCGGCGCCGGGCCTCGCGTCACTACGCGGGCCGGTGGATCGCGACCCGGATCTCGCGCTCGCTGCGCCTGGCGACCTATGACACGCAGTGCGGCGCGAAGGTATTCCGCGTCGCCGCGATGCCGCCGGGGCTGTTCGACGCGCCCTTCGTGACGCGATGGCTGTTCGACGTGGAGGTCCTCGCGCGACTCGTGCGGCGGCACCGCGACGACGCGGGCCCGTCGGTGGAGGCGTCGGTGGTCGAGGTGCCGTTGCGGCGCTGGACCGACGTCCCGGGCAGCAAGGTGCGCGCCACGGACTTCGTCCGCGCGCTGGTCGGGGTGCGCCGCGTCCGCCGCCACTACGGCCTCTGACCCGCCGGTCGCCGGGACGTCAGGCTACGACGCCGCCGTGCCGCAGACGCCCAAGCCGAGGGTGCGGAGGAGCCCCGCGAGCGTCGCCTGCTCGTCGGCCGAGAGGACCGCGACCTCGCGGACGACCTCGGCCACGTGTCGCGGGAAGATCCGCTCGATCAGCCGGCGGCCCGCGTCGGTCAGCGAGACCGTCACGTACTTGCGGTTCTCGGGGTTCCGCTTGCGGCGGGCGAGCCCGCGCTTCTCGAGGTTGTCCACGACCATCGTGATGTTGCCGCCGCTCTTGAGCAGTTTGGCGCCCAGGTCCTTCTGGCACATGGGCCCGAGGTGGAACACCGCCTCCATCACCCCGAACTGACTGACGGTCAGGTCCGCGTCCGCCAAGGCGCGGTGCACCCGCGTCGCCACCGACTCCGCGGCGCGCATCAACTTGATGAAAAGGTCGAGGGCGCGCACCTCGTCGGTGGAGCCTCGATGGCGGGTACCCATGACGTTTCGACATTGAAACCGTCCACGGACGGTCCCGACCACCTTTCCCGCCCGGCGGGACAAGCCGCACCGCGGGCCGTATCCTCCGCCCATGCGCCTCCCCGCCCCGCTCGCCCTCCTCGCCCTCGCCGCCCTCCTCGCGCTCGCCACGGTCGCCACCGCCGCCGACGCGCCGCCCGCCGCGCCCGCCGCGCCCGCCGACGCAACCATCACCGCGCACGCGATCGAGATCCGCTTCGACCCCGCCGCGCACACGTTCGTCGCGCGCGACCGGTTCACCGTGGCCCCCGCCGGCCCCGCGCGCCTCCGTTTCGTCCTCCCGCCGCAGGTGGACGTCCGCGCGCTCGCGACCGCCGACGGCGCCGCGGTCGCGACGACCCGCGCCGACGACGCGCCGACGGGCCTGGTCGCGTACGACGCGACGGTCCCCGCGGGCGTCACGTCGCTCACGCTCGCCTACGGCGGCACGATCTTCGACGCCGTCCAGAAGCAGGAGCACCTCGCCTGGGTGATCGGCGACTCGACGCGCGGCCTGATCAGCGAGCAGGGCATCTACCTGAACGGCGGCAGCGGCTGGTACCCCCGCACCGAGCGCGACGGCATGATGCGCTTCGACGTCACGTCGTGGGTCCCGACCCCGTTCCTCGTCGTCACGCAGGGCCGCCCGCCCGTCCGCTCGACCGTCCAGGTGCCCGCGGGTTGGGCGTCGGCCACCGAGGTCGAGCCGCCGGCGATCACCGCGGACGCGAAGGCGACCGTCGGTTGGGCGAAGAGCGTCGCGCTCGCCGAGATCCCCTCCGACGGCTGCGACCTCGTCGGCGGCCCCTACGTCGCGCAGGTCCGCGAGGTGAAGGGCATCCAGGTCGCCACCTACTTCCTCCCCGGCGAGGCCGCCGACGCCGGCCTGTGGCTCGACGCCGCGGCCGAGGTGGTCGCCCGCTACGAGCCCATCCTCGGCACGTACCCCCACAAGAAGTTCGACGTCGTCGAGAACTTCTTCTCCACGGGCTACGGCATGCCGTCCTTCACGCTGCTCGGCGACGACGTGATCCGCTACGTCACCGCCGGCGCGAAGAGCACGGGCAAGATCCCGCCCGGCTACCTCGACCACGAATACGTCCACGGCTGGTACGGAAACGGCCTCTTCGTCGACCCCAAGGACGGCAACTGGTGCGAGGGCTCGACGACCTACTACTCGAACTACCTCGCGAAGGAGCTCGAGAGCGCGAAGGCCGGCGCCGAGCACCGCCGCGGCGTCCTCGAGAAGTACGCGATCCGGATCACCCCCGCGAACGACTACCCGGTGCGCGCGTTCACCTCCAAGACCGAAGACACCGACAACGACGTCGGCTACGGGAAGAGCTCGATGATCTTCCACGTGCTCCGCCGCCGGGTCGGCGACGCGGCGTTCTTCGCCCGCGTGAAGCAGCTCTCGCAGGACCGCGTCGGCACGTACGTCTCGTGGGACGACTGGCTCGACGCCCTCGACGGCGCGTGGGCGAAGCCGTTCCTCGAGCGCAAGGGCCTCCCGGCGGTCAGGCTGGTGGCCGCGACCGCCTGGCCCGCGGGCGACGGCACGTGGCACGTGCGCGCCGAGGCCGCCGTCGAGCAGCCCCGCGGCGAGGCCCCCTGGCCCGACGTCGACCTCGACGTCGACGTCGACGGCGCGAAGGTCGGCACGCTGCGGCTCGTCGGCAAGAGCGGCGTCTGGCGGGGCGTCGCGAAGACGCAGCCCACGACGGTCGAGCTCGACGCCCGCTACGAGACGATGCGCGCCATCGCGCCGACCGACCTCCCCGCGTGCCTCAACCGCACGCTCGAGAGCGCCGGCGCCCGGGTCGTCGTCGACGGGACCCCCGCGTTCGACGCGGTCGCCCGGAAGATCTCCGCCGGGAAGGGCCTCCCGATCGTGCGGGCCGCCGACGCGCAGGACGACGGCACGCCCACGATCACCCTGATGCTCCTCGGCAAGGACGCGACGTTCCGCTTCCCCGCCGAGGGCGACGCCCTCGTGGAGGCGACCGGCACGAGCGTGACGCTCGGCGGCGCGACGCACGCGGGCGCCGGCCTCTCGTTCCTCTTCTCGGCCCCGGCCTCGCGTCACCCGGACGGCACCCTCGTCGGCGCCCGCACCTGGTTCGTCGCCTGCGACGAGAAGGCCCTCGGCCGCGCGAACTACCTCACGTACTACGGCTGGGACCAGTACGCCGCCTTCCAGGCCGGCAACCGCACCCCCATCGGCCGCGGCTTCCTCGACCGCACGCCGAAGGGCACCGCGCGGTCCGTCGCGCTCGAGGAGGCCGCCGTGCGCGTCGCCGCCGACGTCGAGCGGCTCGCGAGCGACGCGTTCGGCGGGCGCGCGCCCGGCACGCCCGGCCACGAGGCCGCGCGCCTGTGGCTCGCCGACCGCCTCCAGACGCTCGCCGGCGCGGCCCCGCACGCCCTCGCCGAGGTGCCGTTCGCGCTGGGCGTCCCCGAGCTCACGTCGTCGCGCGACCTCACGATCACCACCGCCGCCGGCACCGAGGTGCTGAAGGACGCGTTCCGGCCGCTCTGGGGCAGCCCCGAGCGCGCGGCCGGCGCACTCCCGCTCGCCGACGGCGCGGGCTCCGTCCCGCTGCCGGGTCGCCTCCCCGACACGACCGCCGACGGCCTCGCGCGCTTCTGGCGCCAGGTGGAGGACGGCACGGCCCCGGCGGTCCTCGTCGCGCCGAGCCCCGAGGCCCGCGCCGCGCTGGCGCCGTTCCTCGACACGCCCGCGTCGCTGACGGACGCCTCGACGGCCGAGTTGGCGAAGCCCGGCCGCGACGGCAAGCCGCGCCCGCGACCGCCGGTCGCCTCCTGGATCAGCGGCCGTCGGATGCGCGCGTTCCCGGACGTCGGCCCCCTGCGGGTGCCGGTGCTCGTGCTCGAGGACCACGCCGTCGCGGCGCTCGAGGCCCAGCACCCGACGAAGCTCGATTTCGCCGTCACGTGGAGCCAGGGCGGGGCCGAGGTCGCCGCGGGCCGCGGCGGCGTCAACCTCGTGGCCGTCTTCCCGGCGAAGGACGCCCCCGCCGAGCGGCCCTCGGCCGTGCTCGTCTGCGCCCACTACGACGCGCTCGGCACCGTGGACGGCACGCTCTTCCGCGGCGCCGACGACAACGCGACGGGCCTCGCGTGCGTCTTCGAGGCCCTGCGCGGCCTGCCCGAGATCGTCACGTCGGGCGGCGCGAAGCACACGCTGATCGTCGCGCTCTTCGACGGCGAGGAGTGGGGCCTCGTCGGCTCCCGCGCCGCCGCCGCCGCGCTCGCGACCTCGTACGACCTCCGGGCGGTCGTCGCCGTCGACTCCGTGGGCCGGGTCCGCGACGAGACGGTCTTCGTGGTCGGGCAGGGCATCCACAAGGCGCTCGGCGCCGCGGCCTCGACGGCGCTCGACGCCGTCGGCCTGCGCGTCGGGGCCGACATCGACAAGTACGCGTTCACCGACGGCAGCGACCACTACCCCTTCCACCTGCGGAAGGTGCCGTCGATCCTCCTGTGGGCCAGCGACTACGGCGTGATGAACACGGCGGCGGACGACCCGGCGCTCGTGGACCCCGTCGGCGTCGCGCGCCTCGCGAAGGCGCTGCGCGGCCTCCTGATGACGCTGCTCACGTCGTAGCGGCCGCGGTGCCGGGACGCGAGGCCCGGCCGCCTACCAACCCCCGGGCGCGTCGAGCGACACCTGCCCGTTGAGGAACGGGTTCAGCTCGCGCTCGACGGCCAGGGTGCTCGACGGGCCGTGCCCGGAGTGGACGACGGTCTCGTCGGGGAGCGCGAGGATCACGTCGCGGATCGTGCGCGCGTAGACGCGGGCGTCCCCGCCGAGGTCGGTGCGACCCACCGAGAGGTGGAAGAGGCTGTCGCCGAACAAGCCCACGTCGGTGCCGTCGTGGAAGAGGAACGTGCAGCCTCCGGGCGTGTGGCCGGGCGTCTTCAAGACCCGGATCAGGCCGTCGCCGAACGGAAGTTCGTCGACCTCCGACAGGTCGAGGTCGATGTCGGGGACCTGGAGCGGGCCCATGCCGAACCTCCGCGCGTGGTCGGGCATGAGGTCGAGGATCGGCCGGTCCGCGCGGTGAATCGCGAAGGGGACCTTCAGCGCCGCGCGCACCGGGACGACGGCGCCGACATGGTCGAGGTGGCCGTGGGTCGCCAAGAGGTAGCGGACCTTGCCGCCGCTGGCCTTGACGGCCGCGAGGATCCGGCGGGGGTCGTCGCCGGGGTCCACGACGACGGCGTCGCCGGTGGCGCGGTCCACGACGACGCGGCAGTTCTGCTGGAAGGGGCTGACGACGAGCTCGGTGATCGCGAGGTCCATCGCCGCCGACGGTACCCGGGCGCGGGGCGATCGGCGCCCGCCGCCGACCCGTCGCGCGAGCCCCCTGCCCCCGGGCCCCCTGTCCCCCCGCGCCGGAGATCGCCCGCGCCGCGCTCGGACGCCCCCGGGGGAAGCCCTACACTCCCTCGCGGATCCCGGAGTCGCCCATGACCGCCACGCTCGCGAGCGCCCTCGACGCCGCCTACGACAAGGCCGCGGCCGGGACGCGCCTGTCCGTCGAGGACGCCGTCCTCCTGCTGGGCCAGGGCGACGTCCTCACGCTCGGCTCGCTGGCGAACGCGGCGCGGCAGCGCCACAACCCCGGCAACGTCGTCACCTACATCGTCGACCGCAACGTCAACTACACGAACGTGTGCGTCACGTACTGCTCGTTCTGCGCGTTCTACCGCCCCCCCGGCCACGAGGAGGGCTACGTCCAGACGTTCGAGCAGGTCGCGGCGCGGCTCGAGGAGTTGCGCGCGCAGGACGGCCGGCAGGTGCTGCTGCAGGGCGGCCACCACCCCGACCTCCCCATCGCGTGGTACGAGGGGATGCTCCGGTCCATCAAGGCGCGGTTCCCCGAGATCAACATCCACGGGTTCTCCCCGCCGGAGATCACCCACTTCGCCGAGCTCTGGAAGCTACCCATGGCGGAGATCGTCGCGCGCTTCAAGGCCGCGGGCCTGCGCTCGATCCCCGGCGGCGGCGGCGAGATCCTCGTGGACCGCGTGCGCAAGATCATCGCCCCCATGAAGGCGACGAGCGACGAGTGGCTCGCGGTCATGGGCGAGGCCCACCGCCAGGGCCTCACGTCGTCGGCCACCATGATGTACGGCCACGTCGAGACGCTCGCCGAGCGCGTGGCGCACCTGGACCGCGTCCGCCGCCAGCAGGACGAGACGAAGGGCTTCACCGCCTTCATCTGCTGGTCGTACCAGAACCCCAACACGAACCTCCTGCGCAAGGTCAAGGACCCCGCCGGGGCGTACGACTACCTGCGCACCGTCGCCGTCGCCCGCCTGTTCCTCGACAACGTCCGCCACGTGCAGTCGTCGTGGGTGACGCAGGGCCCCAAGATCGGCCAGCTCGCCCTCGACTTCGGCTGCGACGACATGGGCGGCACCATGATGGAGGAGAACGTGGTGTCGGCCGCCGGCACGACGTACCAACTCCCGCCCGACGAGATGGAGCGCACGATCCGGGAGGCGGGCTACGAGCCGCGCCGCCGGACGACGTTCTACGAGGTCCTTCCGCCCGTGACCGTCCCTGGAGCCCGCACGTGACCCCCGCCGCGCCCCCCCTGCCGCACGTGCCCGCCGACCCCGCCCGCGACCTCCGGCGCCTGCGCGCCCCGGCCGACCTGGGCGACCTGGCCGAGAAGGTCGTGTACGCGCAGCGCCTCTCGTTCGACGACGGGGTGCGGCTCTACCGCCACCCCGACCTGCTCGCCGTCGGCCGCATGGCCGACCTCGTCCGCGAGCGCCTCCACGGCGACCGCGTCTACTACAACATCAACCGGCACATCGAGCCGACGAACGTGTGCGCCACGGCGTGCGCGTTCTGCGCGTTCGGCCGCGACGCGCAGGACCCCGCCGCGTACGAGATGTCGCACGACGACGTCTACGAGCGCGCGGCGGCCTGCGTGGCCGAGGGCGCGACGGAGGTCCACGTCGTCGCGGGGCTGCACCCCCAGTTCGACCTCGAGTGGTACGAGGAGATGCTCCGGGGCCTCAAGGCCCGGTTCCCGGCGCTCCACCTGAAGTGCTTCACGTCCGTCGAGATCGCGTACTTCTGCCGCCTCCACAAGTGGTCGCACGCGACGGTCCTCCGCCGCCTCATGGCCGCGGGCCTCGACTCCATGCCGGGCGGCGGCGCGGAGATCTTCGCACCCGAGGTCCGCACCCAGATCTGCGACAACAAGTGCGACGCCGACGAATGGCTGCAGGTGCACCGCACGGCGCACGCGCTCGGCCTGCGCAGCAACTGCACCATGCTCTACGGCCACATCGAGCGCGACGAACACCGCGTCGACCACGTGCTGCGCCTGCGCGCGCTCCAGGACGAGACGAAGGGCTTCCAGGCGTTCATCCCCCTGGCGTTCCACCCGGCCAACACGCGGCTGTCGCACCTGCCGGGCCCGTCGGGCCGCCTCGACCTGCGCGTGCTCGCGGTGTCGCGCCTGCTGCTCGACAACGTCCCGCACCTGAAGGCCTACTGGATCATGCTCGGCGAGAAGACGGCCCAGGTGGGCCTCTCGTTCGGCGCCAACGACCTCGACGGCACCGTGGTCGAGGAGAAGATCGTCCACATGGCCGGCGCGGAGAGCCCCGAGCGGCTGCCGGTGGAGCGACTGACGTTCCTGATCCGCGAGGCGGGCAAGACGCCCGTCGAGCGCGACACGCTCTACAACGTGGTCACGCGCGAGCAGGCCCCGGCATGAGCGGCGTCCCCGCACGAGGGGTCGAGGTGATCGGGCCGGGCGGGTCGTTCGCGACCCCGCGCGACGAGCACGGCTTCCTGCAACCGCGACGCAAGGCCCGCGAGGTCCGCGTCGGCAACCTGGTGCTCGGCGGGACGCACCCGATCCGCGTCCAGACCATGACCAAGGGCGACACGGGCGACCTCGAGGCGACGTTCGACGAGGTCGTGGGCCTCGAGGCCGCGGGCTGCGAGCTGGTGCGGGCGTCGGTCCCGACGATGCGGGAGGCGAAGGCGCTCGGCGAGCTGAAGCGACGGATCAAGATCCCGCTGGTGGCCGACATCCACTTCTCGGCGCCGCTGGCGCTCGAGGCCATCGCGCAGGGCGTGGACAAGGTCCGGATCAACCCCGGCAACATCGGCACGCGCGAGGAGGTCGAACGGGTGGTGCGCGCGGCCCGCGACCGGGGCGTCGCCATGCGCATCGGCGTCAACTCCGGGTCCATCCGCGAGCGCAAGGCGCTGGAGGTCAAGGACCAGGCCGACGACATGGTGGAGCTCTGCGTGCGCGAGGCCCTGCGCCACGTCGAGATCTTCGAGTCGCTCAAGTTCCACGACTTCCTCATCAGCATCAAGGCTCACACCGTCCCGCTGACCGTGGCCGCCAACCGGCTGCTGGCGCGCTCGTGCGACTACCCGATCCACCTCGGCGTCACGCACGCGGGCTCGGCAGAGCCGAGCATGATCAAGTCGTCGGCGGCGTTCGGGATCCTGCTCGCCGAGGGCATCGGCGACACGATCCGCGTCTCCATCACGGGCGACAACCGCCAGGAGGTCCGGGTCGGGCACGCGCTGCTGCAGGCGCTGGGCCTGCGGGCCCCCACCTTCGACGTCTACGCGTGCCCCTCCTGCGGCCGCGCCGAGATCGACCTGATCGGCCTGACGAAGAAGGTCGAGGAGGCCACCAAGGGCCTCACGTACCCCTGCCGCGTGGCCGTCATGGGCTGCATCGTGAACGGGCCGGGCGAGGCCGCCGAGGCCGACGTGTCGGTGTCGGCGGGCAAGGGCGCCGGCTTCATCTACCGCGGCGTGAAGATGATCAAGAAGGTGCGCGAGGAGGACATCGTCCGCGAGTTGCGCGCCGAGATCGACGCGTGGATCGCGGAGCACCGGGCCGCCGAGGGCGTCGCGGGCACGGCGTAGGCACGGGAGGCCCGGCCGCCGGGCCTCGCGTCCCCGCCGCGGGGGCCGCTACCCGACGCCCATGGCGCGGGCGATCTTCGGCCAGTCGCGGACGAGCACGCGGCGGCCCTCGTCCGAGACGAGGAGCGACTTCTCCTTGCCCTCGAAGCACGCGCGGTAGCCGGGGCCCTCGACCTGCGAGGCGACGAAGAAGCGCGTGAACGCCTCGAGGACCCAGACGTCGACGGTCTGGTAGTACGCGAGCAGGGCCGCGAGGTCGTCCTTGTGCGCGGCGGGCACGCGGTGGACGGGGCCGACGCCGGGCTTCTCGAGCGGGTCCACGAGGTCGGACGCCATCATGGAGAAGAGCGGGACCAGGGCGACGGCCTGGCGGGGCGCGAGGTGGCTGCGCACGAAGACGTTGTGTTTGAGGAGCAGCGCCAGGTAGACGGCGAGGAACTCGGGGATGCCCTCGCCCTGCTCGTCGTGGAGCGGCCCGGGCTCTTCGCTGTTGAGCGAAGGGATCGTCGGGTCCACGAGCTGGCACACGCGGAGCATGACCCCATGTTTCACCTGGAGCTTGATTTCGCGGAGCTTGCCTTGGTAGGTGTCGCGCTGGGAGAGGCGTTCGGCGACGACCGGGCCGAGGAAGACGTTGCCGCCGTCCGCCATGCTCATGATGCGCTGGGCCTGGTTGATGCCGAGCCCGGTGACGTTGCGGTGGCCGTTGACGTCCACGACGAGGTTGTCGCTGTTCTCGTTGACGGCGACGCGGACGAGGAAGCGGCGCTGGCGGTCGGTCTGCTCGGCGTTCAGCGCCCCGATGCGGGCCAGCAGGTCGAGCGCGATGCGGACGTCCACGTCGTAGGGCCGCATGACGTCGATGAGGACGATGCCGACGCCGTCGCCCGTGGGGAGGAGGAGGAGTTGCTCCTTCGGGACGCCGCTGGCGGTGACGGACTCGACGATGGCGCGGTTCAGCGCGTCGATGATGTGGCTCTGGGCCTCGATGGTGCGGCCCTTCGAGTAGCCGACGACGTCGAGGAAGACGTATTTGGCATTGACGGTCTCGATGCTGGACATGGGCGGACCCCTGCGGTGGACGCGAGCCGGGCAGCCTAGCACCCCAGCCGCCGCCGCCTCTCCGCCCCCCGCCGAGGGCCCCGTCGTCTGATCACCCACCGCGCGGCGGCCCCCGACGCACGACCGTCACCCGCCACCGCTCGGGCCCGCGTCCGCGGTCGAGCGTGAGGGTTCGGCGGACCTCGCCGCCCACGCCGATCCGCACGCGCAGCGGCACCACGACCGACGTCACCGTCGGCCGCAGGATCCTGCGCGGGAGGCTCGGGGCGCCGCGGCGCGCCGTCTCCGTGTCCCAGCGTGCCGGCACGTCCATCGGGTTCCACACGACGTCGTCCCCCGCGACGGTCAGTCGCAGGTCGAACCCCCGCTCCGGGCCGTCCGTGGCCGACGCCGAGGCGTGCACCACGAGCGGTGCCGTCAACGAGCGGGCGATCGCGTGGACCTCGCGCACGGACGCGTCCTGCGCGTCGCCGAGGTCGGCGGCACGAACCGACGACGACTCGAGTTCGACGACCGCCATCGCCCCCTCCACGACGTCGAGGCTCCCGGCGACCTGTCCGCCCGCGGTGAAAGGACGATCGACGACGATCGCCAGCGTCTCGACGTCCAGCGGGACGAAGCCGCTGAGGGCAAGGCGGACCTCGGCTCGCTTCCAGCCGCGTCGGATCGGGATCGCGTCGTCCACGGAGACCACGGTGATGCGCAGGCGCCGACCTCCGCAGTCGACCTCGCCGGACGTCCCGGCGGTAGCGGGGACCGACATCGTCGCGACGTAGCGCTCCACGACGGGCTCGGTCAGCGACCCGAGCAACTCGGGCGGGGCGAACGGCACGGTCTCCGCGACCTCCACGTCGGCGCCACCGCCGTCCCGGCAACTGCGGTCGAACGACGACGCCCGCGAGAGGTCGACACGCAGGACGTCGGCGCCCTCCGCGCGAGCCCACTGCGCCTCAACGGTCAGGCCGTCGCGGAGGAGGTCGAACACCGGGAGGTACGCGAACCCCCCCTCTTCGACCCAGAGGTCGAGGCCGCCGCACGCGACGCGAGCCCTCCCGCCGATGGCGCACGGGCGGTGCGACCAGGGCACGTCCAGGACGAGGGTTGCCACGGCGCCGTTCGTCGCGTCGGCCGGCCCGAGGTCCTCGACGAGGATCGACGCCACGGGCCCGTCGACCGCAGCGACGCGGTCGAGCGTCGCCTCGACCGCCGGGAGCGCGGAAGGAGGCGCCACGACCCGAATCCACAGCGCGGCGGCCGTCTCGAGGCGCGCCGAGGCGCCCGGCCAGGGCGCCAGCGCGTCCCGCACCGCAGCGAGCGCCGCGCCGACGGTGTCCGTGCCGGAGGCGTCGCTCGTGGCCCGACGTGCCGCGTCGCCGTGAGCGGCCGACACATCGTATTCGACCGCTTCGAGGCCGTCCCCGACGACGGGCCCCGCCGAGTCATCGGCCCCGCCGTGCGCCCCGCTCTCCGCAGCGTCGGGGGGCGTCGCCGAGGTCACGGACCGCGCGGTCGAGCCGGGCTCGTCCGGCGTGGTCGGGGAGGTGTCGTCCCCCACGAACGTGACGTCCCCCGCGCCGGGCGCGGGGGTGTCCACGCGCACGGCCGATGCGAACCGGTCCGGCGCGCGGTGCGGAACCTCGACGGCGAGCAAGAGAGGCGCGCGGGGCGCGACGTCGAGGGGGAGGCCCGCGACGCGGTCCGTCGACGCCGCCGCCTCGCGCGCCACCGTGCCCCGCCGCGAACCCGCGGCGACCCCGCCCGCCACGCCGGACGCAACGGCCACGACGGCCACGCCGAGCGCCACGAGCGTCCGTCGGGAGGCGGAGAGGGCGCGCGTCATGGGGAGAGCCTCGCCCGGCGGTGTCACCGCCGCGTCCGCCCGGGGTCACGCGACCGTCATCGCTGCGGCACACATCGACGGACGGGCCTCGCGTCCCCTTGCCCGAGCGGCTGCGGCCCGGTGCCGCTTCGACCGGGCGCTCCCGGCGGCGGCGCCGGGCCCGAACGCGGCCTCGACCCATCGTCCGCCGCAGGGCAGCCCACGGAGGCAACACGCGACGGGCTCCGCGGGACAGGGCACGACCGCTTCGCGGCGCGTGGGCGCGCCGCAGGCGACGACCCCCGTGAAGCGCCCCCCCATGCGCCGAGGGGCTCCGGGGGAGCGGGGAGGCGCCCGCCTACATGAAGTTCGGCGTATGGAGGTCGGAGAGCGTCCGGGCCTGCGCCACCGTGAACCCGGCGGCGACGAGCCGCCGCACCCGGTTGTGCGCCATCTCCTCGAGGAGCTCGCGGAACGCGGCGTGGCCCCTCCGGACCGCGGCCGGCTCGTCGCCGTGCGCGGCCAGCACCGTCAACGCGTCCTGCAACGACGCGGGCACCCCGGCGTCGCCCATCGTCGCCGCACGCCGCCGCACCGCGGCCTCGAGGCGGCCGTAGAGGGTCGGGTCGTGCGCGAGCGCGTGGCGGACGTGCGCGAGGCCGAAGTGGACGTGCCGTGCTTCGTCGGCGCGGGCCTTGCCCACGAGGACCGTCGTCGCCTCGTCGGGGGCGTGTGTCTCGACGAAGCGCAGGAGGTCGAGGAACGTCCCCTCGCCGAGCACCGACAGCAGGAACATCGCCTCCGTGAAGTCCTCCTGCTGCAGGAGGGAGAGCAAGGACCGCGACGTGGTCACGTGGCTGACGCCGAGCCCGCCGCCGCCGGCCCGGGCCCGCTTCAGGAACACGTCCACGTGCCGCGCCTCGTCGGCCAGCGTGATCGCGAGGAGCATCGCGACCTCGGCGTATGCCGGATGGAGCCGCGGCAGGAACTTCGCGGGCACCCACAACGCGGAGAGCTCGTTCTCCGCGAGGAAGGTCATCACCTGCCCGACCGCGCGCTCGAGCGCGGGCGGCAGGACGCCGACCTTGTCCCACGGCACGTCGCGCGACGCGTCCCACTGCGCCGCCACCGCCTGGTCGTAGAGGCGCGCGGTCTCGGGCGGCGCGACCCGGTCGCGCTCGAGCAGGTCCACCGGGTACGGCGGCCCGCCGGGCTCGACACGGGCGCCGCGCGGCGCGAACCCCGTCGTGGGCTCCGCGCGTGGAGGGAACGGCACGGCGGCGAGCACGTCGGCGGCCAGGAACGTCCCGTCCGCGCGGCGCAACGCGAGGCCCGTCTCGTGCGGGCCCGTCGGCACGCCGAGCGGGCCGCGCGCGATCCGGTGGGCGGTGCGTCCCCCGGGCAACGCCTCGCTCCCGAGGTACGCGTGGCGCTCCGCGCGGCACCACGAGGCGACGTCCTCCGCGAACGAGGCCGCCGCCGCGAGCACCGTGACGACGCCGCCCGCGGCGGCGAGGTCGAGCGCCGGGCGCACGATCGCCAACGCGCCCCCGCCCAGCGGCAGGTCGCCGACGTCGACCGCCACCGCGCCGGCGGTGGCCGCGCCCGGCGCGGGCGGACCCGACGCCGGCCGGGCCGCACCTCCGGTCACCACGCCCCCGTCGCGTCGAGGGCCGCCACGAGGCTCGCGTAGCCCTCCTCGCGGGGCGGCATCCACTGCCGCAGGCCCTCGAGTTCGAGGAGCCGCCGGCTCTTCGGGTCGTCCCAGTGCATGGCCGCAAGCGCGCGCCAGAACGCGTCCGCCCGGGCGGGAGGGAAGGAGGCGAGCGCGTCGAACATGCAGTGGTCGAAGCCGGGCGTCGTGTAGAGCACCTCGAGGCGGCTCGGGTCCACGCGGCCCGCGGCCTGCTCGTTCACCCAGACGAGGTCGCCCACGGTCCCGGCCTGGGCGCGGCCGTCGCGGAGCGCCGCGAGCACGTCGAGTTCGCTGGTGCCCGTGTCGCCGTGTTTGCCGAGGTCCGTGTCGAACGGCAGGACGCGCACGCGCGCGAGGTCCACCCCCGCCTTCGCGAGGAAGTGCAGCGGTAGGATGCGGGCCTGCGTCGAGTCGCGGCTGCCGACGGCGAGGGTCTTGCCGTGGAGGTCCGCGAGGGTGCGGATCCCGGCGTCCTTGCGGACGACGACCTTGCTGCGGAAGTCGCGGTCGCTGTCGCGCATGCCGAGCGAGCGCGACGTGCCGCCCGTCCGCTTGCGCACGCGCACGTGCGCGAGCGGCGTGTCCCAGGCGACGTGGACGTGGCCCTCGAGCAGGGCCTCCACCTGCCGCTCGTAGTTGCTGAACAGGCAGAAGTCGAGGGGCACGCCGGCGTCCTGGAAGTGGGCGCGGATCCCCTCCCAGATGGGGACGACCTTGGCGTCGTAGGCCACCGCGCCGAGGACGATCGTGTTCATGGAGTCACCCTATCGGACGGGGGTCGTGGGATCGCGGACGCGCCTACCCGAACAGCGGGAGGCCCGTGAGCGCGCGGCCCACGAACTCCTGGAGGTGGTCCACCGTGGGCGCCATGACCCAGCCGGCGCGCGCGTCACGGAAGACGCGCTCGAGGGCGAGGTGCTTGCTGAACGCGGCGCCGCCGCACGCCTTCATGCCGAGGTCGGTGACCTCGGTGGCGGCCTCGAGGGCCGCCATGCGCGCCTGCAGCACGAGGAGCGGGGTGTCGGGCGCCGGCGCGAGCATGGCCGCGACCGTGCGGCCGAGGAGCGAGCGCGCCGCCTCGGTCCGCATGCTCATCTGCGCCAGGCGTGCGCGCAGCGTCGGGAAGTCGCGCAGCCTCGCGCCCGAGTCGAAGCCCGCGCCCGAGAGATGCCCGGCCGTGGCGGCGACCGCGGCGCGGCAGAGGCCCAGCGCCATGGCGGACGTGCCGATCGCGAACCACGGCAACACGACCTGCAGCATGCCGTCGGCGCCCTTGCCCTGGTCGGTGAGGAGGTCGCCGCGGGCCACCGCGAGTTGGTCGAAGCTCACGGGCGCGCTGTCGTTGCCGCGCAGGCCGAGCCCGGTCCACGGTGCCGTGACCGTCACGCCCTTCGCCGTGCGGCGGCAGAGGTAGAGCGTGGACTCGAGGGGCGAGGACGCGCGCGGCGCCTGCGCGCTCGAGACGTACGAGTCGGCCTGGTTCGCCGACGTGACCCACGACTTCGTCGCGTCGGTGGACCACGCGTCGCCGTGCTCGACGAGCGCCGACACCGGCGACCAGAAGTGCGACCGCGAGCCCTTCTCGGAGAACGCGAGGGTCGTCAGGTGCCGGCCCGCGGCCATCTCGCGCAACAGCGCGTCGCGGTCCTTCAGCGTGGAGGACGCGGCCACCATCTGCGCCGCGGTCACGTGCATCACGTAGACCATCGCCGTCGAGGCGCACGCCGTGGCCAGTTCCTCCACGACCGCACAGAACAGCCCCGGCGTGCCCCCGAGGCCGCCCACCGCCGACGGCAGGGCGACGCCCCACAGCCCCCGCTTGCCCAGTTCGGCCAGGGCCTCGGCCGGGTACCGACCCGCCGCGTCCACCTCGACCGCGAACTTCGCGGCCACCGCCTTCGCCGCCGCCACCGGTCCCGCGAGGAGCGCCTCGCCGGCCGCATCGAGCCCGTACACGTGTCCCATGGTCGTCGCGCCTCCGTGGCGCGGCGGACCTAGGTCCCGCCCCGCGCCCTGCCTCGTGACCGCATCCGAATCGCCACGCGACCGGCGGTCGCAGTTCAACCGAAGCCCGTGGGGAGGGGGCGCGACGTCGTCACCCCGACGTTGTACCGGACGGCGCGGGCCCGGGAAAGAACCCGTGCCGGGATTCAGCGCCCCCTCGCCGGCTCGGGCGCCTCCGCGAACGCGACCGGCCGTGCGCGGAACCGCAGCACGAGGCGTTCGTCGTCCATCGACGCGAACCCCCGCGGGAACACGACGAAGACCTCGCCCGCGGCGGGGAGCGTCACCGTGCGCTGCCACCCGGCGGCGAGGATCTCGGGCCGCTGCACCTGCACCGTCGCGCCCTGCCCGAGCACCGACAGCGCCTCCTGCGCGAGGGGCTCGACGAGCCGGCGCACCTGCGCGTCGAAGGCGACCTCCACCGGGCCGCCGACGCGGCGCGGCCGCAGCGTGAACGCCCATCGCGCGCCCGTCTGCACGCGACCGACGATCGGGGCGGCGAGGGTCGGACCGCCCTCGACGGTGCGCACCTCGACGTCGTCCACCACGGCGCGCTCGGACGGCACGGACACGTCGGCGCGCTGGCCGTCGTAGACCGAGCCCTCGGCCTCCGTCCGGTGGGCGACGACCCCGACGCGGAGCGCCTCCGCCCACCGCGCGCGTCGCGGCGGGGTCGCCTCGAGGATCGCGGGCCCGACCTCGGGTCCCGGGGTCACGAGGACCGACCTCTCGCACCCGACATTGGCACGTAGGGCCCGGCGAACGACGCGAGTCCGAGCCACGAAGCGACGAGGACGGTGCGACGCATCGAAACGACCCTCTGGGCCCCTCAAGAACTGGGCCCCTCAAGAGCTGGGCCCCTCAAGAACTGGGCCGGTCAAGAACTGGGCCCTTCAAGAGCCGGGCCCCTCAAGAGCCGCGCCCCCCCCCAGAGCGTCGCGGTCTTGCGTCACGGGCGCGCCGCGGCCCCCCTGCGGCCCCCCTGCGGCCCCCCTGCGGCCCCCTGTGGTGCGGCCCGACCCTTCTCCCTGCGGCCACGGCCTACGCGTTGCGGCGGGTGCGCGCGAGGATCGTGGCGCCGGCGACGGCGACCGCGCCGACGGCGGCGGCCGCAGCGCCGCGCAACCAGGCCGTCAGTTGCGGGCTCGACCGCGGGTGCCCGAGGCAGCCGTAGACGAGGTGCTCGCAGTTGCCGGTGAACAGCCGGTACCGGTGCCCGAGGAACGACCGGGCCCGCGCCAACGCCTCCCCGCGCGGCACGAACCGGGCGATGGCAGGTCGGTACGGCCGGCCGCCCTGCGCGAAGTCGGCGAGCGGCTCCTCGAACACGCCCCCGCGGCGCGCGGACGCGGAGATCACCCGCACGCCGCCCGCGGCGCCGCCCGCGTCGCGGCCCGCGTCGCGGCCCG
>Ga0105047_10003476_pt1 | contig 27748 bp, 20 predicted proteins | sample MAT04_FD_78384 | JGI IMG/M metagenome (GOLD analysis project Ga0105047, IMG submission 78384) | Freshwater microbial communities from Lake Fryxell liftoff mats and glacier meltwater in Antarctica - MAT-04 (megahit assembly) | ecosystem: Environmental > Aquatic > Freshwater > Ice > Liftoff... | reverse complement strand
CAACCTGGCTGTTGGGGCGCCTGCGGCGCGTCGGGAGCCAGAACGGTTCACGCCGAGTTTTCTGGGTGACCTCGCTGCGCTCGGGCTGCTTTTGGCGGTGCTTCGGCGCGAGCGCCTCCGCGCCGTGTGGGAGGGGATGGCGGAGCCCCCCTCCCACACCCTCCCCACGCCTTCGGCGGTGCGGTGGCAACTTAGGAGTTGGCGAGCAGGGTCTCGCCAGCAAGGTTCCGGGGACGGAAGATCGGTCGGGCGACCGGTGAGACGAATTCCCAGCTTCCGCCGAACCCGTGGGTCTCCAACGAAGCCCCTATCGTGCCCGTGATCAAACCGTCGGGATCGTCGATCTCGAATCGGTCCGGAGGGTGAGAACCCAACGGCGCAACGTGTTCGGTCCAGTCGGTGCGATGACCCGCCCCTTTGACTGCTTGCAGGTCGGCGTACCAGCCGCCGAAGTCGTGCTCGAGGGGTACCGACGTGGGGAAGGTGCGCTCACGGCTGGGCCACAGCGCATGCTGAACGGCGAGGGCCGTGCGGAGCGCGGAGTCGTCGGGAACCCCCAACTCGGTGACGAGATAACGATGGAGTTCGTCGTGGAGCAACTGCCAACTCACGGGCGGAGCCATCACACGCGTGACTCCGTGGGCGAACCGCGTGATCTCTGGCCAGGTTTCGCGTGCGTCGATCGATGCCCTGCGCACGCCTTCGTAGAAGTCGATCTCCCGCACACCAACGGCTTGGCGCACAAACCGTGCCAGGGGTCGGAGCGCACCGAAGTTCTCGCACAACACGAAGAAGCTCCGCATATGCACCATGTGTTCGCGTTCTTCACGGGTGAACGTGGCTGTCGACATCACAAACGCGTTGCGTCCGGCGCCAGGCGGCGCGTCGGTCTCGATCTGATGAAGGTTTCGGTACTCGGGATCGTTCATCGGACTGTTCACCAGCACCTCCGTGACGCACATGCGGAGGAACACCTCCCGGTCGATGCACTGCTGCAGGTCGCCGAGGAACGACGTGAACGTGGCGCCGGGAAGCCCCAACATCATCTCCACGAACAGGGGCAACTCCGCCTCACGGAACTCGGCGGCCAGTTCGTCGTAGCGGCTCACCTTGATGTTCGATCGTTTGATGGTGCGAAGCGTGTCGTCGTCGATGGTTTGGAGCGAGAGCGTGCCGAACGACCAGATGTCGGCGTCGATCATCCGGCGAATGATCGACGCCAGATGTTTGGTGGTGTTCTTGGCGAACGACACACCGAAGGCCTTTGGGTAGGTGGTGGTGGTGCGGAGAAACGCGACGTGCTCGGCGATCTCGACGTCGCGTTCGAACATGCCGAAGTTCGAATCGGCGAGGCCAACCGACATCACCCGGTTCGTCGCACACCAGTCGAGCTCCGCGAGTATTCGGTCCATCGAGAACTTCCGCATACGGGACAAGGTTGCCGAGCCCCAATCACAGAAGGTGCATCCGTACGGGCAGCCTCGATTGGTCTCCAACGTGACCGAGGGAACGGCGCGTCCGGCAAACGCATCGAACAGCCCCGTAAGAAACGGCGAAGGAATCGTGTCGAGGTCGGCGATGCGATCCCGTGCGCCGGTGCGCACCAGCGTCGGTCCCAAACGCACGGTGAGTCCATCCACCTGAGCGAGAGGGGCGAGGTCGATCGTGGGCGAACCTGATTGAGGGGCAAGTGCCGCGAGCAGGTGGGCGGCGGTGTCTTCGCCCTCGCCATGCACGACGACGTCGATCTCGGGGTGCTCCTGGAGATAGGCGGCCACGTCGGCTTCGTACTTCGGCGTGTCCGGACCACCGCACACGATGATGCTCTCCGGACAAGCGGCCTTGACGGCGCGCACCACGTCGATGCACCGAACATGGCTCCACACGTAGTTCGACACGAAGAAGATGTGGGCTACCTCGGGGAGGTGTTCCATACGCGTGGCATCGAACAACCAATCGAGGTGGAACACAAAACTGTCATTCAACGCCCCGCCTTCGAAGGCCTTGGCGTAGGTGAACATCATCCCGAGCGACAACGGCGGCTGAAGGTTGAACGCCACAGGGATCACACGCGTGCGGGCGTGCCCGATGTCGTGGTCCTTTTGGTCGTCGATCGCCCGGTTGGCGGCGAGATTGAGGTCGATGGCGAAACGAAGTTCTGCCTCCGCACGGAGCTGAAAGGCCAGTTGGGTTTGAAACTCCGAAAGGGTGGCGGAAGGATCGACCTCTGCTCGGTGGATCACGATCCCCGCGTCGAGCAGACGGGCGAGGAGTCGGTCGATGGTGACTTCGCGAACGACGGCTCGACCGAAGACCGCGCGGGCCCGCTGAATCAACTCGGTGCGCCGGGCCGGCCGACGCAACTCTCCGAGCACCATCATTTCGAGAGGCGTGAGCACGGCGCGGACCCGGCCGACGTGATCGAGGGTCTCGAAGCCCCCTTCGCACACCCGGAACAGCATCGGGATCTCTACCGCGAGCCCCCCCGGAAGCGTGGCGACGTGTTCGTGGTCAGCGTCGGTGGCGCCATCGATCGAGACGGCATGGTCTGGTCCCGCCGGGTGCGGTTCTACCTTCGGATTCTGGTTGGGCGGGATCAACACGCCGGTCGATAGCCAGTGATCAATCTGCGATCTACTGGCGTCGGCGATTGCCGAGTCGGCGGCGAACCGTGCGATCAAGTCGTCGATGGAGATCGCTGGCGTGTCGCGGGGAGGAAAGGCGAGGCCGTGTAGCACCGACAACGTGCACAGATCGACCGATTCCGGTGGGGAGAGGTGGAGTTGGTCGAAGGGACAGATGCCCACGCCATCGACCGTGAGCGCCACGGTGAGCGCCCGGCTCGGAGAGGGCAGGGCCTCGATGGCGGGTTCGGCGAAGGGGGAGGAGGAGGGGGTCACGGCGAAGGCGGGTGAAGACGAAACAACGGTTCGGGAGGTGAGTGTTCCGGAGGCGATAACGGGAAACGCGCGGGTGATCCCACTCTGGAGAACAAGGTGGGCCCGGTACAGCCGGACGCGAAACGTCTGGCTTTTGGTGGGCCGTCCGAGGATGAGGTTGGCGCGTGAACGGCGTGATCCTACCCGCGACGCTGCCGGACACCCGGTCCGTTCGGGGCGCCGTTCGGCGGACCACGATCCGCGGACGTCGAGCGAAACGATTCGAGCGAGCGTGCCCGTCGGTTGTTGGGGCCCGCGATGGCAGGCATGGCTTCCACCCCGGCAATCGGTAGCCTTGCGGTCGACAGCGGGAGCCGAGATGGCCGACCGTCACACGTTCGTTGCACAGCCGTCTCGCGGTCTCCACCGAACTGTCACGTAACGCCCGAAGGGGCAAGGAGGTCAGAAATGCGATGCCGGTAGACGTCACCCAGCTGGTCGCCTTGGCCAAGGAGGGTGATCGGAACGCGTTCGACGAGCTGGTGCGAGTCACCTACGCCGATGCCTACACCCTCGCCTACCGGCTCACCGGCGATGAGGAAGATGCCAGAGATGTCGTTCAGGAGGCCTACTTGCGGGCATATCGAGGGCTCAAACGCTTTCGTGGCGACGCCCAGTTCTCCACGTGGATGTACCGAATCACGGCGAATTGTGCGGCGACGCACCTCGGCAAGCGGCAGAAACACCGCCATGAAGAGCTCAACGACGAACTCGGCATCTACGACGAGCGTCCCACCGCCGATCCCGAAGCCCAGGCGGAGCTCGGCGCGCTACGGGGCCGCCTTCGCGAGGCGCTTGATCAGCTACCGCCCCGGCTACGCGCCGTGGTCGTGTTGCGCGACATCTACGACCTACCCCACGAGTCGATCGCCGCAGAACTCGGCATCTCCGAAAGCGCGGCGAAAGTCCGCCTGCACCGAGCGAGACGAAAGCTTCGTGAGGATCTTTTCCCTCTCTCTTCCGACGAAGAGCAGGCCCATGCGGTCTGACCACCCGATTCCCCACAGTTGGACTCGACGAGGAGCCCTGCGATGAAGACCGAGACCCTGCTTCGCTGCGACGACGTCGCACCCCTCTTGTCCGACGCCGCCGCGAGCGCTGCGGCGTTCGATCCCGCCGTGCAGCGCCATGTCGAACATTGCCTCCGCTGCCAGGCCGAACTGGCGCAGTATCGAAAGCTGTTCCGCGCGTTGCGGGCCATGAGAACCGAGGTGATCGAACCGCTCCCCGGTCTGCTCGGCGACATCCTGCTCACGTTGGAGGAGGCGGGGGAGCGATCGGCGATTCGAAGCATCCTCACCGGCAAGAACGTCGCCTACATCGGGGGAATCGCCGCGGCGGCCACGGCTGCGGGCGTCGGAAGCGCCATCGTGGTTGCCTCCCGCACCCGGCGGCGCCTTCTCGCCAGCTGACCGAACGGCGTCGCGCCGAATTGGGAGCGGAGGCCGTGTCTGCCTACCCTCTCCGAGCGTGTCCGCCGGCCTCGCCGCGCGGACCGTTTGGTAACCTGCCTCGTGCAGTCCACCACCGTGCAGCAATCCCTTCCGAGGGCAGTGGCTCAATTGGTAGAGCTCCGGTCTCCAAAACCGGCGGTTGGGGGTTCGAGTCCCTCCTGCCCTGCACCACACGAGCATTCGCCCGTGTCCGCGTACGGCCCCCGTGGCCTCGCTCACCCGTAGGTGTTTTCGATATGGCCATGAATCGAGAGTCGAAGCGCAAGCTTCAAAAAGAAGGCGAGTCCAGCGCCGACGACGGCGAGCCGGTACGCAAGTCCCGCGCCGCGCCCAGTCCGCCCGGCAAGCCGGTGGAGAAGGTGGCGCCGGTGCTCAGCCGGCAAGGCCTCCGCGAGGTGCGGTCCGAGCTCCGTAAGGTGGCGTGGCCCACACGCCAGGAGACGCTCAACTATTCACTCGTCGTGCTCGTCACCTTGGTGATCGTCACCCTCCTGATCTTCGGCATCGACTGGGTGTTCAGCAAGGCCGTGCTGAAGCTGTTCGAATCCTGATCACCCGCACGTATTCCAGCGCTGCCTGCCCCTCATCACATCGCCCCCACCCACCAAGAGAACCACGTGTCTACCGACCTCACCGATACCAGCCCTGACGACAATCTCGACGTTGCCCTGCCGGAAGATGCCAGCGCCGACCCGATCGCCGACCTCGATGCCGAAACGGCTGACGCTGACGCCCAAGCCGCAGATGGGGAGGAGGCAGCCGTCGACGAACTTCTCGCCGAGGGGGACGTGCATCTCGATCCGGATCCCGATGTCGTCGACCCCCAGGAGTTGGCCGTTCCGGAAGGCGTCGATCCCACCACCGATGTCGACATCGCGACAGACGACTCTCTCGAGGCGGAGATGGAGGTGGATCCCGACGACGCCGGTTCGATCGAGGGCCCGGAAGACGACGACGTCGTGGCCGAGATATCCGCTGACGATGAGGTCATCGACGAGGACACCCTCCTGGCGGAGGGCTTCGACGATACCCCCGCACCGCGCCCGCAGAGCCCGTTCGACCGTCCCGGTCGGTGGTTCGTCGTGCATACGCAGTCGGGCTACGAGAAGAAGGTGAAACAAAACATCGAGGCCCGTATCTCTTCGATGAACATGGAGGAGCGGATCTACGAGGTCCATATCCCCATGGAGGACGTCGTCGAGTTCAAGAACGGCAAAAAGGTCGTCGTGAGCAAGAAGATGTTCCCGGGCTACCTCCTGGTGCGCTGCGAGCTCGACGACGATGCTTGGTTCGTGATTCGGAATACGCCGGGAGTCACCGGCTTTGTGGGCCAAGGCGCCAAGCCACTGCCGTTGCGCCGCAAAGAGGTCGAGAACTTCCTCCAGAATGATGCCGGCGACGAGATCGAAGCCACTCGCAAGGGCAAGCCCCGCCTCGAATATGAGGTTGGTGAGTCGGTTCGGGTGCGGGAAGGGCCGTTCGCCGAGTTCTCCGGCCAGGTTGTGGAGATCAACGAGGACCAGCTGAAGGTCAAGGTGCTGGTGAACATCTTCGGCCGGGAGACCCCCGTCGAGCTCGAGTTCAGCCAGGTGGCCAAGCTCTAGGTTCGAGCGTTCCGTGGCCCGCGGAGCGGTCGCGGCCGGTCGTACCTGTGGGCCGATGGCCGTCGAATTGAGTTCTCGGCCTTCCGCCGACCAGAATCCCTTGTCCGATTTCGGGCGCGCCTGCGTCCGGAACCCATGTGTGAAGAAGTCGAGGCCCGTCGTGGCGAAGAAAAAGGTTTCCGCCGTCGTCAAGATCCAGATCCCCGCGGGGGCGGCCAACCCGGCGCCTCCCGTTGGTACCGCGCTTGGCCCGCATGGCGTGGCCATCATGGATTTCTGCAAGGCCTACAACGCGGCCACCGAGGCCCAGAAGGGCACGATCATCCCGGTCGAGATCACGATCTTCGAGGATCGCACCTTCAGCTTCGTGCTGAAGACCCCACCCACGCCCGTGCTGCTCCGGGAAGCGGTGAAGATCGACAAGGGCTCGCCCACGAGCGGTCGCACCGAGGTGGCCACCATCACCGATGCCCAGATCGAGTCGGTCGCCAAGATCAAGTACCCCGATCTCAACGCCAACGACCTCGAAGCCGCCAAGAAGCAGGTTGCGGGCACCGCTCGGTCGATGGGCATCGGCGTTTTGTAAACGTTCTTCGGGTGCCGGCCGATTTTTGGCCGCCTGCCCGCCTTCGCACGTTCGGCCGACCTCGACCGGACCGCTGCACCACCGGCCCGATCTTCGGGCCCCGATCCTGAGGGAGCCACGATGGCGCAAGGCAAGAAGTATTCCGATGCACTCAAGCGGTTTGATGCCGAGGCATTGCACACCCCACCCGAAGCGATGGCACTCGTGAAGTCGCTGGCGCCCGCCAAGTTCGACGAGTCGGTCGAGGTTGCCGTTCGCCTTGGCGTCGATCCCCGCAAAGCCGATCAGATCGTACGCGGCACCGTGAGCCTTCCTGCTGGTCTGGGCAAGGTAGTGCGGGTAGCGGTGTTCGCGGCGGGCGACGCAGCGACGGAGGCGAAAGCGGCCGGGGCCGACTTCGTGGGCTCCGACGACCTCCTCGCCACCGTCGAAGCAGGCATGCTCGACTTCGACGTGGCGATCGCCACGCCCGACCTCATGCCGAAGGTCGGCAAGCTCGGCCGGGTGCTCGGTCCCCGCGGCTTGATGCCCAACCCCAAGACCGGCACTGTCACCACCGATGTCGGCAAGGCGGTCACCGAGTTCAAGGGCGGCCGCGTGGAGTACCGAACCGATCGCTACGGCAACATTCATGTGCCCGTCGGTAAGGCGTCGTTCGCGCCGGATGATCTCGTCAGCAACTTCAGTGCCCTCATCGAGGAGCTTGAGCGGGCCAAGCCGGCATCCGCCAAGGGCCGGTACATCCGCAAGGTCGTGATCAGCTCCACCATGGGCCCGGGCGTCAAGGTCGACCCGCAGCGTCTTCACGCCGTCGAAGTCTGATCCTCGACCAGCGAATGCGCTCGGCAGATCCATGCCGACCTTCCCCTGATTTTGGCGGGGTGACCCCACCCGGCCTACCGTCTCGTCGCCCATGCGACGGGTGTAATCCCAACCAATAGTCGCTCGCCGAAGAAATCAGGTGTGCGCCCGCCCCTCGGGGAGGTCGTGCTGAAAGGGCTCAGGCCCGCCCGACGAGGCGAACTCCGTAGAGATCACCTGCTCGTTCGTGAGCCGTTGCACCTCCGAGGCGTTCGCACCCTTGCGAGCGCCCGATTCCCAGAGAGGAGGTGCGAATGGATAACCCGAGACCCGAAAAGGTCGCCGTGGTCGACGAGGTGCGAGGCAAGTTCTCTGCTGCGCAAGCAGCACTCCTCACCGAGTACCGCGGGCTCACCGTGACCGACATGCAGACCTTGCGCCGGTCGCTCCGAGAGGCTGGGGGTGAGGTCAAGATCTACAAGAACACCCTCGTCCGCTTTGCGGCCCGCGATCTTGGCTTGGAGATCGACGATCTGCTCACCGGGCCTACTGCGATTGCGTTCGTGGCCGCTGAAGGCGGCGATGCCGTAACCGTGGCGAAGGCCTTGAAGGACTTCGCCAAGGCCAACCCGGCCTTGGTGGTGAAAGGTGGTGTGCTCGGCGACAAGGTGCTCAGCGCCGACGAGGCGAAAGCTCTCGCCGACGTGGAGCCACGCGAGGTGCTCCTCGCCAAGATCGCCGGTGCCATGGCTGCCCCCATGCAGCAGTTCGCCGGACTGTTGCAAGCGGTGCCACGAAACTTTGCCTACGGCCTGTCAGCTCTCATCGAAAAGGGCGGCGCTCCCGGAGCACCCAGTGACCCGGAACCCGCCCCTGTCGACGAAGCGGCACCGGTCGACGAAGCGGCACCTGTCGACGAAGCGGCACCGGTCGACGAAGCAGCACCTGTCGACCAAGCAGCACCGGTCGACGAAGCGGCACCCGCCGATGAAACACCTGTCGACGCCCCAGCAGTCGATGAAGCCCCGGCTTCCGACGTTGTTGCCGACGACACCCCGGAACCATCCGCATCCGCCCCCGAAGCCGCCGTCGAGGCCGCTGAAGAGGCAACCACCGAGGCAGAGGCACCCGCCGCTGCCGAGGCATCCACGAACGAAGAGGCGAAGTCCACCGACGACGCCACCCCATCCACGGAGGAAAGCTGATCATGGCTACCAAGGAAGAGATCCTCGACGCCATCGCCAACATGACGGTGCTCGAGCTGAGTGAACTGCTCAAGGACTTCGAAGAGAAGTTCGGCGTCACCGCTGCGGCTCCGGCCGCCGTGATGATGGCCGGTGGCGGCGGCGGCGCCGTTGCCGAAGAAGTCGAGGAGCAGACCGAGTTCGACGTCATCCTCGAGGCTGCCGGCGACAAGAAGATCCAGGTCATCAAGGAGGTGCGTGCCCTCACGAGCCTCGGTCTCAAGGAAGCCAAGGATCTGGTCGACGGCGCGCCCAAGCCCGTGCTCGAGGAGGTCACCAAGGCCGACGCCGAGAAGGCCAAGGCCCAGATCGAAGACGCCGGCGGGTCCGCCAGCATCAAGTAGTTCTCGATTCGTTCTCGATTCTTGGGTGCGCAAACGTGTGCAATAGCCACGCTTGCGCACCCAAGCTCGTTTTCGGAGTCGGTGGGGGATGGCATGATGGCGACGTGCCACCCGGACCCTCGAAGTTCAAGCCCCACATCAGTGAACCTCCATCGGGCGGTCCCTCGGTCGATCCCCTTTCGCTGCTGCGGCCGAAACGAGCGATCACCGGGATGTCGGCCGTTCTCCTGCCGTTCGACGACTGCCACCGGATCGACTGGATCAGCTTCGATCGTCTGCTCGAGAAGACGGCCGAAAGTGGGTTGCTGCCCGTCGTCAACATGGACACGGGCTATGCCACATTGATCACCGCCACGGATCGGGAGTGGGTGCTCGACCGCTGTCGGGTCGTCTTGGGAGAGGGGAACTTCGCCGCCGGCGCCTTCAGCCGTGATACTCCCAAGGCCGGTTTTGTGGCGGAGGCGTTCGATCAAGCGGGATTTCTCGCTGCCACCGAACTCGTCGTGAGCTACGGCGCCTTGCCGGTGGTGTTCCAGAACTTCGGGCTGACCGGTCTCCCGGAAGCAGAGATCGTGGCCACCTATCAGTCGTTGGCCGGCGTGGCCGACCGCTTTCTCGCGTTCGAGCTGGGCCTGATGTTTGCCGACTTCGGGCGGATCTACTCGCTCGACGTCGTTCGTGCCCTGCTCGACATCCCCCAATGCATCGGCATGAAGCACTCATCGTTCGACCGAGTGTGGGAGTGGCAGCGCTTGGCCCTCCGGAACGAGGTGCGGCCGGACTTCCTCATGCTCACCGGTAACGACCGAGCCATCGACATGGTGATGTATGGCGCCGACTATCTCCTGGGCCTCTCGGCGTTCTTTCCGGATGTGTTTCGGCGCCGGGATCTTGCATGGGAAGCGGGCGACCCCGACTTCTACCGGCTCAACGACGGCCTCCAGGCGTTCGGCTCGTTCACGTTCCGCGATCCCGTCCCGGGCTACCGCGCCAACTGCGCGCAATTCCTCAAGATGCGTGGCTGGATCGACACCGACAATGTCCACCGTCGGGCGGCGGGCCGGCCCACCCACGATGTCGCCGTGCTCCGTCGGTTGGCCGCGCAGATCGACATCGACCTTTGACCGGGCTGTGCTCGTGGTGAGCCCGGTACGCGCTTTTCCCCAGGTCAAGAACCTGCGCACCGCAGCGGAGCTCCGTGCTCGCTTGGCGGTGCTGGGTGTCGACCTGCCGTTCGATGATGCGGTCGTACCCGCCCCTGATGGGCCCCTCGCGCAGTCCCTGTCGGTAGACGGAGTGCCGGTGGGCAACAGGTGCACGGTGTTGCCCATGGAAGGCTGGGACGGCACCGCCGATGGCCGGCCCACGGATCTGGTGGAGCGGCGGTGGCAGCGGTTCGGAGTCAGCGGGGCGAAGCTCGTGTGGGGTGGTGAGGCCGTTGCCGTGCGTGCCGATGGGCGGGCCAACCCGCACCAGTTGCTCCTGGCCGACGATTCCTTCGTGCCCGGCCTCGCCCTGCTCCGCCAAACGCTCCTGAGCCACCACGAGCAGGCCCACGGCCGGACCGACGATCTCCTCGTAGGTCTGCAGCTCACCCACTCGGGACGGTTCGCTCGGCCCACCGGTGAGCCCAAGCCGGTAGTGCCCGGCACCCATCCTGTCCTCGACTGCCGCTTGGCCCCGGAACGCGCCCCGCTGGTGCTCGGCCCCGCCGATCTCGACGAGTTGGCGGAGCAGTTCGTCGCCGCCGCCGTACGAGCGGCGGCGGCAGGCTTTCGTTTCGTCGACGTGAAGAGTTGCCACGGCTACCTCGGCCATGAACTGCTCACCCGCTGCGGTGCCGACGGCGAGCGCCTTCCGTTCTCGGAACGGGTGGCGTTCCTCGGTGCGGTGCTCGACGGGATCCGGCACGCCGCCCCGTCCCTTTTGCTGGGTGTGCGCTTGAGCGTGTTCGACCTCCTGCCGTGGCGAGCAGGCGCAGACCACGTGGGCGAGGCAGAACCGTGGCAACCCGACGTGCCGTACCCATATGCCTTCGGCGGCGACGGCACCGGCCATGGCACTGATCTCACGGAGGCCGTGGAACTGACTCGATGGTTGCACGGCCGGGGGGTGTCGATGCTGTGCATCACGGCCGGCAGTCCGTACTACAACCCCCACATTCAACGGCCGGCCTATTTCCCGCCGAGCGACGGTTACCTCCCACCGGAGGATCCCCTCGTCGGGGTGGCCCGGCTGCTCGCGGCCTCGGCCACGATCAAGGCCGCGGTCCCCGACATGGTGGTGATCGGTTCGGGCTACTCGTACTTGCAGGATTGGTGGGCCCACGCAGGTCAGGCCGCAGTTCGGCTCGGCCACACCGATTCGGTGGGCCTCGGTCGGATGATGCTGAGCTACCCCGGTGCTCCGGCGGATGCCTTGGCCGGACGTCCGATGGACCGTCGGCTGGTCTGCCGTACCTTTTCCGACTGCACCACCGCGCCCCGGCACGGCATCGTGTCGGGATGTTTCCCCCTCGACGATTTCTACAAGGCCATGCCCGAACGGGCGGGGCTCGCCGACGTGAAGGCCCAGATTCGGCGTCGCCGGGCCGGGGTCGGCTGACATGTGCCGCGCCGTGGTTGTGGCGCATGACGTGGTCAAACCGCGGTCCCGCTATGCCGACAACGGCAGAGTCCCCCCGGTGAGGTCCGTCGCCCCGGTCCTCATCGTTGCTCCACAGATCCGGCCGTCCTTCGGATCCGCCCGCCGTCAGGAGGCCACCGTGCAGTCCGTGAGTGCCCCATGCCGCCAGCCCCGCCAGCCCGGTAGTCCCGGCTCGTCCGGCCGACCCCGCCGATGAGCGCCAGGACCATGAGCGCCACGCCGACTCCACTGCGGCGAACCGGCGCGCCGTGGAAGGTGGGCGTGGTCGGTCTGGGCATCGGCGGTGCCCACATCGACGGGTTCCAAAGGCTGCCTGAGGCGTTCGAGGTGGTGGTAGCCGCCGATCTCGACCCCGAACGTGTGCGTTTCGTCACCGAGTGGATCGGGTGCGACGGGGCGAACTCGTTCGAGGCGGTGTGCGCCCGCGGCGACGTCGACATCGTTGCGCTGGCCACGCCTCCTCATCTCCACCTCGACCAGATCCAGGAGGTGCTCCGAGCGGGCAAACACGTGATCTGCGAGAAGCCGCTGGTCGGTTCGCTGGCCGACGTCGACACCCTGCTCGCAGCGGAGGAGGCGTCGGAGTGTTGGGTGATGCCCATCTTCCAGTACCGCTATGGCCGGGGCCTCCAGAAGCTGCGATGGCTGGTGGAGCGCGGCGTCGCCGGGCGGTGTCACACCGTGAACGTCGAGGTGAGCTGGCGGCGGCGCGCCGACTACTACGCGGTGCCCTGGCGCGGTCGGCTCCCTACCGAACTCGGCGGCGTGTTGCTGAGCCACGCCCTGCACTCGCTCGACATGGTCACCTACACCCTCGGTCCGGCCGCTCGGGTGTTCGCCCGCACGTCCACCCGAGTGAACGACATCGAGACGGAAGACTGCGCATCACTCTCGATCGAGCTGGTGTCGGGAACCTACGTCACGCTTTCGGCCACCCTCGGTTCGCCCGAGGAGATCACGCGGCATCGGTTCGCCTTTGAGCATCTCTCGGCCGAGAGCAACACCGATCCCTACGAGAACCACCGCGAGCCCTGGACCTTCGTGCCCGACTCCGAAGACGATGGGCTGGCCATCGAACGGGCCCTGGCCGAGTTCGTGCCGGAGGCCGAGCTCTACAAAGGTCAGTTCGCCCGCTTGGCGTCCGCCATCGCCACCGGGGCGCCACCGCCGGTCACGCTGGCCGATGCCCGGGCCTCGTTGGAGCTCGTCACCGGCGCGTACTGGTCGGCTCGCCACGGGGTCGACGTCGCCTTGCCACTTCCCGCCGACCATGCGTTCCACGGCGGTTGGCGATGAGCGCGCAGGGCGTGCAGCCGGATCCGCTGACAGGGCCGGTGGAGATCCGCACCACCGACACGGCGATCTCGATCGATGGTTCCGTCACCTACGAGTGGGCGGCTCGCCGCCGCCCCTTCGTCCACCCGCTCACCACGCCTGCCGGGCACGTGCTCACCCGCGACGCCCCGGACGATCATCCGTGGCATCACGGCCTGTGGTTCACCATCAAGTTCGTGAACGGCGAGAACTTCTGGGAGGAGTACGACACCTACGGCGTGCTGCGCCACCGCGAGCCACCCCTCACCATCGAGACCGAACCGGGCCGGGTGATGATCGCCGGCGAGCTCGAATGGATCCGACCGGATCGGGAAACGGTGGTGATCAACGAGGTGCGCAGCATGCAGTACCGCCGCCTCTCGGCCGATGCCTACGCCCTTTTCTTCGCCACCGCGTTGTCGCCCAACGTCGACGTGGTCCTCGATCGCACGCCGTTCACCACCTGGGGAGGATACGGCGGGCTGGCGTTTCGGGGCCGAGGCGACTGGCACGACACCCGTCTCTTGCTCGACGACGGCGTTGGCCGCGACCGCGTCCTCGGCGACCGCTCGACGTGGCTGGCGCTCGATGGTCTGGTGGGGGAGCACGACGCTCCGGCCGGCATCGTGATCGGGTCGTCCGGGCGCAACCCCGGCTACCCCGAGAGCTGGTACGCCAGCACCCGGGCCGACACCTACGGCGACGAGGGCTGGTCGAACTTCGTCAACGCCGCCTTCCTCTGGGACAGCCCGATCGAGGTGGCGGCGGGTGAGCGCTTCCGTCTGGAGTATCCCGTGATCGTGCACGACGGCATCTGGGGGCCCGAGCGGATCGAGGCGGCGATCCTGGCGCTCCGCACCGACACCCATCTCGACGACGCCGAGCACCCCGCATGACAGCGCCCCATCTTCCCGGCGGGATAGGCATCTCACATCTGCGCGTCTACGACACACCCGCCATCGACGGCGTGCGGGGCGGTACCCCGCACGTGCACACCTGTTGCACGGAGGCCTACTACGTGATCAAGGGCGTCGGGGCGGTGCACACGCTGAGCATGGCGGGTGGTGTGCAGATAACGGGCCTCGAACCGGGTGCCCTCGTGTGGTTCCCGCCGGGCACGATTCATCGGTTGGCCAATCAGAGCGGCGACCTGGAGATCCTCGTGCTGATGGCCAACGACGGCCTACCCGAAGCCGGCGACATGGTCCTCACCTTCCCTGACGACATCCTGGGTGATCCCGACCGCTACTGGGGTGAGGCGCTCCTTTCCGATGCTGAAGCCGTGAGTACCGGTAGTGGCAGGGAAGCTCGCATCAGGCGAGATCTGGCCGTTACCGGTTTCCTCGACCTCCGGGCTGCCTGGCTCGATGGCGATCGCACACCGCTTGCGGCGTTCTTCCATCGTGTGGTTGCGTTGCTCGGCCCGCGAGCCGCATCGTGGCAGGCGATGCTCGACGACGGCCCACTCGCAGCCGCGGCCCGCACGCAGGAACAGCTCGACGCGCTCACCAACGGCGCGATCTTCGGGCTGCTCGACGGTGGCACCCATCGCATGCATCCCCCCACCGGCCCCCGCCGGATGGGCTGCTGCGGAACCCTCGGCACCTACGTGCTGCCGGCATGATGCCCCTGGCTGAGCAGACGTTGGCCTGGACCGACCAGTGGTTCGACTCCGAGGTGTCGTTGCTCCGCAACCCGCCCGGCTCGTTCCTCTCACAAGGTGTGGCCGATGGCGCCGTGCACCTGTTGCCGCAGTCGGCGTGGTACGCCTTCGGGCTGTTCGAACGATCGGACCCGGGCGACACCGACCGCGCCAACGCAGTTCTGGCGGCGGTGCTCGCCCACCAGTACGACCGGCCGGGCACGGTGTGGCACGGCACGTTCAGCCGATTCGCGGAGACGCCGGAGCCCGACCAGGCACAAGGGCGGGCACGGGAGTGGACCGACTACGACCCCAACTGGCGCCAGTTCATTGGCACCACGCTGCTGCTCCTGCTGCGCCACCACGAAGGCGCGGTCGCCGACGTCACCGCGGTGGAGCGGGCACTGAGGCTCGCCGCGGTGGGGGAGCCGGCGGACCGGGTGACTGCGGCTTACACCAACATCGCCCTCATGAAAGCGCTCGTGCTGGTTGAGGCGGGGGGCCGCCTCGGCGAGCCCGGTTGGGTCCACGACGGTCACGAGCTGGCGGCGGCTGTCGTCACCCGGTTCCACGACCACCACGACGCCTTTGACGAGTTCAACTCACCCACCTACTACGGCATCGACCTGTTCGGTCTGGCGTTGTGGCGCACCTGCCCAGTGAGTGAGGTGCTTCGTCGCGACGGCGCCGCGCTCGAGGCGGCGTTGTGGGCCGACGTGGCCCGGTTCTGGCACGCCGGGCTGCGCAACCTTGCCGGCCCCATGAGCCGCACCTATGGCGCCGACATGGGCCGCTACGTGGCGGCGGTGTCGTTGTGGATCGCCGAGGGGGTCGGGATCGAGCACGCGCCGCTGCCGCCCTTCACCCCGCCCGACGTTGCCGCCACCCCCATCGACCACGGCCACGACCTGGTGCTGGCGCCGCTGGTGGCCCGTCTCGGTGCCGTCATCCCCGACCACGTGGTCGAGATGTTGCGTCGTACCGAGGGCCCGGCGGTGGGGGAGCGCTTCGAGCGGTTGATCGGTCGGCGAGGTGGAAGCCACGAGCGTGTGGCGGCGGCCTGGTTCGGCCCGGGCGTGGCGGTGGGCGCCGAGCGCCAGAGCGCCGGGTGGCACGCTGTCCACCAATACCGCCCGGTGCTCGTGCAATGGTCGGTGCCGACCCCTCCGTCGTCATTTCCGGTCCCGTCAGGCCCGACGACGTCCCCACCGCACCCGCCGGCGTTGCCACCGATCGTCGCCGCCCCGGCCAGTGTCGGCGGCCTGTGGCTCACCGTGCCGTTGCCCACGTCGGCCGAAGTAGATGCTTCCGGGGTGCTTTCGGTGTCATTGGCGCCGCCCTTGAGCAGGAGCGCGACGGACACCACGGAACCCGCGAACCCCCCCGCCTGGCCCGATGCCTACCTCGTGATCGACATCGCAAACGGCGAGCCCACGGTGGTCGACGATCATCTGCACCTGCCCGGGCTCACGGTCACCATCGGCCCCGCTGCCGCCGTCGGCCTCGCCGCCCCGGTCCCGCTGGCCCCCTTGTGGCTGGTCCCGCTCGTGTTTTGTGGCCCAACCGAAACCCCCCACACCCTCGTCCTCCGCCCGGTGGTCGCCGGTTCGTGACGTCCCGGCGCCCACGCGGAACCGAGTTGTAACCAATTCGCAACATCGTCATTGCTTGACCTTCGGGTGAGATGGGCTTACGGTCTTCCCAATTCACTGGCGTGCCAGCCCCGCTGGCCCCACCCAAAAATCGGCGCCCGAATCCCGGGTTGCCTCGCCACGCGTTACCGCATAGGCTCCCCCGTTGCCGTGCGTTCGTGTGTCCCCTCCCGACGAAGTTCCCCGTCGGTTCGGCGCGCCCTCGTGCAGCCAGTCCGCACAAGCTCCACCCCGACCAAGGAGTGACGTTGGCACCTCGCCCAACTCTTCGCGATCGCTATTCGTTTGCCAACCTCGAGGAGGTTCTCGAACTCCCCGACATGATCGCGGTTCAGCGCGAATCCTTCCAGTGGTTCCTGCAGGAGGGGCTCGCGGAGACGTTCCGCGACATCTCCCCCATCAAGGACTTCACCGAGACCCTTCAGCTCGAGCTGGAGTTCGATCCCGACGACGAGGACCTGCGCCCGCCACCGAAGTTCACGGTGGAGGAGTGCAAAGAGAAGGACATGACCTACTCCGCACCGATCTTCGTGCGGGCCCGGTTCATGAACGCCACCACCGGTGAGATCAAGGAGCAGACCGTCTTCATGGGCGACTTCCCCATGATGACCGAGAAGGGCACCTTCATCATCAACGGCACCGAGCGCGTCGTGGTGAGCCAGCTCGTTCGGAGCCCGGGCGTGATCTTCCAGCCGGGTGAGCGCTACCGCCTCCGCAACCTCACCAAACATCAGCTCGTCACGGGCACCATCCATCCCTATCGCGGGGAGTGGATGGAGTTCGACGTGGAGCAAAAGCCTGGCAAGGACGTCACCGCTGGCTGCCGGGTCGCACGCAAACGCCGCCTCAGCATCTTCACCCTGATACGTGCGCTGGGTTACGACGAGGAGAACTACCCCGGCCTCATCGACAAGATCGTCCGCCACTTCGATTTCCTCGAAGGACAGTGGGAAAAGGACCGGGAACTGGCCACCACCCAGGACGAGTCGCTGCTGGAGATCTACAAACGTGCCCGTCCCGGCGAGCCACCGTCGATCGAGTCCGCCCGCAACTACTTCCGTAGCGCGTTCTTCGAGCCCCGTCGCTACGACCTCAGCCGCGTGGGTCGCTACAAGCTCAACCGGAAGATCGGCCCAGAGCTCCAGCGTCTGCAGGAGCTGTTCGGTATCACCCTCGATCTTCCCGAGGCTGATCAGCCAGTGCTCAGCCCGTCGGAGGTGCTCGCCTCCGTCACCTACATGCTGCATCTCGTTCAGCAGGTTCCGGGCTACCGACTCGACGATCAGGACCACTTCGCCAACCGCCGAATTCGCAGCGTCGGCGAGCTGATCCAGAACCAGGTCCGCATCGGTCTGTCGCGGATGGAGCGGGTGGTGCGTGAGCGCATGACCACGCAGGACGTCGAGGCGATCACCCCGCAGACGCTCATCAACATCCGGCCCGTGGTTGCCGCAATCAAAGAGTTCTTCGGCACCAGCCAGCTCTCGCAGTTCATGGACCAGGTCAACCCCCTGTCCGGCCTGACCCACCGCCGTCGGCTTTCGGCGCTCGGCCCGGGTGGTCTGTCCCGTGAACGAGCGGGCTTCGAAGTCCGCGACGTGCATTTCTCCCACTACGGCCGCATGTGTCCGATCGAAACGCCGGAAGGCCCGAACATCGGTCTGATCGGTGCCCTTGCCTGTTTCGCCAAGGTCAACGAGTTCGGGTTCATCCAATCGCCCTACCGCAAAGTGATCAAGGGCAAGGTCACGAACGAGATCGTGTCGCTCACTGCGGATGAGGAAGAGGAGTTCGTGGTCGCCCAGGCCAACGCGCCCCTCGACGCCAACGGCAAGTTCAAGGAAGACCGCGTGCTCGTACGCCGGTCGCCCCAGGCCGCCACGCTCAAGGAGCTCAAGCTCCAACTCGAGCGGGACGTCTTCTTCGGCGCCACCACGGAGATCTCGTACGTCTCCGCCGACGAGGTCGACCTGATCGACATCTCCCCGAAGCAGATCGTGTCCGTCGCTACCGCGCTGATCCCCTTCCTGGAGCACGACGACGCCAACCGGGCCCTCATGGGCGCCAACATGCAGCGCCAGGCCGTGCCGTTGCTGCGGGCCGAAGCGCCCTACATCGGAACCGGCATCGAGGTCCGTGCGGCTCGCGACGCGGCCGACATGATCCTCGCCCTCGACGACGGCCACGTGGTCGAGGTCGACGGCACGCACATCGAAGTGGAGTACAAGAAGCTCGGCCGGCGGGTGTATCGCCTGTTGAAGTTCGAGCGCTCCAACCAGGACACCTGCATGAACCAGAAGGCTCGGGTGCAGGAGGGCGACCGCATCAAGAAGGGCGAGATCCTCGCCGACGGGCCGTCCACCGACAACGGCGAGTTGGCGCTCGGCAAGAACCTGGTCGTGGCCCTGATGCCGTGGGAGGGCTACAACTTCGAGGACGCCATCATCCTCTCCGAGCGTCTCGTGCGAGACGATGTGCTCACCTCGATCCACATCCACGAGCACGAGATCGACGCCCGCGACACCAAACTCGGTCCGGAGGAGATCACCCGCGACATCCCGAACCTGAGCGAGGAGATCCTCGCTGATCTCGATGAGCGCGGCATCATTCGTGTCGGTGCCGAGGTGGGCCCGGGCGACGTGCTCGTGGGCAAGGTCACCCCCAAGGGCGAGACCGAGCTCACACCGGAGGAACGGTTGCTCCGAGCGATCTTCGGTGAAAAGGCGCGTGAGGTTCGCGACACCTCGTTGAAGGTCCCCCACGGCGAGACCGGCAAGGTCATCGACGTCAAGGTGTTCAGCCGTGATGAAAGCCACGAGCTTCCCCCGGGTGTCAACCAGCTCGTGCGGGTGTACGTGGCCCAGAAGCGCAAGATCTCCGTGGGCGACAAGCTCGCCGGCCGCCATGGCAACAAGGGCGTGGTGTCCAAGATCCTTCCGCTGCAGGACATGCCCTTCATGGCCGACGGCACCCCGGTCGACATCGTGCTCAACCCGCTTGGTGTTCCGAGCCGCATGAACATCGGTCAGGTTCTCGAAGCGCACCTCGGGTACGCCGCTCGCTGGGGCTGGACCATCAACGGCGAGCGCACCGGCGACGAGCCCATCCGCAACACCATCGCCAAAACCCGCCCCGTCACCACGGCCGCGCAGCTCATCGCCACGCCCGTGTTCGATGGTGCCCATTGGGATGAGGTGGACCAAGCGGGCAAGCACCCCACGATCCAGAACATCCTGCGCAACTTGAACCCGGAGTCCACCGACCCGCGCTACGGCAACGGCGGTCGGCTCATCCAGGAGAACGGCAAGACCCAGCTCTACAACGGTCGCACCGGCGAGCCCTACGACAACCCCGTCACCGTGGGCGTCATGTACATCCTGAAGCTTGCGCATCTCGTCGACGACAAGATCCACGCTCGCTCCACCGGTCCCTACTCGATGATCACCCAGCAGCCCCTCGGCGGTAAGGCCCAGTTCGGTGGCCAGCGCTTCGGCGAGATGGAGGTGTGGGCTCTCGAGGCCTATGGCTCCGCCTACTGCCTGCAGGAACTGCTCACGATCAAGTCCGACGACGTGCTCGGTCGCGTCAAGGTCTACGAGGCCATCGTGAAGGGCGAGAACATCCCCGAGCCCGGCATCCCGGAGAGCTTCAAGGTGCTCATCAAGGAGATGCAGGCGCTCTGCCTCAACGTCGAGGTCATCTCGATCACCGGCGACGAGATCGAGATGCGTGAGCTCGACGAAGACGTCTTCCGCACGGTGGAAGAGCTCGGCATCGACATCTCCCGCAACGAACGCGGCTCCGACGACGACGACGACCGTCGCGCCGCTGGTCGGCACTAGGTCGTCCGCCGGCCCGCAACGGGGCGGCACCGACTCACCACTGCTCGCGCATCATTCGCGCCCGGCAGTACGCACACGAACATCCCCAGGCACACACAAGACGAGAACGAGAAATCACCATGGCGATCCTCGACGTGAACAACTTCGATCAGCTCCGCATCGGGCTGGCCACCGCGGACTACATCCGCATGTGGTCCAACGGTGAGGTGAAGAAGCCCGAGACGATCAACTACCGCACGCTCAAGCCCGAGAAGGACGGCTTGTTCTGCGAGAAGATCTTCGGGCCCACCAAGGACTGGGAGTGCTACTGCGGCAAGTACAAGCGGGTGCGCTTCAAGGGCATCATCTGCGAGCGCTGCGGCGTCGAGGTCACGCGCTCCAAGGTTCGACGCGAACGCATGGGCCACATCGAGCTGGCCGCACCCGTCGTGCACATCTGGTACCTACGCGGCACCCGCTCGTGGCTTGCCTATCTCCTCATGGGAACCACGCCCCGCGAGGAGCTCAAGGCCAAGCAGCTCGAAAAGGTCATCTACTTCGCCGCCAACCTCGTCACCTGGGTCGACGAGGAACGTCGCCACGCCGACCTCCCCACCCTCGAAGCCGAGTATCTCGGTGAGAAGGATGCCATCGCCAAGGACATGGAGCTCGAACTCGCTCGGCGCCACGAAGAGCTCGAGAAAGAGGTCGAAGGACTCGAAGGCGAAGGTGCCAAGGAGTCTGAGGTCAAGGCCCGCCAACGTTCCGCCGAGAAGGACCTCGCCTACACCCGGGAGCGCTTCGAAGAGGAGCTCGAAACCCTCGAACGGGCGTGGGAGGAGTTCCGAGATCTCTTCGCCCGCAAGATCATCGAGGACGAAACCCTGTGGCGTGAGCTCGTCGACCGCTGGGGCGACTACTTCGAAGGCGGCATGGGTGCCGACGCCATCAAACAACTCATCGATCGCATCGATCTCGACGAGGAAGAGGTAAAGCTCCGCATCGCCCTCGACCCGCCGGAAGGCATGCGGCCTCTCGCCGCCGCCCGCAAGCAGAAGGCCATCAAACGCCTCAAGATCGTGAGCGACTTCAACCGCCGCGACGATCATGGCAAACGGGTCAACGACCCGCGCGCCATGATCCTCGACGTGGTGCCGGTGATCCCGCCGGAACTGCGTCCGATGGTGCAGCTCGATGGTGGCCGTTTCGCCACCTCCGACCTCAACGATCTCTATCGCCGGGTCATCAATCGCAACAACCGCCTCAAGCGACTCCTCGACCTCGGGGCCCCCGAGATCATCGTCAACAACGAGAAGCGCATGCTCCAGGAGGCCGTCGACGCGCTGTTCGACAACGGTCGTCGTGGCCGACCGGTCACCGGTCCGGGCAACCGTCCCCTCAAGTCCTTGTCCGACATGCTCAAGGGCAAGCAGGGCCGGTTCCGCCAGAACCTGCTCGGCAAGCGCGTCGACTACTCCGGCCGTTCCGTCATCGTGGTCGGACCCACCCTCAAGCTGCATCAGTGCGGCTTGCCCAAGCTCATGGCCCTCGAGCTCTTCAAGCCGTTCGTCATGAAGAAGCTCGTCGACCAGGAACTGGCGCAGAACATCAAGAGCGCCAAGCGCATGGTGGAACGCCGCCGCCCGCAGGTGTGGGACGTGCTCGAAGAGGTCATCAAGGAGCATCCCGTGCTCCTCAACCGTGCCCCGACCCTGCATCGCCTCGGCATCCAGGCCTTCGAACCCGTGCTCGTGGAAGGCAAGGCCATCCAGATCCACCCGCTGGTGTGTCACGCGTTCAACGCCGACTTCGACGGCGACCAGATGGCCGTGCATCTCCCGCTGAGCGCCGAGGCTCAGGCCGAGAGCCGGATCCTCATGCTGTCGGCCAACAACATGCTTTCGCCCGCCGACGGCCGTGCCCTCGTCACGCCCACCCAGGACATGGTGATCGGTGCCTACTACCTCACGGAAGAGATCCCCGACGGCAAGGGTGCTGGTCAGGTGTTCCGTGAGCTGCACCACCTCGAACGGGCCTACGAATCCGGCAATCTCAGTCTCCATGCGCTCATCGAGTTCCGCACCCCGAGCCTGATCGCCACCCCCGCCAACGGGGTGGCCGCCACGTACACCCCGACCACCGCTGGTCGCGTGTTCTTCAACCAGACCCTGCCCGAGGGCTTCGAGTTCATCAACCGTCGGGTCGACAAGCGAGTCATGGGCGACATCGTCGACGTGCTGGCTCGTGAACATGACAAGGCCGACGCCGCAGGCAGCCTCGACGCCATCAAGAACCTGTGCTTCCGATTCGCCGCCAAGTCCGGCATCACCATCTCGGTCGACGACGTCAAGACGCCGTCCACCAAGAAGGAGATCCTCGACCGGCACGAGAAAGAAGCGGAGAAGGTCGAGAACCAGTTCCGCCGAGGCATCATCACCGACGGTGAGCGACGCCAGAAAGAGGTGGAGATCTGGACCAACGCCACCGAAGAGGTGAAGGCCGACATGGAGTTGGCGCTCAAGGCCGAGAAGTTCAACCCCATCGAGATGATGGTGGGCTCCGGTGCTCGCGGAAACATGATGCAGGTGCGTCAGATCGCCGGTATGCGTGGCCTCGTGGCCAACCCTCGAGGCGACATGATTCCTCGCCCGATCAAGGCCAACTTCCGTGAGGGGTTGGCGATGCTCGAGTACTTCATCGCCACGCCCGGTGCACGAAAGGGGCTCGTCGACACCGCTCTCCGTACCGCGGACTCCGGCTACCTCACCCGTCGCCTCGTCGACGTGAGCCAAGAGGTCATCATCAACAACGAAGATCCCTTTGCACACGGAAACCCCCGATCGGTGTGGATCGAAGACGTCAACCCCGACAAGCCGGGCAAACGCGCCAACCTCGAGACCCGCCTCTACAGCCGCACGTTGGCCGAGGACATCGAGGCCACCGCGCCGCTCAGCGCCTTCGAGGAACGCGACGGCGAGTTCGGCGTGGAGATCTTCCACCTCGACAGCCCGTCGGGCGAGTGGATCGACACCTGGGTGCCTGCCACCGTCTCCGGCGACAACGGCACCGTGCAGTTGGTCAAGGGCGGCATCGTCCGCGCGGTGGAGATGGCGATCCTGCGCGACGATCCCGAGATCTCGAGGGTGCGCTGCCTGTCGCCGCTCACCGACGACTCCGCCCTGGGGATCACCGCCGCTTCCTACGGTCTATCGCTGGCCACCGGTCGCATGATCGAGCCCGGTGAAGCCGTGGGCGTGATCGCTGCACAATCCATTGGTGAGCCCGGTACCCAGCTCACGATGCGTACCTTCCACACCGGTGGAGTCGCGGGCAAGGGTCGAGACATCGCCGGCGGTCTGCCGCGAGTCGTGGAGCTTTTCGAGGCACGGTCTCCGAAGGGCAAGGCCACGCTCGCTCGCTCTACCGGCATCATCCGGATCAGCGACGACGAGAGTCGTGGCAAGGTGGTCACGATCGTGGGTGACGACGGCACCGAGGACGCCTATCTCCTGCCGTTGCAATCCCGACTCGATGTGGTCGAAGGGCAAGAGATTGCTGCCGGCGACGCCATCATCGACGGGCCGATGGATCCCAAGGAACTCCTCGAGATCAAGGGTCCCCGCGAAACCCAGAAGTACCTCGTCGAAGAGGTGCAGGGCGTATACCGCGACCAGGGAGTGCCGATCCACGACAAGCACATCGAGCTCATCGTCCGGCAGATGACCCGACGCATCGCCGTCCAGGAGCAGGGCGAATCCGATTTCCTTCCCGGAGAGCGAATCGACTCCCGGATCTACACCGAAGCCAACCGAGCGCTGCTGGCCGAAGGGAAGAAGCCGGCGGAAGGCCGTCCTGAGATCATGGGTATCACCAAGGCATCGTTGGCCACCGATTCGTGGCTGTCAGCGGCGTCGTTCCAGGAGACCACCCGTGTACTCACCGAGGCGGCCATCGGGAGCCGTTCCGACAACCTGCTGGGGTTGAAGGAGAACATCATCATCGGCAAGCTCATCCCCGCCGGTACCGGCATGCAGACCTATCGCGACATCGTCGTGGAAGCTCCCGACTACCAACCGATGGAGTTCTACTCGTCCTTCGAGGAAGAGCAGGACCTTGCCGAATGGCTCGCCGGGCGCACCGAGAGTTTCACGCCGGAAACGCCGGAGGCCGCACCAGCAGCGGCAGCACCCGCGGCAGCAGCCGCACCACCAGCCGCGCCACCAGCTTCAGCACCAGCACCCGGGGCAGCACCCAGCCCGGTGGCGGTTGCCGAGGTCGTCGACCTTCCCGTCGAAGGCACCTGAAACCAGGCGCAAGGTCGGTGATCACCGGCCCGCGTCATTCTGTTCACCCTCATACACGGTTTGCCCCCGCAAGGCGCGGACCGTTAGCCTCTCTCGCCGGCCTGCGCCCGAATTCTCGTGCCTAGGCCTACGTTCACCGGTTCTGGAAAGGTCTCCGCGTGCCCACCATCGAGCAGCTCGTCCGCAAGGGTCGCAAGCAAAAGCCCAAGAAAGGCAAGACCCCCGCGCTGAAGGGCTCCCCCCAGCGTCGTGGTGTCTGCACCCGCGTCTATACCACCACCCCGAAGAAGCCGAACTCGGCCCTTCGCAAGGTGGCCCGGGTTCGTCTGTCGAGCGGCATCGAGGTCACCGCCTACATCCCCGGCGAGGGCCACAACCTCCAGGAGCACAGCATCGTGCTCGTGCGCGGTGGTCGGGTGAAGGACCTCCCCGGTGTTCGCTACAAGATCATCCGCGGCACCCTCGACACCTCGGGTGTGCGGGACCGCAAGCAGGCTCGTAGCCGCTACGGCGCCAAGAAGGAGAGCTGACATGCCCCGCAAAGGCCCCGCCGCCCGTCGCGAGCTCATGCCCGATCCGATCTACAAGTCGGTGCTCATCACCCAACTCGTCAACAAGGTGCTCGTCGAAGGCAAACGTTCGCTCGCCGAACGCATCGTCTACGAAGCGATGGACATCATCACGGAGAAGACCGGTGCGGAGCCCCTCGCCACCGTCAAGCGGGCGATCGACAACATTCGGCCGCAGCTCGAGGTGAAGAGCCGCCGCGTCGGCGGCGCCACCTACCAGGTGCCCGTCGAGGTGCGTCCCCGCCGGGCCAACACCCTCGCCGTGCGCTGGCTCGTGAGCTTCTCCCGTCATCGCCGGGAGAAGACCATGGCCGAGCGCCTCGCCAACGAACTGCTCGATGCCAGCAACGGTGTCGGCGCGTCGGTGAAACGACGCGAAGACATGCACAAGATGGCCGAATCCAACAAGGCCTTCGCGCACTACCGCTGGTAGTGCCTGTGGTGCCTGCCGCCACGCCCCCGGGCTCGCCTCCGGCGAGGTCCCGTTCCTCTGATCGCACCCCTTTCGCACCACGAGACCTCTAATGGCCCGACACCCACTCGACAGAACCCGCAACATTGGCATCATGGCCCACATCGATGCCGGCAAGACCACCACCACTGAGCGCATCCTTTACTACACGGGGAAGAGCTACAAGATCGGTGAGGTGCACGACGGTGCGGCCACGATGGACTGGATGGTGCAGGAGCAAGAGCGCGGCATCACCATCACCTCCGCGGCAACCACGTGTTTCTGGGCCGATCATCGCATCAACATCATCGACACCCCGGGCCACGTCGACTTCACGGTTGAAGTAGAGCGTTCGCTCCGTGTGCTCGACGGGGCCGTGGCCGTGTTCGACGGCGTGGCCGGCGTGGAACCCCAAACCGAGACAGTCTGGCGTCAAGCCAACAAGTACAACGTTCCTCGCATCTGCTTCATCAACAAGATGGACCGCACCGGCGCCGACTTCTACGGCGGTGTGGATTCGATCAAGGATCGGCTCGACGCCAACGTCGCCATCCTGCAGCTGCCGATCGGTGCTGAAACGGGCTACAAGGGTGTGATCGACCTCGTCACGATGGAAGCCTTGGTGTGGCGCAACGAGGAACTCGGCGCCGAATGGGACGTCGTCGCCATACCCGAGGAGCTCAAAGACGAAGCCGAAACCTACCGGGCAGAGCTGCTCGAAGTTGTCGCCTCCGCCGATGAAGAGCTGATGGAGACCTACCTCGCCGAGGAGCCCATCTCCGTCGATGCGCTGCGCGCAGCCATCCGGCGGGCCACGATCGCCGGTGAGATCGTCCCGGTTCTCAACGGATCTGCTTTCAAGAACAAGGGCGTGCAGCCGATGCTCGACGCCGTTGTCTGGTATCTGCCCTCGCCGCTCGATATCCCGCCGACGAATGCCATGAACCTCAAGGGTGACGAACACCTCCAGCGCAAGCCCGCCGACACGGAGCCGTTTGCGGCCTTGGCATTCAAGATCGCCACCGACCCTCACGTGGGAAAGCTCACCTACTTCCGCGTCTACAGCGGCAAGCTCGACAAGGGCGATCAAGTCCTCAACGCCCGTACGCAGAACAAGGAGCGTCTCGGTCGGCTTCTCGAGATGCATGCCAACGATCGCATCGACATCGATTCCGTCTCCGCCGGCGACATCGCCGCCGGGATCGGCCTCAAGAACACGCGAACGGGCGACACCCTCTGCGACCTGGCTCACCCCTGCGTCCTTGAGGCGCTCGAGTTCCCCGAACCGGTGATCCACGTCGCCGTCGAGCCGAGAACCAAGGCCGACCAGGACAAGATGGGCAAGGCGCTCTTCGCCCTCTCTGAAGAGGATCCCACCTTCCAGGTGCGAACCGACGAAGAAACTGGCCAGACCGTCATCTCGGGCATGGGGGAACTGCACCTCGAGGTTTTGGTGGATCGCATGTTGCGGGAGTTCAAGGTCGACGCCACGGTTGGCAAGCCGCAAGTGGCGTACCGGGAGACGATCACCAGCACCATCGAGAAGTACACCTACACCCACAAGAAGCAAACGGGCGGCTCCGGCCAGTATGCGGAGATCCAGTTCATGCTCGAACCGAGCGGTGCGGGTGGTGGCTATCAGTTCGTCGACAAAGTGACGGGCGGCCGGATCCCCAAGGAATACATCCCCGCGGTGGATGCCGGAATGCGCGAAGCCATGACCGCGGGCGTGCTCGCCGGTTATCCCACCGTGGATGTGCGCGCCACACTCACGGACGGCAAGTACCACGACGTCGATTCCTCAGAGATGGCCTTCAAGATCGCAGGCTCCATCGGCTACAAGGAAGCCGCCCGAAAGGCGAAGCCGGTGTTGCTCGAGCCCATCATGAGCGTCGAAGTCGTGACCCCGGACGACTACATGGGTGATGTCATGGGCGATCTTTCGTCCCGTCGCGGCAAGCTCGGCGGCATGGAGCAGCGTGGCAACAGCCAGGTGATTCGCGCCCATGTTCCGCTGTCGGAAATGTTCGGCTACGCTACGGATCTTCGTTCGAAGACCCAGGGGCGAGCCACCTACACGATGCAGTTCGACTCGTATCAGCAGACCCCCGGCAACGTGCAGGAAGACATCGTCACCCGTGTACGGGGCGATTGATCACCGGCGCCTGCTTTCCCGTTCTTTGTAGTACCAACCGCAGTACCTGTTCGTCACTTTCCGAGATCCAGCAAGTCAACAACATCCTCAGGAGTATTTCCGATGGCCCGTGAGAAGTTTGAGCGTACGAAGCCCCATGCGAATGTGGGAACGATGGGTCATATTGATCATGGGAAGACGACGTTGACGGCGGCGATCACGAAGGTGTTGGCGGATGCGGAT
>Ga0105047_10003475_pt1 | contig 27749 bp, 27 predicted proteins | sample MAT04_FD_78384 | JGI IMG/M metagenome (GOLD analysis project Ga0105047, IMG submission 78384) | Freshwater microbial communities from Lake Fryxell liftoff mats and glacier meltwater in Antarctica - MAT-04 (megahit assembly) | ecosystem: Environmental > Aquatic > Freshwater > Ice > Liftoff... | reverse complement strand
CAAAAACCTGACGTAGAAAAGCAATCCTGTTTTATCAAGCCTTGAATTTTTGTTACTTTTTGTTCAAGCAAAAAGTAAGAGAAAGAATATTTTCAATCCGATATTAACAAAAAGAATCACATTCCTTTAAAATCTTATACATCAAAATTTGTTTCCATCACATCAAAATATTATGCAGCCACAAAAAGATGCTAACAGGTATGTTTACAACTAACTAATCTATGCAAGATCATTCTCTGCAGGTGTTATAAAATGCTCAATACCAGGATAAAACAATTTTGAACTGGCAATATTCTGAGGATACGTAAAGTAATGCATAATCGCCTCAGCACCAAGGGTTCCATCACTCATAAAAAGTTGGACCTGTATCATGGCAATATTACGTTTCATTTCCTGCAACGTGGCACGCAACCTGAAAGGAGCCATATCCATTTTAACTGGTTTTAGCAATTTTACCTCCATTTTTGAGGTAACTCCGGCTGTCTGTAATTTCACAAACACAAACCAACTGGCAATTTCGTCCATCAAAGTGGCCTGTATGCCGCCATGAAGCACTCCAACCCATCCCTGCAGATGATCCTGTGGTTCCCAGTCGCAAACTACTGCCTCGCCTTCGACCCTGAAATTCATGCGAAGACCGAGTTTGTTATCGGGCGAACAACCGAAACAATTGTACCCTTCGAGTTGATAAAACGGATTTTTTATATGGATAGGTTCTGACATGATTTATGACTTAATTTTAAATAAAAATGAGGTTGAAACTACTATCAGACCAAGCTTATAAAAAGCAAAACCGGATATGCAACAACCTCATTTTCTATGCTATGTACCAATACTATTTTAATTGTCCTTTAATGTAAACTAATGTTTTCAAAACTTTACCATTTGCATCCAACTCCTGCCATTTCCCATCTTTTTCACCATTTACAAAGTTGCCCTGAAATTTCAAAACACCCTCTTCGGTATAGTCTTTCCACGCACCGCTTATAACACCGTTTACATAAACGCCTTCCGATTTCACTTTGCCATTTTCGTAATATTCCTTAGTAATACCGTTTTCAACATTATCCTTAAATTCCTGCTCACCCGAAACTACATTACCTGCATAATATGATTTTTGCACACCCTGTAACAATCCTTCCACATAATTGTACTCAGCAATAAGATCACCTTTTATGGTATAATATTTTGACGGGCCATGTTTTACATCGTCTTTATAATCAGACTCTTCCTGAATTTTACCGGCTGAATTCTCGTAATAAACCTTTTTCTTGCCGTTAATTTTACCGTGAACATAGTCGATTAACGAGGCAGGATTGGTTCCATAATAAAACCGCTTTGCTGTACCTTCGAGCAGATTATTTACAAAATAGGATTCGCTCACCAGGTAACCACGCTGATCGATATCAACAGCAATTCCATCGCGCAGTCCTTTGCTGAAATGCTCAATTCTAATAAGTTTCCCATCACCGGCGTAACTTGTCCAGCAACCGTCCTTCTGATCATCAGTATAAGTGCCGCTTAATATACCGGCAGCAGTTTTCTCCTCCCATACGCCTTGCTTTTTTCCCTGGGAATCTGTTAGGTTAGCAGGTGTTTGCGCAAGCACCGAAGAAATAGAAAATACCATTAGCAAGCAAATAAAAAGAATCCTTCTCATGACATTAAGAGTTTTTTGATGAATTTATAATTTTTAGATTTCTGATTTTCTATACTGTTCTGGGAGAACTTAAAACTTAAAACTATTGAAATTACTCTTAAATTCCATGTTTTTAGCTCATTTCAACTTCGGCATATAAGTCGAAAGCATCGGCCCCGGTTATTTTTACGGTGTAAAATTCGCCAATTTTCAGTTTGCTTGTATCTTTAATTAAAACTTCATTATCAACTTCCGGTGAATCAAATTCAGTGCGAGCGACAAAATAGTCTCCTTCTGTTCGGTCAATTAAAACTTTGAATGACTTTCCAATTTTCAAATGGTTCAACTGCTGAGAAATAACCTCTTGTATCTCCATAATTTCGGCAGCACGTTTTTGTTTAACATCAACAGGAACATCATCAACCAGGCCAAAAGCATTGGTATCCTCTTCGTGCGAATAGGTAAAAACGCCTACTCTGTCGAATTTTGTATCACGAACGAATGTTTTGAGTTCTTCAAATTCTTCCTGCGTTTCGCCCGGATAACCGACAATGAAAGCTGTACGAACGGCAGCTTCGGGCAATTGCTGGCGAAAATCAGCCATCAGTTTTGTTGTACCGTTTTTATCAACGCCGCGCCGCATACTTTTCAGAATCCGGTCGCTGATATGCTGCAAAGGAATATCAATATAATTACAAACATCAGGACGCGAGGATATTACATCAAGCAGCGTATCAGGAAAGGTAGTCGGAAATAAATAATGAAGCCTGATCCAGGTAAAAAGTTTAAGATCGGAAAGTACAGTAACCAGTTCGGGTAACATCTGTTTTTCATACAGATCGATACCGTAATAAGTAAGATCCTGTGAGATAAGCAATAATTCTTTAACTCCCTGTGCTGCAAGCTTTTTTGCTTCATCAACAATATCCTCAACCGGTCGCGAAATATGTTTGCCACGAATGCCGGGGATAGCACAGAACGAACAGGTTCGGTCGCAGCCCTCAGCAATTTTGAGGTAAGCATAGTGATTAGGAGTAGTGAGGTAACGTTCGCCTAAAAGCTCCTTGCGGTAAGCGGCACCCATTCGGGTAACGATTTCGGCCATATCGCGGACACCAAAATACTCATCAACTTCAGGAATTTCTTTCTGTAAAGGTTCTTTAAAACGCTCTGACAAACAACCCATTACGTAAACCTGCTTGAGCTTGCCTTCCTTTTTGGCTTCAATAAATCCGAGTATAGTTTCTATTGATTCCTCTTTGGCATCGTTAATAAATCCACAGGTATTTATGATAACGGAATCCTCACGACCTTTTTCACCATCGCGCAAAACACGGATGTTATTCAGTTTCAACTGACCCATCAATACCTCGGAATCAACTGTATTTTTTGCACAGCCTAAAGTTACTACGCGGATGGTATGTCTTGGAAGAGTCATTTGGTGGTATTGGATTTGGGATTTAGGGGGTTGGGAGTTGGCCAATGAAAATTTCGAATGTTGGAATTCGAATGTAGGATTGAGGGAAGAAAGGATTGAACAGATTGAGATCAGCGTTTAATTTTAGTGAATATCGCTCAAAACCCAGAAATTCTCTCGGCTAGGATCCCTAAAACCCTAAACCCCAAACCCTAACCCCTTAAGAAAAGAGTGAATTTACAAATTCTGTCCTGTCAAAAACCTGCAGGTGTTCCATTTTTTCGCCCAGGCCAATAAAACGGACGGGTATTTTAAACTGATCGGAAATTCCGATTACTACCCCGCCTTTTGCTGTACCATCGAGTTTGGTAAGAGCCAGACTGGTAACTTCAGTAACTGCGGTGAACTGTTTTGCCTGCTCAATAGCATTTTGTCCTGTTGAAGCATCGAGCACAAGTAAAACTTCCTGTGGGGCATCAGGCAGAACTTTTTGCATTACTTTTTTTATTTTGCCCAGTTCATTCATCAGGTTCACCTTATTGTGAAGGCGGCCAGCGGTATCTATTATAACTACATCAAAATTTCGGTTAACGGCAGATTTCAGCGTATCGAAAGCAACAGCAGCCGGGTCGGATCCCATATCCTGCCTTACTATCGAAACCCCTGCTCTGTCTGCCCAAATAGCAAGCTGATCAATAGCTGCAGCACGGAAAGTATCGGCAGCACCTAGTAAAACGGTTTTGCCTGCACTTTTAAAATGATAGGCAAGTTTTCCGATTGTGGTAGTTTTACCAACACCGTTAACGCCTACAACCATAATTACATAAGGAGTATCGCGCTTCGGAAAATCAAAACCTACGAATTCTTTAGTATCATTTTCAGTTAGCAAAGCAACTATTTCCTCTTTCAACAAACCGTTTAACTCGCTTGTGCCAAGGTATTTATCGCGTGAAACCCTTTCCTGAATGCGGGAAATAATTTTAAGAGTAGTTTCGACACCAACATCCGAAGTAACCAGGATTTCTTCCAGATCATCGAGCACTTCGTCGTCAACGCGGGATTTTCCTGCAATGGCTTTGGTAAGGCGCGAAAAGACACTGGTTCGTGTTTTCTCCAGGCCTTTATCGAGTACTTCTTTTTTCTCTTTTGTGAAAAACGAAAATAATCCCATATGCTTAGTATTGTTTAAAAAAGTTTGGGTTTGAAGAGTTTCGGGTTACAAGAGTTTGAAGAGTTTGAAGACCTGATTGTTGTATGCCAGTTTTTGGGTTTGAATGCCTGAAATGGTAAAAAGCGAAACATTCCAAAGGTATAAACCAACATTATAAAGTTGTCAAATTGCCTCATTGTGTTATTGGGAAATTATCTAATTGTCACATTGCCGAATCGTCAAATCGTCAAATTGTCAAATTATCAAATTAAACCCGATTTCCCGAAAACTGAAAAAGCTTTTCCCCGAAAGAAAAAGCTTTCCGTATGAAACAGAAATTCGTATTATTTTTTAGCCAGAAAATCTTTGATAAGATCGTTAGCTACGATTGTTTCTTTAAACTGGTATGCACCTGTTTTAGGTGAACGGGCCATACGGATAACTTTTGCATAATCCTTACCTGATGAGGTACGCAGGGTTGCAACAACTTTCTTTGCCATGGTATATTGTTATTTAATTTCGCGGTGAACAGTCACTTTCTTTAATATCTTGTTGTATTTCTTAAGCTCAAGACGCTCAGGAGTATTTTTCTTGTTCTTAACGCTTACGTAGCGTGATGTACCAGGCATTCCGCTGGTTTTATGCTCTGTGCACTCCAGAATTATCTGTACACGTGCTTCTTTACTCTTCTTAGCCATTGGATTAAATCAATTTTATTACAGGGGTGCAAAAGTATAGATATTATCTGAAATAACCAACACGCCTGCTAAATATATTTTTACAAATTTCGAATTAAAGATGTTTATGCTGTTATGAAATATGAAAATTGTTTAAATTTGTATGAAAATTAATCTATTATGAAAAATACTATTTTATCAAGTGTTGTGTTCCTCGCAATCATCACATCTTCAACTTTAGGCGTTTTAGCCCAGGATTACAAGGCGTTGAAAACAGATGCAAGTTATTATTTTTATGATTCAGTTGTAAATGACCTCATTGCAATAAAAATTGATTCAGTTGTAATGAGCGGTAATGATATTTTGTATTTCAATTTCCCGCAAATAAGGCCAACTGATAATTCGTTTTGCCACATTTCGGATGGTGCTTCCTGGTTGGGTGATCCTGTAATAGAAAAACCAGGAGGGATTTTTCTTTTTAAAACAATTAACGCTCAGGATGGAATCCAAACCGATACTTTGGTAATAAAAACGCAATCTATACTAAATGAGGAATGGAAATTTGCTAACTTCCCTTTCAGCGACGATCACATTGATGCCCAGCTTACTGCAATTGGTAATATGACTTTTTTAGGACTCGTAGATTCAGTTAAGATAATTACGCTCACCCGAAAAAATGCAGCGGGAATGGTTGTACCCAACGACATAAATGGGGAAGAAATCCGTCTAAGCAAGAATCATGGCCTTATCAGGCTTCCCAAATTTGACGCATTCAATGATTATATCCGATTTTATGATATTACAGGAAAAACCAATCCTGAAACCGGAAATATAAATCCTGATTTAGGTACCATATTCGATTTTGAGGTTGGCGACGAAATTCATACCCGTTTCTACTCCGATGCTTTTAGTTTCTCGTCATCCACCCAAATATGGAAAATAAAAAGAATAACAGGCAAAATCACTTCGCCTTCAAATGATTGGAAAGTCTATCACTATGATATTTGTTTTCTGAAAACTATTAAAACAGCGCCTGAGTGGCTCCCTCTGAATGAAACAGGCCATCTGTCAGTAAGTGATACTATCTTTCTGAATTCCGATTTTGCAGTTGAATTAGCCAAACAACCTAATCAAACTTTTATGGATCCTTTGTCCAGTTTCATGTTAAGTACATCAGCATTCTTAAAATTTCAGCGACCAGCCAAATACCTGAATTACAACTACCCGTTTTCGGCATCCAGTCCTGAAGACAGTTGCTGGAGCATGGTTATGGTTGATGGAGGCTGCGATCCATACTACATTAAAGGTTTAGGAGGTCCTTATTATGATTGTCCTGGAAATATTTTCTGGTACACCTATATCGACGAAATTGTTTATTACAAAAAAGGTTCCGAAACCTGGGGCACTCCGCTCGATTGCGATTCGCTGCAACATGTTGATACCAAAGAGTATAATAGTAAAGAGGCTATAAATTTCTATCCGAATCCAACAACAGGAACAATTACTGTTGTAATTCCTTACGGGATAGAATTGCCATGCAACATCGAAATAACAGATATCGCAGGCCTAAAATCTGTTTCGTTTCATATAAATCAACCCAAACATTCATTCGACCTGGGCAATCTTCCTGCCGGACTATATACGTATAAACTCACATCCGCAAAAGGAGATACTTTCAGAGGCAAAATCATAAGGCAATAATGTATCTTTGCCTGTATGATATGGGAATCGTACCGCCGTGGTTTTGATGCTTTTCTGAGGCTCGAAAAGTCACTTTCGAAGCATTCGGTCAGCGCGTATCTGCATGATATAGATAAACTTACTTCGTTTCTTGAAGAAAATAATATCGCCGTTCAACCTGCGGAAATCACGCTTACACACCTGCAGGATTTTTTAAAATGGCTCAATCAGACATCGCTCAATGCACGCTCGCAAATGCGTATCATATCGGGAATCAGAGCTTTTTATAAATACCTGCTCCTCGAAAACCTGATCACCGACGACCCAACCCAGTTGATTGATATGCCACAATCGGGCCGAAAACTCCCCATATTTCTTACAATTGCAGAAGTCGAAAACCTTATTGCTGCTATCGACCTTTCGAAACCTGAAGGCGAAAGAAATAAAGCTATTATCGAAACACTATATGGCTGTGGCCTGCGTGTATCGGAACTTGTAAACCTTAAAATCAGTTGTATATATTTTAAAGAAGGCTTTATGCGCATCACCGGGAAAGGTGATAAGGAGCGATTGGTCCCTTTTAGCGGTAAAGCAGAGCAGCAAATAAAACTCTACATGCACGAAATCCGCAGCCATGTAAAGATTAAGAAAGGGAATGAAGATATTCTGTTTTTAAACCGGCGTGGTTCAAAACTCTCGCGTGAAATGATTTTTATGATTATAAAAGAACTGGCACTTATAGCTGGAATAAGGAAAACTATTGGTCCACACACTATGCGACATTCATTTGCCACACACCTGGTTGAGGGTGGAGCGGATTTAAGGGCTGTACAGGAAATGCTTGGACACGCAAGCATTACTACAACTGAAATATATACGCATCTCGACAGGGCTTATTTGAGGCAGAATATTATGGATCATCATCCGCTGTATAAAAAATAAATATACTTTCATTTTAAGTTTGACGATTTTTGACAACCTCAAAAAATCTGAATATTAAGCTCTAAACGTCAATTCTCAGCAGGAATAGAAGCAATAGAATGGTACTTGTTATTGACTTGGTTTGTTTCAAAGATAATTTATTGGATAAATGGTTTTCCGTTACTTTACACAGATGGATTTAGGGTCTGCCGAAAAAATATCAAGTCATAGTATATCAACTTATTAGGCTATGAATTTTTGTATTGGATAAACGGTTTTTAGCGATATACGTCCAATTTTAGTGCCTTTATATTCCGGTGCTCTGCACCTTTAAATCAATCGAACTTATTCTTTCTACAAATATTTCGGTGCTCTGCACCTAAGAAAAAAGGGGCTTATTCAACCTGATCGAGTATTTCTGATATTAATCTTCCTAAACTACTGTCAATTGGATAAAATGATCCAGTAATAATAGTAACTCCCCGAGTTGAATTACCCAAAGGAGTTAAACTTCCTATTCCAAAACTTGATAAAGTAAAATATAATGCTTCCTTTTCCGGCATCCAATTTTGCCACATTGTAGTTCCGAGAAAACCTCCAATATTGATTTTGATTTCCTCTCCCTTTTTCAATTGATGTTTATAAAATGTTCCGGAATTGATAGTTTTCATCTCTTCATTTACTTCAAAAGTGTATGTAGCTTTTCCATTTGGATTATAGTCTCCAACAATGTAGATCACATTTCCAGGATGGTTAGCAAAATTAACTTTTAAAACAGAATCAGTTCCGAAGTATATTTCGATAACAATAGTTATCTCCTTTTTCGATTCATTCCTCTCATATGAAATTAATCTAAACGAGTTGGCACCATAAATTTTTGCTTTATCCTCCAAATTTATGTGTAGTCTTTGAATATTCGCGGTACTTTTTCTGCCAGTGGTTTTAAGAGTAGCGACATACTCAAATGAGTTTATATCTGTAGTAGATTCAATGTATGCAAAGTCTTTTCCTCGCTTTTAAAAATGTTTATCGGATCGGCTAACAAGTTCAACTGGTTGAGAAAAGCATAGTTGGTATGCAAACATTAAAATAAAGGAAATAAATGAAAATTTCATGTTTTTTTTGAAATTTACAAGTCAATTAAAACCCTCACAATTATTCTTTTTGTCATTCCTATATCTTACCTTTTTTAAAGGGCTTGATAAAGACAGCTAATCAGTAGCAACTCCAGCTTACCAACGTCAACTCCTGATCATCGAAATAGAAATCAATCTGAGCATCATCGAACGTAACGCGATGTTCGCCCCATGTTTCGTCGTCTTCATCTATATCAGAATAGCCGTTTTCTTTCATGAGGTCGATAATACTATCCTTGGTTAGGTTAAAAATCTTCGCATTAAATACAACAGTTTCAAGGTTATCTGATTCGATAGTGCTGAGTGTAGGCTCGCCGTTGGAAGCTTCGAAAAAGAAATTCAATCCTTTATCAGGATAATTCCACACTATGCTTTCGACAACGCCATCAACAGCACTTTCAAGTTCTTCTACTTCATCAGGGTCACCCAATAAAACTCTGACTACCTCGGGTGTGCTTCCAAAAAGAGTTTCACCCATTCCTTTTTTAAGTATGATCTGTATGCTCATCATTATACATTTTTATATTTGTACTAATTACATCTTGAATACGGAACTCAGTAATACAAGAACTTGAATTAGGTGGTTAATACTATTTATACGTTGTTTTATTTTAATGGCGAATCCGGTTCTTTTGCAAAAGTGCTATAAATTAATTTATCCAGAAACTTTGGAACAAATTTGCCAAGGAAAACTGTAAGTTTACCCTGTAAAAATGTTAATATAAGTTGTCTATCCCTTTTAATCACAGCCTTATAAATATACTTAGCTACTTTTTGTGCCGACATCATATGGTCTTCATCGCGGGGTGTTCCACCTTGTACGGAACCATCAGCCAATAATGCGGCGCGTCTGATATTAGATGTTGTAAATCCAGGAGCAGCAACCAACACATGTAGTCCGGTTTTGCGGTTTTCGACTCTCACCGTATCCAAAAATCCTCGTACTGCAAATTTTGATGCCGCGTAAGCACTTCTACCGGGCATTCCAATGTATCCTCCTATCGAAATCACACCCACCAGCGATCCCTTTGATTGTAAAAGATGTGGCATCGCAAATTTTGTGCAATAAACGGTACCCCAGTAGTTTGTATCCATTAACCTACGCATTACATCAAGTTGAATATCTGCAAAGAGTGCCCGCATACTTATTCCTGCATTATTGATCAGAATATCGATCTTTCCAAATTTTTCTATGGTTGTTTCGATCAGATTTCTGCAATCATTTTCGAGAGTTACGTCGGTTTTTACTGCCAAAGCATGAAATCCAAGGCTATTTAAATCATCGGCAACATGCTGTAATTCAGATATATTACGGGCTGCAAGAACCACATGTGACCCTTTGCGACCAAACTCATAGGCAAGTGCCTTTCCGATACCCGATGATGCGCCTGTGATTATTACAATCTTGTCTTTCATTCGATAAAAATCATTCAATATTACAGTAATTTTGTTTTAAAAGCAAACTAAAAACTTATTTGCCTTTTTAAATAGTAATTTTGAGGGGCTAAATTCGTACATAAATGTTAACTGACCGACAACTTTTTTTAAATAATCTGGCTCAAACAAGTGATTCGCCTTTGGCACTTGAAATTACACATGCCGAAGGGGTATTTATTTATGATTCGTCTGGTAAAAAATACATTGATCTTATTTCAGGGATTTCGGTGAGCAATACCGGACACAGGCATCCGGCAGTTGTTAAAGCTATTAAAGATCAGGCAGATAAATATTTGCATCTGATGGTTTACGGCGAATATATTCAGTCGCCACAAGTAAAACTGGCAGCCAGCTTAGCAGGATTGTTACCGGAGAAGCTTAACAACTGCTATTTTGTTAATTCGGGAAGTGAAGCCGTTGAAGGAGCCCTAAAACTGGCGAAAAGATATACAGGAAGACGAAAAATTGTAGCTTTCGAAAACGCCTATCACGGCAGTACACATGGAAGTTTAAGTGTGATTGGTGATGTTAGATATCAAATACCTTTCGAACCGCTTTTACCTGAAATCAGTCATTTGAAATTTAATTCAATCGAAGGATTGGCATCCATCACAAACGAAACTGCCTGCGTAATTATCGAACCGGTACAAGGTGAAGCAGGAATAATCGAAGGCGGCACTGAATTTATTATAGCACTGAGAAACCGATGCAGCAAAACCGGCGCATTGCTGATTTTTGATGAAATACAAACAGGCATGGGAAGAACCGGAACAATGTTTGCTTTTGAAAGATACGGAATTATCCCCGACATTCTACTGTTAGCCAAAGGCTTAGGTGGAGGAATGCCGGTTGGCGCATTTATTTCGTCGCGCGAAATCATGCAATCACTCACATTTAACCCTGTTTTAGGGCATATCACCACATTTGGCGGACATCCGGTGAGCTGCGCAGCTGCACTTGCCAATATTGAAGTAATCATCAACGAACAACTGATACAAGGAGTAAAAAGTAAAAGTGATCTTTTCATCGAGCTATTAAGTAAAAATTTGTCTATCAAACAAATACGATCGGTTGGCTTACTGATTGCTTTACAGCTCGATAATTTTACACATGTAAAAAGAGTGATTGATCACTGCATCGTAAATGGTGTGATAATCGACTGGTTTCTGTTCAATGATTCAAGCATACGCATTGCACCTCCACTTAACATTAGTGAACAGGAAATCAGGGAAGCTTGTGATGTGATACTTGAGGCTCTGGAAGCACATTCAGGAAATGATACTATTGAATAACTAAATTTGATCATTTTTATGAAAAATGCAATTTCGGCTTTCCGTTTATCCTTGTTTTTTTTCATTTCTATCAGAAAGCAACATATGGAATTATCCTTGTTAATGCCCCCGATGCAAAATACAACGGAGGTGGTCCGCTCGGGTTGGTCCCCGATTGACATCCAGGCAGATGCGAGCAAGCATGGCTTTTTGTTGATGAAATATTTGCACGGTAAAAACAACTTTAAAACATTCTAGCAGTCAGAATATGAACTATTATAAAACAAAACTGTTTTATCCCGGACAAACTGTAATACTATGATGCGTACTTTTTTACTCTCTATTATATTTGCCGTTTTCTGTTATCCGATTCAGGCGCAGAATGTTGCTATACAGTCGGAATTCGAAAAGCAGGAAGGATTAATGCTTAAATGGAATTACAATGAGGCGCTTGACTCAGTAGTTACCAGGGTTGCTTCCTTAATTTCTGAAGACGATAAAGTATGGATTATTTACAATCCTGACCATGCATTTACCAGTGCTCATATTCTGGCTCAGCTCATAGTACAAGGAGCTAATCCTGATAACATAACTTTTATTGAAGGAGTGGCTGAAAATCCCTGGCTACGCGACTACGGCCCCATAGCAGGCTACTCAGCCGATAATACCGGGAATAACAGGCACTTTGTTGATTCTCAATACGATGCAACTCAATTTCCATTTGCTGATTTTCTGCCTTTGCAATTAGCTTCTGAATTCAACTTCAGCTATGATGCCATGCCCTTATATTTTGAAGGCGGAAATATCCTTCTTGATGGCATTGGCAGAGGATTTACAGGCGATATTGTATTATCAAAAAATCCCGGACTTACTACCAATCAAATTATCCAAACCTTATATTCCAAGCTTAGCCTGAACGAAATTATAATACTTCCTTCGGTGCCTGAATGCGGCGGGGGCGAATGGAGCGAATTAAGCCGTCTGGTGAAATTTATCGATTCCGAAACGGTTCTGGTTTCTCAGTTTCCTGAATACCTCCCTTATTATCAGCAGGTTGAATCTATTAAAGATACACTGCAAAAAATGTATAATGATGTAGGAAAACAGTTCGATGTAATTCGGCTACCGGTTGCACCGGATGAAAACGGTACATATGCCACTACAAATTCAGGCATTATACGATCGTACGCATCAGCTATATTTTTTAATAACAAAATACTAATCCCTTCATACAATCATGCTTTCGACGCAGAAGCACTTGATATTTACAAGCAAGTGTTTCCTGGTTACGAAATTTATCAGATACCCGCTCAGGTGCTGGCAGAAGAACATGGATCACTTTTCAGATTAGCAGTTAATATTCCTCAACCCGAACTTTTCCGCATAAGGCATTCCAAACGCACCGGAATACAGCCTTTCGAAAACGAAATATGGATCAATTCCTTTGTCGAAAGCTGGGCTGCCGTTGACAGCATCCAACTTTTTTACCGTGTACATCCATCTGCAACTTACCATGTTGAAAATACTTATGGATGCTGTGGTGGCAACAGTGGTTTCATGAGCGGATACAGTATAAACGACACCATTTCATATTATGTGCAGGCATATAGCGGCAGCCATACTCAAACACTTCCGATTGCAGCGCCACAAGGAGTGTTCACTTTTTGGTTCGATTTATATACCGGCACTAAGCAAGATACTGAAGATCAGGCATTTTCAGTTTACCCAAATCCAGCCCGCGATTACATCTATTTTAGGGGCATAGAAAGGATAGTTTCCGGCGATACATATCAGATTTATAACTTTAGCGGTTCAAAGGTGGCTGTAGGAAACATACCGGTAACAGGCGGAATAAGACTGCCCGAAAATCTGGTTAATGGTTATTATATAATTAAAATAGTTACTTTTGGTAAAACACATATAAGTAAATTATATTTGCAACGTTAAATGTAGCAAATGCCTGTTGAATTATCCCGACGCAGCAATGATTTCCCTGACCCAGATGAGGCCGATGAATCCGGATTGCTTGCTGTTGGCGGCGATCTGAATATTGAGCGTTTAAAATCAGCTTACTCAAAAGGTATTTTCCCGTGGTACGAGGACGGTATGCCGATACTTTGGTGGTCGCCCGATCCGAGGATGGTACTATTTCCTGAAAAGATAATTGTATCACACAGTCTCAGACAGAGCATCAAAAAAGATCAGTTTATTTTTTCAATTGATAAAGCTTTCGGGAAGGTGATAGCCAATTGTTCGCAAACGCCCCGCAGAGGAGAAGAAGGAACATGGATAACCCGCGAAATGCGAAATGCCTACATTCGTTTACACGAAGCAGGATATGCACATTCAGCTGAAACATGGCTGGATGGAAAACTCGTTGGTGGATTATATGGCGTAGCCTTAGGGAAAGTATTTTTTGGCGAATCCATGTTTCATCACCAAACAAATGCATCCAAAGTAGCATTGTTTTACCTGGTAGAAAATCTATACAAGTGGGGATTTAAAATTATTGATGCCCAGGTTTACACCAATCATCTGGAAAGCCTTGGTGGTGAACTTATTCCAAGAAGGCAATATATGCAGGTGCTTGAAGAAGCACTTGCTATCGAAGATGTAACTGGCTCTTGGGAGGACAGGGTATGATAAACATAAATTGTAATTTATCTTTTAGTTTAAAAAATATATGCCAGGCATCGAGAGCAATAAATTTATGATGGAAGCCATTAAAAAGGCTGAAGAAAATATTGCATCAGGCAAAGGCGGACCTTTTGGGGCTGTGGTTGTGCGCGATGGAAAAATCATTGCTGCTGTTGGTAACCGGGTAACATCAACTAACGATCCTACTGCACACGCCGAAGTTGTTGCCATACGCGAAGCATGCAAAACGCTGGATACTTTCGATTTAAGTGGTTGCGAAATATACGCCAGCTGCGAGCCTTGCCCCATGTGCCTCGGCGCTATAATGTGGGCACGAATTGACAAACTTTATTATGCCGCCGACAGAATAGATGCTTCGAGGGCGGGATTTGATGATGAATTATTTTACTCGGAACTTGCATTACCTATAGAAAAACGAATGCTGAAACCTATGCAATTACTTCAGGAAGAGGCAAATAGTGTATTTGATAAATGGAATGACACAGGCGATAAAACTCTCTACTGAGCAGGGGGACAATCACTCAATACAAATGTGATATTGAGCATTTTTATTAGTTTAATCAATAACATCCAGTTGGCGTGCTTCTTTATTTCATACTCCTGTTCCTATAGTTATAAATGGCGTTGAAAACCATGTACATATCCTTTGCATTATGTCCAAAAACATAGCATTGGCTGACCTTTTGGAAGAATTGAAACGAAACAGCAGCCGTTGGATTAAGACCAAAGGGGTTGATTATAAATATTTTGCCTGGCAGGGTGGATATGGGGAGCTCAGTAAGCCAGAGTAAGGTTGAAGTTGTGAAACGATATATTGAAAACCAAAAAACACATCACAAAACCGAAACATTCAAAGAAGAGTATTTGCGGTTTTTGAAAGAATATGATATCGAGTATAACGATGATTATCTTTGGAACCTAAATTATGTATTGCCAACTAAAATGAATAAAAAAGAACCCAGCTACCGCACGAACTATTCTCACAGAAGGTAATTCATTCGTGTGGGACACTGATATTGATTGAATTCATCGTCTGAACCGAAATTATAAATTCCATAATGCTGAAAGAGGCTTCCCGGTTTGGGCGCGTCTATATTTCAGAATAGTGAGCTATAAGCAAATTATCAGATTTTAATTGAAGGTATTTTAGAAATTTCGCTCCTCGTATAAACAGAAATTATTGAATAATTTCTTACTCATAAATACTCTTAAACCTTGTTAAAAAATAGTTAACAATGTAAACTATTTTAAGAAATTAATTTAGTTTTGCAAAAAAATAATAGCATGTCACCTGATATACATCTGAACGAACAGCCATTAGGCAGGATGCTCTCGTTGCTCGGTAAAAGTTATTTAAGTCTATTGAGGATCAGACTTCAACATCTTGATATTGATCGCTATTATTATGCATTAGTGCTGATTGGCAGACAGGATGGAATCATTACCCAGCAGGAACTTGCCTTGTTGCTTGATTCGGACAAGGTTAGCATTGTCCGTATTATCGATTACCTTTCGGGAAAAGGCTATGTAAAACGTATGCCTAAACCCGATGACCGACGCAAACACAGCCTGCTTTTAACTGAAAAAGGTAAGCGTGCCATACCCGAAATTGAAAAATCTTTTTCTGATTTAAATGAATTTGTACTGAATGGGCTGGAGAAAAAGCAGATCACGGAATTAAACCTAACCATCAGCAAAATAAAACAAAATTTAATCCATAACACTGAGCCAAAATGAGGTTTATCCAACTTTTAACCTTGCCACTTTTACTGGCTGCTGTGCTTTCCTGCAAGAGCAAAGCAAATGACAAAGCCGTTACAAAAGATAAACCACCTGTTATGGTGGACGTTATAATTGCAGAAAATACATCTTTTACATCCGACATTGAGGTTAACGGAGCTGTTCTGTCCGACGAAATGGTTGAGCTTCATCCCGAAACAGGTGGCCGCCTTACTTATCTCAATATTCCCGACGGAGCTTTTGTTACAGCTGGCACCATTTTGGCTAAAATAAATGACGCTGACCTTCAGGCTCAGTTGCAGCAACAGAATGTACAGCTTCAACTGGCTGAAAAAACCGAGCAAAGGTTCAATAAACTACTTGCTGTTAATGGTATCGATCAGGCTTCGTACGATGCGACTATCAGCCAGGTAAATTTATACAACGCAAATATTAATGTTTTAAAAGCACAAATTGATAAAACGGTAATCAAAGCGCCATTTTCGGGTCGCCTGGGATTAAGGCTTGTAAGTGAAGGAGCCTTTGTTACTACATCAACCATTGTTGGCACTTTGCTGAAAACTGACAAAATTAAGATTGATTTTTCGGTACCCGAATCCTATTCAACCCTTGTGAAAACAGGAAATACTGTTTCAATTCAAACCAATTCATCTAAAGATATTTTAACTGCAACCATTACAGCCATTGAACCACAAATAAATACAGCAACCCGAAATCTGAAAGTCCGCGCACGGCTGAATAACGGAAATATAAGTCCGGGTGCTTTCGTAAAAGTGTTACTCAACAGAAAATTCATTGGTATATCAGTTCCAACGAATGCCGTTATTCCTGATGCACTTTCCAATCAGCTTGTACTGGTAAAAGGAGGAAAAGCCGTTTTTAATAATGTGGAAATAGGAGCCCGCAACAGCAATGTAGTTGAAATAAAAAGTGGTATTCAGGTAGGTGATACAGTGGTGGTTAGCGGAGTACTTTATGTAAGACCGAATGGTGATGTAAAAATTAAAACTGTTATTAAGCAATAGCTGCATTACAAACCGGTTTCAGAAGTATAAATATAAACAGGCCGACCAATAAAATACGCTCAAATCCTGCACAACTCTAAAAAATGAATATATCAGAACTATCAATTAAAAGGCCTATTCTGGCAACGGTAATGAACCTGTTACTGATACTTTTTGGAGTTATCGGATTCACGTATCTTGGCGTCAGAGAGTATCCTGCCATTGACCCGCCGGTTATTACAGTAAGCACTCCATATACAGGAGCCAATGCAGATATTATCGAAAGCCAGATTACTGAACCTTTGGAAAAATCGATAAACGGTATTCCCGGAATACGAACAATAACCTCAACAAGTTCAGTAGGACGGAGCTCAATAAATGTTGAATTTAATATTGATGCCAACCTCGAAGCTGCTGCCAACGATGTGCGCGATAAAGTAAGCCAGGCTGTCCGTAATCTGCCACAGGATATTGATGCACCGCCGGTTGTAACAAAATCGGATGCCAACAGCGATTTTATTATATTGATGGCTGTTCAAAGCCCGACCAAAGGATTGCTCGAATTAAGTGATTATGCCGAAAATGTGTTGCAAAACAAGTTTCAAACCATACCGGAAGTAAGCGCTGTAACTATAATCGGACAGAAACGCCCTGCCATGCGCATATGGATTGATCCTGATAAACTTAATGCCTATAACATCACTTTTAATGATATTACCAATATCCTGAATAAGGAAAATGTAGAAATCCCTTCGGGTAAAATTTATGGCAACAACACGGAACTAACAATCAGAGCGTTAGGCAATCTCACTACAGAAAAAGAATTCCGTGATCTGATCATCAGAGGCAACGAGGCCGGTATTATACGACTTGGCGATATTGCCACTGTGGAACTCGGCCCCGAAAACTATGAGAGAAGCTGGAAACTCAACGGCGTTTATGCAGTTGGAATTGCTATAACCCCTCAACCCGGAGCAAATTATATTAATATTTCGAATGAGTTTAACAAAAGGCTTGATGAAATTACCCGATCGCAGAAAAGTGATATCACTTTCACCACTTTAATCGATAATACACTTAACGTAAGGCGATCATTAAAAGAAGTTGGCGAAACCCTGCTGATTGCAATTATACTGGTTATCCTGGTTATATTCTTCTTTTTCAGGAACTGGCTCATCGCGTTACGACCATTGATTGATATCCCTATTTCGCTGATATTCACATTCTTCATCATGTATGTGGCGGGATTTTCGGTAAATATTCTCACTTTGTTGGCTATCATTCTGGCCACAGGATTGGTGGTTGACGATGGAATTGTGGTAACTGAAAATATTTTCCGGAAAATTGAAGATGGAATACCTGTTCGGAAAGCAGCCATTGATGGCAGCAAGGAAATATTTTTTGTAGTGATCTCCACATCTATAACCTTAGCAATTGTATTTCTGCCTGTACTTTTCTTACAAGGATTTGTAGGTAGTTTGTTCCGCGAATTTGCGGTGGTACTTGCTGTGGCTGTGTTGGTTTCAGCTTTTGTTTCGCTTACAATCACACCTGTTCTCAATATTTTCCTTAACCGTAAAGGAGCACAACACGGCAAATTCTATAACAAAACCGAACCTTTCTTTTCGGGAATGGAAACCGGATATAAAAATATGGTTACCCGCTTTATACAGTACAGGTGGATGTCGTGGGTAGTAGTTGCGGCATGTTTTGCGGTCGTATATTTTGTGGGTACAAGTTTGCAAAGTGAAATTGCCCCACTTGAAGACAAAGGAAGTGTGCGTCTGCAAATATCTGGTCCTGAGGGTGCCAGTTATCCATATATGATGCAAACCGGCGACAAAATTGCTGATTACCTGATCGATTCAATTCCGGAAGCCGAATTTTCATTTATCTCTATTCCTGGATTTGGAAGCAGTGGTGTAAACAGTGGTTTCGGACGGGTTGGCTTAGTTCCTGCCAATGAGCGCGGTCGTTCTCAAAATGAAATAGCACAGGATCTGGGTAAAAAATTAGGCCGTTTTAATGATGTAAGGATTTTCCCGATTCAGGAACAAACTATTGCAGTGGGATTAGGTTCAAGAGGATCACTTCCGGTTCAGTTTGTTATTCAGAATCTGGATTTTGAAAAACTCAGAACCATAATTCCAAAATTTCTCGACCAGGCAAGAGATGATAAAACATTTCAGAATGTGGATGTTAACCTGAAATTCAATAAACCTCAGGTTGATATCTCAATTGACAGGATAAAAGCCCGCGAATTCGGACTTACCGTTACTGATATTGCAAGTGTGCTGCAAAGTGCTTACAGTGGCCGGCGACTCGCGTATTTCCTGATGAATGGAAAACAGTATGAAGTTATCAGCCAGGTTGGTATTAAGAACCGGCAAACACCAGCTGATATTTCGAACCTGTATGTTCGGAATGATAAAGGTGAAAATATTTCGCTTGCATCTGTGTTAAAAGTTGAACCTAATGCCATGCCACCCTCCTTATATCACTTTAACCGTTACAAAGCGGCTACTATTTCGGCTTCATTGGCCGAAGGAAAAACGATAGGAGATGGAGTTAAAGCTATGCAGGCTATATCGGACAAACTGCTCGACGAGAGTTATCAGACTTCTCTCAGCGGCCCTTCACGCGATTATTCCGAAAGTTCTTCAAATACAGCGTTCGCATTTATGCTGGCACTTGTTCTAATTTTTCTGGTACTCGCTGCACAGTTCGAAAGTTTCAGAGATCCTCTTATCATTATGATCACAGTTCCATTAGCAATAGCAGGTGCGGTGCTTAGTTTATGGATTTTTGACCAGACTTTGAATATTTTCTCGCAAATCGGAATGATTATGCTTATCGGTCTGGTAACAAAAAATGGAATTCTGATCGTTGAATTCGCCAATAAAAAACGTGATGCAGGTCTCAACAAACGACAGGCCGTAATAGAAGCTGCTACACTCCGGCTGCGCCCCATTTTAATGACCAGCCTTGCAACATCACTTGGTGCCCTGCCAATTGCCTTAAGTATAGGTGCCGCAGCCACAAGCCGCATCCCTTTGGGTATTGTGGTTGTTGGAGGAATACTGTTTTCGCTTATCCTTACCTTATTTGTAATACCTGCTGTTTATACTTTTATTTCCGGTAAAAGAGAAATTAAGGAAGTTGTGGAAGATGAAGTGATTTAAGAAGGTAAAGGATTTGGGATTTAGGGGTTGGGGATTCTATATTTGGAATTTGGTTTTTGGAATTTGGCAGAAGCTAAAGCTAAGTCTTAGAATAGGTTGCGATAGGAAACTGCAAAAGTTGAAGTGAAAGTTCGATAGTCCAAAGTTGTATGTGTTCAGGAATTTCGTTCTGTTAATTAATCACCGATAAAGAATAAGTAAATGAAATTTATTTTAAAAATCGTTTTGTTGTTTACAGGGCTTGGCCTTTCGTTAACCGGACAGGCTCAATATGTATTTACAATAGAAAATGCTATTGATACTGCGCTGCTTAACAATTTCGATATACAGATTGCCAAAAACAATGTGGAAATTGCCCGTGTGAATAATACGTACGGTGTTGCAGGTGGATTGCCTTATATTTCGGCCAATGCAGGCGATAATGGATCGTTAACCACGATAAATCAACAATTTAGTAACGGCACTGAAACAAATATAGATAACCGGACCGAAAACGTTGTTAACGCAGGCGTTTCGGCAGGAATAGTTCTGTTTAACGGATTCAAAGTTACAGCAACTAAAGAACGCCTGAGCCGATTGCAAAATCTTAGTGAAATTCAGCTTAACCAACAGATTCAAACCATAATAGCTGATATTATGGTTACGTATTACGATATCATCAGGCAACAAAACTACCTCAGGATCATTGAAAATACACTTGAAGTTTCGCAGCAGAAACTGGATATCGTAAATGTTAAAAATAATGTTGGAATGGCTGATGCTGCCATTGTATTGCAAACACAGAGCGATGTTAATTCAGCTGAGCAATTGCTTGAAACGCAGAAACTTGTTATCGAACAAAACAAAGCAGACCTGCTTTTGCTTATCAATGCGAAATCACAGATTCCTTTTGCTGTTTCTGATAGCATTATAGTTGACAAATCGTTGCAACTGGAAACAATTCTGAATTACCTCAACCGAAATCCTCAATATCTCAGCGCTGATCAACAAATACTAATTGACGAGCAACTGGTGAAAGAAGTTTCGTCGCAGCGATATCCTTCGGTAACACTTAATGCCGGATACGACTTTTACCATGCTAACAGTAAGAATGTAGCTATGACTCTGAATCAATTTTACGGACCAACTGCAGGTATTTCGCTTCAGGTTCCGATATTTAACGGTAATATTTATAAAACGCAGACAGATGTTGCAAAAATACGGGTCAATAATTCGAAGCTCACAAAGGAAAGCCTGATTTATTCACTTACAACGCAGGCTACAAAACTCTACAGAACGTATTCAGTAACATTGCAACAGATAGAATCGCAGAGAGATAATTTTGAGATGAACAAGAAACTGCTCGAAGTTGTAATGCAGAAATTTAACCTGGGCCAATCAACCATACTTGATGTAAAAGCTGCTCAGACCAGTTATGAAAATGCAGCTTATCTTTTAGTTAACCTGCTTTTTTCTGCGAAAGTGGCTGAAATAGAATTAAAGCAATTAACGTATAGTCTTTCATATTAATCGTAAAGTCTCAAAAAAGGATAAGAATCTGAATATAAATAAATTACGTCCGTGCTGGGATTATGGAATTTAAAATTTCGACTCATTTAACAAAAGTAACATATATATATATCACCACGGAGCGGTAGAGGAGCCAACTAAAAAAATCGGATGTATCCGATAAAACAAAATAAAAAAGCCCCGCTTTTGGCAGGGCTTTTTCAAGAATCCTTTATGTCTGTGTAAATTAAATCACTTTAACATTTACGGCGTTTAATCCTTTTTTGCCTTCTTGAAGATCAAATGACACTTGGTCATTTTCTCTGATCTCATCGATCAAACCTGTAACGTGAACAAAATATTCTTTGTCCGATGCGTCATCTTTAATAAATCCAAATCCTTTTGAATCATTGAAAAATTTTACTGTTCCTTTACTCATGATGTTTTTAATTTTGTATTAATTTTCGCAAAGATACAACTTATTAAACACGAGATACATTTTATAGAAAAAAAAATATTTCTAAACCCATTTTTTATTTTGAATCTCAAACTCAGTTTTATAAATAGGTCTGAATCCTGAATTCATTTTTTCCTAATCCGATAAATAAGTTTTGAATTTTTTCCGATGAATTAATGTAAATCATTATTGAAAATATTACCCTATTTTAATCGATGTCATTGATATAGACCCCATTACATATTTATCATTAAAAAATGAGACTTCCTCTTTATCCTTTTTAAGTGCAAGTGAATAAAGCAATGGCAGGTAATGTTCGGGCGATGGGACAGCCAATTCCATTTCGCGACCAAGTTTTTGATAATTGATCAATTGCTTATAATCATTTGAAAGAATCAGTTTTTTAAGCTTCGCATTCGCTTCAAGTGCCCAATCGAAACCGGTTTCGACCTTTTGCCAGTCAAGCATTCGCAGATTATGAACCATGTTTCCGCTTCCTACAATCAATATGCCCTTATTTCGTAATGCAGCAAGTTGCTTACCCAATTCATAATGGAATTGCGCATCCTGATGATAATCGAGACTCAGTTGAATTACCGGAACATCAGCTTCAGGGAAAAAGTGTTTTATTACGCTCCACGCACCATGATCAAGTCCCCAGGAATTATCGAGACCAATTATAGTATTTTCAACCAGATGTTGAGTTTCCCCTGCCAGTTCAGGACTTCCGGGAGCAGGATATTGAACATCAAAGAGTTGCTGAGGAAAACCTCCAAAATCGTGAATTGTTTTTGGCCTTTCCATAGCAGTTACAAATGTTCCTTTCGTCTCCCAATGAGCTGATATACAAAGGATAGCAGCTGGTTTGGGCAAATTACGGCTAGCATTTTGCCAACCTCGGGTAAATTCATTCTGCTCAATAGCGTTCATCGGGCTTCCATGACCTACAAAAAGCACAGGAAATGGTTCTGTATTTTCGAAAGAATCAGTAAGAAATTTAAATTTATACAGGTTCATAGCAAAACCAGCTAAAGGTAAAACAGAAAGTAACTTTAGAAAATCTTTTCTTCTCATAGTTGAAACTGTTTCCAATAATGCTTTAACGCCATTTCAATTCATTTGTTTCAAAAGTACGAGAGGATTGGAAATGTACCTTTAGCCAAAAGGTTTATCCAATTCAAAATCAGGAAGGTAATGTTCGCTGCTTTCCAATTCCTGAACCCAGCCTTTGTAAAAGCCCAAACGTTCGAGTTCTGCTTTAACCCGTTCATATTCATTAATTGATAAAGTACGCCCTAATTGAGGATGGTTTTGAACTGCCGGTGTTGGCCAATATTGCGCCATAAGAGATATAGCTAATGAAGTCGAAATATCTGCCATATCATTCAGTGCTTTTATACTGTTTTCGATAAATCCAGGAAGCACCAGATGGCGAATTATCAATCCTTTTTCAATATAGCCGTCTTCATGCATTATCAAAGTGGTGCCTTTCTGGCGGTACATTTCCTTTATAGCTGAATATGCAGTTTGCTGATAATCATATACTTTCGAATATTTTAATGCCAGACTATTATCGGAATATTTATAATCGGGCAAGTAAACATCAATATACTGTTCAAGATCACGAATCTCGTCAACTTTATCATAACTATTTGTGTTATAAACAAATACAGGATTGTAGTTTTGTAAACGTAATGCTTCGATGATCGCCTTTACATGTGGGATAAAATGCGATGGCGATACAAATCCCACTGCATGACATCCCTTGTCGAGAATAGTAATTATGGAGTTAACAACATTTTCAAATGGCATCAGCCTTTGATCCGACTTTTTGCTGCTGCAGCTTATCTGATAATTCTGACAATATAAACAAGATAAGTTGCATCCGCTGAAAAACACATTGCAGATGCCACTTTTCCCACTTATGCCTGGCTCCTCACCACGATGCATGCATATTGAACTAATATTAAAATCGGAACTGCTACTGCACACGCCAACTTCGCCATGCAATCGGTCAGCTTTGCAATTTCGAGGGCATATAGTACACGAAACCAATGGATTTAAAAGAGTTTCCAGGCGATTTAAAGGCAAAAATTTTTTCACTATACAGGAATAATCCTGCAAAGGTAATTGATTTAACAGGTTACAGCTTTATTCGTCGAGCGTGTTATAATATGAAACAAGTTTTTTAAGATCAGCGGGTGTTTTCAATTTGTTTCCTGTAATACGCATGTATTCATTGATATCGTCCTGGTGGTTATTCAAAACTGAAAGCACACTTTTACGGTTACACATAATTTTATTAGCAGCTTTACCAGGCTTACTTATGAAATAACACTCATCAATATAATATTTGGTGGCTTCTTCATCATCAGGATTATTGGCATCAGGCATCTCGAAGGTAACCGTTCTTTTCAGCAACAACCTATTTTTACCTGGCTCTAAAAGTTCAAAATATCCGAACCTGATAGTACTTCCCGTTTGATAGGAATCATAAACAAATAAGTGATTATCAAAAGTAACTGTACTCAATTCCTTTGGTGAGGCAAAAGCAAGCGTATCTTTATCAGCGATAAACTGCATCTGGTCAACAAGGATATTGTACCTCAGAAGATAATTGTCAATTATTCCTCCGTTGCGTAGCACTATGGTGCCTAATGACCAGTTTTCACTGATATAAATTTCTCCTTCTACACCTTTTAATTCCAGCTTATTGCCTGGCTGACCGCCGCCTGATGGAAGAGATTGATCAGCCCTTTCGGTTGCAATTTCTTTGCTTTGTAATCTAGTCCGGGGATTGGCTTTTACACCTGAGCCTTGGGCAACTGTTTTTATGGTTACTGTAACCATAAAAGCAAAAAGTACAATAAGTATTGTAGTTTTCATGGCTATTGATTTTAGAGCTCCCTAAATATACGATTTATTTAGATGTGTTACACATTTTTTGAAAAAAAATTTGTTGGATTCAAACCTTTTGACTTTAATAACCACATGCTCCTGATTACAAATTACATGAAAAATCCATATTTCACTTATGTTTCTGATGGAGCTCTTCCCATTAATATCCTGTTTCGAAAAGCAAAAGTCCGTTAATAAATACTAATAGTCTTATTATCAATAATAAAAAACAAGTTCTTTGCGACCTAATATGCTGACAATTTGCGACTTTATGTTTTGCGACTTAGCAGTAAATAAAAATATAACGGAGTATTTGTTACAGAAGAATCGGTAAACATTTTGCATGGTTCAGCAAAAGAATTTTACATTTGCCCATGTATATTCAGCATTGGACTTTCCGGTTTTTAAGCTGATAGTAAAGCAAGGGAAAAATTCAATAGGATAGCTACAATTACTAACACAACATCCAAATGAGATACATTTCAACATTGGTGCTTTTTGCATTATTCAGTTTTTATACAAACGCAACCTCGGTTATTGTTTCCGGAAATGTAAACGGTTCGTGGACAGCAGATACCGTTTTAGTAGAAGGGAACCTGGTTATTCCTCAGGGTGAGACATTGGTTATTTCTTCGGGAACTTTTATACAGTTCCAATCGTATTACCGTATTGATGTTCAGGGAAGTATAAAAGCAATTGGATTACCCGGCGATACAATAATATTTACAATAAGCGATACTTCAAATTTCATGGCTCAAACTCAAGGACGTGGCGGCTGGTCGGGGATCCGGTTTTTACAGGTTGCAAGCAGTGAAGATTCATCGGTGTTTTCCTTTTGTCGTTTCGAATTCAGCAAAGCGACTGAGGATTCAGCCAATAGTTATGGAGGCGCAATACTGGCTCATGGTTTCGATAAACTGAGAATTGAAAATTGTTTATTTTCCAATAATTACTCCTACTATAGTGGTGGAGCTGTTCACCTGTTGGCATCTGATGCGATTATAAAAAAATGCGTTTTCAGAAGTAACTATTCGGGGAACACAGGCTTGGTATTTGGTTACGGTGGAGGGATTTGCAGTATGAACAGTTCTCCGGTTATTGTTAACAATGAATTTTACAAAAACGCATCAACCGGTGTGGGTGGAGCAGTATCATTTGATAACAGCGATCCAACATTTGATAATAACATAATGCAGTATAATTTCAGCGGGCTGGGCGGCGCAATGGGTGTGCTCCGCTCCTCCCCTTCCCGTACAATGAGTAACAACCTGGTGATAAACAACAGCGCTTTGTTTTTTGGTGGCGGAATTTGTTGCATCCGATCGTTTCCCGTTTTTTCCAATTTTACCGTTTCAGGCAATGAGGCGGCTTATGCCGGGGGATTTTATTGCAACGATTCGGCATCACCTTCCATGTACAATTCAGTAATATGGGGCAACAGCGGATTGGGGGTAAGTGTTTACATCTGGGATGTGAACTCGGCTCCAAATTTCTATTATTGCAACATCGAAGGTGATACTGCAGGTTTCGAAGGAAGTGGAGGGCAGCTGGGTTATCACGGGCAATATCTCAACAATCTGAGCGAAAACCCTGATTTTATTGGCAGTGGATTATTCCCGTTTCAACTTCTGGCAACGTCGGCATGTATTGATGCAGGTACTCCCGATGCCGCATTCCTGAACCTTCCTGCTTTGGATCTGGCAGGTGCTTTGCGTATTGTAAACAGCCGAATTGATATAGGATCGTATGAATTTAACGGAACTACATCCATTCATACGAAAAAAGCTTTTACGGAAAACTTAAATATTTTTCCGAATCCGTTTGTGCAAGGCCTTTCAATTTCAGTTTCGGGAATGGTTGGCACAAACCTAGAAATAAGTATTACTGATATTCAGGGCAAGTTAATTTTACAGAAGAAAATGGCACTTAATGATTCACCTTTGCAATGGGATGGATGCAACAGTGAAGGAAATACTGTACCAAAGGGCGTATATCTCATTATGGCAGAAACAGCCGGGAAATCATTTTTGGCCAAGGCTATAAAATAATATAGCCGGAAATATTTTCCCGGCTATACTTTACAACGTTAATCATCGATCGTCCATACATTTCGCCCCATCCCCATTCGTTAATTTTTTCCCTGTTAAAACGCTCGGCACAGCCTTCGGTAAATATCAGGTTTTTATTCGGATAGGTTTCGTTTACACGGCTTACATTATCAAAAATTTCGCCTCCGCCGGCCCAGTCTTTACCGTCATAGTTTGAGGAAAAACGTTTGAAGCATTAGGTGCTCCCGGCCAGTTGCCACCATCAGCTACGTTGAAGATAAAAAGTTGTGGCAGATCGAAAGCCTCAAATTTGATGGTTGAAGATGTTGCTTCATAAAACTGTTTGTAGTCGACATACCAATTAATGGAATTTTCCTGCCAAATTATAGTAAATACATGAAACTGATAGTTAAAACCCTTGTTTGCGCTAAGCGCGTAGGATCCGCCTTTATACAAATGACCTGCATTATCCTAATGAACTGTCCCATATACTTTTGACACTTCGTGTCCGAGGTATTCCATCATATCAATTTCACCGAATTTGGGTCAGCTTACCTGGCTTATATTGCTCCGATCAAATTCATCAGCCCATACAAGCGCCATTATTTCGTAGGTATCAGGCGTTATGTATCCGACAGCAACAAGTTCGGGTAAAAATGAATCGTCGTTGGAAATTACAACTTTTGTTTCTTGGGCTGAATACGCTGCATTGGTAACTTCATCAACAACAATAAGAATGAATCGTTAAACTCAAGAATTATATCATTAACAATCTGTACTTCAATATTTTTTTGTATCTCGCCTGGAGCAAATACAAGTGTAGCTCCAGATACTGCAATAAAACAGCTCCGTTTTTTGCACTTCCTTCCAGTGTTGACCATTTTACTGTCACCTGCTTATCTGTGGCATCACTCAACGTTCCGTAATAACAGCTTTTAACTGTGTT
>Ga0105047_10003474_pt1 | contig 27754 bp, 25 predicted proteins | sample MAT04_FD_78384 | JGI IMG/M metagenome (GOLD analysis project Ga0105047, IMG submission 78384) | Freshwater microbial communities from Lake Fryxell liftoff mats and glacier meltwater in Antarctica - MAT-04 (megahit assembly) | ecosystem: Environmental > Aquatic > Freshwater > Ice > Liftoff... | reverse complement strand
TACCGTTCCTCGGGGAACTCCCCATCGACCCCCGAGTTGCGGCCTGTGCGGACGCAGGCGAGCCGATGGTCCGCAAGCACACGAATGCCGCGATCAGCACGGCCTACCTGGCCTTGGCCCAGACCATTGCCGCCGTGTTGGACGCGCTGCCCGAGGGCAGCGAGTTGCCTGCGGTAGAGTTGTAGCAAGCTGAAGGCCTGATGGTCATTCCGGGTCGATGCCCAACGACCGCAGCTTGGCTCGCAACGCCTCGGCTTTGGCCATGGCTTCGTCCGCCCGTTGCTTCTCCGCGTCCGCGCGTCGAGTTTCGGCTGCGGCCTTGGCATCGGCCGCTTCCGCGCGGCGTTCGTTGGCTTCGGCTCGGCGCGTTGCCGTCGAAGCCTTGCGTCGTTCGGTGGAAGCTTGCTTGCGCGCGGCGTCCCGTTCCTCCGTCAACTCCGCGGCGAGTTTGTCCGGCGGCAGCCACTCATTGCCGTCCGGGCCGCGGATCTCGATGTCGCCTTCGTCGATGATGAAGCTGATGCCCAATCGTGGGCTGACGTGGCCGTTCATCGATTCGACTTCGACGAGCTTGTTGCCGGACCGGACGTATCCGACGAAGCGGCACGGAAAATCCGGGTGGATGACGTAGAATTCCTCGGCGCCGAATTGTTCGTACTTGTCCCGCTTCTCGTCGAAGCCGACCTGACTGTTGCCTGGGGAGTAGACCTCGAAGACGACCTGCGGAAAGATGTCCCCTTCCTTCCAGACCTTGTAGGAACCGCGATCCTTCTTCACGGCGCCGAAGGCGATGTACGCATCCGGCGCGATGCGGATCGTCGGCTGACCCTGCACCGGGTAGATGAGATGATCGCCGGCGACGAAGACATCGTGCCGGTCCTGAAACAACAGCGACGCGTTCCACATCAGCGTCGCAATCCATCGGTGCTGCCAAGTGTTGTCCGACATCGGGATGCCGTCCGAATCGGGATAGAGGATGTCTTCGGCTTCGATCATGGTTCACTCTTGTCCTGACTCGATTTTTTCTGACGACCCCTGCCTACTGACCCTTGATCTGCTTCTTCGCGGCTTCGACGATCGTATCCACGGTGAAGCCGAAGTGCTTCATCAAATCCTTCAGCGGAGCCGAGGCGCCGAAGGTCGTCAGGCCGAGGATCGCTCCGGTGTTGCCCGCGTAGCGTTCCCAGCCGAAGGTGCTCGCCATCTCGATGCAGACCCGAGCGGTCACGGCCTTGGGCAGGACACTTTCACGATACTCGGCAGTCTGTTTCTCGAACAAGTCCCAACTCGGCAGGCTCACCAGTCGAACCCGCACGCCGTCGGCCTTGATTTTCTCATAGGCGTCGATGGCGAGCATGACTTCGCTGCCGGTGGCAATCAGGATGACCTCGGGAACGCCGGCGGCGGCATCGGCAAGGACGTAGCCACCCTTGGCCGTGCCGGAGGCGGGGGCGAACTTGGTGCGGTCGAGCGTGGGAAGGGACTGACGGGAGAGCGCCAGCACGACCGGATGTTTTTTCTGCGTCAGTGCGATCTTGTAGGCCTCGGCGACTTCGTTGGCGTCGCCGGGGCGGATCACGATCAGGCCGGGGACGGCGCGGAGGTTGGCGAGTTGCTCGATGGGCTGGTGGGTCGGCCCATCTTCACCGACGCCGATGCTGTCGTGCGTGTAGATGTAAAAGAGCGGAATCTCCATCAGCGCCGCCAGGCGGATCGGCGTGCGGGCATAGTCCGAGAAGATCAGGAAGCCCGCGGCATAGGAGCGAAGCTTCGACAGGCTCATCCCGTTGATGATCGCGCCCATCGCATGCTCGCGAACGCCGAAGTGAACGTTGCGGCCGGAGTAGGACTTGGCCTGAAAGTCGCCGGCACCCTCGAAGAGCAGCCGGGAGTTGTTCGACTTCGCCAAGTCGGCACTGCCGCCGACGAGCCAAGGAATGACCTTGGCGAGAGCGTTGAGCACCTTGCCGGACGATTCGCGGGAGGCCAAACCCTTGGCGTCCGCCGGGAAGACCGGCACGTCGGCTTCCCAGCCTGCCGGAAGCTCTCCGGCCAGCATCGTGTCCAGTTGAAGCGCGAGTTCCGGATACTCGGCTTTGTACTCGTCGTAATTCTTCGCCCACGTCTTGTGGGCATCGGCGCCGCGGGCACCGATGCCTTGCCGGAAGTGCTCGTACACGCCGTCGGGCACAAGGAACTTGGCATCCTCCGGCCAACCGTAGGCTTTCTTGGTGAGCTTGATTTCGGCGTCGCCCAAGGGTGCGCCGTGGGCATCGGCGGTGTTCGCCTTGTTCGGGGAACCGAAGCCGATGATGCCTTTGACGATGATGATCGTCGGCTTGTCGGTCGTCTCCTTGAACGCGTCCAAGGCTTGGCTCAACGCAGCGGTGTCGTTGCCGTCCGCGACGCGGAGCACGTTCCAGTGGTAGGCGGCGAAGCGGGCACCGACATCTTCCGTGAAGGCGAGCGAGGTGCGGCCGTCGATGGTGATTTCGTTGTCGTCGTAGATCCAGCAGAGGTTGCTGAGCTTCAGGTGCCCGGCGAGCGACGCGGCTTCGCTCGAAATTCCCTCCATCAGGCAGCCGTCGCCGCAGATGGCGTACACCCGCTGATCGAAGAGGTTCTCAAAGCCCGGCTTGCTGAAGGTCGCCGCGGTCCACTTGGCGGCGATCGCCATGCCGACCGAGTTGCCGCAGCCTTGGCCCAAGGGGCCGGTCGTCGTCTCGATGCCGGCAGTGTAGTGCGACTCGGGGTGGCCGGGTGTCACGCTGTCGAGTTGGCGGAAGCGCTTGATCTGGTCGAGTGTGACGTTCTTCTTGCCGCTTTCCTCAACGACCCCGGCGAGGTGCAGCAGTGAGTACAGCAACATCGACGCATGGCCGTTCGAGAGCACGAAGCGGTCCCGGCCGGGCCACGTGGGGGCGGCGGGGTCGTAGTTGAGGTGACGCTGCCAAAGTTCGTAGCCGACCGGGGCCAGACCCATCGGCGCCCCTGGGTGGCCGGAGTTGGCGGCCTGCACCGCATCGATCGACAGCGTGCGGATGGTGTTGATGCACAACTGATCGAGAGCGGCAGTATCGGGTATGGGAAGGGCAGCCATATGAGTTCATCTCGCGCGTGAGTTTTAGGCGTTTTCGTCGGAGTTCGACATCATTCTATGAAGCGGAAAAGGCCTTGTCCGCAGACTCCGAAGCTCGGCCGCGACGCTGGAAACGCCTGTTTCAAGAGGTCCGTCGACGTCGTCGCCGCGGCCGCATCGGAAGAATCGAACATAAAACCCGGAAAACATGATGGTTTTCACTCGACTGCGTCGTAAACTGCGTGGAATTGAGCATAGTTCCTGCTGAGTCGCTGGTTTTTAAGGGCTTTTCAGCCCCTCCGGCGACCGAGCATTCTTGCCCCCTTTCTCAAGGAGCCTCGCATCATGGCGAAAGACAAGCCCGTGGCCGACAAGGCCAAAAAGCCCAAGTCGATGACGAAGAACGAGTTGTTGAACCACATCGCCGAAGCGACCGAGTTGAAGAAGGCTGAAGTGGCGAAGGTCTACGACGCCCTCTCCGAAACGATCATCAAGCAACTCGGCACCAAGGGGCCGGGGGTGCTCGCGCTCCCCGGTCTGTTCAAGCTCGTCGCCAAGCGCATGCCGGCCGTCAAGGGCGGCGCCAAGGTGCCGAACCGCTTCAAGCCGGGCGAAATGACCGTCACCAAGTCGAAGCCCGCCCACACCAAGGTCCGCGCGACCGCACTGAAAAGCCTTAAGGAATTGGTCAAGTAACTCCTCGAAGAATCACCCGGTCTTCCAAAGCTTCGCTTTGGGAGACCGGGTTCCCTTTCCGCAGCAGGAAATCTCCCGACTCACGCCGCCCGCATCACGATCGCGCCGTTCTGGCCGCCGAACCCGAAGCTCGTGGAGAGGCCGTACTTCACGGGGGTCTCGCATGCTTCGTTGGGGGTGTAGTCGAGGTCGCAGGCCGGGTCGGGGTGGTGGAGGTTGATCGTCGGCGGCAGGACTTTGGTCTTGAGAGTCAACGCCAAAGCGGCGGCTTCAATGGCCCCGGCGGCGCCGATCGAGTGACCGATCATCGACTTGATTGAGGACATCCGCAGGCGTTGCGCCTGTTCGCCGAAGACGCGCTTCACCACGGCGGTCTCCATGGCGTCGTTGAGCTTGGTGCTGGTTCCGTGGGCGTTGATGTAGGAAATGTCCCGGTGGTCGATGCGGGCTTCGTTCAGGGCGGCATGGACGGCACGGGCGCCGCCGCAGCCTTCCGGATCGGGGCGGGTAATCGAGTAGGCGTCGAAGCTGCTGCCGAAGCCGAGCACTTCGGCGTAGATTTCCGCGCCGCGCGCCTTGGCGTGTTCGTACTCTTCGAGCACGAGAATGGCCGCGCCTTCGGCGATCACGAAGCCGTCCCGCGTCCGGTCGAAGGGTCGGCTGATTTCGTGTGGGTTGCCGGACTGGGCCGGACTGAGGGCACCGATGGCGGCATACCCCAGCAGCATCAGCGGATCAATCCGGCTGTCGGCCCCGCCCGCGAGGACGATGTCCGCGTCGCCGCGTGCGATGGTACGAAAGCCTTCGCCGACGGCTTGGGTGCCGGCCACACAGGCGGTGACGATCGTGCTGTTCGGCCCTTGAGCATTGAACGCCATGGAGATGTGGGAAGCGACCATGTTCGGTAAATGTTTGAGCAGCCACATCGGGTAAAGCGGCGCGGATTGACCGACGGGGGCCATGCGGTCCGGGTGCAGTTCGCCATCGTCCGCCACAGCACGGGCCAGCATCGGGCCGAGTTCCCCGAGATCGACGGGAACAACTCCGGTGCCGATCATCACCCCGACGCGCTCCGGATTCATCGTCTCGGCTTGGAAGTCGATACCGGAATCCCGGACGGCCAAAGCGGCGGCACCGAGACCGAGCCGGGCAGCGCGACTCATCGACTTGAAATGCTTGCGCATCGACGCGGGGGCATGCTCGGCCAGGTCGAAGTTGCGGACTTCTCCGGCGACCCGAATCGGGTACGACGAAGCATCGAAGGCTTGAATCGGTGCGATTCCGCTTCGTCCCTCACAACAGGCCTTCCAGAACGGCCCGCGGCCCACGCCATTCGACGCGACCACGCCGATCCCGGTAATCACTACCCGACGCATAGGTTTAGTGCTCCGCCGATCTCGACGACCGCATCCATGCTGATCGAAGACCGCGGGCCGCGTTCCGGCTCCGCCGAAACGTACGAACATAAGACGTAGTAATCCCACGCGAAAGGCGCAATCACCCTATCTTCCCAAAGGTTAAGCAAAGTCCGTACCATCTTCAAGCATCCGCAGGCAGGCTTCTTGAAGGTCGCCCATTCGGCTGCATCAAGCCCCGGTTCTTCAGCGTTACCGGAATCATCAGCACACTCGAGGATGAGAGCGCGCTGAAAACAGCCGGGGCCCTTGGTCAATCCCGCGGAGATCCGCAGGCATCACCGCCGGTGAACTTCCCGACCGCAGGCAGCGTAATGCCGATATTCTTCTTCGTTGAGCGGACGTGCGGGGTTGCGGCAATGGCACAAGACGTTGTGGTCGAAACGCGGAATCTCACCAAGATCTACCGGGATTTCTGGGGTCGCAAGAAGAAGACCGCGCTCAACGCGCTCGACATGCAGATCCACCGCGGCGAGATCTTCGGCCTGCTCGGGCCGAACGGCTCGGGCAAGACGACGACGATCAAGCTGCTCCTGGGGCTGCTCTTCCCCACGACGGGCGATGCCTATGTGTTTGGGCAATCGTCCGGCAACGTCGAGAAGAACGAGAAGATCGGTTACCTGCCGGAAGAGTCGTACCTCTACCGCTTCCTGAACGCCGAAGAAACGCTGGACTTCTACGGTCGTCTGTTCAACATCGACAGTGCCACGCGGAAAAAGCGGGCGGCGGAACTGATCGAACTCGTGGGTCTGGGCAACGACAAGAAGCGCATCCTCCGCGAATACTCCAAGGGGATGCGACAACGCATCGGCTTGGCCCAAGCTCTCATCAACGACCCGGACTTCGTGATCCTGGACGAACCGACTTCGGGCCTCGACCCCCTCGGCACGCGTTGGATGAAGGACCTGATCCTCGACCTCCGCAAGAAGGGCAAGACGGTGCTGATGTGCTCGCACCGCCTCGAAGACGTGCAGGACGTCTGCGACCGCATTTCGATCCTTTACAACGGGGACCTGCAGGAACAGGGCGTTGTGTCCAAGCTCGTCGAAGACGCGAAGCGCATGCAGCTTCAGGCGACCGGCGTGCAACTGACGGACGAACTTAAAAAAGAACTCGAAGCAGTGATCGTCAAGCACGGCGGCAAGCTGGAAAACTTCGGCCACCCGGCAACGACGCTGGAAGACCTGTTCCTCCGCATCGTCGAGGAATCCCGCGCCCGCCCCGGTCGCCGCTATCAGGCGCCGATGGAAGCCACCGCCGCCGGCCCGGCCATGCCCGGCCAGTAACCTCGTCCGCTTCGTCCCGATTCCCGGCTCATCCGTTGCTGCGAGTATTGCGTTATGGGTTTGTCGCTGTTCGGTCTGCTGATTCTCGACCGCGATCCGTACTTCCTGTCGGATCTGCCCGGGCTGGTGCAGGCGTGGGCGATCGACGCCGGCGGCTTCGGCATGATCGGCCTGCTCGTCTACATTCTCTATGCACTGACCATCCCCGCCGCCCAAGCCGAGTCCGCCAAGTATCGCGCCGGCGTGACCAGCTTCATGCTCATCATGGCCGTTCTGGCTCTGCTCGTGTACGCCCTGTATCTCGCCATGATGTTCACCGGCCGCGGCTACGACTACACGAATCCGAAGTTCTACGTCGATCCGAATGCCTTCACGAAATACGTGCCGCACAAGCTCAGCTTCCACGGCCAGCCGCTCGCGTTGACCATCGGCGGTCTGCTCGCGCTGCTCGGGATCGGTCAGCCGTTCGCCGCAAATATGCTGAAGATCCGCGGTCGGCGACTTTGGGCCGTGGCCAAGCTCAGCTTCAAGGAAGCCATCCGCTCGAAGCTCCTTTGGGTCTTCCTGATCTTCCTGCTGCCGATCCTGTTCCCGGCCCGACTCTATTCGAACATCAAGCCCGAGAATGAACTGCGGTCGACGATCGCCATCTCGACCTTCTTCATGAACATCCTGTTGCTCGCACCCGCGCTCATCCTCGCGTCGTTCGGTCTTCCGCGGGACATCAAGGACCAAAACATCTTCACGGTGCTGACCAAGCCCGTCGAACGCTTCGAGATCGTCTTCGGCCGCTTCCTCGGCTACGTCGGCGTGCTGACGATCGGCCTCGTGCTGATGACCGTGGTCGGCTGGCTGTTCCTGTGGACGGCCGGTGTGGATGAAAAGGCGGCCGAGGAAACCTATAAGGCCCGCGTGCCGGTCCGCGGTGGTCTCAAGTTCCAGTCCCGCAAGACGGACTTCGAAGGCACCAACGTCGGCCGCGAGTTCGACTACCGCCGCTATGTGGCCGGCGACCCGTCCAGCCCGCAGCGGGCAATCTGGACGTTCAACTCGATCCCCTCGGGGTTGACCGCCGGCCGCGATTACGTCCCCTGCGAGTTCACCTTCGACATCTTCCGGATGACCAAGGGTGTGGAGAACCGCGGCGTCGATCTCATCATCCGCGTCACGACTTGGCAGAACATTCAGTTGCCGCCGACCGAACCGCGCGACGGTTCGTGGAAGTGGGAGAACCCGGATAAGGAAGCCGAGTACCAAGAAGAGGCCAAGGCCAAACTCCGCAAGCTCCGCGGCCTCGGGGCGACCGACGACGTGAACCCCGCCACCGTCTTCCGCTTCGCCGAACCCGGCTCGCCCGAGTGGGATGTATTGAACGAACTCACGGAGAAGTACGGCTTTTACGAAATCGTCGGCAAGGAAATCTTCGACTACCACCCGGAGAGCGTCAACATCCCGGTCGGCATCTTCAAAAATGCCTCGTCCGGCTTCAAAACCAACGATCTGCCGGCCGTCAGCATTGCCGTGAAGTGCCAAACCGGCGGGCAGATGCTCGGCGTGGCCGAAGGGGACTTGTACCTGCTCGAAGGTGAGCGGCTATTCGTCGAAAGCTACTTCCGCGCCGCCTTCGGCTTGTGGTGTCGACTGTGCATCGTGGTCGGCATCTCGGTCGTGCTGAGTACCTATCTTGCCGCCGTGATCGCGCTCTTGGGGGCCGCAGCCCAGTACCTCGCCGGGTACGCCATCGATCACATCTCGGACATGGCTTCGGGGAACAGCTTTGCCGGTGGCCCCGGCCGGGCGCTCGTGTCTCTGATTCGGGCGGAAACGGCCACAGCCCAGCCGGACCCGAAATCGAGCGTGGATAAAGCCTTCATGTTCGGCGATGGTGTGTTCAGCTGGCTGGTCCGCCGCGTCGCCAACATGGTGCCGGACGTCTACTCGTATTCCTGGACCGGCTACGTCTCCGAAGGGTTCAACGTGCCCTTGGAGTGCATGGTCATGAATCTGATCACCACGATCGGCTACCTGCTGCCGTGGTTCATCCTGTCGTTCTATCTGATGCGGTCCCGCGAAGTGGCGGCGTGAAGATCGGCTTTTGTCCCTCCTGCTTTGCGAACGGTGATTCATGGCCAATGCCCTCCAGAAAGCCGCCTTCCGCCGCCGCGTGATCTACGGCGTCGCCATCTTCGCGCTCTTTTCGTTGAGCATGTTCTGGCGCGGCAAGCTCGCCGTGCCGTTCTCCTCGCAGGTGCCGCAGGCCGCTGCGCTCTCGGATCAATCCGTGCTCGCCAAGGCCGAGCAACTGGAACTCCGTGAGTTGGACCAAGGCGACCCGGAAATCGCCGGGGCGACTGCCCGGCTGGCGATCGTCGGCGCCCGCGGCGTCGTCGTCACCGGTCTCTGGTATGCGGCCATCGAGAAATTCAAGCGGAACGAGTTCCACGAGTTTGAGATTCTTGCCCGCGCCGTCACGCGGCTGCAGCCGAACTTCATCACGCCGTGGGTCTTCCAGAGCTGGAACATCTCCTACAACGCCTCGGTCGAGCACGAAAAGCTCGGCGACATGTACTACTTCATCGCCCGCGGCATCGAAGTCGCTGCCGAAGGCGACCGCATGAATTCGAAGGTGATCCGCGACAAGTCCGGCGAGAGCCGCAAGGTCGGCTCCCCGGACCTTCGTTACCAGATCGGGTTCTACTACCAGAACAAATTCAGCGTGTCCGACAAGGTGAGCACGCTTCGCTGCCTGATGCAACTCAGCTGCATCAAGCCGACCGATCGCCGCCGCGAGGTGCTCCAACGCAACGGCCAGGTCGACCTCGTCGCCTTCAAACGCTTCTGTGCGACCAACCCGCAACTCGTGCGCCGCCTGCGGACGAAGCTGGCCTGCGATCAACCCAGCGACGTCGTTCAGTTCCTGCGGGACAACGAAAAGATCCCGACGCTCTACACCATCGAAGGCGAACTGCTGCCTGCGGATGCCCAGTTCCCGATCCTGCCGGAAGGGCAGTCGACCGGCAAAGAGGAGTACTATCCCGGTAAGCCGGTGGACGACACCTTCGACGCCTTCCACGCGGCCCGCGCCTGGTACAGCTACAGCATCCCCGTGATTCCGCCGAACAAGCGGGATAAAGGCGGCGACCCGCTGCCGTGGCGCTCGCCCAAAGCGGGCGAATACGACCCGATCCGGTACCGCATGCCCCGTGCCCCGGCCTTGGCCGTGTTTCGCCAGAGTGCCCCACGCTCGCAGTCGTACTTGGCCGAGCGCCTGACCAAGGAAGGCTGGTTCGACCGAACCAGCGGCTGGGACGTGGACGAAACCGCCGGCACCAACAACCGTTGGTTCGCCCCCGGGGCCAACGGCGAGCCGGTCGTGTTTACAACGCAGACAAGTGCCCAGGAAGCCTGGCAGCGCGCTTACGAAATGTGGCAGGAACACGGCAACGAAAACGCCATGATCATCAGCGAATCCCGCCGTTACGCCCTGATGGCGACCGCCGGCGTGCGGAGCACCCCGACGTCGCTGATCCCGGACGACCTGACGGACGAGCAGTTCGCCGAGCGTGGCCAGAACCGCGAGCAGGTCGAGGCGACCAACGCGCTGTTGTATTACGAGCAAAACCAGAGCTTCACCAACTTCCGCTACTTCCTCGAATCGGCCGGGGCGGAACGCTCGGAGATCACGGTCGAAGCCCGCAAGCTGCTTTACGCCGCCGATGCCGCCCGCACCGCCGGCCGCAGCAACCTGGCCGTCGAACGCTACCGCACGGCGCTGGCCAAGTGGCGGCAGGTTCTGGTCACTTTTAAGGACTTCCACCGGCCGCAGGGGTCAGACACGAACGAGGAAGCGACCTACGAATACGAACTCAACCTCATCGGCTTGCTGAAGGAGGATGGTGCCGTCCGCGAGCGTGCCCGCAAGACCACGGAAATCGCCGGGGCCGTGTTCGGTCCGTTCGCGACTCGGATTCAAGACGACATCCTGCAGGCCGTCGCCGAAGACGAAGCCACGCTGATTGTTGCCGCGGAGACGATCCTGAAAATCAACCCGACGCTCAACCTGCCGGCGGACGACGCGGGTGCGAAGGCCTTGGCCGAGGTCACCCGCACGCTCGAAGTGGGCGGCGCCTTGGGTGCCGTCTTCTCCGTGCCGGCGGTCACGCAGGAAGCCGTCGTCCGCGGCGTCATCAACGGCAAGTATCCGTGGATGAAGGAGTTCAAGTACGAACCGAAGACGCGGGACGAGTACGGCCAGTACGAGCAGAACGCTTACTGGGTCCGCCCGACGCTGCGGGATTCGATCCGGCAGCGTCTCGGCCTGGTCCGCAAGGTGGCGCCGGCCGCAGATGTGGAAGCCGAACTGCGGAAGCCGAACCTCGCGCCCTCCGAGAACAACTGAGATGCCGAAGATCGTTCTCGCCGTCCTCGCCCATCCGGACGACGCGGAGTTCCTCTGCGCGGGCACGCTGATTCGACTGCAGCGCGACGCGGGTTATACCGTCCACATCGCCACAATGACGCCCGGCGACTGCGGCAGCGCCGAGCACTCACCGCTAGCGATCGCAGCCCTACGGCGGGCCGAAGCGGCGGCCGCGTGTGCCCTGATCGGGGCGAAATATCACTGTCTCGAGGAACGCGACCTGCGCGTCATCTACGGCGAAGCGGTGCTGGAGAAAGTCGTCTGCCTCATCAACGAAGTCGGGGCGGACATCGTCCTCACGCACGCGCCGGACGATTACCACCTGGACCACGAGCAGACGAGTCGCATCGTCCGCGCCGCGACCTTCGCCGCGCCGATTCCGAACTTCCTGCACGGACGACACAGACACCCGCCCATCGCCGCGATCCCGCACCTCTATTACTGCGACCCGCTCGAAGGCAAGGACCTGCTCGGCCGCGAGGTCGAACCAACCTTCCGCATCGACATCTCGACCGTCATCGGCACGAAGGCCGACATGCTCGCCTGCCACGAAAGCCAACGCGCTTGGCTGCGCAAGCACCACGGTGTCGACAACCTCGTCGAAGGCATGAAGGCCTGGTCCGCCCGCCGCGGCATCGGTGGATCCGCCTTCGCCGAAGGCTTCCGCCAACACCTGGGCCACAGTTACCCGCAATCGAACCTGCTGGCGGAACTGCTGGGCTAGACTTCAAGGAGCCACATACGAAGTCAGTGGTCGAGAAACCCGCTTACTTCGTGTGCGACTCTTTTGGGGTCGCAAGGATAAACTGCAGCTGAAACCGGAAAACCGGCAGCGAAGTTTGCGGTCCGATTCGGCATCTTACCCAGCCACCAGCATCCGCGCACAGCCGGCGGCGCCGATGAAGCCGGCGTCGGTCCCCTTCGAGGCGTACAGGATCTTCACACGCTCTGCAGGCAAAGTCAGGCCGAAGCGGCGGACGTACTCGTCGATCTTCACCAAAAAGTGCTCGCCGGTTTTGGTCATGCCGCCGCCGAAGACGATCGCCTGCGGATCGACGGTGGCCATCAGCGCACAGGCACCCAACGCGAGATAATACGCGGTGTCGTCCACGATCTTCATCGCGAGTTCGTCGCCGTGTTTGGCGACGTCGAAGATCTTCACGCAGTCCGCCTCGGTGATGTCCCGGCCGTCGGCGTCCCGCAGCAGTTCGCGCAGCTTGGACGGTCCGCGCCAAGTCGCGAGTTCCTCCTTGGTCCGCTCGGCGATGGCGACGGCACTGGCGTAGGCCTCCAGGCAGCCGCGGCGGCCGCAGCCGCAGAGCCGACCGCGGTCGGGCAGGTCGATGCGCATGTGGCCGACTTCCGCACCGTGACTGTGCTCGCCTTCCAGGATCGAGCCGTTGACTATGATCCCGCCGCCGATGCCGGTGCCGAGCGTGAACAGGCACATGCTGTTGAAGCCCTTGCCCGCACCGACCCAGAATTCGCCGTAGGCGGCGGCATTCGCGTCGTTCTGAAAGGCGACTTTCCCCTTCATGCCGAAGGCGGTCTCGACGTGGCTGCGGACGGGCACGTTTTTCCACGGCTTCAAGTTCGGCGGGTCGGTGATGATGCCTGCCTTCAGATCCATGAGTCCCGGTGTGGCGACGCCGATGGCGGCGATGTCCTTCATCGCGAGTCCCGCGGCGGCTACAGCGGCGCGGATGGTTTCCACCATCGTTTCCAGCCCGCGAGCCTGTCCGGCCGCGGCGTTCGTATCCTTCGTCACCGCAGGTGAGGCAGCTCCGGAATCATCCACAACGGCGGCTTTCATCGTCTGCCCGCCGACGTCGAGACCGACGTAATGAAGTGTGTGTACCGCCATTGCGGGCCGTCCTGTTGCTCGGGGAATTCGGGCGAAGTTCCGTCGATCATCAACTTATCGTCGATGGGCGTTTGGTGAATAGGGCAGGTCGGGCGGGCGGCGTTGAAAAAAAGTCGGGAAGTTCGGCTTGCCGGCCCGGATGAGGGTTCCTAAAGAACGGCTGACGGCATGACGGCAGGACGGAAAGTATTGGGTCGGCGGCTCGAAAAACGATTCGGGCGACGACCGCGGAATTCCTCTGCGGGCAAGCTGAGAACATTGGAGTTAACGCCGGGGGAGGCCGATACGTTGAGGAACCAACCCCCCGGACTCGAACAACGGACAGGAGACGACATGATCGCTCGAAGCAGGCTCACCGCAGTGCTCAGCCCCAAGCAGGACGAAGCACGCCCGGACGCCGAATGGAACAAGTTCGACATCCTCATGGCGGCCGCCGCCGAAGAGGAAGAAGAAGCGGACGACGTCGAAGACGATGACGACGAGGACGACGACCTCGAAGACGACGCCTTCGAGGACGACGATCTCGAAGACGACGACGATCTGGACGACGATTTCGACGACGATGATTTCGATGACGACGATGAAGACGATGAAGATGAAGAAGAAGAAGAAAAGGAAGCCGTCTAGTCGGAAAATCGTGCTGTTCTGCCGGAAGTCCTGCCCCAGCTCCGCTTGGGGCAGGCTATAATCCCTCTGTGTCGGCACTGTGGGGAGATCATTATGCCAGGTCCGCGCAAACGAACCTTGCCTGGCGGCAACCTCGTGCTGACCAAACTTGCCGAGCGGCCGCAGATCGAGTTCGAGATCGACTTTTTCGAAGAACTGCTGCGTCGACGGCCCGACTACGCCGATGCCTTGGCTGTCCATGCCGCCAACCTGCGGGACAAGGGCCAACTCCGGGACAGCCTCAAACTGGACCAAAAACTCGTCGAACTGAGGCCCAGCGATCCCAAGGCGCGGTACGTCCTCGCATGCCTTTACTCCGTCCTGGGCCAACGCGATCTGGCCGTGCAGTGTCTGAAGCGCGCAGTCGAACTCGGCTGGCACGATTTCACCGCCATGGCCCACGAAGCGGACCTGTCGTCGCTTCGCGAAGACCCGCGCTTCGCGGAACTCCTCCGCCGCGGCTGAGAGCGGCCGCATGAACGATCCATTCCTCGCCGCCATCGCGGCCGCACCCGCAGACGATGGCCCTCGGCTGATTCTGGCCGATGCACTGGACGAATCCGAGGACGAACCGGATCGCGCTCGGGCCGAGTTCATCCGACTGCAATGTGCCCTCGCCCGCATGGATGACGATCACCCACGACGAGCCGCCCTCCGCAGCCGCGAACGCGAACTGTTCGAGCTTTACTCCGCCATGTGGGCAGGCGACTTGTCGGGAATCGTCGAGTCGTTGGAATTCCGCCGCGGCCTGCTCGACGGGATCGTCATCGTCGGCCACCGATTGATGACGCACAAGGTCGAACTCTTCCGCCGCGGTCTCCTCCGCCGACTTCGATTGACCGATGCCGTCGCCATCTGCGGAGAAATGGCGCAGTGCCGCGAATTGCGCCAAGTCCGGGAACTCGACCTCTGCGGCAACGACCTCGACGATTTCGACGCGGAAGTGCTGATTCGCTCGCCGCACTTGGCGGGTCTGCAACGTCTCGATCTCAGTTTCAACCGGCTGACCGACCGCGTCCCGCAGATGCTCGTGCGGCTGGAGGTGCTGCCGAACCTGAAGAAGCTGTCGTTGGGATACAACGCCGGCATCAAGTCGGCCGGGTTGGAACTGCTGTGGGAACGGATGCGGATTCTGGGGGCGATTCAACTCGATGTCGGCGGCAACCGGATCGACGATGCCGGCGTGCGGGCTTGGCCCGTCAACTTGGATTGTCCGCTGCCGAACTTCGCGGGCAACCCGCTCGGCGATGCCGGGGCACTGGCATTGGCACGACGGCCGACTTTACGGATCGGTTTACGGCAGCGCTTGTGCCTGAATGCGTGCAGCCTCGGGCCGGTGGGCCTGACGGAACTTCTGAAGGCACCATGGTTCGAGAGCGTGCGGACACTCGACTTGGGTAAAAACGGCCTCGGCAACGCCGGTGCGGCCCAGCTGGCGCAGGCCCAACGCGGCAAGGCGCTTCGCAACCTCATCCTCGCCTACGCAGGCATCGGCGATTCCGGCGCGTGGGCACTGGCCCGTTCGCCGCTGATGGGCCAACTTCGCCGACTCGACGTGACCGGCAACAGCATCACCCAATCCGGCATCGACGTACTCTGGAAGTACCGCCGCAATTTTCAGGTGGAACTGCTGACCGAACACAACTTGGGCTACGGGTGAAGGTCGTACAACAAGCCGACGGGTTCACGCAGGCGGAAGGACGAGTTTCGTAGTCAGAATTTCGAGCAGTTTCATCCTTGTGACCCTAAAGGAGCCGCGCACGAATTAAGCGATCGGCTCTTAACGCTTACTTCGTGCGCGGCTCCTTTAACCTGCCGGCCGACGGGCATAGTCGCGGATGGCTTGTTCCTGTTCGGGGGTTTCGATCGAACCGGGGCGAAGCGTGCGGACGTGGTCGATGGCGGCCTCGGCGGTTTTGCCGCAGCTCACGAAGTAGGCGGCGAGGATGGTGCCGGTGCGGCCCCGGCCGGCGGCGCAGTGGACAGCGATCCCGAGACCCGACTGCTTCGCGCGCTCGATGGCGTCCAGACAATGGTCGATCTGACGGGCGGTCGGGGCGGTCATGTCCGGGATCGGCGAGTGGACGTTCATCAGGCCGGCTTCATTGATCCATTCGCGCGGCGGCGGATGTTCGGTCAAGGAGATGAGAATCTCGATGCCGTTGCGGCGCAGCCAGGATAAATCGTCGGCGGTGTCCGGGGCAGCGAGGGCCGCCAAGTGCGGATGATCGACCCAACTGAACCCGATCGGCATGTCCGCCTCATTCATCCGGTGCGTAAGGACTTCAGGCCGTATTGTACGCGCAGGCGATTGACCTCTTGCCACACTTTCGGGTCTTGAGCGAGAAAGTCGCTCAGGTTGGCCGTGGTCGTGCCGATTTTCTCGGCCGCGGTACTCAGCTGACACTCGACGACGGCCAGCAAATCCAGAAGTCGACCGACGGCGGGCCAGAACGCGGGGTGCTTCGGGTTGACGTCCAGCCGTCCGCCCGGCATCGCCGCGACGAGTTCGAGCGTCTCCGCCGGCACATTCTCGATCGGGTCGCGCAGAATCAGGTACAGGGTGCGACGCAGCCGCTTCAACGCCTTAGCCTTGTTCTCATGTTGCGAGCGGCTTTCCTCGGCGATGACGATCAGCCCGCTCGGATCGTGGCGCAGCCGCACGGCGGAGCTGGTCTTGTTCCGCTTCTGACCGCCGGGGCCGGAAGCACGGTAAGTGTCCACGTGACAATCCGCGAGCAGGTCGGCATCGCTGCCGTTCGCCCACGTCGACCGCGTCACGACGCGGCAACCGCCACGCCGACGCCTTCGATGATGCGTTCCGGAACGACAGTCTCGAGCTCATCGTCGAAGGCGCCATCATCCGAAGTGATGATGACGACTCCGTTGGGTGTGAGAGCCAAGGTGTGTTCGACATGGACGCTCGGCAGGCCGTCCTTGGTGACGACGGTCCAGTGGTCGTTGAGAGCCTTCACGTCCGCCTTGCCCATGTTCACCATCGGCTCGACGGCGAGCACAAGGCCGGGTTCCAGGCGGAAGTCGTTCTTGCGGGTCTCTCGGTCGACGAAGTTCGGCACCTGCGGGTTCTCGTGCATGGTCCGGCCGATGCCGTGGCCGACGTAGTTCTCAACCATGCGGAAGCCCGAGCGCTCGACGAACTGCTGCATGGCCGAGGCGACTTCGCTCCACCACTTCCGTTTGGGGAGCAAGTCGATGGCGAGTTGAAGCGAGTCCTCGCCGACCTTGACCAGCCGTGCCCATTCGGGCCGGATCTTGCCGATGGGAATGGCGATCGCGCGGTCGGCGCACCAGCCGTTGAATTTGCAGGCCGTGTCGACCTTGAGCAGGTCGCCTTCCTTCAGCACGCGGTTCTTGGGAATGCCGTGGACGACTTCCTCGTTCAGGCTCAGGCAGGTCACGGCCGGAAACGGCACCGTTCCGGGATAACCCTTGAAAAGCGGCGTGGCGTTGTGGCGAGTGTAGAACGCCTCGACCTCGCGGTCGATTTCTATGGTCTTCACGCCCGGCTTGGCCATGTCCCGACAGATTTTGAGCGCCCGGGCCACGAGGATGCCCGCCTCGCGCATCAGGAGCAATTCCCGAGCCGACTTGAGTTCCGGCGGCTTCTGATTTTGTTGCTGTTTGCCCGCACGAACCATGACACCCACCGGAAACGACGCCACGAAGCCGAACGCCTCGGCTAATCGCACCATCATAGCCCTTGGGTGCGACTTCGTCGCGGGGGAAAGCCGCCAGGACGCAATTGAAGACGACGCCCCGATTTCAACGGACTCAACGCGGCCGGCCGGCGGCGGGATCGTCGATGCAAATCAGCGATCGCGATGCAGTCGAGAATCAGACATCGGCCCGACCTTGCCGGGATCCATCGACTTCTCGGATTATTCACTTGTGCCCGCCTGAGACTTCCTTCATTCTGTTCTCATACACAACTCGTCCTGGTGCCGGCGATGAACTTCACCTTTCGCGTCGTGACTGTACTGATCATCGCGGGCTGCTCCTTCGGGTGCGGCTCGGATGCGGGGCTGCATCCGGTCACCGGCAAGGTGCTCGTCGACGGCAAGCCGGCGGTCGGGGCACTCGTCATGTTCATTGCGGATGCTCCTGCGGACATGACGGCCAGCCCGGCGACGGCCACCGTCGCCGCGGACGGGACGTTCACGATGGCGACGGGTGTTGCAGGCGGGGTCAAGCCGGGGAAGTACATCGCCACTGTCGTGTGGCCCGATCCTTCGGTCAAGATCACCGACGCCCAGCGGATGATGGGCGCTTCGGCGTCGGATGCGCCGGACCTGCTCAAGGGTCGATTTGCGACTCGGGAACTGTCCAAACTCAAGGTTGAAGTCAAACCGGGCGCGAATGCTTTGGAGCCGTTTCTTCTGAAGTAACGTTTCGTCACTCTCTCACTGGATGCCGTCATGACACGAACCGAACGTCGCGGATTTACCCTGATCGAACTCCTGGTTGTGATCGCGATCATCGCGATCCTGATCGGTCTGCTGTTGCCGGCCGTGCAGAAAGTGCGTGAGGCGGCCTCGCGAATGAAGTGCCAAAACAACATGAAGCAACTCGGGGTGGCACTGCACAACCACGAAAGCTCCTTCCAGGCCATCCCGACGTGGGCCACGCAGTTCTCCGCGCCGACGATCCGCTCGGACGCCGGGCACAGTTGCCAGACGCGGCTGCTGCCGTACTTGGAGCAGGACAACGTCTTCCGGGCCATTCGGTTGGACCGTTCCAATGTCGATCCGGAAAACCTGTCGCCGCCCTTCGGCACGAACACGTTGATCGCCGGTCAGAATTCCAAGCTGTCGATCTTCATCTGTCCGTCGACGCCGGATCGGCCTTCCGATTACGGTCAATTCTTTGCGTCGGTCGGACTTCCCGGGTCCGGGTCAGCCTACGCCGGACCAACAGACTACTCCGCGCCGCGCGGTCTGCACGGCAGCCTCGCCGGCTGCATGAACGCCGGCCTGGCGGCGCCCGGCGTCTCGACCGCCGACATCCGCGACCGCGGGCTGCTCGGTTCCGCCAACCCGAGGTTGAAACAGTTGAACAGGTTCGCGGAAGCCTCGGACGGCCTCTCGAATACGATCGCCTTCGTGGAAATCGCCGGTCGGCAGAAGCTCTACTACCGCGGCATACCGACGGCGGGGTCGTCGCTGCTGGATGCCGGCCATACGCTGAATTCCGGCTGGATCGACGTCAACAACAACTTCCGCACCGGCGCCCGAGCTTTCGACGGCAACGCCGCCCGACCGATGCCGACGGGCGTCACCCCGGCTAATGGCTGCGCGGTGATCAACGTCTACAACTTCGACGGCCTCTACGCGTTCCACACCGGCGGCATCAACGTGCTCCTGGGCGACGGCTCGGTGTCGTTCCTGAAGGAAACGACCTCACCGACGATCCTCGGCCTGATGATCACACGGGACGACGGCCAGGTCATTCCGAACTGACCGCGATCCCAGCAACCCGTTTGCCGAAAAGACCGTGCTTTGGCATCTCGCGTACACGAATCGTATCTGGCCACTCGTCCCAGTTTCCGCCGTGAGAGTGGGACAGCTTGATTCGTTTGCTGTTCCGGCAAACATGCGACCCGAGCTGTTTCAGGAAAAACGGCACTCGATGCTGCCTGCATTCGGCAACAACGCTTTCAGCCCATTCGATATGAAATTCGCGAGCTGTCGGTCCGGATTCTCCGCCTTGGATGATCCAATCGATTTTGGGAAGCCAGTCGGAAAGTGATATGGCTTCCCACTGAGGCTCGACAGACAGAAAACGGATGGTTGACTCATCCCCCACCTCGGTCAAATGCCGAATGCGGGAAGTCGAACTTCGGGTCGTCACACTTGTTCCCACCCAAAGATTGCTGGGCCAAGGCTGATCGATGAACTGCGAGAACGCTGCCATTCGCTGCGGCCGTTTGGTAAGCCAAAGCCAACGATGACGCCGACCTGATTCGCTGGTGACGGCCTCAATCACTTCGCTTTTCAGGTACTCGAACTCAATGGAATCCGATAGGGCATCGCTCATGTCTGACACAAAAATCAGACGAGGCAATCCATTCAGCCAAGGCTTCTCGCCTCTTGGTTTACCAGAGAGATCGGACCATCCCGCTGCACGCTGCATCCGACCGGGAAACTTGGTAACTTGACTGAAGGCGGGTGCGTATCCGGCGGACACGCCTGCGAATCGACGATGCAACACGCCCGCGTAACAGGTCTGCCGCTTTTCGTTCCACAACTCGCAACCTCCGCAACCCATCGTCGGGTTCTCGGTCGAGTCGCACCACTGAATTGCCGTGGACAGCGCCATAAGGCACCTCGCTTCCGTCGCTATTCCAGGTCGGAAAGACGACTCGGACTCCGCGCGGTGAATTTTGTTCAGTATCAGTGTACGGGCTTACAAATCCATGTCAATCCGTGCGTGGCGATCACTCCCTTTCGCTCTACGATCCGTTCAGGGTCTTCGGCAAAACATGGGCAAATGGTCACTTCCTTTCGGAGATTCCGCGTTGTTGCGTTGGCTGGATGGCGACCGCGATCGTGCTGACGGCAGGGCCGCGAGCAATTCATACAGTTCGAAGTGGGCCGCGGGTTCCACGGAAATACTGTCCGCCGCAAGCTCGGCCGTGCGCCGCCGCGCTTGCCGACGACGCAAGTTCTGTACCGTCCACACGGCCGTGCGGCACAACCAAGTGCCCAGCGGCACGTCGTCGTTCAGCGAATCCGCCCGGCGAATCAGCACGAGAAAGACGGCCTGAAACGCATCCTCAGCATCGACCGCGTTCGGCAGGCCGCGGCGGCAGACACCGCAGACCAGCGGCCCGTGCCGTCGCACCAACTCCGCGAACGCCGCTTCATCCCGCGTCAGGCGGAAGCGCGCCGGCAGCACGCCATCGCCATCCATCGGAGCCGAAGCCCGCAACAGCTCGAAGAGCCGTTTCATACCCGAAGACTGTCGCAAGCCGGCCGTGCGCGTGCAAGGAAATGTCGAATGCGGTATTTGGAATGGAGAATCAGCGAGGCCACCATCTCATCATTCACCATACACAATTCAGCATTCCGAATTACTTGATGAACCCCATGCGGCCGAAGGGGAAGAAGATGAACTGGGCTTGGCCGAGCATCAGGCGTTCGGGCACGAGGCCCCACTTTCGGCTGTCCGAGCTTTGGCCGCTGTTGTCGCCCAGGCAGAGGAAGTGGCCCGGCTGCACGTAGAAGGTGTCGAGCGTCAGGCCGATCGAGTTGTAGTTCACGCCGTCGTTGGCGGCGGGTGTGAAGTAGGTGTCCTGCCACAGTTTCAGGTTGGAGACCGTCGCACCGTTGCTCACGACGATCGATGTCGGGGCCGGGTTCTTGGGGTTGAACGCGCCGACTTCCACCGGCGTGAAGCTCGGGCTGAAGGAGTCGGTCTTCACGCGGCGACCATTGATCCAAAGCCGGAGTTCGCCGTCGAAGTTCGAGAAGCGCAGGTCAACTTCGCGGCCGGCGGTGAGATCCACCGGCATCGTGCCCATGATGCGGTCGTCGATCTTGAAGGTCACCGTGCCGGGGGTCAGCACGACCTGCGTGCGGGTCGTTTCCTGGGTGAGTTCCAGCGTCAGTTCCGCATCGGCGTCGAGCTTGGCCCGGCATTCGAGCATCAGGTCGGGCACGGTGAAGTCGCCGGTGGAGCGGCGGCGATTGCCGGCCTCCTCCGCGGTGTTGTAGCCGAGGAAGTTCGTGATCGCCCCAGGCGGGAAGAGTCCTTCCGAGTAGCCGGTTTCCACCTTCCGCCAGTCGTCGACGAACACGGCGAAGCCGCCCGGATCGCGGAGTTGTTCACCGTTGGGCAGCAGTGCCGGCGTCGGCGGGCCGGAGACGCGGTGGGAGTAGCCGAGCCTGCCCGGAGCAGCCCCGGAATGGGTGAACACCTTGGGCGCGGCGTCCTTGTCCGCTTTCCACCCCGTGTCGCCGGTCCAACGCGGCGGCACGCCCTTCCCGGCAAGCGTCTTCGACTGATGCTCGTTGTCGTAGACGATCCGCCGCATGGCCAGGATTTGGGCATCGGTCTTTTGGAGCATCCGGAAACTCGCTTTGCCCTCACTTCTCTGGAAGCCGTCGGCCCGATTCGCCTTGAAGGCGTCGATCGCGCGGTCGCAGTTGTGATAGGTGAAGTCGATGCCGGCGGAGCGGTACGGCGGCGTCGTGCGGCTGTGCGAATCGACCATCGGCCCTTCCCACAGTCGGTCCTCGCTGCCCGGCTCGGGCCGCGGGAACTTGGGCCGACCGAAGGTGTTCAACTCGTCCGCCGGGTAGGTCACGTCGGCGGAGCGGTACAGGTTCCCCTGAAAGATCGCCAGCGTCTCGTCGCCCAACCCCCAGAGCCGCTTGATGTAGTTCTGCGCGGTGTGGTTCACCTGCGGATCGACGGGATACTTGAAGACGACCACGTCACCCCGCGTCGGCCCGAAGCCGAGGCTGTAGATCGCTTTGTGCACGAGGACGCGGTCGCCGCTATCGTAGCCGTTCTCCTTCGGCTTCCAGTCTTGGCGCTTGCGGCAGTTCGGGCAAGTCGCCCCGTCGATGAGGTGAAAGCGGCCGTCCGCCGGCTCGGCTTCCTCGGACGAGTTGACGGGAAAGATATGCCCGCATTCGACGCAGGTGATGTTCTTCTGGTAGCCGAACAGCGTTTCCGCCATCGACCCCGTTGGAATCACGAACGCCTCGACCACGAAGAGCTTCAGCATCAGCACCAAGGCGATGACGAAGACGATCGTCTCGACGATCTCTCGGAGCGAATCCTTCGGCCCGGCGGGCTTGGTCTTGGTCGCAGCAGCCATCGTGGGTCCTATCTTGACGTGCCGAACGCGGGTGCGACGGGCGTTGTTCACCAGGGCTTCACCTTGGCACCACGTCCGTCTCACCGCATCCAGCGCAGGCGGTTCCAGTCCGGGGATTGTATCACTCCGGAGCGGCCGTTGATCGTCCAGGTCGTCGGTTTCATCGGCTGATGGATCAGGAACGGCTTGCCGAGGAACAATCGCTCGGGAATCCCCGGAGCGGGGCGGTCGTCGATCGTCCAGAGCCGGCTGTCGTGCGACCCGGCCGTGTTGTCGCCGAGCAGGAAGTATTCGTCCGGACTCAGCGACCAGCCGGCTGAGTTCCTCGACGCGTTCAAGTAGTGAATGTCGCGGTCGATGCGGAGGTTGCGGACCACGACCGACGCCGAACGCGCGCCGAATTGTACCGGACGGGACGTCTGCCGTTTGCGAATCGCCTCGGGTGCGTCAGCGGGAAGCTCGATGGGAGCGACAACCGCCTTGCCGTCGAGGATCAAAAACACCGTGCGATCGATTATGGCGACTTCGACTCGGACGATCTTGCCCACTTCGAGGAACGAACCCGCAGCCGCGGCCGGCGGCCGACCGCCTTCGGGCGTGAGGGTGGCTCCTGCAAACTCGGCATTGCCCGCGAGCGGCAGATCGACCTTGATCGATTCGGCACCATCCGTCAATCGAACCGCAAACGTACCCACGCCGGCAAGCACTTCGAGATCGAAGCTGACGGCGAAGTCGTGGACCGGGTCGCCGGTCGGCCCGCCGGGCGGCTTCGCGAACAGCTTGCGGTCCGGTGGCCGCCCGTTGTAGCCGAGGCGGTCGTCGATGGATTCCTCGCGGTCTTCGTCCAAGTTGAGGTGGCGATACGTCAGTCCAAGGCCATCGGGCTTCGCCAGGGCGTCGAGGTGCAGTCCACCATCGTGCAGGATCGTGTCATCCGCCGCTGTCGGTAGGCCTCTCGGCGTCTTAGGCAGCTTCGGCGAGCCGGCCAGCGGCTCCACCAGCCAGCGCGACCCCCATCCCTGCGGCGGGGCGAAATTCAGATCGAACACCGGAATGCGGACTTCGTGAAACTGCGCGAGACTTTTGCGAAGCAGTTCGCCGTTCGCATAGACGTCGCCGCCGGCGATGCGGATGGTTTCGCCCGGCAGGCCGACGACTCGCTTCACGTAGGGTTTGTCGTCATCGCTCGGACAGCGGAACACGCTGACTTCCCAACGGCGCGGCGACCGGGCCGAGTAGACCGACTTGTCCACCAGCAGCCGATCGCCAGGGATGATGCGGGCTTGGCTCAGGTCCGAAGTCTGGTTGCAGTTCGGGCAGGAGGATCGCTCGAACTCCACCGGGCGCGCATCGGCGCTCGGCTCCCCGACCACAACGGGGAAGCCGCACCGCAGGCAATCGAGCCGACGATGGTTGCCGTAAAATGACGGGGCCATGCTTCCGGTCGGCACGCCGAACGGCTCGATCGCGATCGTCTTCGCGACGAGGAACCACGTGAAGAAGAGGACGGAGAGTTGGGCGATGCGCCGGACGGTATCCGTGTGCGGAGGTTCAGTTGCGTTCACGGGTTCTCCACCGGTAAGCGACGAGCCTCCGGGCTTGCCCCGGAGGAAGAGACTTCCAGTCCTTCCCATGGTGTTCCGTTGCGTCGGCTCAGCGTCATCATCGCAGGCCTCCGGGATGAGCATTCCCGGTCGTCCGACACGGGCTGCACCGGTTAATCATCGCCCTGTTCGAGGACGGCCATGAAGGCTTCCTGGGGCACTTCGACTTGGCCGATCTGCTTCATTCGCTTCTTGCCCTCGGCCTGCTTGGACCAGAGCTTGCGTTTGCGGCTGATGTCCCCGCCGTAGCACTTTGCGGTCACGTTCTTCCGCATCGCGGCGATGTTTTCCCGCGCGATCACGCGGCCGCCGATGGCGGCCTGCAGGCTCACCTCGAACATGTGGCGGTCGATCTCCTCACGGAGCTTGGCGAGTACCTTGCGGCCGCGCTTGTCCGCCGTGCTGCGGTGGACGATGATCGAGAGGGCATCGACGCGGTTGCCGTGGACGAGAATATCCATGCGGACCAGATCCGCCGTGCGGTAGCCGAGCAGGTCGTAGTCCATCGTGCCGTAGCCGTGGGTGAACGATTTGAGCTTGTCGTAGAGGTCGTAGATCACTTCCGCGAGCGGCATCTCGAACACGAGGATGACCCGCTGCGGGCTGAGGTGTTCGAGGCGGATGAACGTGCCGCGTCGCTCGGTGCACATGCTCATCAGCCCGCCGATGTTCGCGGACGGAATCAGGAAGCTGATCTTGACGATCGGCTCCCGGAATTCCTTGATGAGGCCGCCGTCCGGCACGTCCTGCGGGCCGTGGACGATGATGGTTTCGCCGTCGTTCTTCTCGATCTCGAAGGTGACGTTGGGCGCGGTCTGCACGAGGTTCAATTCGCTGTCGCGCTCGAGCCGCTGCTGGATGATCTCGCGGTGCAGCATCCCCAAAAATCCGCAGCGGAAACCGAAGCCGAGGCCGTCGGACACTTCCGGCGTGAAGCTGAAGCTCGAGTCGTTGAGCTTCAGCTTACCGAGAGCTTCGCGGAGATCCTCGAAGTCGTTGTTGTTGACCGGGTACAGCCCGGAGTAGACCATCGCCTTCGGTTCCTTATAGCCGCTCATCGCTTCCGCGCAGGGTCGGAACGCATCGGTGACCGTGTCCCCGATGTTGACGAATTCGAGGTTCTTGATGTTGGCGGTGAAGTAGCCGACCTGCCCGGCGGTCAGTTCGTCGCACTTCTGCATGTCCGGCCGGAATTGGCCCAACTCCACAACGACGTATTCCCGACCGGACCGCATGAACCTGACGCGCTGCCCCTGCTTGATCGAGCCGTCGATCATGCGGATGTAAACCACCGTGCCCTTGTATGTGTCGAAGTGCGAATTGTAGATCAGCGCCTTCAGAGGCGCCTCGGCATCGCCCGGCGGCGGCGGCACGCGCTCGATCATGACGTCCAGCAATTCCACGATACCGAGGCCCGCTTTGGCGCTGACTTTCATGACCTCTTCGGGAACGGTGAAGACGGCCTGCTCCATCTCGCCGATCACGAATTCCGGCCGTGCGTGCGGCAGGTCGATCTTATTCAGGGTCGGAACGAGCTTCAGGTTCGCCTCCATCGCCAGAAACGCGTTGGCGACCGTCTGGGCCTGCACGCCCTGATAGGCATCGACCAGCAGGATCGCTCCTTCGCAGGCCGCGAGGCTGCGGGACACTTCGTAGTTGAAGTCGACGTGGCCGGGGGTATCGATCAGGTTGATCTCGTACTTTTGGCCGTCCTTCTCGTGATAGATCGTGACCGGGTGCATGCGGATGGTGATGCCGCGTTCCCGTTCGAGATCCATGCTGTCGAGCGTCTGAGCGCGCATGTCCCGCTCGGAGATGGTGCCGGTCTTGAGCAGGAACTGGTCCGCAAGGGTGCTTTTGCCGTGGTCGATGTGGGCGATGATGCAGAAATTGCGGATGTGCTGCGTCGGCGTCGGCATGGGGACGGGGTTCGCTTCGGGAAAGAATCGGGCCACGGCTGCGGTACGTTATGATACTTTAGCGTCGGCCGGGATGCCTGAATAGGGCGGCACCCAACGTGACCGCGATTCCGCCGACTTCCGTCACCGAGTTTTTTCCTCCGAGGTTCCCCGTCATGCGTCGTCTCCTCGCCCCGTCGGTTGCCTTGGTCTTGCTCGTCTCGTTCGGCTGCGGCACAAGCACAACGACGACCAAAATCGATTCACCGATCGCCGATGTGCCGGTGGCCCTGAAGCAAGTCACCGCCGCAAAGCTGGAGGAAGCCTTGGCCGAACATAAAGGCCGCATCCTCGTCGTCGATTGTTGGTTCCTCGGCTGCTCTCCCTGCGTCGCAAAGTTCCCGGAATTCGTCGCGATGCGCAACGAACTCAGCAAGCAGGGCATCGCCTTCGCGAGCGTCGACGTGATGGTGAGCGAAAACGAGATCACCGAAAAGGTACTCGGCTTCCTCAAGAAGCAGAACGCCGCCTTCCCGAACTATCTGCTCAACGACAAGGAAGACCTCGCCGACCTCTGGCAGGAACGCAACCGCATCGTCGGCACCCCCGCGACCCTCGTCTACGACCGCAACGGCGAACTCCTGAAGAACTTCGAGGACGCCAAGCTGGACAAGGTGAAAAAGTACGTGCTGGAAGTGGCGAAGAAGTAGGACCGGAAAGCTCGACTTGAATGAGGAGGATCCAAATGACTGGAGCCGAGGTACTGACAAGTCCTAAGACACGTCCCGTTCGAACCCTTGCGGATTCACGTGTCTGACAGCAAAACATACGACATCACTCACCCCAACCAAGTCTTGGTGACACAACGTCTGCTGCTGATCGGTCTGCGAACCGAGAACAACACAGATTCCTCGGAGCCGCCCGACCGCTACACACGCCTGGATACCGACCACGTAACGCAGATCGCACCGATGCCGGTCCCTACATAGGCGAAAATGCAAGATAATGAGAATTATTAGGCTGGAAGCAACATCGGTCTGTGATATGCTAGCCATTGTGGTTCATGACGAACACGAGGATGGCAATCCCGAAGGCGTTGCAAGATGGGATGGACATTCTTGGTCTTGGATCAGCCAAGGGCCGAATTGGACTTTAGGACTTATAAACGATGGTAAAAACTGGCTGACAATGGATTTCGATGGCACCATTGCAGCAATCCACGATGAACGTCGCGAGATCATAAGCCGAGGACCGTTCGGCCTGAACGATTGTTACATGACAGGCAACTGCATGTATGTCGTCGGTAGTAGAGGTACCATATCTCTATACGACAAGAGTGTATGGCGTAGCATTCCATCGCACAGCAACGATAGCCTGTATTCAATCCACGGCAGCGGTAGTTTGACGTTTGCCTGCGGTACCAATGGGTCGTTGTACAGTATACAAGGCAATACAGCCGTACGTATGGAAGTTGATGGTATTTTCGACTTCACTTCGATTTATTTCACACGCGCCGGCGATGCCTACATCGCGGGCGGCAGAGATCAGGTTGGCGTTCTAAACGTGCCGTCTCGAAATTCTGTTCGTACATTCCCGTTTCGCCCGTCATTTGTTCGCACATCGCCTGACGACACTGTCTTACTGGCCAATTGGACAGGCGAGTTGTGGCGGATCGAAGACGGCGTTTTGCTTCGTGTCAACACAATCCATAGCCGAATTCCTCCAATTTTCTGTTCGACTCGGAACGCTGACGTTGTGGCTTTCGGTGGACAGGATGCCATGGTGCTGATGGATCAGCAGGACAATTACAACATTGTCCATCTTGATCTAGACCCTGGATTTCTAGCTTCCTCCGAGGCGTAGGCCCAACACAGAAGTCTATGGTCGCTTCGTGATTTTTTTCCCCAAGGTCTCGTCATCATGAAGTATCTCGCCTACGTCCTGCGTGCGTTGTTGGGCCTGATGTTCGTCGTCTTCGGGG
>Ga0105047_10003472_pt1 | contig 27757 bp, 25 predicted proteins | sample MAT04_FD_78384 | JGI IMG/M metagenome (GOLD analysis project Ga0105047, IMG submission 78384) | Freshwater microbial communities from Lake Fryxell liftoff mats and glacier meltwater in Antarctica - MAT-04 (megahit assembly) | ecosystem: Environmental > Aquatic > Freshwater > Ice > Liftoff... | reverse complement strand
GCGCCGACGCCGAGCGCGTGAACCGCATCAAGGACGAGTTCCTGGCCAACCTCTCGCACGAGCTCCGGACGCCGCTGAACGCGATCCTCGGCTGGGCCCAGATCCTCACCGCCGCCAAGCCGAAAGGGGAGCTCGCGCAGGGCCTCGCGGTGATCGAGCGCAACGCCCGCGCGCAGACCGAGCTGATCAGCGACCTGCTCGACATGAGCCGCGTCCTCTCGGGCAAGCTGAAGGTCGACGCGGTGGTGGTGAAGCTGGCCCCGGTGATCGAGGCCGCGCTCGAGGCGATCGCGCCGGCCGCCGCCGCCAAGGCGATCACCGTGGAAAAGGTGCTCGATCCCGACGCCGAGGTGATCGGCGACGCCGATCGCCTGCAGCAGGTCGCATGGAACCTGCTCACCAACGCCATCAAGTTCACGCCGAAGGGCGGGCGGGTGAAGGTCGGTGCGAGCGCCGCCGGTGCTCACTTCGCGATCAGCGTCGAGGACGACGGCATCGGCATCGATCCGGGGTTCCTGCCCTTCGTGTTCGATCGCTTTCGCCAGGCCGACGCCTCGACCACCCGCCAGCACGGCGGCCTCGGGCTCGGGCTGGCCATCGTGAAGAACCTGGTCGAGCTGCACGGCGGGCGCATCAGCGTCGTCTCTCCGCGGCCGGGGCACCACAATGGCTCTATTTTCAGCGTGGAGCTGCCGGTGCCGTCGCCGTTCGTGGAGCACACGGTGCCGCCGCCTCGCCTGACCGGAGTGCCGCTCGAGGACGGTGTACGCGACGCGGTGCTCGAGGGCTTCGACATCCTGATCGTCGATGACGACAGCGACGCGCGCGAGGTCCTGCGCCGGCTGCTCGAGACCTGCCGGGCCCGCGTGCGATCGGCGCCGACCGCCGCGCTGGCCATGGCCGCCGTGCGTGAGGCGCGCCCGCAGCTGGTGGTCGCGGACATCGCGATGCCCGACGAGGATGGATACGCGCTGATCCGCCAGCTCCACGCCGAGGCCGGCCCGCGCATCCCCGCGATCGCGCTGACCGCCTTCGCGCGGGCCGAGGATCAGGCGCACACCACCGCGGCGGGATTCGCCCTCCACCTGCCGAAGCCGGTCGAGCCCTCCGAGCTGATCGCGGCGGTCTTGCGCGTGGGTCGCCCCACGGTCCCTTGACCCCGCCCCCATTGACCCCGACACCGCGGAGTGCGGTGATGCCGCGATGCACGCGCCGGTCAGCGTCACGCTCCCCAACGGTCTCCGCGTCCTGGTCCAGGAGAATCACGCCACCAAGGTGGTCGCGATCCAGGTCTGGGTCAGGGTCGGCTCGGCCGACGAGGTGGGCCCCGAGGCCGGCCTCGCGCACGTCCACGAGCACATGCTGTTCAAGGGCACCGAGCGCAGAAAAGTCGGAGAAATTGCCTCCGAAGTGGAGGGCGCTGGCGGCGACATCAACGCCTGGACCAGCTACGACCAGACCGTCTATCACGTCACGATGGCGAGCCGAGACTTCGACGTCGGCCTCGACATCCTCGCGGACGCGGTCCAGCACTCGGCGTTCGATCCCGACGAGCTGACCAAGGAGCTCGAGGTCGTCCTGGAAGAGCTGCGCCGCGGCAACGACACGCCGTCCCGCGTGCTCTCGGAAAACCTCTTCGCCACCGCCTACACCGGACACCCCTACCGGCGGCCGATCATCGGCTACGTGGACACGGTGAAGGCCTTCAACCGCGACATGATCCTGGGCTTCTACAAGAAGTGGTATCGCCCGCGGAACATGTGCCTGGTGGTCGTCGGCGACATCACGCCGGCCCAGGTGGTCGAGCGCGCCCAGCAGCTCTTCGCCTTCGACGACGGCGTCGCGCTCCCGGCCCGCGCCCGCGGCGTCGAGCCGAACCAGATGGAGATGCGCACCATCCGCAAGCAGCAGGACGTGCAGGAGACTCACCTCGGGCTCGGCTGGCACGCCACTGCGTTCGCCGACCCCGACACGCCCGCGCTCGACGTCATGTCGATCGTGCTCGGCAGCGGCGAGTCGTGCCGCCTCTATCGCAAGCTACGCCGCGAGCGCGAGCTGGTGAACGACGTCTACGCCTACGCGTACACGCCCGAGGATCCGGGCCTGATCATGGTCGGCGCCACCGTGCACGGTGACGGCGTCGAGACCGCGTATCGCGCGATGCTGGAAGAGACCTGGCGCCTGCGCACCACCGAGCCGGATCTCGCAGAGGTCGAGAAGGCCAAGACGATCATCCTGTCGGAGGCGGTCTACGGCAAAGAGACCGTGCAGGGCATGGCGCGCAAGCTCGGCTTCTACGCGCTCACCGTCGGCGATCCGGCGCTCGAAGAGGTCTATTACTCGCGCGTCCGCCAGACCACGCCGGCCGATGTCCTGCGCGTCGCACGGAAGTTTCTGCGGCTCGACGGGCTCACGGTGTCGGCGATCCTGCCGCAAGGGGCGACCACGCTCCTCACCGAGGAGACGATGAAGCGGGTCGCGCGCGAGGTCGACGCGACGATCGGCGCGGGCATCCCGACGATCACGCCGGGCGACGATCGCACCATCAAAACGAAGCTCGGAAACGGCGCCACCCTGGTGATCCGCGAGGACTCGTCGGTGCCGCTGATCAGCGTGCGCGCGGCGGGGAAGGGCGGTCTCATCGGCGAGACCCCGCAAAACAACGGCGTCACGCACCTGGTCGGCGAGCTGCTCACGCTCGGCACCAAGCGCTTCACCGCCGAGCACATCGCCGATCGCAGCGACGCGACCGCGGCCGGCCTCGGCGGCGTCGCGGGGCGCAACTCGCTCGGCATGCGCGGTGACTTCCTGAAGGAGCACTGGGACGAGTGCTTCGACCTGTTCACCTCGTGCTTGCTCGAGCCGACCTTCGATCCGAAGGAGATCGAGCGCGAGCGCAAGGCCCAGCTCGAAGACATCGCCTCGCGCATCGATCACCTCAGCACGGTGGCGTTCGATCAGCTCGCGCAGCAGCTCTACACCACGCACCCCTATCGCTACCCCACGGTGGGCACGGTCGAGAGCGTGAAGTCGCTGACCATCGACGACATCCGCAAGGCGTACGAGCGGCAGCTGCGGCCCGACATGCTGTCGATCACCGTGGTGGGCGCGGTCGACGCGACCGACACCATCGCGCGCTTCGAAAAGGCGATCGGGCACATCAAGCCGCCACAGGGCACGCCGCGCTTCGAGATGCCGATGCAGGACACCTGGCCGACCGCGCCGAAGAACATCGCGACGTCGCGCCCGAAGGAGCAGGCCCACTTCGCGCTCGGATTCCCGGGGCTCGATCTGTTCGACGAGCGCCGCTGGCCGCTCGAGGTGCTCAACAGCGTGCTCGGCGGGCAGGGCGGACGGCTCTTCCTCGAGCTGCGCGACAAGCTCTCGCTCTGCTACTCGGTGTCGTCGTTCTCGATGGAGGGCCTCGCGCCCGGATACTTCGCGATCTACATGGGCACCGCGCAGGAGAAGCTGGTCACCGCCGAGGCCGGCATTCGCCGTGAGCTCGAGAAGGTGCTCGAGACCGACGTCACGCCGGAGGAGCTGGCGCGGGCCAAGCGCTACCTCGTCGGCGCGCACGAGATCGGGCTCCAGCGCATCAGCTCGCGCGCCAACGCGATGGTCTACGCCGAGCTCTACGGCATCGGCTACGACGACTACATGCGCTACGCGGCGCGCGTCGAGGCGGTGACGGCGAAGTCGGTACGCGACGTCGCACGCGATCTCATCCGCTTCGATCGCTCGGTGCGCTCGGTCGTCGAGGCCATCCCGGCCTGAAAATGCGGCTCTTCGGGGCGATCGCGATCGCGCTCCTCGGCGGGTGCGGGACCGGGACTCAGGGGACGGGCTACGTCGAGGGCGCGTTCACCGTGCTCGGCTGCACGTCCGCCTCCGATCAGAGCTTCCCGGCGTTCGCGTTCGACGTGAAGCACGTCGTCAACCGGCGCAACCAGGACAACATGGAGGTCGTGTTGCTGCACTACCCGGTCGATCTCGAGGAGACCGACGGGCTGGTGATGCAGTTCGCCAGCGTGCGTGCGCTGCGCACCGCGCGCGCGGCGGTCGCGCCCGGGCCGCTGACCGTCGAGCTCGCCACCGGCTCGGCCCCGGCCCGCGCGGCGCTGAGCCTGTTCGTGACGTGCCCTTCGGCCCCGACGCTGCATGCGGTCGCGGGAAGCGTGACGTTCACGCGCCTCGAGCTGCAGGAAGATCCGACCAAGGCCGGGCTCGACGAGGTCGTCACCGGGACGCTGACCGCGTCGGTGTCGGGACCCGATCGCTCGCGAATACTGGGCACGATCAAGGCGACGTTCGACTTCGTGCCCGAGAATGCGTCGCAGATTGGCTCGCCCCGCTAGTAGAGCTAGGCTGAAACCCATGCGGGCGTCCCGACGTGGCTTCACGCTGATCGAGATGGTGGTGGTCGTGGCGATCATCGCTGTCGTCATCGCGATCGCGGTCTACAACCTCTACGGCGCCCAGAAGGGACAGGACGTGCGCCGCGAGTCGAAGGTGATGGTGAGCGCGCTGCGCGAGGCGCGGCTGATGGCGACCTCGAACCCGGCCGTCCCGGGCCTGGTGTGCGCCACGCCGCCCTGCATTCCGCGCACGATCGGCATCCGCATCGTGAGCCGCACCAGCTACGATGTCTTCGGCGACATGGACGCGCTCCCGGGGGGCGAGGCGGTGATCCAGACCGTCGATCTGCACGCCAATCACCCGGACAACCAGGTGCAGTTCACGACGCCGCCCGACGGGACCATCTATCGCTTCGCCACCACCGGCAGCATGGTCGGAGCCACGCCTCCGATCACGATGGTCGACACGGTGACCGGAGAAGCGCACGTCATCACTCTGACGCTGGCGGGCCTCGTTGCGGTCAATTAGTTGTCTGCCGTTGCTCGCGCTGGCGTGCACGCCGCCGGGCGCGACGTTCCTGGTGAGCGGCGACCTGGTGCTCGTCGTTCGCCTCCCCGAGGGCGCCCCGATCACCGTCACCGGATTCACGCCCGCGCCCACCGGCGCGCTCGAGATCGAGGTCGTCGAGGACGAGAACGTGCACATCCTCGAGTACGATGAGGACATCACCGACTTCATCGTGATGAACACGTTCGGCAACGTGCAGCTGCCCCCCGACAACGCCAGCCCGAGCGAGCGCTGGAGCGTGCCGCCGCCCGTGCGGCAGTCGATCTACCACGGCGAGCGCGCGGTCGAGCCGAGCCCCCTCGATGGGACCGGCGTCCAGGTGCTGCGGCCCCCGTGCCCGCAGCTCGTCAGCGAGCCGATCGTCGATGCGGCGATCGCGGACGGCGTCGCGATGCTGCTGACGCTCGGTGATGGTGCGCTGATCGGGACGTGGCCGGCCACGGGCAGCACGATGCTCGCGAAGGTGCTCTATCGCGGTCCGAGCGGGCGCTTCGACGAGATCCCCGGCCTGGCCTGGACGTCGACCGCCAGCCCCAGCCCTCCGTTTGGCTTCGCCGACGAGGCGGGCGCGACGGTCTACGGGCCGATGCCCGGCCGGCCCAAGTATTACGGCTTCTACGACGTGTCGCCCGGTCGCACGGTCGGCGCGCCACGGCCGATCGCGCCGGGGCTGATCTATCCGCCGGCGTTCGCCGGCAAGCGCTACGGATCGGAGCGCACGATCATCGCGCGCACCCCCAAGCTGCAGAAGATGTTGATCCTCGATCCGATGGCCGATCAGTGGCTCTTGGGCGCGGAGGTCAGGGCGCTGGTGGTCTGCGCGAGCGAGCTCGGGCCGATCATCCTCGACATCACCGGCCCGCGGACCGCCATCGTTGCGCTCGGAGATGGGCGCATCACCCAGATCGATCTGATGACCGGCGTACAGACCGAGGTGGAGGACCTCCCGCAAGTCCCTGCGGCGATCTGTAACAGCGGCCGGCTCGCGCTCCCGCGCGGGGGTGAGCTGTTCATGTATTCGGGGCCGCAGCCGGGCCTCTCGCTCCAGTGGCGGCGCACGCCCGAGTCGCCCTGGACCGAGATCGACCACCGCAACGAGCAGCCCTCCGCCTTCGGGCTGTGGGGCGACCGGGCCGTGCTGGCGCTCGGCCGCAGCCTCATGCTGCTCGACGACGAGCCTCGCCGGCCGGAGCACGCGCCGCGCATGTGCGGCCCGTACACGGTCAGCGCCACCGCGGACCTCATCCTCCCGCGCGGCGACGAGCTCCTGGTGGCGAGCACGCGCGTCACCGCGGGGTTCGAGGCGATGAGCCGGGTCACGATCGCGCCGTGACGCACCTCTGAATTTCCTCTGAATCGTGCGATGTAGCGGTCGTCGTGCGCGCCGCCGCCGCCGTCCTCCTCTTCTGCCTGCTCCTCCTGGGGATCGGCCTGGCGGGCCCCCCGGTCGAAGGCCCCGGCTACATCCACGACGAGTGCTACCAGGCCTTCACCGCGCACCGCTACGCGCTCGGCGATCCCGACGCGTGGCGCTGGGGCGAGCGCCCGGTCCTCGAGAAGATGACCAAGGACGATCTCACCTCCGCCACGACGTACGAGTGGGTCCACCCGCCGTTCGCGAAGCTGATGATGGCCTCGGCGATCAGCGCCTTTGGCTTCACGCCCACCGTCTATCGCCTCGGCAGCGTGCTGTGCGGCTGGCTCACGATCGCGATGCTGCTCTGGCTCGGCTGGCGCTCGTTTGGACCGCGGGTCGGGCTGTTCGCGGCGATCCTCGTCCCGCTCGAGGGCATCTTCTTCGTGATGTCGCGCGTCGCGATGAACGACATCTACGTGACCGCCGCGCTGACCGGCTGCGTCGCCGCCACCTACAAGGTCTGGAAGGCCCCCGGTGTCCGCCGCCGCCCGTGGGCGGTCGTGGCCGGGCTCGCCGCCGGCATCGCGATCGCCACCAAGTGGAACGCGGCCCCGACGCTGGTCGTCTGCGGGCTGATGGTGGGCTGGTGCTTGCTCCGCGCCGAGAAGTGGCCGGCGGCGATAGCGCTCTGGGTGCTGGCGTTCGTGGTCACGCCGGCGCTGGTCTATCTCGCCTGCTACGCCCCGTACTTCGCGCTCGGGCACGGGCTCTCCGATCTCGCCACGCTGCAGAAGGACATCATCGACTTCCACCGCGGGCTGAAGGCCGGGCACTCGTCGTCGTCGCGCTGGTACCAGTGGCCCGCGCTGGTTCGCCCGGTGTGGCTGTACCAGGCCGACGGCGTCGAAAAGGACACGCTCCGCGAGATCTATGCCTTCGGAAATCCGGCCCTGTGGTGGGTGATGTTTCCGGCGGTCCTGCTCACGACTTACCGCGCGTGGCGCGAAAAGAGCGTGGAAGACGCGTTCGTCGCGGTCCCATTTCTGGCGGTGTGGCTGCCGTGGGCGGTGATCGGGCGGGTCACCTTCATCCAGTACATGCTGCCGGCCGTCCCTTTCGGGATGCTGGCGATCGCGCGCACCATCGACCACACCTGGCGGGCGCGCGCGGCGACCGTGGGCGGGATCTATCTCGCGCTCGCAGGGGTTTGTTTCGCGTACTACTATCCCATCCTCACGGGCATGAGCGTGTCGAGCGCGTCGGTGCAGAGCCATCACTGGTTCTGGTTCGACGCCTGGCGCCCTTGCTCGGGTGACTGTGATGACGTCGGGAAGAAGTGGCTCCCGATGGCGACGACGGCGGTCGACACCACGACCACCTCGACGACTGCCCCCTGAAAGCCGACAATGTTTCCGTGCGCCTCGCGGCCGCGGCTCTGGTGCTCGCTTCGGCGTGCTCGTCTCCGAGCGTGCCGTGCGTGGACCCGTCGTCGGTGTCGAAGCCGGTTCGCCCGGCGCTACAGGTCGCGAGCGACATCGCGGCCGAGAACGCGCGGCCTGGCTCCGATGGCTGGCAGATCACGCGACCGGCTGGGCGCGCGCAGATCGAAGGCTACGCCGATCGGCTCAGCGCGATCCGCGGCGAGGACGTCCGCCTGTTCGTTCGCACGGCGTCCGCGGCGAGGTTCACCTTCGAGGTGTGGCGCATGGGCTGGTACGGCGGCGCGGGCGGGCGGCGCGTGCTCGAGCCGGTCGAGACGCCCTCGCTTCCGCAGCCTGATCCAAGCCTCGAAGAGAAGCACGGCACCGTCCGCTGCGCGTGGAATTCAGCGGCGATGCTGCGCGTCGAGGACGACTGGCCGACCGGCGTCTATCTCGTGAAGCTCACCGCGCTCGGCTTCTCGAGCTACATCCCGCTCGTCGTGCGCGACGACAGCGCGCGCGGCGCGATCATGTTCCAGACTTCGGTGTTCACGTACGCCGCGTACAACGACTGGGGCGGGCGCTCGGCGTACGGGAAGAAGCGCTCGACCAAGGTCTCGTTCGACCGCCCCTTCGTGCGCACGTTCGGCGCGGGTGACTTCGGCATGCACGAGGCCGCGATCTTGCGCTTCGTGGAGCGCCTCGGCTTGCCCGTGATCTACGTGACCGATCTCGACACCCACCGCGCCCCCGAGCGCCTCCTCGATCAGCGCGCGCTCTTGATCGCTGGCCACGACGAGTACTGGACCCGCTCGATGCGCGACGGCGTCGAGGCCGCGCGCGACGCCGGCGTCAACCTCGCGTTCCTCGGCGCGAACGACGCGTACTGGCAGGTCCGCCTGGAGGACGACGACCGCACGATGGTCGCCTTCAAGGAGCGCGCTTCGAAGGACGATCCGATGTTCTTCGATGCCGAGGGCGCGGCCTCCACGACCACGCGCTGGCGCGACACCCCGGTCGCCCGCCCCGAGCACTTGCTGGCCGGCGTCGAGTACCGAAACGGCGCGTGGGGCTTCGAGACCGACTGGCGGGCGCGCAGCGAAGGCCACTGGTTGATGGAGGGCACCGGCCTGCGGGACGGCGACATCCTCGCGGGGCTGGTGGGCGGCGAGGCCGATCGGAGAGCCGACGACACGCCGTCTTGCGTGGAGCTCATCGGCGACGCCGAAGCCACCACCGAGATGGGGCGCGACGTGAAATCGGAGACGACGATCTACACCGCCGCGAGCGGCGCGCTGGTGTTCGCGTGGGGCTCGTTCGACATCTCGGCGGGGCTGGACGCGTACGCCGAGCCGCCGCGCGCGATGGTGCGGACGAGCTCGGCGGCGCAGCGGATCATCGGCAACTTGCTCCAGCGCTTTTAGGCTCCGCGAAGCGCGTCGACCGGATCGAGCTGCGCCGCTCGCCACGCCGGGAACAGCCCGAAGACCACCCCCGTCCCGATCGCCAGCGCGAGGCCGAGCGCGATCGACCAGGGGACCGCGTGAAAGCGCCACGATCCAAGCGCGTGATCGAGCCCGGCGCTCGCCAGCGCCGCGAAGAGGAGTCCGCCCATGACGCCGAGCGCGCCGCCCAGCAGCGAGATCGCGGCGGCTTCGGTGACGAACTGCAGCATGATCGCCCGCGGGCTCGCGCCAATCGCGCGGCGGATCCCGATCTCGCGCGTCCGCTCGGTCACCGTCACCAGCATGATGTTCATGATGTTGATGCCGCCCACGAAGAGCGACATCAGGCCGGTCGCCATCAGCAGCGCCTGGATGATCACGAGGATGCTCTTCTCCTGGTTGTTGCCGTTGCGATCCTCGACCTCGAACGTACGCACGCCGTCGTGGCGACGCATCAGGATCGCGTCGGCCATGTCGGCCAGCGCGCGCATCGTGCTCTCGGCCGGGGCCACGCCGCGCGCGCGCAGGAGCAGCGACTGGATCTGGTGCGAGGGTGAGTAGGTCGCATCGAACGCCGATCGCGGCACCATCACCCGGCGGTCCCAGCGTCCGGTGCCGTTGCCGTGGCCCATCGCCGGCTTGTGCGCGAGCACGCCGATGATGGTCCAGCTCTCGTCGGCGATGCGGAGCTGCGTTCCGAGGACCTTCGCGTCCGCGCCGAAGAGCTGGGTGTAGACCTCGTCCCCGATCACCACGACCCGGCGCCCCTCGACGAGATCGACGGCATCGACGAACCGGCCCTGGGCGATGGTGAGGCGGTACATCGCCGGTGCGTCGAGCCCCACGCCCATCAGCCGCACGCGTTTGTCCTTGCCGAGGTGCACGGCGCGCGCGTCTCGGCTCGTCTCGGACGTGATCGCCAGCCCGCCGATCGCTTCGAGCGCTTCGCCGTCGCTCGCCGAGAGCGGCCGGCGGGTCCGCGGGATGCCGCGCGCGGGAGGCGCCGTTTGGCGGATGCGCACGGTGCTCGAGTCGTTGATGCCCTGGTTGAGCGCCACCAGCGCCTCCTCGGCCCCGCGGAGAAGGCCCGCGAGCGCGACGAGCGAGCCGGTGCCGATCATGATGCCCAGCAGCGTGAGGAGCGCGCGCAGGCGGTTGCCGGAGAGCGCCGCGAACATGCCGCGAAAGACGTCGGAGAACCTCATCGCCGCATCGCCTCCACCGGATCGAGCCGGCTCGCGTTTTTCGCCGGTACCCAGCCGAAGCCCACGCCGATCGCCAGACACACGACGATCGCCACCACCACCGCGACCACCGAGATCTCGCCCACCCAGCTCGACTTGAGCTGCTGGATCCCGAGGTTCGCCGCGATCGTCGAGGCCACGCCGAGCCCCGCGCCGACCAGCCCACCCGTGCCCGAGAGCAGCGAAGCCTCCCACAGGAACTGCTGCGAGATGGCCCGCGGGCTGGCGCCGAGGGCCTTCAGGATGCCGATCTCGCGCGTCCGCTCCGAGACGCTGACCAGCATCATGTTCATCACGCCGATGCCGCCGACGAACAGCGCGATGCCGGCGACGAGGCCGACGACCGCCTCCATCACCGCGAACATCAGATAGAACTGCGGCATGAAGGCGTTGAAGTCCCAGATCTCGAAGTCGGGGACTCCGTGGTGGCGATCCTCGAGGATCGCGCTCGCGATGCGCTTGACCACGTCGTTGTGATCGGCCCGATCGGTGCGCAGGTGGAGGAGCGACTCGGTGCGGACCTCAGGGCGCGTCTCGGCCGCCGCTTCGAGCGGCATGGCGACGAAGTTCTTCCACTCGAACCCGAAGTTGGTGTCCCAGTGCTCCACGGGCGAGAGCTGCCCGATCACCCGGCAGCGCTCGCCGGCGACGGTCAGCCACCGGTCCACCGCGTGGCCCTCGAACAGCTTCTTCGCCACGTCGGCGCCGACCACGCAGACGCGGGCGTGGCTGCGATCGTCCTCCTCGGTGAAGAGGCGGCCCGACTCGAGCTGGAGCTCGAGCGCGCTGAAGAACCCGGCGTCGGCGGCCACGAGGTCGGCGCGGTGATAGATGCCGCGCGCGTTGGCGAAGTCCTCGTCGCCCAGGGCCGCGTAGACGGTGCGCTCCTCGGTGAAGGGGAGGGCGGCGAACAGGACGTCGCGATCGCGCCGCGTGAGCTGGCCCGGCGGGAGGTCGCCGGCCTTTCCTTCCGGCTTTTTCGGCGAGATGAGCACGATACGGGCGCCGCCGAGCTGCTCGATGTCATGGAGCAGCGTCGACAGCCCGCTCGTCGCGAGCGACGACATGAGCACGATCGAGAACGATCCGAGCGTGATGCTCGAGACGGTGAGGCTCGAGCGAAAGCGATGCGTACGGAGCGCCTTGGCGGCCATCCGCAGGTGCTCCCACCCGTTCACAGGTCGACCTCGTGCGCCTTCGACGAGGCCGGATCGATGAGCAGGTGCTCGCCCTCGGTCAGGCCTCGAGTGACCTCGTACTGGCGATCGTTGCGCGTCCCGAGCTCGACGGCGACGCGCTCGATCTCTTCCTTGCCCTGGGCGAGCACGATCTTGCTGACGAAGCTCTTCTCGCCCTCCTTCACCACCGCCTCGATGGGCACCGCGAGCACCGCCGGCTTCACGTCGATGCGAAAGCGCAGATCTGCGGTCATGCCCGGGCGGATCGTCGGCGAGCGCGTGGTCAGCGTCGCCTCCACCGGAAAGACGTCGATCTCCTTGCCCTTCGGCCGGATCGCCGAGGGCGCGGTCTTGGTGACCCGCGCGTCGAAGCGCTCGCCGTGGAGCGCGTCGAAGGTGAGGACGACCGCCTGATCGAGGCGGATCTTCGCGATGTCGATCTGGTTCAGCTCGGCGCGCACCAGCAGCGTCGACAGGTCGCCGATCACCAGCAGCGGCCGGCCCTCGAACGTCTGCTGCACGCCGGGCGTGACGACCTCGCCGGTCTTGATCCCGAGCTCCAGCACCGTGCCGTCGATCGGCGACTCGATCCGCGTCGAGCGCAGGCGATCGCGCGCGGCGGTCGCCGAGAGCTCGGCGGTGACGAGCGCGATCTTCTTAGCCTCGCGGGTGTTGGTGGCCAGCTCGAGCTCGTACGCCGCCACCAGGTGATCGGCCACCATGCGCTTCTTTCGCGCGTGATCGAGCTCGGCGAAATCCAGCGCGTTTTTCGCCTGCGCCACGTCGGCCGCGGCGCGCGCGACGTCGCGCTCGGAGTCGATCGGGTCGAGCCGTAGCAGCAGATCGCCCTTCTTCACCGCCTGACCTTCGGCCACGAGGACCTCGGCCACCTGCCCCGCGATCTTCGACTTGATCTCGATCTTCTGGAGCGGCTCGACCTTGCCGCTGTCCACGACCTCGATCACCAGGTCGTCCCGCTTCACGTCGACCCGCAGCGCCGCATCGAGCGGGACCGCGCTCTTCTGCGGCCGGGTGCCCAGATACACCGCCGGCGCGGCCACCAGCAGCACCGCACCGAACACGATCCATCGCTTTTTCATCGTCCTTCTCCCGAGTCTTTCTTGTGGTCAGCGACGATGATGCCGTCGCGGAAGGTGATGGTGCGGGGCGCATACGCGCCGATGCCCGGATCGTGGGTGACGATGGCGATCGTCATGCCTTCCGCGTGGAGCGTGGAGAGCAGGCCCATGACCTGCTCGGTCGTCGCAGTGTCGAGCGCGCCGGTCGGCTCGTCGGCGAGGAGCAGCGCCGGCTCGTTGACGATCGCGCGCGCGATCGCCACGCGCTGCTGCTGTCCGCCGGAGAGCTCGGTGGGCTTGTGACCCATCCGCGCGTCGAGCCCCACCCGCGCGAGCGCCGCCTCGGCCCGCCGCCGGCGCAAAGACGGCGCGATGCCACGGTAGATCATGGGCAGCTCGACGTTCTCGAGCGCGGTCAGGCGCGGCAGCAGGTTGAAGGCCTGGAACACGAAGCCGATCCGCGCGTTCCTGAGCTGCGCGCGGGCCTCCTCGTCGAGCCCCTCGACCGCGACGCCGCCGAGCGCGTAGGTGCCCGAGTCCGGCCGATCCAGCGTGCCGATCACGTTCAGGAGCGTCGATTTGCCGGAGCCCGAGGCGCCCATGATCGCCGCCATCTCGCCCGCCTCGAGCGCGAAGCTGACGTGATCGAGCGCCCGTACTTCGACCTCGCCCATGCGGTAGTGACGGGAGACCTCGGTCAGCTCGACGAGCGCAGGCACGATCGACGGCAAGGCAACCGTCGTGCCGGGTCGTTACACGTGTGATGGCTCGCGATTGTCGGGGCGGGTGCAGGAAATTAAGTGCAGCGCCTGCACTGCAGAGCTACTAGTCCGCGAGCAGCCAGACCCCGAGGCCCGCGAGCACGACCGCGCCCGCCGCCATGCTGATCGAGATGGCGCCGTGGGTCGTCGAGCGATCCTGGAGCCGGGTCAGATCGGGCTCGATCACCAGCCCCGCGCCGAGCTCGTTGCTGGCGCTGATGCTGCTCGCGCCGAACGCGACGCTGGCGATCAGCGCGGCGGCACCGGTGCCCAGCAGCAGGACCGGTGCCCAGGGGATGCTGGAGGCCCGGGGCGGGGAGCGGGTCACCAGGGGCGAGGATTCCGGGGCCTCGGTGGCGCGGGGGACGACCCGCTTGCCGTAAAGGGCCTCGATCAGGGCGGCGGCGGGCTCGGCCCAGGCGTGCACGTCGCGCGATCCCACCCGGGCGTCGCGGCCGTTGACCACCTCGCCCTGGAGCCGCTCGGCCAGGATCTGAATCCGGGTCGCTCCCACGTCGACCGACCAGCGGAGGCGCTCTCCGACGGCCTTTGCCGCGGCCGGATGGGCCTCGATCGCCCGCAAAAGGTGCTGTTCCAGCATCGCCGTCTCTTCGCGACTCAGGTCGGGCGGCCCCTCCAGGTCGAGGGTGACCACGCCGGCCAGGAGCAGGCACAGCGTCAGCATCGCTGCCCGTGGTTTACAGCGAGCGTGGCCGGCACGGTATAGTCGAACCTTGGTCGTCGAGCAGACAGTCCGTGACGCTACGCCCGGGAAGCCCGGTAAGCCGGTCCGCATGCTGGCGGTGGACGTCATCGAGGGCCCCGATGCGCCCCGCGCCGTCACCACCGGCGGCGACACGCTGACCCTCGGCAGCGCCCCCACCAACGACGTCGTCCTCGCCGACGAGACCGTGTCTCGCTACCACCTCGAGCTGCGGCGATCCGGGGACAAGGTCGTGATCAACGATCTCGGCTCCACCAACGGCACCATCCTCAGCGGCGCCTGGATCGAGAAGGCCCGCGTCCTCCCCGGGACCACGCTGCGCATCGGCCGCACCACGCTGCGCATCCTCGACGGCGAGACCACCCGCCGCGACGCGTTCTCCGAGGGCAAGCTCGGCCAGATCATCGCCGACAGCGAGCCGATGCGGGCCATGATGGCCAAGATCGCCAAGCTGGCGAAGGCGCCGACCTCGGTGCTCATCCTCGGCGAGACCGGCACCGGCAAAGAGGTCGTCGCGCGCACGCTGCACAGCGAGTCCGATCGCAAGAGCGGGCCGTTCGAAGCGGTGGACTGCGGCTCGATGATGCCGACGCTGATCGCCAGCGAGCTGTTCGGGCACGAGAAGGGCAGCTTCACCGGCGCCGAGGAGCAGCACATCGGGGCCTTCGAGCGGGCCGATGGCGGCACGCTGTTCCTCGACGAGATCGGCGAGCTCCCGGCGTCGCTCCAGTCTGCATTGCTCGGCGCGCTCGAGCGGCGATCCTTTCGCCGCGTCGGCGGCAAGACGCCGATCAGCGTCGACGTGCGCGTCCTCGCCGCGACCCACCGCGATCTGCGGCGCGACGTCAACGGCGGCCAGTTCCGGCAAGATCTCTACTATCGCCTCGCGGTCGTGACGCTGGAGATCCCGGCCTTGCGCGAGCGGCCCGACGACATCGCGGTCCTCGCCGAGCACTTCCTGCGGCAGGCCGGCTTCGAGGGGCAGCTGTCCGATATCTTGCCCGACAGCGCGCTCGAGGACTTCAAGAAGCACGCCTGGCCGGGCAACGTCCGCGAGCTGCGAAACGTCGTCCACGGGGCGCTCGCGCTCGGTGAGGCGCCGCAGCTCGAGCGCGACGGCCTTCGCCGCGACCCGCACAGCGAGGGCTCGCCCGGGCTCACGAACGTGCCCTCCAGCATGGCCGAAGAGCTCTCGGTGCACCCGTACGGCGAGGCGCGCCGGAGGCTGCTCGAGAGCTTCGAGATCGAGTACGTGCGCGCGATCCTCGATCGCGCCGGCGGCAACGTCTCGCTCGCGGCGCGGCGCTCGGAGATGGATCGCTCGCACCTCACGCGCTTGATCAAGAAGCTGGGCGTCCGGCCTGGCAGGGGTGGGGGAGAGACGTGAGCGAGGGTCGGCCTAGGCCGGCGCTGTTCCAGCTCCCGCTCGACGACGCCACGCCTCCGCTCGAGGCGGAGCCGCGCAAAGCCACGATCGCGCTCGACGCGCCTCCGCCGGCGGCCGAGGTCAGCAACGAAACGACCGGCGGTGCAGAGGTCAGCGCGGCCGATGATCCGCCGGAGATCGTCGAGTCGACCGAGGAGGACCTCCGCGGGACGATGGTCGGCGGCTACAAGATCGAGCACAAGATCGGCGGCGGCGGCTTCGCGGACGTCTACCAGGGGCGCCATCAGTATCTGCCGCGCCTGGCCGCGGTGAAGGTGCTGCGGCGCGTGCTCACGGCGTCGACGGCGGCGCGGAGGCGCTTCACGCGCGAGGCCGAGGTGCTCGGCGCGCTCGATCATCCGCACGTCGTGAAGCTGGTCGACTTCGGCGTCCTCGCGTCGGGCCGCCCGTTCCTCATCACCGAGCTGGTCGAGGGCGAGACGCTGCGCCTGCGGCTCGACAGCGCGGTCCGCGTGTCGCCCGAGGACGCGTGGGCCTGGACCCGCCAGCTCGCGCTCGGGATCCAGGCGATGCACGCGCGAGGCGTCGTTCACCGCGATCTGAAGCCCACCAACGTGATGCTCTCGGAGGTGGATCGCCGGGTGCGCATCCTCGATCTCGGCATCGCGCGCTGGATGGAGCCGGGCGAGCGCACGCGGCTCACCGCGGTGGGGCGCATGCTGGGCACGCCGATGTACGCGGCGCCCGAGCAGCTGGTCGACGCGGCGAACGCGGGGCCGCCAGCCGATCTCTACGCGGTCGGCGCGATGCTCTACGAGATGTGCACCGGGCGCACGCCGTTCCCCGGTGATCGCCAGGAGGTGATGCGCGCGAAGATGGCCGGGGCGCCGGCGCTCTCGCCCAACGCTTCGGGGCTCGAGCAGATCGCGATCGAGCTGCTCGACCCGGTCCCCAGCCAGCGCCTCGCCACCGCGGAGCTGCTGCTCGACAAGCTGGAGAACGCGCGGCCGCAGCCGGCCACCGTGATGCTGGCGAACCCCGCCGTGGTGCAGCCGGCCGGCAAGCGTTCGCAGGCGAGCATCGCGCCGCTCACCCAGGCCATCCCGCCGATCACGCAGAACATCGCGACGCCGGTGGCGCCCGCATCGAACAAGGCGCTCTGGCTGATCGCCGGGGTCGCGGTCGCGGTCGCCTTCACGGTGGGGCTGATGGCGGGCGTGGCGGGGCGCGACGATCCGGCGGTGATGGCACCGGTCCAGCTCGAGCCGCAGCCCACCGCCGAGCCGCTCCCGCCGGGCGCCAAGGCCGCCGCCATGATCGAGCCCGCTCCGGATCCCACCGCTGCCGCTGCCGCCACACCGCTCGCGAGCCCGCGCAGCACGCCGCGTCCGAAGCCCTCCACGAAGCCGCTCGACGAGCAGAAGCTGGTGAAGGACGTCGAGCGGGCGCTGAGCAAGCGCGGGCTTTTGCCGGCGGACATCGATCTCACCGTCGACACCACGGCGTGGCGCGCAGCGCTCTCCTCGGGCGACGCGGCGAAGGCGGAGGGCGCGACGCGGGCGCTGATCCATGCGATCGAGGAGGCCCAGATCCAGGAGCCCGTCGTCTCGGCCCGCATCCGTCGCCTGCTCAGCGCGGCGCGCGAGACGTCGGAGCGACGCTCGCAGAACGCGACCCAGGCGATCGAGGATCGCTGCTTCGAGCTCCGCCGCACGCTCCGCAGCGCCGGACCGACGGAGCGGGCGGAGATCTTGCGGGAGATCGTCGCGCTCGAGCGACGCCTGAACCCGTGAGGATCGCGTGTCTCGTGTTGCTCGCCGGGTGCGGCGCGAGCGAGCACGACGTCTTCGTCTCGGCGGACATCGATCGGGTCGCGTTCCTCCGCCCCGCCGCGGATGGCACGTGGCAGTCGAGTGGCCTCCTTCGCGTCGAAGATCGGGTGCGCGCCGCGATCGGGGAGGGCGAGACGGTCGTGGTCGCGCTGTGGAGCGACGAGGCGCTGATCGCCAAGATGGGGGCGCTGCCCGACGACGCCACCCTCGCCGCGACGCCGCTCGCCCCGCGCGCGACCTGCCAGCCGGGTCTGCCGCCGCCGGCGTCGATCGAGCAGATCGGCCCCGACGAGCCGATCCAGCTCCCGACCCTCAGCGCGAGCTGGGGCGGCTGCCCCGACATCCACTCGATGGCCGCGCGGGTCGGCTGCGGCGACGCGGAGATCGAGTGCCCGGTGCGATCGATCGATCGCAGCGGCTGCCGCTACACGCTGCACTTCGACTGCGAGATGCGCGACGTCGAGATCATCCGCGCCGACGGCGACGTCTGCGCGGTGACGCCGGGCTGCACCGCGGGCCGCGACGTGGAGGGGAAGTTCATGATCAAGTGCGAGGCCAACTGCAAGAACGACGAGGCCGGCTGCCTGCAGACCGGGCGCGAGGTCGCGTGCACCGCCAACGTGGTGATCGACGCGAAGCTGCCGGTCGAGACCGTGCTCACCCGCGTGCACGTCAGCCAGGGCCCGAGCACCACGCCGCCCGAGGGCATGTACAACTTCCTCCAGCCGACCAGCGCGCGCAGCGGCTATCTCGGCATTCCGGTCGTCGTCGGCGAACGGCTGATCATCCCGTTCCACGCCTACCGATCGAACGACGTCTGCGGCGCCGGCAGCACCACGACGCTGGTGTTCGTCTCGACCGAGACCGCCAGCATCACCGATACCCGGCCGACCGAGGTCTGCCTCGAGATGCTGGCCAACGATCCAAACGGACCTGGATTTCTCGGCCTCTACGGCGACCGCGGCTCTCTATCGATCGGCCGCTTCGACGCGGACGGGCGCCGCGTCGCGTCGGTGCAGCTCGCCGCCGAGGACAAGATGGTGGCCCGTCCGCTGCTCGCTGCGCAGCCGGGGCTGATCGCGGTGGTGTACGCGAGCCGCGAACCTACTCGTCTCAAATCGCATTTGCTGGTGATCGATCCGGTGACGCTGGCGGTGATCCGCGATCAGACCGACGTCGGACCGGACATCAGCGCGCTCACGCTGACCGATGATCCGTACGTGGTGACGGTCGACGACTTCAGCGATCTGGTGACCTGGTGGTCACCGGATCTCGCCACCTGCGTAGGCTCGTCGAACGCGCACCTGATCAGCGCGCCGGTCCTCCGCGATCTGTCGAATCTGCCGCTGCTCGATCTGCATTACCTGCCGGAGCCGCGCGAGATCCTGGCGCTGGTCAACGAGAACGCCGCCGTCCACCAGATCGACAACATCTGCGAGTCGCCGCCGCTGCCGGGGCAGAGCTGCGTGCCTCCGCCCGAGATGCCCGAGGCGGCGGCCTGCGTGTCGGGGCGGCGCGCGATCCCGCCCGAGCGCGGCTTCGAGCCGATCCGCGCGCGTCCGTGGCCGGCGCTGGGGCGGAAGCTCGCGGTGTCGGGGACGGTGCGGCCGGCGTATCGCGCGTGGGAGTTCCAGGCGGCGCTCGCGACGTACGATCGCGATCAGCACGAGATCCCGCCGGGGATGATCGATCTCGGGCCCGGGATCGCGCGCGATCTGGTGGTCGATGGTCGAGGCGCGCTGTGGGTGACGCTGCCGTGGTCCGGCGAGCTGATCCGCCTCGCCGTCGCGCCCTGAGACCTACGCGTTGAGGCGCGACATCATGGCCTCGGCGTAGCGCGTCCCGCTCGCCGCGCCCGGCGGGAACATCCGATCGAGCTCGGCCAGCTCGTCCTTGGACAGCGTCACCTTCAGCGCGCCGAGGTTGTCCTCGAGGTACTTCACGCGCTTGGTGCCCGGGATCGGCACCACGTCGTCGCCCTGCGCGAGCACCCAAGCGATCGCCAGCTGGGCCGGCGTGCAGCCCTTCTTCGCCGCGTTCGCCTCGACCTGAGCGCTCAGCTTCTTGTTCTGCTCGATCGCCTCGTCCTGGAAGCGCGGGTTCTGGCGGCGCCAGTCGTTGGCGGCGAGATCGTCCTTCTTCTGGATGGTGCCGGTGAGGAAGCCGCGGCCGAGCGGGCTGTACGCGACGAAGCCGATGCCGAGCGCGCGGCACGTGGCGAGGGTCCCGGTCGTCTCCGGATCGCGCGTCCACAGCGAGTACTCGCTCTGCAGCGCGGCGATCGGGTGCACGGCGTACGCCTTTTTCAAGGTCTCGCTGCCCGCCTCCGACAAGCCGAGCGCGCGCACCTTGCCGGCCTTTACGAGCTCGGCCATCACGCCGACCGTCTCCTCGATCGGGCGCATGGGATCGACGCGGTGCTGGTACAAAAGATCGATCGTCTCGACGCCGAGCCGCTTCAGGCTCCCCTCGACCGCGCTCCGGAGCGTCTCCGGCGAGCTGTCCATCCCGGCCATCTGGCGGGTCTTCGGATCGATCTTGAAGCCGAACTTGGTGGCCACCACGAGCTGATCGCGCTTCACCTCGCGCAAGAAGCGCCCGATCAGCTCCTCGTTGGCGAACGGACCGTACATCTCGGCGGTGTCGAGGAAGTTGCCGCCGAGCTCCACGTAGCGGTGGAGCACGCGCATGTTTTCGGCCTGGTCGGCGGCGCCGTAGCCGAACGACATGCCCATGCAGCCGAGGCCGAGAGGAGAGACTGCGAGGCTTCCGAGGTGACGCATGCGCGGGACGGTACGCGCCGATTCACCGCGCGATCAACCGCGACGCCGACGCGATCACCCAATCGGTGGGGTCGCTCCCCTCGCTCACGCGGGTGATCGCGAAGCGCGCGTCGGGGAACGGCGGGCCCCAGCTCTCCGGTGCCATCCGCAGGAAGAGCGCGACGGTGGGGATCCCCAGCGCGAAGGCCAGGTGCATCGGGCCGGTGTCGCTCGCAAGGACCAGATCGGCGCTCTTCACCAGCGCCACGAGCTTCGCGAGATCGCGCCCGGTGTAAGCATCGCCGAGCCCGCGCATCGCATCGGCCTCCCACGGCGCGCCGAGCATGATCGCCCGCGCTGCGTGCCGCGACTGCAGCGCCTCGATCACGGTGCGCCAGCCGGCCCACTGCTTCTCCTTGCTGCGGCCGCCGGGCACGACCAGCACGCGCGGGCCGCCGCCCCCGCGACCCCCGTCTTCGCGACCCCAGCGCGCGCGTGCCCACGTCTCGGCGGCCGGTGTTCCGCGCCACGTCACCGCGTAATCCGGCTCCGTCACGCCGAGCGGCAAGAGCGGCACCGCGGTCGCGCGCGACCAGTGTCGATCGGCGAACAGGCGCACGTCCGTCGCGCCGAAGCCGAGCTTCACCGGCGCGTCGCCCATCAGCGCCTGGGCGTCGACGCCTGCGCGCTGCGTGAGATCGACCGCGATGTCGTGCTCGGGGATCGCGTCGTCCGGGGTGTAACGCACGACGCGCGATCCCAGGTTGGCGCGCGCCAGGATCCGCGCTCCGCTCTCTGGGGCCACGACTCCGATGCGAGCGACGCCCCGCGCGAGCAGCGCCTTGATCACCGGCGCCAGCAGGATCAGGTCCCCCAGCCCCGTGAAGACGTAGACCAGGAGCACGCGCTTGCCGGTCGGATCGATCTTCTCGACCTCGACGACGCGCATCTCCTCGCGCGTCTTGCGAACGATGTCTCCCAGCCCCACGCGCACAGCATAGACACCTCCGACCCGGCGTTGTAGCGGCTGGTCCGATGAGTGGCTGGCTGACCGTCGACCTCACCCTCCCTGCGGGCGCGACCGAGATGGCGCTCGACGTGCTCTCCGGCGCGCTGTTCGAGGCCGGCGCCTCGGGCATCGAGACCCGCGACGCGACCAAGCCCGTGGTGCTGAGCGCGGCGTTCGCGCCGGACACCGATCGCAGCGCGCTTCCGGGCCTGATCGAGGGCGCGCTGGAGGAGGCCGGCCTCGAGGACGTGGGGATACAGATCAAGGACGTCGAGCCGGTCGACTGGTCCACCCACTGGCGCCGCCACTTCAAGGCGATGCCGTTCGGTCCGCTGTGGGTCGTCCCGAGCTGGCTCGAGGCGCCCGCCGGCGCGCGCCACGTCTTGCGGCTGGATCCGGGGATGGCGTTCGGGACGGGCAGCCACGAGACGACCGCGCTCTGCCTGGAGCGGATCGCCGAGCTCTCGCCGGTCGCCGCGATCCTGGATGTCGGGACGGGCACCGGGATCCTCGCGATGGGCGCGCTCCTGCTCGGCGCCAAGCGCGCGGTGGGCACCGACAACGATCCCGAGGCGATCACGGTGGCGCGAGAGAACGCGATCCAGAACGGCCTGATGCTCGAGCTCTTCGATCACACGCCCGACGAGAAGTTCCCGCTGGTGGTGGCCAACATCCTCGCCCAGCCGCTCATCGACATGGCGCCCGAGCTGGCGAAGGCCGTCGCGCCAGGGGGCAAGCTGATCCTGTCCGGGCTGCTGGTCTCGCAGGCGGAGCCGGTGGCCGAGGCCTACGAGGAAGAGGGCCTGATCGGTCGCGTCATCACCACGCGCGGCGAGTGGGCGCGGGTCGACCTCTCGCGGGCATGACCGTCCGCCGCGCCATCGTCGCGCCGGGGACGCTGGATGCGACCGGCGAGCTGAGACTCGAGGACGAGCCGGCGCACCACGTGCGCGACGTCCTCCGGCTGCGCGCCGGTGATCCGATCACCCTGTGCGACGGCGCGGGCGCGGTCGCCGAGGCGACGATCGCCCGGATCGACAAAAAGGGCGTGTTTTGCAGCGTCGTCAACGTGGTCCGCGTCCCCCGCGAGGGCCCCTCGATCACGCTGCTGCAGGCGGTGGGGAAGGGCGACAAGATGGAGACGGTGATCCGCCAGGCCACCGAGCTCGGCGTCACCCGCATCGTGCCGGTCTCGACCGCGCGCACGATCGCCGAGCGCGAGGGCAAGCGCGATCGCTGGGCCTCGATCGTCGCCGACGCGCTGCGAGTCTCCGGACGCGCATGGGCGCCCGAGATCGAGGCGCGGCTGACCCTGGCCGAGGTGCTGGCCCGCCCGCGCGCTCCGCTCTCGCTGGCGCTCGATGGGGTGGCAGCGAAGCGCCTGCAGGACGTCATGCGGCCCGGGTCCGCCGAGGCCTTGGTCGGCCCTGAGGGCGGCTTCACCGACGAGGAGCGCGCCCAGATCGAGGCCGCGGGCTTCACGCGCGTGACGCTGGGCAGCGCTACTTTGCGCACGGAGACCGCGGGCTGCGCGATCGTCGCGATCCTAGGCTACGGCCTGAGCAGCTGATCGGCGATCATCTCGGCGCCGTTCAGGAGGCCGTTGGCGCCGCAGTCGATCCGCGCAAACGCGGTGCGATCGGGGGTCTTGGTGCGGAGATCCTTGAGCGTCGAGCTCAGCGCGCAGCTCGTGCCGTCGCGCACGATCTTGGTCGAGAGCGCCATCGAGGCGATCGGCTGCGGCTTGACCGGCACGCGCGGCACCACCCGGTACATCCCGCTCGCCGCCACGCGCTCGATCAAGTAGTCGGTGACCTGCTGCATCACGCCCGGCGGGAAGCCCTTCGCGCCGTCGGAGATGTCGAACACCGCGACGTATCCGGCCTGCGGCTTCTCGTCCGGCTTCTTCTCCGCGATCTTCAGCGTTCCGCTCGCGTAGGCGGTGAGCTCGCCGCTGTCGATCATCTGGCCGATCATGCGCGCGATGCCGTCATCGAGGTCGCCGGCGCTGATCCCGCCCTGGACGACGATCACCGCGCCCTTCGGACCCTCGATCTTCACCTCGACCTGCGACATGAACTCGTCGTCGCTCTCGCCGCACGTCTCGAACAGGGAGTGCACCCGCCCGGTGAGCGCCGCCGCCCCGGGGACGATGCGCAGGCCCTCGCGCGCGAGCGCCTTCTCCAGCCCCTGGACGACGCGGAGCGCATGGGCGGACGCGATGGGCGCGCAGTCGCTGTCCGCGTAGGAGGAGGACCGGTCCATGACCAGGTTCAGGGTCAGCTTCGAGAGCTTCGGTGCCATGCTCCCGGCCGGGACCATGCGGGTGTGGTGGGTGCACGCGGGGAGCGCGAGCAGGAGGGTGATCGCGGCGCGCCACATCCGGCCCACTGGACAACGTGACGCAGGTCGCCGCAAGCCCTTGACCCCATCCCCCGACGAGGTTATGCGCGGCTCGCCTTCGGGCGGGTGTGCCGAAAAACGAACCGGATCGACGGGTCGAGATACAAAAAGCCGGTCGCGCGAGCGCGGTCGGATGGGAGTTCGCGATGGCCGTCGTCGCGCCGATGCTGGGTGGGTGGTGGCTCGACAAGAAGCTCGATACGACCCCGGTGCTCACCTTGGTGTGCCTCGGGATCGGATGCGCAGCGGGATTTTGGTTGCTGTTCAAGACGGCACGCAAGCTTACGAAAGACGCAGAAGCGCTCGAAAAGAGAGAGCGCCAGGAACAACGACGCGATGACGAGCGATGAGGTGACCGGTGCGCCGGGTGATGCTGAAGCATGCTGCCGCCTCGTGCGCGCTCCTGATCGTGATGGCGTCGATCATGGCGCTGGCGCTGGGGTCCCCGCGGGACGCGCTTGCGACGGGGATCGGTGGGGCACTGGCCTCGCTCGATTTCATGGCGATCATCTGGATCGTCTCGGGGCTGCTCTCGCCGGAGACGACCTCGAAGAGCAAAGCGGGCCTGGGAATGGTGCTGCTCTTGAAGCTGCTATTCGTGGGATCACTGCTCTATTCGGCGATCGTCCGCTTCGAGATGACCGGGATCGGAATCCCATTCGGGATCGCCAGCGCCATCGCCGGCTTTACCTGGGGCATGTTGCGCGCAACGAGCTCGCGCGAGGGCCAGCGCGCGATCGCGGCCGAGGAGCAGCGGCTCGCCGCTGAGGACAACACCGATGCCTGAAGGACAGAGTTGGCTCAGCTTCTTGCCCGGCGCCCACGCGCTGGAGCACTGGATCGAGAGCTTTGGACATTCCTGGTTGTTCGGGCACCCGGTGCACGTGCAGCACATCCTCTCGATCCTGCTGGTCGCGCTGATGATGCTGCTCCTGTCGCTCACCGCGCGGCGCCAGCTCGAGACCAACCAGAACGAGATCCTCCCGGATCAGAAGCTCTCGGCGCGCACGCTGATGGAGCTCCTGCTCGAGGGGCTGCTGGGCGTCATGCAGTTCGCGATGCCGTTCGAGGCGGCGATGCGCCACTTACGCGTCGCCGGGGCCATCGGCTTCTTCATCTTGTTCTCGAACCTCCTCGGCCTGGTGCCGGGCTTTGTCCCGCCGACCGAGAACTTCAACACGACCTTCGCGCTCGGCACGCTCGTGTTCGTGTATTACAACGGATACGCCTTTTATAAGCTCGGCCTCGGGCACCTCGCGCACATGGCCAACCCGGTCGGCGAGCCGTGGGGCTGGTTCCTCGCGCCGCTGATGTTCCCGATCGAGCTCATCTCGCATCTGATCCGGCCGGTGTCGCTCTCGATTCGTCTGCTCTGCAACATCGCGGGCGACCACCTCGTCCTGGCGGTGTTCCTCGGCATCTTCCCGCTCATCCTGCCGCTGCCGTTCATGGCGCTGGGATTGTTCGTGGCGATCGTGCAGGCGTTCGTTTTCACCTTGCTCACTTGTGTCTACATCGGAGAGGTCGAAGCCATGGTGGCTCACCACCATGAACATGCACACGCGCACGAGCCCGGCGGGTCGCATGGCACCGGTGAAGCGACGGCTCACCATTGAGTCCGTGTTCGAAGTTGGGTTCACAAAGCTCTCGAGAAGAAAGAATTAGGAGAATAGGTTCCATGAGGAAGTTCGCAAACCTTCTGACCCTCGTCGCCGTCGCGTTCGTCGCGATGCCGGCCTTCGCGCAAGGCGCGGAGATTTCGTCCGGCGCCGGCCTCGTCGCCATCGGCGCGGGCATCGCCATCGGGCTCGCCGCGATGGGCGGCGCATTCGGTCAGGGCCGCGCGGCTTCGGCCGCGCTCGAAGGCATCGCCCGCAACCCGCAGGCGGCTCCGAAGATCCAGACGCCGATGATCATCGCGCTGGCGCTCACCGAGTCGCTCGTGCTGCTCGCGTTCGTCATCGCGTTCTTCCTTCAGGGCAAGATCTAACAAGCGCTAGCGGCAGTCCTCCGGCCACCATACCGGAGGCTGCGCGCGGTAGTCCCACTGCGGTTTTTCGCAGGTGAACTGCCCTTTGCAGCCCGAGAGGGCGTAGGTGCGGATCCCGCGGCACGCGCACGTGGGGTACACGTCCGCGATGACGCCCGGGCCGATGCATTCGGCGACCTGCGGGTTGACGTCGAGCGGCGCGTCCTCGGGGGGCTCGCGCGGGAAGATGTCTTCCTGCAGCGTCTGGCACCCCAATATGTAATCGACGAACTTCGCTGGCACGAGCTCGATGGGCTCGGCCGTCGAGGTGCGCGTGCAGGTCGCGCCGGGCTCGAGGAGCGAGCCCACGTTCCAGATCGAGAACCCCCGCTTTGGGATCACGCCGCAGTTCGGGTGTGGATAGAACAACGAGGTGCGATCGAACTCGCCCTCGACGAAGGTGACGCGCTGATGGGGCTCGTCGAGCCCGCTGAAGCTCGAGGCGTAGATCGAGTCGTGCTCCCGCCCGTTCGGCTTCCTGGTGGTGCACTCGTGGAACACGTCGAAGTCGCCGTTGTCGTTGTCGTCGGAGAAGACGAGGAGCGATCCGTACGCCACCCGCGCGCCCACCGGGCCGAACATCACGTCGATCGGCGGGAGCCGCGCGAGCGGGACCAGGATCTCGTCGGACGTCGGATCGATCTCGACGCTGGGGCTCATCTCGCCCGGCGCGAGCCACAGCGGATCGGCGCACTGCCTGGCGACGCCGTACGGCTTGGGGCGGTTCGGATCGAGCGGGTTCGGCCCGCGCGCCGCGCAGAACGGGTCGATCACCGGCGGGTTGGCCCAGAGAATCCCGGCGCGGAACTTCGGCGCGTCCGACGTGTTCAGCCGGTTGCGCAGGTCCAGGCCGACGTGCCCGCGGATCACCGCCACCGGCTCCAGGGGGCCCTCGGTCAGGCCTCGCAGCTCGCCCGAGCACGAGCACAGCACGATGAAGACCGCGGCGCTTCGCACTAGTAATGCGGCGGCTTCTCGTTGGCCGGCGCGCCATCGAGCGTCTCCGAGAGGCCCTGGATCATCTCCTCCAGGCGCTTCACGCGCAGCTTGAGACCCTCGATCTCCTTGTGCGCGTCGATCAGCGCCTCGTTCATCTCCTCGAGCGATCGGCGATCGTAGGCGAGGGCGACCTCGATGTCGGTGAGGCGTTCGTTCATGGCTCCATGGCTCCTCGCGCGATCGCGCGCTCGTCGATCCAGCCGCTGAGCGGCACCTCGTTGGGCCCTGCGCAGAGCGTGCGTTTGGGCTTGCCGTCGTCGATGACCACCCTCACAGCGAACTCGATCGCGACGCGGCCGTTCTCGCGTTTCCCCAGCATCACCGGGGTGCCGATCGGGACGTCGGTGCAGACCGTCTGTTCGCCGGTCGACTGCGCGAACAGCACCGCGGTCGAGACCCCGACCACCGGCAGATCCCACAGCGGCGGCTCGATCGCGCGGAAGAACGCGTCGAGGTGGGTCCGCGAGCGGGCGATCAGCGCCTCGCGCATCGGCGCTGGCGTGACCTCGGCGAACGCGTCGATCTCGGCGTAGAGGAGGTCTTTCTTCTTCACGAAGCTCTCGACCGCTTGCCGCACGACACGCGTGGGGTGCGATCGGCGGAACGACTGCAGGCGTATCACCAGCCAGCGGATGAACTGCGACTCGTCGGGCAGGTACTTCTTGCTGGCGAGCAGATCGACCAGCACCTCGTCCGCGCCCCCGGTGATCTCGGCGACGGTGCGCGGGATGGCCGCGAACGTGGACGCGTCGAGATCCTGCGGGATCAACACCGGCGGCGAGCCCGGCGGCGTGATGGCGAAGAAGTTGTGGAGTAGCGAGGCCTGCTCGGTGAGGAACCAGCGGCCGAGCGGGCGCAGCCGGAACGCCCGCCAGTCGCGGTTGTTGATCATCATCTCGAACAGGTGTGCGCGCGCGACCTGCAGCGGATCGAACGGATCGAGGCTGTCGACCGGGCCTTCTTTCCCCGGCCCCTGGAAGGCCTTCTCGTCGCCGGCGATCGCCCGCGCGACGTCCGCCGCGTCCTCCACCAGGATCGCCGGGCGGATGAGCACCTTCGTCGGGTCACCGCTGTCGATCCAGCGGATGGTCACCAGGCGGGTGTCGAGCGCCGGGAGATCGAGCACGTCGATCAGCCGGTGGGCCAGCGCCTGCCCGTAGAGCTGGGTCTCGCTCTGCAGCGATCCTTCAGCGGACGCGTC
>Ga0105047_10003471_pt1 | contig 27758 bp, 27 predicted proteins | sample MAT04_FD_78384 | JGI IMG/M metagenome (GOLD analysis project Ga0105047, IMG submission 78384) | Freshwater microbial communities from Lake Fryxell liftoff mats and glacier meltwater in Antarctica - MAT-04 (megahit assembly) | ecosystem: Environmental > Aquatic > Freshwater > Ice > Liftoff... | reverse complement strand
TTACTTCGAAGTTGGCAATCGACAGACGCCGACGAATTGCTGCCAATACTCGAAGCCAACTGGGATTATCTCTCCCCGTGGATTCCCGCGCGCGTCGCGACGCCTGCGCCGGTCCCGCAGCTTGGAGAACGGCTCGCGGGTTGCGCGGCGAAGTTTGAAGGCAACGCAGAATGGCGATACGCAATTTTCCGAACGAGAGACCAGAATATGCTGGGAGAAGTTTCGCTATTTCCGCGTTCGGCTACGGGCCGCGTTCCGCTCGCGGAGGCAGACCGTGCAGAACTCGGCTACTGGTTGCGCGCCGACGAGAATGGTCAGGGTTTCGCAACGGAAGCTACGGCGGCTGTGCTCGCGGTAGCAAAAACAATTCAGCGTTTCACACAATTTGAGATTCGCTGTGACGCGCGCAACCTTCGGAGTGCAGCGGTGCCCAGGCGGTTGGATTTTCAGCGAATGACTCCAGAACCGGATGGCACGGATTTATATTGGCTTCGCCGAGACGGTTTCCCAGAAGAAGGTTCGCGCAGTGGGTTCGACTCCTACGATGTAAACGGGCGCTAATACTTCGGGTCCGGATTCAACTCCCGGGCGGCACGCTTCGCACACTGCGGCACAGCGTTTCGTCGTCGCACTTGCGGTGCCGTGACTGCCGGATACAATGGCGAATGACTCAGTTTATACGAAGAGTGCTGGCGGCTGCTTGCCTTGCGACTGCAACTGCGTGCAGTGACCGCACTCGGGCAAGTGATAGTCGCATCGTTGTGCGCGACAGCGCCGGCGTGGAGATCGTCGAACACACTGCTGCGTCCATCGCGGCGCTGCCGCAGTGGACCATCGATACAGTGCCGCTCGTGCACATCGCTGGCGACGCATCGGGCAACGCGTTCACCAACATTCGCGCTGTAGAGCAACGCGCCGATGGCAGTTTCATTGTTGCGGAAGGACGCTCCAGAGAAATTCTCGAGTACTCTGCGTCAGGCGTATTTGAGCGGCGTGTTGCTCGTGGGGGCGCAGGGCCCGGCGAAATTGAGTACGTCAATCGCCTGCAGCTGACGCGCGAAGATTCACTGATTGTATTTGACGTCAACCAGCGACGCGCATCGGTTTTCGCTCCAGGCGGAACGTTCGTCCGGCAGGTCACGTACCCCCGAACATCTGATGGATCGCGCTTCAGGGCGCTAGGTATGTTGACCGACGGGCGCCTCCTTGGCAGACTCGAGAAATCCATTGGCGAGTTGGTTGCAACCGACGGGCCGGTGACTCGGCGTCGGTTCGCCATAGTCCGAATGGCCATTACGTCCGCCGGCAACGATAGCGCGTCGTCCGGCGTCGTAGACACAGTGGCGGTCGTTCCGGACCTGGAGACGTACCCGACCGCATTTCCGTCAGAAGGCAAATCTTACCCCGACATTGATTTTCTGATTTTCGGGCGCCGCACCAACATAGGAGTGGCCGATCACGCACTTTTCGTCGGGACGAATGTCGACAGTGAAATTGCGCAATACAACGAGAAAGGTGTGGTTCGCCGAATCCGTACCGCCGTTGAACCCGCTCCCGTCACCGAAGCGCATCGCGAACAAGTGCATGCGGAAATCACAGCCGGGTTCGATAGATCTCGTCAGCCTCAGGCCATTCTGGATTACCTGTTAACCCAACGTCGCATTGCGGATGTTTTTGCCTTTCATGAGACGCTGACGGCGGGAACAGACAGCACATTGTGGGTTGAAGAACCGCGTCGGCCCGATCAAGGTGCGAGAAAATACGTGGTCCACGATGCAAGCGGGCGCGCGATTGCTCGCGCTCAGTTCCCGGCACGCATCGTTCCCCACAGTTTGCGAAAGGACCGCATGTTGGGAGTCTGGCTGGACAGTGACGACGTACCGCACGTGATGGTGTGGAAGGTTGTAATTGCCAAGCCCTCGCGTTCCGAATCCGCTGGCCGCATTTGACGCACATTCATCAGGGCTTCAGGTCCGTGCGTTTTCCTCGGACAAACGATCCGCGCACATCGCGAGCGTCCATCTTCTCGTCGCTTTCCACCGGCGCGAAGCTGGCCAGATCGACATCGGCCAGCGCCGCGGCGCGCCACCAGATCCGCACGCCATCCGTGGCATACTCCTGCCCTAGCGGACGCAGCGCGTTCGCGTTCGCGCCGACAAGCAAACGCACCTCGCGCTTTACCGGCTGGCCCGAGGCGGGCTGGCCATAACGAACGTGCCAGGCGTGCCTGGCATCGCGCACCCACGCGTCATCATGCACGTCCACGATCTCGAAGGTGGCGCCATCGCTGTCCGGTATTTCAATGTCCTGGAAATACGCCCGCTTCCCGTCGCGAGACAACTGTGGCGTGAACACCTCGAAGCTGGCCGGATCGCGGACGGCGCGTAGCCGTTGCCCTTCCTTGAAGACGCGTTTGCCATCACTGCCATAGTCGTATTTGAGCACGCGATACGCAGCCGGATCGGCCTCGGCGACGGGCTCAATCCGATTATACCGCACCGTGTAATAGTCCTGGCCTTTGCGGTACGTGTCGCACCAATAGACCGTGCGTCGGTCGCGCGCTTCGTGCTCCCCCAGCAGTTCGAAGGTGGAGGGGTCGCTGCCGGGAATCGGGCTCCCGCGGTAGTACGCTTGCACGGCGTCTTTGGCAAAGCGTCCGTCGATGGCCTTGAGCGTCTCTGGCTCGGCCGTTTCGAACGGATTGCCGTCGTAGCTCCACTTACCGTCGATTCGTTTCCAGATTGATGGATCTTCGCTGGTGCAGCCGCCAAAACCCAGCGCCGACACGACGGCCCATAGCGCGGCGACAGCAACGCCCGAGGGCGTCCACGAAATTGCTCGACGCCTCGCCATCATGACTGCGACTCCGTACGGGTGCTCCGCGGCGCCGTGAGACCGGAAATGGGCATCACCGCCAGCACGAACGGTGCGGCCACGAGCGCCGTGCCGATATAGCGCCCGCGGTCGGCGCGTGTGCCGGTCTTCATGCCAATCAAGGCAAGCAGAGCGCTGACGACGGCCATCGCGACAAGACCGAGCGTTCCAAGAATCGTAGACATACCGTGCGAACTATTCCCTGAGCAGGCGAAGGATGAGTTTCCACGCATCGAAATCCGATGGTTTGTTTCGACCCATGTTGCGGGTGATGGACATGTCGCAAATCTGGCGTAGTGCCAACAGGAATTCGGCCTCTGCGTTGAAGACTCGGTAGTTCGGAAATTCGCCTTGGTCGTCGCGAATGAACCGTCCGTCGCGCCAGAAGATGCTCGTGGTGCCTTCCTTGTCAGAAAAACGGAACGATTCGCCGCGCTTCATCGCTTGCATGATGCATTGCTGGATGGACCCAACGGAATCGAGCGCCGATTCGGCCTTCATCGTGTCATCGGCCAGCTTGCGGTACCGCTCCGACGAACCTTCGTCTGCATCCGGCGGATTTGCCGCCACCAAATCGCGCGTCCACATTTCAAACCAACTGACGGACGACTTGCGATAGTAGTCATCATTGGCGGCGGATGGGGCGGCCCACGAGGCGTCCACACGCAGTGAATAACAATTCTCCCGCAGCAGCGCCGCTTCGAGGCACAATGCAAAATTGTAGCGCGCGCCGACAACCGTGGCCGTTGACCGGAGAACCAGTCTTCCATCCTCGATTGTCGGTACAAATAACGACATCAACGTCCGCTCAAGCGCGAACTGCACGTCGTACGGCGAACGTTGGTCGCGGAAGTGAAGTACGCGAGTCCAACCGGTGGCGCTTTCGTCAGAGACGAGCGTCTGTTGCAACACTTCTGAATTCGTAGCGCGTTGTTCAGTGCGGGGTGTTGGTTGTTTTGCAGCCGATACTGGTCTGGCCGGCGGTGCAGGGGCTTCGTCTTCGGTTCGGTGGGCACGTGGCGTCGACACCTTCGACTTTGCCTCGAGCGCTTTGCGGATGGCATCCATGTCCGGCTCGGGCTCTGGCGGATTGGCCGGTTCGAGCACGAAGTAGAACCGCCGCTCATCCGTGAACTCGCCGGAGTAGGTCGAACCGTTGCGCTCGTAGAAACTGAGCCCGGCGCTTGAGGCTCGCGACTGCGTGCTCACCTTGTTCGCCAATTTGACATACGCACCTACCGGCGGTGCGGGAAAACCGCTCCCTAATTCTTCGATGGTGTTGCCCACCGCCAATTCCGCTTCGATCAATGTGCGAAGCACGGGCGGGAACTGCGCGACTGCTGCGGCATATTCGGCGGGGAGGCTCACAAATTGCTCCTGTTTACCGGGGGCTTCGGGTCGTTGGGCTGTGGGGCGACGCCGGCCCATTCGCTCAGGCAATGAACGGCGACCCGGCGCACGTCTCGGCGGATGACTTCGACGTTGTGTCGCACGCGTGACAACTCGACGATGGTGCGCAGCTCGGGGATAAAATCACCGCCGTCTTCGGCACGCAATTTTGCCACCGCTGTGATCCACGCAGCGAACCGGATGGCGACGTCGTTGGCCCGTGTGTTGTCGGGGTCATCCCTCGCGGGTGTGGCGTTCATTGTGCGCATCAGGTCGGCGAGGTTGCGGCCGACGGCTTCCACGGCGTGGATGAGTTCGGGGGTTGGATGAGGGAACTGTTCGATCAGCCAAATCGCGTGTGCCGATTCTTCGGCGTCGGAGTTCAGCACCGCCGCTTTTATTTCGGTGGTGAATTTCGGTCGCGACAGCATCTTCGCCAGCGCGAGCGCCTTGATCGCCGGTGGCGTGTTGTAGCGGGTGAATTCAAAATAGACCTCGAGCGGCGGGTCCGATGACGTTGCTTTCGGAGATCAAGTAGAAATAGGTAGCAACCTTCGTATAGGAGTCGTTCGAGTCTTTCGTGGGCAACGCGGGTTTGGCCTGGCCCGGAGGAAGCCGGAGCTCGATTTGCAGGGTCAATTCCTGGCGGTCGATTATCGGTGGGATGTGCGCGAAATAGCGACACACGCCCAACGCCACGAGTGCGAATGTCAGCACGGCGCCTGAACTGGCGGCGGCGGGTCGAAGTCCACCGGCCATGTCAGGCGGCGCGAACTTCCACGCTGTGGCGAGACCCGCAGCGAGGCCGACAATACCATCGATCAACCGAAATTCGACCGCTTAGAGATAGGTGGTTCCGTCGGCTCCGTGGAGTTGATACCCGCGGATGCAGAGTTTGCCGATGTAGCCGCCGCTGATGACTCCAAGAAACCCAGCGGGTAACGAGCAGAGAAAGAACGCGAACCAGTTCATGGTTTTTGATGGCGCACGAGTTCGGGGCTGACTGAGGCCGCTCGGAATCTGGATGGGAACGACCGAGTATTCTATGACTGAATCATCGGATTGTCACTCGAATGTCTTCGCGGCAAGCGATCGCGAATTTTGCGACAGATCGCTGGCGCGACGAGGGGGACTTTTGTCTGGGTTCCTCTTGACAAGCCATAGGAGCGCACCCACTTTGCTCCTATGGCTTGTTAGAGTGAGTGACGGCGAGTCGTTCCGCAACTCTGCGTTCACGTTGGATAGCTGCAATGACAGAATCGAAAACGCCTGGCAAGAAAACCGACGTGCTGCAGGGCACGCTCGACCTCATCGTGCTGCGATTGCTTGAGCAAGGGCCGTCCAACGGTTGGGATCTCACCCAGGCGATCCAGGTCGTTTCGCAGGGCATACTCAGCGTGAACTACGGCACGCTGTATCCGGCCCTGCATCGACTTGAGGCGCAGGGGTGGCTAAGCGCCAAGTGGGGTACCACCGAAAACAACCGACGCGCGCGCATTTACCAATTGACGGCGTCGGGACGACGGCAACTCATCGAAGAACGGAACTCGTGGCGCCGATTTACCACCGCGCTCGACCACATTCTGGGCGAGGGCTAACCAATGATATTCACCGCCAACTACACCGCACGGAAGGCGAGAAGCGCGTACATGTGGGTGCGCGCGCTGCTCACCCGTCGCGCTCGCGAACGCGATCTGGCCGAGGAGTTGCAATTACATGTGGAGCGCGAGATCGAACGCAACGTCGCGCAGGGAATGTTACTCGCGGATGCACGAGCTGCCGCACTTCGCCGATTTGGCAACGTGGAGTTGCTCAAAGAACAGTCGCGCGACGCGCGAGGTACGCGATGGTTGGACGAGTTGCAACAGGATACGCGCTACGCCATTCGTGACATAGCTCGCCGGCCCATGTTCGCGGCGTTGGTGATCGCCACCTTGGCCGTTGGAATCGGAGTCAACAGTGCGGCGTTTTCGGTGCTCAATCTATTGTTTCAACCGATCGCGGTGCCAGACGCGCAGTCCGTAGTGTCGCTGGAAGTGTCGGGCACAGCGCGCCGGTACCGCGATGCGTTTTCGTATGACGACTTGCGGGCGTTGCGCGCCAATACTCCGGCATTGCGTGGAATCGCTGCCTCGAGCGGACTCATACCGGTAATCTTTTCCCGACGCGTGACCGGTGCTGTGCCACGCGATGCGTACGTATCGTTCGTGTCAGACGACTACTTCTCACTGCTTGGGGGGAGAATTATTCGCGGACGCGCCATTCTTTCCAGCGACAATGCCAGCGAAAACGTCTCGTCGGTTGCGGTATTGAGTGGGCGATTCTGGCGCACGGAATTCGGGAGCGACACATCCGTCATCGGTCAGACGGTCACCATCAGCGGTGCAGCAGTGCAGGTGGTTGGTGTAGCCGACGAATCGTTTGCCGGAGAAGGATTTGAGTTGCGAACGCCCGAAGTGTGGGTGCCCGCAATGATGCGCGATGCTGTTTGGAAAGATCAGGACTCGACGAGCACCGGCGCGAACATCCCCTGGCTGGATCTCACGGCGCGGCTTGCCCTTGGCAGTTCACTTGCGCGCGCGCAGTTGGAACTCGGATTGCTCAATCGACAAATCGCGCAACTGCACAATGTGCCGGATTCAACGGTACACATCAGCGCGTATCGCCCGGGCCTACTGGGTCGTGTGACGTTGGCCGAGCGAAGTGGTGCCGTGTCGATCGGGATGTTGGCGCCGTTGCTCATTTTGCTGATTGCGTGCGCGAATCTCACCAACGTGATGCTCACTCGCGCGGCTGCGCGTCAACATGAACTGGGCGTGCGCTTGTCGCTGGGGGCCAGTCGCGCGCGAATTGTTCGCCAGTTGATGGTGGAGAGCGCGTTGCTGGCGAGTATTGGAGCTGTCGCTGGTTTGCTTCTCGCTCGGCAACTCATTGCAACATTCGCAGCGCGGTTGTTTGAAAGTTTTGGTCACCGCGATCCCGTTACGGCTGCATCGCGTGTCGCGGTCGACGCAAAAGTGATGTTTGTGACGATGCTGGTGGCGATTGCGACTGTGTTCGTTGTGGGAATGTTGCCGGCGCTGCGCGCCACGCGATTGGATCTCGCAGCGGTCTTGAAAGGCGAACCCGGTGGAGCAACCGGTGGCACCGCGGCGAAGTCCCGACTCCGCAATGCACTCGTGGTGGTGCAGGTGGCGTGTTCCGCGGTGTTGCTGCTGGTGGCAGGATCATTCACACGATCCGCGTCGCTCACTGCTGATGCTGATGTTGGTTTTGATGCATCGCGAGTGGTGGTAGCGAAAGCATTTCCTGCCATGGCCGGTCACGATGCGACACGCGCGCGCGAATTTCATCGCGTGATCGCCGAGCGCCTCGAGCAGGTACCGGGCGTTTCGGAAATGGCCGAGGTGTCAAGAGTGCCATTTGAAGGCATCATGGTGACGGGCGCTTCGGCAGAAAGCGCGGTCTCCGCCGTACGGCCGGTTTCATCACTCTTTCTACAGGTGTCGCCCGAGTACTTTCGTGTGCTTGGCATTCCGGTGGTAAGCGGACGCGTGTTCAATCGCAGCGAGGGTACCAGTGAACCCGAAGTAGTCATGGTAAGCGAAGCATTCGCAATGGCGCTCTGGCCTGGAGAAAATGCGATCGGCAAACGTATCAAATCGGGAATGTCAAAGACCGGCGTGACAGTGATTGGGGTGGTGCGCAACGTGTCCGTGTCGAGCCCAGGTGAAGCAACCGTGCCGGTCATGTATGCACCGCTGTTGGTAGGCGGCAATGTGTTGGGGGAAAGCGGTGTGCTGATCATCAAAACAACCGGCAACGCTTCTGTGGTTGCAGCTGCCATAGGCCGAAACCTGCGGTCCTACGACCCGAGTGTGTACTCGTCCGTGTACACGTTGTCCAACGCCATTCAGAAATCCGAATTTGTACGCGCGGGTCGCTCGTTTGCGTCTGGCGCAACGGCGCTTGGCAGTATCGCGCTGCTCCTGGCGGCCGTGGGTTTGTATGGCGTTGCGTCGTTTGCGGTATCGCAGCGCACGCGCGAAATCGGCATTCGGATGGCGCTTGGCGCGAATCGTTCGCAGGTGTTGCGCGATTCGTTGTTGCGTACTGGACGCCTGGCAATGTTTGGTCTGCTATTCGGTGCCGCAGGGGGAGTCATCGTGCTGCTTGGATTGCGCGCGTTGTTGTCGGGACTTGCTCCCTTCAGCGCACCCGCATTTGTTGGCGTGACAATGTTGTTGATGCTGACATCACTGTTGGCCGCGTGGGTGCCTGCACGTCGTGCGAGTCGCATTGATCCGATGGTGGCGTTGCGTCGGTTGTGAGGGTGGGCGAATTCTACCGGAAGACGGCGCGATGCAAGTTCTCGGTGCGCGCAACCGCTGGTGACATCGACCATCGCGCGAGCATTCGGACACGAGGTGCTGTCGCGCGCGATCAGGCGAGCTAACGCCCCAAAACGATGTCGCGAGGCGACTTCGGTTGAGAGGATTCCCCTGGACGATAACAACCGGCCGTCGGAATCCCGGTGCGGAACCGCCAGGAAGTGGTAAATCTGCCCACCAGAGATCGCCTTGGTTGATCTCTACCATTCGCTGCGTGCCAACACCGAGTGGGCTGCCGCCAGGACAAATGGATCCACCGCTGTCGGCAGTTGATCGACGACGTCATTCATCGCTTCAGTAACTTCGTCTGGCGAATGTCGATCTAAATATTCGCGAATCGCATCCGCGTACAGTTGGCTGCGAGATTTCTGCGCCCGTTTCGCCTGGCGCTCTGCCGCGTGGAACACGGCATCGGGAAGAGAGATTGCGGTCTTCATACCAGTAGTATGACTGTGGAAATCAGGCTCGCCAACCTTCTGCATCGAGAGGACGAACTCTGCGTGAAATCTGATTCGCCAGAATGTCAAAAAGACTCGGCCGAAACCGCGCGCAGTTCCCGCAGTTCCCACACCACAACGTCATGGCCGAGCCAAGCTCACCCGGGATTTGGCTGTGAACGAGTCAACATCACGCGTGCCCATCACCGGATTGTCACTCGAATGTCTTTCCTGTCAAAAGCTGTTAGTTTCGCGACGTAGCGATCCACTCGACGACGGGCGCGCGCGAGACGCCTCCCCATGATGACACCGCATCCCGCCCTGACACACATCCTGAGCATCCTGAGATGGCGCTTCGTGTCCCTTGATCCGGCCGCCCGAAACCGATGCAATTGATGACTACGATTCTGCTCAACAGCGCCTTGCTGCTGGCGGCTTTGCTCAGTGCTCAACTGGCTGTCGCTTGGGGTGAACTGGGCAGCTTTCCGCCGCGGGGCGACAAAAGCGGTATGGGAGGCTTTGGCTTCGTCATCATGCTGATGCCGATGCGCTGGTTTCTGCTGTCAGTCGGGCTCGCGGTCGGGGTTCGTCGCGTTGGGTTCGCCGAGTTACCCGGGGGCCCGGGGCTCAAGACCGCGATTGTGCTCGGACTGCATTTGGCTCTTGGCATCGTTTCCTATCGCGTTTTCAACTGGATCCGCAAGCGGTGCAGGATGGCAAAGCGGGGCCACAACAGGCGGCTATCGTGTTCGGCCTGCTGCTGCCGACAGCCATCTGGCTTTTGGTTTTCCTGAGCATCAATCGTGAATGGATCAGCCGCCATGGGTGGATTGCGGCGGTGGTGGCAGGATTGATGGTCTGGGCACAGGTTGCGGCGTGGCGTCAAGGCTACGTGCGGCCGCCGCCTGTGCGTTCACCCGCCCCGGTGGCGAACGGCACGCCGGAAAAGTAGCGAGGCTGAATGAGCGATTGAGTGAAGCGGCCGCGCATCTCCGACATTTCGGGCGCGGCGCGTTTCAACGGGCAACCAACCGCTGCCGGCTCACGTGACATCGTTCAGGAATTTGCCAGATGGTGGTTGGGGTGGAGTAACGCCTTGTACGCGCATCATAATTCACGACTACGGGAAAACACTTTATCATCGTAAACGATGGGTGCCAGTTGTCAGTACAATTGAGAACGACCCGGTAGAAACCAGGGGTGAATGTAGAAAAATCCAACATCTTGCTTGCGGTATCCACCGGCGTTTTGCGGGCTGTTGAACCGTCAGGCTGTGTAAATACGTCTGCAGATTCTATCGGAGTATCCAACAATATCTTCACCAGATTTTTTGTTCGGTCCGCTATTTCATCCAGGCGTACTTTCCCGAGCCCATGCGGTAAAACAGGCGCAGAGAGCCTATCCAACGATGAATCCTCCAGATCCTTGGTGACTGCGGTAATCCTGCAGGGACCAGCAGTCAAATCGACATTGGTGAAAACATCTCCCGGACAAATCGTTGTATAAGAAATCGGAAGCTCAGCTGCCCGACCGTTACCGGCATCCGGCAACTGATAGCTTCTCTTGTCCGAGAGATTCAATCTTTCGCGTGCACGTTCGTCATCATCCCAACCGGAGATGCCGATAACATCAGAAAGATCAAATACGCTGCCCACATAATGTTTTATGAATGTGTTCATCAAAATTATTCTGGGCATAGGCAAATAACTTTTCGGTTTTTCGGGAGAGTTGGTATGAAGCGGCCGCTGGGGCTTCACGGAAATGTTGTTGCGAGCATCGTCCCGGGGCGATATCTGCACACGCTCACCGTCTGGCGACGGGGCGCGTACGTGGAGGCGAGCCGCCATTTGAGAGCACAGGACCGGCACGGCAGAAACGCGCTAGACAGCTACGGCAACGGCAACGGCCGGTACGCTGAGAAGCGCAGAAGATGCTGAGAAGGGCTGAGAACAGCAAGAAAAAATAATGCAAAAGGAACTTGACGATACCTGGAGATTCATTGGGAGCCTGAACTCACGTTGAGTCTCAGCGGTTCTCAGCATTCTCAGTTTTCTCAGCGTCCCGGCAGTTCGTTTTTGTGGTTGCGTTCCTCCGCATCTTCGCATGAATCCTGCAAAGCGAAAATCGCAAACGGGCTCGGCCGAAGCCGCGCGCAATTCTCGCGGCCCCGGCACGAAAACGTCAGCGCCGAGCGAACGTCGCCGTATCTGCGAGCGCGCGACGAATAGCGGGCTCGAGCGAGAGTGGACCGATCGGGCCCACCACCTTATGTCGCACCGCTCCGTCACGGCCAATCAGAATCGACGTGGGATACCCCAGCACGCCGCCAATCGCCGCAATAAAATCGGCGTCGACGATCGCGATGGGATACGTGATGTTGCGCGATGCGACAAACGTCTGCACATCACGCGCGTCACCGCGGTCAACCGATGCGCCCAGTATGATCAACCCGGCTGCGCGATGACGCTGCCACGTGTTCTCCAGAAGCGGCATCTCCGCTCGGCACGGCAAACACCACGTCGCCCACACGTTGATCAGCACTACACGTCCGCGCAGACTGTCCTGGCTGAGCACATTCCCGGCCAGGGTACGCACCACAAACGAAGGATGCGCGGCTTGCTGCGCTCGGATGCCGGCCAGCGCCTTGAGGTGTGGCACCAGGCGCGGCAGCGACCAGATCGCAACCAACGCCACCAACAGGGTGGTCCAATGCGGGAGACGTCGACCGCGCCAGTTCATTCTCCAATCAACACGGCGGGTGCATCCAGCAGAAGCAGTGCGTGACGGGTGTTCGCAGCGAATTGGCGGCACGAGTGACGCGATGCCTCGCGGTCACGCAGACGTTTTGATGCACGCGCTGCTGCAGAGCCGTGCTGTCACCGTCGCAAACTTTTCGCGACAGGCTCAAGCGTGCGCATCTTGCCTCCACCGAAGCGGCGTGCGAGTATCGGTGCGTGAGTTACGCGGCCCTGCCGTTGGCCAATTTTACAAATTCTGCAAAACAGGAGGATTTCATGAAACGATGGAGTACTGCCGCCATGATTGCGGCGATGGTGTTGGTGCCGACCGCGGCGCACGCGGGCGTCGCGATCGATTGCTCTGCCGGAGTGAATCCGTTCGCTTCGACCAAGGTGCCAGGGATTTCGGTGTGCGTGAACAATGAACTGTTCATGCTCACGGAATTTACGGGAACCGGAAAGCCGTACCGAATGGACACAGCGACTCGCAATTTCTTGACGGGCGGCTCGTTCACGCTGTCGGCGATCTACAATAACGATCCATTTGTCAGCTTCACGTTCTCAAGCGTTGTCTTAAAGACGTTCGGCATCGTCAATTTTGATGTGTGGTTCAGCACGCCAGTTGTCGGAGGCGGCTACACCAATGCATCGAGCGCGGGGACGTTGAACGTCACGGCCGACGGACTAAACGCAAACGGGTTCGTTAACAATGGCGGCTACCCGAGCTACATCTCCGGATACGCCGACGCCACGAACTTGAATGTCAACACCGGTAGCGGTGTGTGTTCGGCAGCCACGGCCGGTGCAGCGACCACCGCGACAACGGCCTGCAATCCCCCGGGAGCCAGCTCGAGTTTTGCGCCGATCAGTCCGAGCGTTCTGTCGTCGCGCCTGAGTTATGTGCAAAGCGCCGGCAGCGGCGTATCGACGGCATCGTGGACGGGCATTGTGAGTCTCACCAGCACCACCGTGCCAGAACCAGCCACCGTCACACTGATTGTTGCTGGACTTTTCGCGATCGGTGCCGTTCGACTTCGGCGCAACCGAAGCTGATGCGCTGTGAGTTGTGAACGGGTCGGCCTCTTCGTACTGGAGGCCGGCCCGTTTTTCGCATTGTGGCCGTAGTGAAGAACTGTGCTGCCGGCTTCTGTGGCGAGCGGACCGACGGATGCTGTCGCGAAGGCGCTTCTGGCCACAAACTCGCGCGAGCCCGATCGAAATTCCTGACCCATGACGGCAAATGCCAGCCGTTTGACTGTCCCATACCCCACTCGTCATACGGCATACCAAAGGCGCTGCGTGGGCGCCGACTGTTATCCCGTAAAGACACTCATCGATGTGTATCTGGTTGAGCCGACGCTCGCTTCGTTTGTCCGCTCGTATCGCCTGCGTCCCCACGCGACATTCCTGGCCGTTCAGGACATTCAAGGCGCACCGTACAAGCCTGCTTGCCGCGGCCCTGCTCGCGCTAGCGGTTCCTTCAGCGGCGTTCGCACAACCGCAAGTCGACCTCGTTCTGAACGTGACCGACACGCCCGATCCGGTTCCTGCCACCGGACTCGTCACCTACGCGGTCGTCATTGCCAATAACGGTCTGCTAAACGCAACCGGTGTGACGTACACCATGAGCGTTCCCGTCAACACCACGTATCAGGGCTTCACGATTGGCGGCGGCGCATCGTGCTCCGGGATGACGATTGGCCAAGTCGGCCCCGGCACGGTGACTTGCACCTTTCCATCGATTGCTTTCAACACCAGCGGCACTTTTGACGTGCTATTGCGGTTGAATTCGCAAGGCACAACAACGGTCAGCTCAACCACTGCCTCCGCTCAGGTTGATGCAAACGCCGCGGACAACACGGTGTCGAACACGACAACGGTAGTCGCGGGTGCGAATTTCTCCGTCACGCTCAGTGCTCCGGCTTCGCTGGCGTCCGGCTCGACCTTCAACTATTCGGTGTCGGTCAGCAACGCCGGGCCCGATGCCGCAACGTCGCTTCGAGTACAGTTTCCGCTGCCGACGGGTTTTACGCAAAGTGGTGCGCTTCCTGGCAGCTGCTCGCTGAGTGCCGGAACTGTCACCTGCGACATCGCGGGTCCGATTGCCGCGGGTGCCACGCTGGTTGTCGGAAACATCCCAGGAAAAATCACTGCCGGTTCGCCGAGTACCGTGACGGGCACCGCGACCATCGCGTTACAGCCTGGCGCGCCGTTGCTCACGCCACGCGATCCGGACACGTCGAACAACACATCGATTTCAAGCATTTCGGTAACGGCAGGCTCGGACGTTCGCCTCACCAAGTCACGCAGCGTGGGCGGGCCGTATTTCGTCGGCGACACCTTCAGCTTCATTCTGACGGCGGCCTACGACGGCGACAGCCCGTCCACCCTGACGATCACTGACGCCATTCCCGCCAATTACACGGTGGGTACCATTGCGTCCCCGCAAAACGGATGGACGTGCAGCAAGGTAGGACAAGTCGTGACCTGCACGCGCGCCAGCGGCGGCGTGGCCGGAAATAATCAATCACTCGGCGCAATAACGGTTCCGGTAACCGTCGCGAGCGCGTCGGCCGGCGTCACGAATACCGCTACAATCAGTTCTGCCTCTCCAACCGACCCCACGCCGTCGAACAACACCGCCACTGACGGCGGCACTGCGCTCCTGACTCCGACGGCCGATCTGGCAATCGCGAAATCCGGACCCTCGCCGGCACTCGTTGTTATCGGCGTGCCGTTCGACTGGACGCTCAACGTTTCGAATGGTGGGCCAAGTGCGTTCTTCGGCGATCTCGTCATCACCGACAACATCCCGGCGGGCATCACGATAAACAGCTACACTTTAAACGGATGGAGCTGTTCGCCGGCCGCACCCGTTGTCGGACCCGCCGCAATCACGTGCACGCGCACCGTCACCAGCGGAGCGCCGCTCACCTCCGGTACAGGCACGCCATCGATCACGATGAACGCGACCGCGACATCGGCTGGCGCCCTCACCAATTCGGCAGTGCTGACAACTGTAGGATACAAACGTCCTGGTGTATGCGGCGAATGTGCGCGCCGAGGAGCATCGCCGCTGTCGCGCGCTGATCGAGCGATGGCGGGGCCAGCGCGGCGCCTGGTATCTGACGTGGGGCATCTGCTACGAGTTCCTGCGCGTGGTCACGCATCCACGCGTGCTGCAAACCCCATGGACCGTCGGCGCCGCGCTCGCTTTCCTGGCCGCGTTGCGCGCATCACCGGGCCTGGTTGTGCTCACACCAACCGATCGCCATGCCGATGTGCTCGCGGAACTGGAGCGCGAGGTTCCGCTGTTGCAGGGCAATCTCTGGCACGATGCGGAGACGGCCTGTTTGATGCGCGAGCATGGCGCTCGCGTGATTTGCACGCGCGATACGGATTTTCATCGCTTTCCGCGCATCGAAAGCGTGGATCCGATGACCGACGAGCCGTAGCTGCCGCGTGCGAAGCTGCACGTCGCTGAAGCGCCGGGCCTAGGCCACCACTACCATTGACAGGTGTGCCAACGGTCCGACGCACTCCCAATGCCCACCTTGCCGCCGCACACGAATTCCGGGCGTCACCACTCCCTCCACTGCATGTCCGACACCCTATGAACCGTCTGCTTCCGCTCACGCACACCGTCGCGTTGATCGCCCTGCTTGGCGCGCCTTTCTCGATCGCGCGCGCGCAGATCAAACCGACAACGCCGCCATCCACGAAGTCGCCGGTGCCGCCCGCCAAGTCCGCAACCAAGGCGGCGAACGCACCGGCGGCGCTCGCAGATTCGACGCGCCGCGACACCACCGCGGCGTCTGGCACTGATTCAAGCGCCAACCGCGGAATTGCCGGCGCGTTGACTGCACTGCTCAAGCCACGGCTGATCGGTCCCGCGGTCACGGGTGGTCGTATCTCGAGCATCGCCGTGCATCCGGAAAACCCGGCGGTGATGTATGTGGGCGTCGCCTCAGGGGGCGTGTTCAAGACGGAGAATGGCGGCGCGACGTGGACACCGATCTTCGACAAGCAGTCGTCGTACTCCATCGGCACTGTCGCCATCGACCAGAAAAATCCGAACACCATCTGGGTCGGCACCGGCGAGAACAATTCGCAACGCAGCGTCGCCTACGGTGATGGCGTGTATCGTTCCGACGACGCGGGCAAGACGTGGCGGCGTATGGGTCTCGAGAAGTCCGAGCATATCGCACGCGTTCTCATCGACCCGCGAAACAGCGACGTCGTATACGTGGCCTCTCAGGGACCACTGTGGGCCGACGGCGGCGATCGCGGGCTGTACAAGACGACGGACGGTGGCAAGACCTGGACTTCGCTCATCACCGTCAGTGAACGCACCGGCGTCACCGACGTGATCATGGATCCGCGCAACCCCGACGTCCTCATCGCCGCCACGTGGCAGCGCCGACGTCACTTTTACACGCTCATCAACGGCGGTCCCGAGAGCGCGATGTATCGCTCCGCCGATGCGGGTAAGACATGGAAGAAGATCACGAACGGCATACCCTCCGGGGCGCTGGGCCGCATCGGTCTAGCCATGTCGCCCGTGAACCCTGATGTAGTGTACGCCACCGTCGAGTCGGCCCCCGGTGACGCCGGCATCTTCCGGTCGAATGACAACGGCATCACCTGGGAGAAGCGCTCAGGATATACCGCGCAGCCAATGTACTACGGCACCATCTTCGCCGACCCGTTCAATGTGCAACGACTGTATGCGGTTGACGTGCAGAATCAGGTGAGTGATGATGGTGGCGCGACATGGAGGAATCTGGGCGAACGTGGCAAACACGTGGACAATCACTACATCTGGGTGGATCCTCGGCACGCCGATCACATCATCAATGGGAACGACGGCGGACTGTATCAGTCGTGGGATGCGGGCAAGAGCTGGATCTTTTATGCCAATCTGCCCATCACGCAATTCTACGATATCGACGTCAGCAACAACGCGCCTTTCTACATGGTGTGCGGTGGAACGCAGGACAATGCGTCACTCTGCGGCCCAGCCGCCGTGCGCAGCAGCACCGGCATTCTCAACACCGATTGGTTCGTCACCAACGGTGGTGACGGATTTGTCTCGCGCATCGATCCAGAGGACCCCAACACGGTCTACGCGGAGAGCCAGAACGCGGGGATGGTGCGACTGAACGTGACGACGGGCGAAGCGGTCAGCATTCAGCCCCAGGAGCGGCGAGGGGAGGCGCCGAGTCGGTGGAATTGGGATACGCCCATCATCATCTCGCCGCATTCGCACACGCGCCTCTACACCGCGTCGCAACGCCTGTATCGGAGCGACGATCGCGGCAACGGATGGAAGGCCTTGAGTGGCGATCTCACGCGCCAGGTCGATCGCAATGCGATGCCTGTCATGGGGAAGGTGTGGGGACCCGACGCCATCGCGAAGAATCAGTCGACGGCGCTGTACAGCAACATCAGCACGATTGCCGAATCGCAGAAGACCGACGGATTGTTGTACGTCGGCACGGATGACGGACTTGTGCAGGTTTCGGAAGACGCCGGCGCGCGATGGCGCAAAATCGATTCGATGCCGGGCGTGCCATCGAACGCGTACGTGCAGCGTCTCATCAGCTCCCGTTTCGATGCGACCACGGTGTTCGTCGCGGTGAACAATCACCAGAATGGGGACTTCGCACCATATCTGCTCAAGAGCACCGACGCAGGGCGCACGTGGAAGTCGATCGTGGGTGATCTGCCGAAGCGTGGGACGGTGTACGCCTTCGCCGAGGATCACGTGGATGCGAAGCTGCTGTTTGCGGGCACGGAGTTTGGTGCGTTCGTGAGCAAGGATGGTGGCGCGCACTGGATGAAGATCCCGGGACTGCCAACCATTCAAGTGCGGGACATTGCGATTCAACGGCAGAACGATGACCTCGTTCTGGCGACGTTCGGTCGTGGCATTTACGTCATCGACGACTACGCGCGACTGCGTGATGTCACCACCGAAACGCTCGCGGCCGCTGTCACGCTTTATCCGGTGAAGGACGCGGTCTCGTTCGCACGGCGCGGCATCTTCGGCGGCGCGGGCACCGGCAGCTCACAGGGCGATGCGTTGTACTCGGCCCCGAATCCGGAGTACGGCGCGGCGATCACATATTCGCTGAAAGATGCGGTGTTCACGTCGCGCAAGGACGCGCGTGTGCAGGCGCAACGCGCAGCTGAACGTGCCGGGAAGCCAATCGTGTATCCAACACCGGAAGACTTTCTCGCGGAGGCCGACGAGGAACCGGTGGTGCTCGGTGCGTCGATTGCCGACGAAGCCGGAAAGGTGTGGCGCGTGCTCACCCTGCCAGGCGCGCGCGGACTGCACAGAGTGATGTGGGATTTGCGCGGCGCGCTCGATGCGCCGGGCGACGCACCGCCGGCAGCGACGCCGGCCGGAGGAGGAGGACGAGTCGGTGGTGGTGGTAACCCAGTTCCACCAGGCAAGTACACGGTCACTCTCGTACGACGCGACAATGGTGTGTACACGCCGATGAGTTCCGCGATCGCCTTCCGCGTACTGCACGACCCTGCAGCGACGACAACTGTGGCCGATCGGGAAGCCAACCTGGCGTTCCGCGCGCGCGCGCAGCTACTCACCCGAAAGATCGGTTCGGCTGTCGAAGCCGCTACCGCTGCGAAGACCAAGATGGACGCCATCATCAAGGTGCTCGACCAGATGCCGAGCGCGCCGAAAGCACTGACTGAAAAATCGCGCGATGTGAACCGCCGGTTGACGGTCGCACTGCGGCAGCTGCGTGGCGACAACGTCAATGCGGCGCGCGGGGAACCCGTTCCTGTGTCGATTCAATCGCATGCGAACAACGCGACGCCCGGTGGCATGTTGAATCCGCCCACGACCACCAATCGTGAGCAGTACGACATCGCGGCCGCTGACTTCGCCGCGGAGTATGCAAAGCTCAAGCCGCTGCTGACAACCGAAATTTCTGCAATTGAGGCTGAGCTGGATCGGATCGGGGCACCGCCAACGCCGGGGCGCATTCCGCCGGTGGATTGACCCGAGCGTTTACCGGGGGTTTGTGACTCGCCGTCGCGGCAGCGCACGTGCGGTTCGGTGACTGGTAGCAGTGCCGGGACAACCGCGCGTCGTACGCCCCCGTGACCGCGAACTTGCACAACAGCGTCCGGCGAGGCCATAGCGAAGAGGTCGCGTTTGAGATCTGCTTCCCGCTGGGCGGACCAGGCGCGCTGAGTGGGCGCGGGCACGGACGGCGCAAACCGTTCAGCCGGAAACGAAACGCGTCATTCACCGAAGGATTACAAGCCGACCCCGTCGCCGTCGTCGCCCGCGATTCTGGTGGGCCATACGTTGTACATGTCCGGCGCGACGGGCGGAAATCCTGCGACGGGACAACTGGTCACTGGTGGCTTCGAGCCGGAGATGCGGCAGATCATGACCAACCTTGAGACCGTGCTCAGGGCCGCGAACCTCAGAGGCGTCGGCGATGTTGGGGGCAGTGCGAAAATGACCGATGCGAATCGCGGACAGCGCTGTGCTGGCTCAGCGATTGCATGCAGGGCGGCGGCCTTACTGGTGACGCTTTGCGCGGAGGGCTAAGATTGCGGCCATATGACGCCGCCTTCCGCCAATTTGTTCGTTGATGCGCGTCATGCGAAGTGCGCCGTGAGATGAGCCAGTCGGCCATCGCGCGTCTGTCCGCCGCCCTCGCCGACCGCTACCGCATCGGACGCGAGCTTGGTCACGGCGGCATGGCGACGGTGTATCTCGCGCACGACATCAAACATGATCGCGATGTGGCGATCAAGGTGCTCAGGCCAGAGCTCGCCGCCGCGTTGGGCGCAGAACGATTCCTGGCCGAGATCAAAGTCACCGCAAATCTGCGCCATCCCAACGTGCTGCCGCTGTTCGACTCCGGCAGCGCCGACGGACAACTGTTTTACGTCATGCCCTACATCGACGGCGAAACATTGCGCGCACGCATGACGCGTGAGCAGCAGATGCCGGTTGATGAAGTCGTGCGCATTGTGGGGTTGTTAGCCGCTGCGCTCGACTACGCGCATGCGAACGGCGTGGTGCATCGCGACTTGAAACCAGAAAATATTCTGCTACAGGCCGGTCAACCGATCATCGCGGATTTCGGCATCGCGCTCGCGATTGCACAAGTGGGCGGCGATCGCATTACGCAAACGGGATTGTCGCTCGGCACGCCCAACTATATGAGCCCCGAGCAGGCAGCGGGCGAACGCGCTGTCGATGCGCGCAGCGATCAGTACGCGCTCGGCGCCATGACGTACGAAATGCTCACCGGCGAGCCGCCGCACAGTGGCGCGACGGCGCAGGTGATCATCGCGCGGCTCATGACCGAGACACCGCGCAGCGTGCGCAGCGCGCGCCCGGCCGTAAGCGACGCCACTGATGCCGCCGTACAACGCGCGCTGTCAAAGTCTCCCGCCGATCGCTTCAGCACATGCCGTGCATTCTGCAAGGCGCTCGGTGATGGCGCGACGTCAGAGACGCGCGCCGCTGTAACTCCGGTGCCGCCTGTGGTTCAAAAAAGCAGCTCACTACGGAACGCTCTGATAGTTGCCGCCGTCGTGATCGCCGCCGGGCTGCTCTTCGCCTGGCAACGTTCGAGCACCGGGCCATCGACGACCGCATCGACAGTGGCATCAACGGCCGTGTCAACCGCCTCCGTCGCCGTGTTGCCCTTCACTGACTTGAGTCCCGGTCGCGAGAGTGACTATCTCGGAGACGGTATCGCCGAGACCGTTACGAGTGCGCTCGGTCGCGTGCAGGGACTGCAGGTCGCTGCGCGCACGTCGGCGTTTTCGTTTCGCGGGCAAAATGTGGACGTGCGAGAAATCGGCGCCAAGCTCGGTGTCGCGACGGTGCTCACCGGTAGCGTGCAGCGCGCGGGTGACAAGCTGCGCATCACCGCGCAACTCGTCAACACCAGCGACGGCGTGAGTCAGTGGTCGGACACGTTTGATCGTGGCACCGCCGACATATTCGCCGTGCAGGACGAAGTCACGCGGGCGGTGATCGTCGCGCTCAAGGGAAAGGTGTTGGCCGCGAATGTGAGCGGCAACGTGACCGCGACGAACGACCCGCAAGCGTACGACCTGTATCTGCAAGGCCGCTTCTTCCAGACCAAACGCACCACCAACGACGTGATACGCGCCATTGGTCTGTTCAAACAGGCGATTGCGCGTGATTCGAACTTCGCGCAGGCATGGGCTGGTCTGGCAGATGCCTATCTCGTGCAGGCGTTCTATTCCAACGTGCCAGCGGTACCGATGCTCACCGCATCGCGGCAGGCGGTAAATCGGGCGCTCGCCATCGCACCAGAGCTGATAGAGGCGCAGACTTCACGCGCGTACCTGTTCTGCGTGCTCGATTGGAACTGGCCAGCCGCCGACACCGCGTTTCAACAAGCGCTCGCACTCGGTCCCAACTACAGCGTTGCGCACAGGTGGTACAGCGATGTGAAGAACGTGCTTGGAAGTCGTGCTGAGATGCAGCGGGAAGTGGAGCGTGCACGCGCGTTGGACCCCCTGTCCAGCGCAGCCCTCTCGAGTCTTGCCGGACTCGCACTGATACGCGGAAGTACGGCCGAGTCGCTGCGATTGTTCGAACAAGCGTTTGCCCTCGATCCCACGCAGCCTCACGCGCTGCGTCAATTCACCAGCCTGCTCTTCGATCGCGGCGATTCCGCGCGATTCTTTGTCATGCAAGATCGGTTTGTCGCGAACTCCGGTATTGCCGGCGCAACGACCGCCGTCTTGCGACGCGCCTGGCAGACCGGTGGACGCGATGCCGTGCTGCGAGCGCAGATTGCAACATTCGACAGTCTCAACTTGCCATACGAAGCGGGGCGTTGGCGCATGAAGGCCGGAGATCTCGATGGCGTATTTCGAGACTTGGATCGCGCGTACGACGCGCATGTGGTCTGGATGGCGTCGATGAAGTTTTACTTCACCAGCCCCGCAGTCAGGCGTGATCCGCGCTTCAAGGCGCTGCTGTTGAAGATGAAGATTGCCGAGGACAAACCGTGATGAAGATGACGTTATATTCCTCTAATGACCGATCGCCCAATGCTGGTCCAGCGACTTCGCCGAGGCGAGGAGGACTTATCCGATCAGGCGTATCTCGTGCTCTCGCCCGCCGAACGCATCGGCATGATGTGGCAGCTCGCGCTCGACGCGTGGGCATTCGCCGGCCATGACCAGCCTGAATCGCGAATTTCGCGACGTACTCTCGTCATTCAACGCCGAACGCGTTGAGTATCTGGTGGTGGGCGCGTATGCGCTCGCCGCGCACGGCCTGCCACGTGCGAGGGGCGACATAGACCTGTGGGTTCGACCAACCCCCGACAACGCGCAACGAGTGGAGCGCACGCTGATCACATTCGGCGCGCCGTCCGATCAGTTCAACCGATCCGACTTTGAAAGCGACGATCTGATCCTGCAGCTTGGCGTTCCGCCCGGGCGCGTCGACGTCATCACCTCGATCGAGAGCGTGTCGTTCACCGAGGCGTGGCCGAACCGTGTTGTCGTGGAGCTTGACGGCATCAGCGTGCCTGTGCTTGGTCGAGACGAGCTGCTACGCAACAAGCGCGCGGTCGGGCGACCCCAGGATCAAGCCGACGTCGCCCGGCTCGAAGCACAGGCACGCGGTCCACGTAACGCGTGAACCAACCCCTCGACCGCCTCAACTCGGCTCTCGCCGGCCGATACGACATCCAACGCGAACTTGGCGGCGGTGGCATGTCGCGCGTATTCCTGGCCACCGAAACGGCACTCGGTCGCGACGTCGTCGTCAAAGTGATTTCGCCCGACGTCATGGGCGACGCTGGCGCCGACCGGTTTGCGCGCGAAGTGAAACTCGCGGCGCGATTGCAGCACGCGAACATCGTGCCGGTGCTGACCGCCGGTGATGCGAACGGCCTGGCGTACTACACCATGCCGATGGTGCGCGGCGAGACGGTGCGCGAGCGACTGCAGCGGGGCGCGGTGCCGCCAGCCGAGTCGCGCGCGATTCTGCGGGACATCGCGCGTGCGTTGGCGTACGCACACGGCGAAGGCATCGTGCACCGCGACATCAAGCCGGAGAACGTGCTGCTCTCGGGCGATGCGGCGCTCGTAACCGACTTCGGCATCGCGAAGGCCATCGCGTTGTCGAAGACGGAAGCGCCGGGCGGCTCGATTACGCAGGTGGGCGCGAGCCTGGGCACGCCCGGCTACATGGCGCCGGAGCAGGCGGCGGGTGACGAAGTCGACGCGCGCGCCGACCTGTACGCATGGGGCGTGATGGCGTACGAGTTGCTCAACGGCCGGCATCCGTTCGCAGACAAGACGACCGGACAACAGCTGATCGCGGCGCACATCGTGGAAAAGCCCAAGCCGCTGCTCGATATGGTGACGGCCGGCGCGCGACGCGATGTGAACGTGCGCGCGCTCGCGCCGCTCGTGATGCAATGCCTGGAGAAGCAACCGGCCGCGCGACCCGCGAACGCGCGTGCCGTACTGGACGCGCTCGAGACGCCGGTAGCGGAGCCGAGCAGCATGTCGCGCGGTCGGTTCATGGGGATAGGTGTCGCAGCGCTCGTCGTCGTCTCGGCAATCGCCGCGTACGTGCTGCTCAATCACGCGCCGGCGACCGCCGCGCTGCAGCAAGCCACGCAACTCACGCGTAGCGCGGGCGTGCAGGAGATGCCCCGCATCAGCAGCGACGGCAAGGCGGTCGCTTATCGCGCGCTCAGTCCCGGCGACTCGATGCCGCATGTGGAGTGGCGCCGTGGCAGCGATGGAAGCGCCGTCAGCGTGCTGTCGTCGGCAGCGCCGATGAGTTGGTCCCCGGACGGCGATCGGCTCTTGGTAATGACGCGGCGCGGCCTCGAGAGCGTGAGTGCGCTGGGCGGGGCGAGCACGTTGCTCGTGGGCGGGGGAAGCGCGATGCTCGTGGGTGGCAACGTCACCGGCGGCGGTGGATTCAGCGGCGGTGTGTGGGCACCGGACGGGCTGCGGCTGGCGTACGTGCACGGCGACTCGCTGCTGCTCAAGGCCGCTGATGGCGGGGTCAAGATGTTGGGCCGGAGCGCCGACCCGCATTCGTTGGCGTGGTCGCCCGACGGCGCGTGGATCGCGTACGTCTCCGACAACGCGCGCTATCTAGCCGACTGGAACATCGCGCCGTCATCGATCTGGATTGTGCCGAGTACCGGCGGCATGCCGACGCGGCTCACGACAGGCGGCTCACTGGACGCCTCGCCAACATGGGCGCCTGACAGCCGCCGTCTGCTCTTTACGTCTAACCGCGGAGGCACCCGCGACATTTACCAACTCAACGTGGACCGGCGCGGTCGTGCGAAGGGCGATCCGGTGCGCGTCACGACAGGGCTCAACGCCTCACTCATCAGCCTCTCGGCAGACGGGCGACAACTCGCGTACTCGGTGGCAACGAACCACAGCAACATCTGGAGTATCGCGCTGCCCAACGCAGGCTCCGTGTCGAGTCGCGCGGCCGAATTGATCACGAGCGACAAGGAAACGATCGAAAGCCTTACGATCTCGGCCGATGGACAGTGGCTGCTGTTCGATTCGGATCGCGCCGGTTTGCAGCAAATCTTCAAGCGTCCGCTCGCCGGCGGGGCGCTGCAGCAGGTCACGCGTGGCAGCGCGCCGGCCTTCTCGGTGTCCATCTCGCCGGATAGCCGGTTCATCGCGTTTCACACGATCGCCAACGGGTTGCGCCGCGTCTTCGTCGCGTCGAGCGACGGCGGGGATCGACCGACGCAGGTGTCGCGCGGCGCGGGTCCCGATGAGCGCAATCCTGTCTGGTCTCCGGACGGCTCACGGCTCGCGTGGCAGATGCTCGACGGGGCACATCCGAGCGCCATTGCGGTGGATGTGGCCACGCGGACGTCGAGCGGCTGGGGAGCGGTCACGCGCCTGGAGCTCCCCTCGGTTCTGATGCAGGCGGTCTGGCTAGGCGAGCGCGCGCTTATGGGGCGCGATTCGCTCAACCGTCGGCTGCTCGCGGTAGACATTGATCGGCGCGACGCGTTGCCACGCGAGCTGGCGCGCGATCTCACGCATGAGAACATGCCGGTTGGACAGGGATCAGTCTCCACCGATGGGCGAACCTACCTCATGCGGAATCGGCGCGGTATCTGGACGCTGCCGGTCAGCAACGGCGGCGTGCCGCGGCAAGTGGTGCGGTTCGACGATCCGTTGCACCCGATCGCACTCAACGCGCGCAACGTGGCAATGCACGCGGGGCGGTTGTACTTCACGTTGCAGGATCCGGAGAGCAACATCTGGGTGGCGCCGGTGACGGGCTTGGCGAAGTGAGTGCGGAGCTGAGCAGGCTTATCGCCGCCGTCGCCAATCTCACGCACAATCGCGCCGCGATGCCATGAAGCTAGTTTTCGTGAATGACCGCACACGCCGACGTCCCACTGCCCCGCGTCTCGCTCGACGATCTGTACGGCGAGGAAGTTGCGACGTGGATGTGCCTCTCACCACAACAGCGATGGGTCGAGACCATGCGCCTGGCGGCGTGGCACCACGCGCTCGGTGGCACCAGTGATCCCGACCCAGATCCTGCAAGTCCTTTCTACGATCCGGACGTACGACGTGCGCGCCCTATTGATGGGGGGACAGGCGTGCGTGTTGTACGGCGCGGCGGAGTATAGCCGCGATCTCGATCTTGCGGTGCTCGCGACGCCCGAAGCGTTGCCCGCGCTGAACGCGGCACTGAATGCGCTGCACGCGACCATGATTGATGTACCATCGTTTGACGTGTGCTTTCTCGAACGCGGGCATGCGGTGCACTTCAGTATTCCCGACGGATCAACGTCTCCGTTGCGCGTCGACATTATGAGTCGGCTGCGCGGCGTCGATGCGTTTCCGACGCTGTGGGAGCGTCGCACGACGATCGCACTTCCCGACGCCGATCGCGAGCACGAGGTGCTCGTTCACGTGATGGCGCTTCCGGATCTTGTTGCCGCGAAAAAAACGCAGCGCGACAAAGATTGGCCGATGTTGCGTCGACTTGTTGACGCGTCCTACAACGCCGAGCGCGATGGCGTCGCGGGCGACGGTGCGGTGACTGACGCGCAAGTGATGTTTTGGTTGGCTGAACTTCGCTCGCCTGCATTTCTTGAGGAGTTGGTCGCGCGATATCCTGAGGCTGCTGCACGATCAACTCGCGACGTCGTGCACGCTGTTGTGAAAGATCACGACGTTGATGCAGCGCTTGCGGCGGAGCAGGCGATGATCATGGCCGAAGACAAAGCATACTGGGCACCGCTGCGACGTGAACTCGAACAGCTGCGACATGAAGCGCGGAACAGCACGTGACTGATACGCTGACGCGTCTGCGCGACGCACTCTCCGACCGCTATTCGCTGCAGCGTGAGCTCGGCGTCGGCGGCATGGCGACCGTGTACCTCGCGCACGATCTCAAACACGACCGCGATGTCGCGATCAAGGTGCTCAAGCCCGACCTGTCGCAGCCACTCGGCGCCGAGCGATTTTTGCGCGAGATCCAACTTGCCGCGAAGTTGAGCCATCCGCACATCCTGCCGTTGTTCGATTCGGGTGACTCGGGCGGCGCGTTGTTCTACGTGATGCCGCGCGTGGCGGGGACGTCGCTGCGCGATCGACTGGACGACGCGAAGCAGTTACCGATCGACGAAGCGGTGCGCATCGCGAGCGAAGTCGCGGGCGCGCTCGACTACGCGCACCGGAATGCGTGGTGCACCGCGACATCAAGCCCGAGAACATCATGCTGCAGGACGGGCATGCGCTGGTGGCCGACTTCGGCATCGGCAAGGCGTTGAGCGCCGTGGAAGGGGACGCGTTCACGCAGGTGGGCATGAGCGTGGGCACGCCGGCGGCAGCCTTCGCCGTGATCGGCCGCAGTCCGTGGGTTCTCCTGGGATTGCCCGGGGCGTATGTGCAACGCGGGGCGCAGTCGCTCGGTGAGGCCGTGTACACCGAACTGCAGGCGCGGTCGCAGACCGAACAGGAGTCGCGCATGGCGCTCGCCAGTGCTGCCAGCCAGCTCGGCCGCGTCGATGAGGCGATTGCGTATGCGATCGACTCAGTGGTGAGCAGCGACAATTCCGGGCCCTTCTTTACGCGATGCCCATTCGTCAGCGATGCGTTCCGGGCTCACCCGCGCTACCCGGAACTCCTCCGGGCGATGGGGCTGTGATCAACGTGAACGGCCACCCCATGGCTGAGCTCCGTCCGTTCGCGCCGGTACCCACACCGGGGCGTTTCAAGAGCGCGATTCAGTTCAGCGACGATGCCTTTGCGCCGCTCGCTGACGCCGACGCCGACTCCGACGCGACGGCTGAACGATTTCGCGTACGTAGTGGAGGCGGACGGTTTCCTACTGCTCGACATCGACGCGGCTTCCGCGATCCGCGCGGGGCAACTGGCCAGCGTGCACCGCGATCCTTTTGATCGACTGATCGGCGCACAGGCGCTGAACCTCAAGGGTGCCGTGGTGACGAACGACGAGGCATTGGCCGATCTCGGCGTTGAGGTGTTCTGGTAACGTGGTGGCAACCCTCGGTATCGAGCGGTTTGCGCACGGCGAGACGTTGCGCGTGGCGATCCGCGCTGCGCCCGCCTGATGCGGGAGTATCGTGGGCGATAACCTCGCGGTGGCTTTCTTTCACTTATGAACCCTCCGACATCGGCCCAACAGCGCGCCTGGATGGCCGAATGGCGCTCGCCGCCAATCTTGCATGCGGTAAATAAACCGCGTATTTTTACCACATGTATTCTCGCCGCCTCGAGTCCATCCTCGCGTCGTCCCGCAAAAGCGTGCTGCTGCTCGGACCACGGCAGGTGGGCAAGTCCACGCTCATGCGCGCGCTGCAGCCGACGCTGGAGATCAACCTCGCGCACGAGGC